>Ga0163144_10015129_pt1 | contig 15949 bp, 13 predicted proteins | sample OliLak19BULKMAT1_FD_123175 | JGI IMG/M metagenome (GOLD analysis project Ga0163144, IMG submission 123175) | Freshwater microbial mat bacterial communities from Lake Vanda, McMurdo Dry Valleys, Antarctica - Oligotrophic Lake LV.19.BULKMAT1 | ecosystem: Environmental > Aquatic > Freshwater >...
GCGTCCGCCGAAGATCTGCGGGCAAATCGTGAGGTGAAGTTCATCGAGGACGCCGGCGCGGAAGAGGGAGTCGTTGAGTTCGGCGCCGCCTTCGCAGAGGAGACGCTTTATTTTCCAGCGGCGACGGAGGTCACGGAGTGCGCGCGGAAAGTTGATCTCAGTTTTTCCGCAGATGATGATGTCGTCGGCGAGTTGGCGCAGCGTGGCGAGTCTCCTCGCGCTGGCGCGCTCGGTCGTGAGGATGATGAGCGGCGAGAAGTGATGGCGGAAGATTTCCGCGCGCGGATCGATGGAGCCGGAGCCGCTGACGATGATGCGGAGGTTGTATTCGGCGAGGCCCTGTTTCACGCGCAGTCGTTGGAAGCGAAGTCCGCCGGGATCGAGTTTGGCGTGGCTCTGCTCGATGGTGCGCGCGCCGGACATGACGGCGTCGGCAGTGGCGCGAAGTTCGTAGAGATGTGCGAGATCACGCTTGCTGCCGAAGGAGGTGATGGCGCGATTGGCCGTGGCGATCTTGCCATCGGCGGTCATGGACATGTTGATGAAGACGAAGGGGCGGGGGGAGTTTGTGGTTCGTGATTCGTGGTTCATCGTCGCGCCCTGGCGGCGATTCACCACGGCTGACTTCTGACTTCTGGCTCCTGACTTCTTCATAGAATCAACATGGCGTCGCCGTAGCTGAAGAAGCGATAGCGTTCGCGCACAGCCTCGGCGTAGGCGCGCAGGATGGCTTCGCGGCCATGCAGTTCGCCGGGTGCAGCGAAGGCGCTGACGAGCATCAGCAAGGTGGACCGTGCCAGATGGAAGTTGGTGAGCAGCGCATCCACAACGTGGAAGCGATAGGGCGGATGAACGAACAATCGCGTGCGTCCGGAACCTGCGATGATGCGACCTTCGTTGGCGGCAGCGACACTTTCCAAAACTCGCAGCGAGGTCGTGCCCACGGCGATTACGCGTCGGCCCTGCGCTTTTGCTTCGCTGATGATTTGCGCGGATGCGGCGTTCACTTCGTAGCGTTCCTCGTGCATGACGTGTTCGCTCAGCGTGTCGGTTTTCACGGGCGCGAACGTTCCAAGCCCAACGTGCAGCGTCACGGAACAAATGTGCGCGCCGAGGTTACGGATATTTTCGAGCAGCGCCGGCGTGAAGTGCAATCCCGCCGTTGGTGCGGCGACCGATCCGGCAGGCTTGGCATAGACGGTTTGGTAGCGTGCGAGATCGACGGCGAGTGCGGCGTGCGACGCGCGCTTGATGTAGGGCGGAAGCGGCATTTCGCCGAGTGCCTCGAGATGATCGCGTAGATTCGCCGCGCCTTCAAAGCGCAAGCGTCGATGGCCGTCGGCATTCGTCGCGGTGACGGTCGCATGAAGGTTCGTTGGCGCGCCTTCGTGAGTAATGAGGTCGATGCGCGTGCCGACTCGAGCGCGTTTGCCAGGGCGCATCATGGCCCACCAATCGTTCGCAGCGTTCTCTTCCAGCAGAAGGATTTCAAACTCGCCGCCGGTCTCGTGGTTTTTTCCTCGCAGACGCGCCGGGATGACTTTTGAATCGTTGACCAAAAGCACGTCGCCAGGACGCAGATACTCAAGGAGGTCAGGGAAGCGTCGATGCGCGACAGTAAGTCCGTGTCTCTGGACGACCAGCAATCGAGATTGGTCGCGGGTTGCTTCGGGATGCTGAGCGATGAGTTCAGCGGGCAGGTCGTAATCAAAATCTGCAGCGCGCACAGCCGGTTCATAGCAGTCCGCGAGGCAGCCGTGGAGAATATTTCGCCCAAAACAGGTACAGGGCGCTGAGATTCAACAGCCTGCGGATTGTGAATAACGTCCGAATAACTTCGGACGCTTTCTTTATTGACCGTGGTGGGGCAAAGTGGTGTTCTATGGGGCGTTGTGGGGCGGTTAGGTTTAGCCTCCCACAGCAGAATGTCAGAGAACGGAAACAGCAATGGCCCGACCTACAATTCTCGTTACGACAATGTCGTGGACGAGAAGCGTCGCGTTCAGATCCCCTCAAAGTGGCGGGACGGTCAGGGCGAAGTGGAGTTCCTCGTCATTCTGTGGCCCAACGCCGGGCAGATGGACTCTTGTCTGTTGGTCCTGCCGCCGGTTGCCGCCCTGCGGCTGAAAGACAAGGTGAATGCCTTGGACTTTGGCAATCCGCAGGCGGAGGCGTTGCGTCGGTTTCTTGGGCGCAAGTCCGACACGGTGCGGGCTGACAAAGCGGGCCGCATTACGCTGCCTGAGAACATGGCCAAGGCGGCCGGATTGGAAAAAGAAGTCGCGCTGATCGGCATGTTCGACCGGTTCCAGGTTTGGAACCCGAAGAAATACGACGGCGACGTGGTGGCCGCGGAAGACGCGCTGGCGGCCGAAGCGTTCAAACTGATCTGAGCACTTGTTTATGAGCTTGATGCAATTGCTGACCGTGGGACGAAGCCTCCGAAGCGTGAAAGGCGGGCGCAGCCCGTTCCGACCGGCGGAGCAGGGGATGTTGCCCAAGTTTGCGGTAACGAAAGCTGCTGAGGCCAAGCGGGCAGGACATGCAAATCCCCAGCCTCGGCCCATACGGTCGCCATTTGCTCCGCCACTACAGAAAGCGGCCAAACCGGATCGAGCAGCCTGGTTTAAGAAGATTCTCATTCCGTTCAAAAGAAACAAAATCATGAATGCAGTAGAAGCTGAACCTCAGTCGGCATCAGCGTCTGCTCCAGCCAAACCGGAACAGGCTTTCCCTTTTGGCCGGTGGACGCTGTTTTCCAACCCCTTTAATCGCTCGTCCAGGACGAGATCCAAGACGGACGCCGGGCCGGTGCAGACCGAACTGTCGCTCGACGCAGTGAAGCCGGTGCGCAACGACCTCAGCGACTCTGACCTGGAAGTGGTGGCAGGAAAAGCTGCTGCTCCCGCAGTGCCCATGTCGCCAACGACGACAGCCACCAGCGCGCATGAAGCGGAGGCGAGCGGCGTGGTCTGGCACCAGCTCAAGAATCATCTGCTCGGAGCGGAGAAACACTGAACCCCTTGGGGCCATGCGCGGTGCCAAATCACTTCAGTCACAAATCAGTCATGACGGAGGCGGTGCTGGAGGCGCTGAGGCCCCGGCCGGGCGGCCGTTACGTCGACGGCACTCTCGGTGGGGGTGGACACGCGGTGGCCATCTTGGCGGCGAGCAGCCCGAGTGGATGGCTGTCTGGCTGCGATCGCGATGGCGCCGCGATTGAAGCAGCCGCGCGGCGTCTGGAAGCAGCAGGGTTTTCCGGACGTTTCGAGCTTCGGCGGGGAAATTTCTCGGAAATGGTGGAATGGATTCCGCCTGCAAGCGGCGATGGCGTTCTCCTAGATCTGGGCGTGAGTTCGCCGCAGCTAGATGAAGCGGACCGCGGGTTCAGCTTCCAGCGCGACGGTCCGCTCGACATGCGGATGGATTTGCGGCAGCCGCTGACGGCCGCCGAAGTGGTTAACAGTTGGAGTGAAGTAGAGCTGGTTCGGATTTTCCGCGAGTACGGAGACGAACCCCAGGCCCGGCGGTTTGCGCGGGCCATCGTGCAGGATCGCGAGGCGCGGCGGTTTCAGACCACCGGCGAACTGGCGGCGCTGCTCGAGCGACTGGCTCCACGGCATGGCAAAAAAAAGCATCCGGCGACGCGCGTGTTTCAAGCCTTGCGCATGACAGTGAATGATGAAAGCCGCTCCCTTCAGAGTGGACTGGCGGCAGCTTGCGCACTGCTGAAACCAGGTGGCCGCCTGGCCGTGATCACTTTCCATTCGTACGAAGATCGCATGGTCAAGGCCTTCGGGCGCGAGCACACGCTCGACTACACCTTTCCCGGCGAAGTGGACGTGCCGGAGCAGCGCCAGCCGCGCACTCCGCTGCTGAAGTGGGTTCAGCGCAAGGCGATTCTGCCTTCGGAAAAAGAAACCGCGGAAAATTCCCGCGCCCGCAGCGCACAGCTTCGCGTGCTGGAGAAGATTTAGTTCAACGCCCCATGTCCAATCATCGTCGCAATCAATCTGGCGCCGTCCGCTTCGTGCCCGCACTCAAGGCCGTGCTCTTCTGCACGCTCATCGGCGGATTTGCCGTCGGCTACGTGATGCAGAAGAACAAGATCTTCGAGTTGGGCCAGCAGATTGGGGGAAAACAGGCGCGGCTGGAGAAGCTCCGCAAAGACAACCAGGATCTGGCCAGCAATCTTGCCACCCTCCAGCGGCCGATGTACCTGGCGCAGCGCGCGGACAAACTGAAGCTCGGCCTCGTGCAGCCGCAGCCGCATCAGATCCTCTGGGTGAACGAACCCGCCAGCCCGGCTGCACGCACCAATGCCGGGCCGGTGCAACTCGTCCAGAGCCGTCCCTGATTACCATTTTCTTCGTCCGCCTTGTCGCTCCACGGCAGCGAAACAAGCGCGACGATGGTTCCTGACATGATTCGTGTGTTACATCTCCGACGGCTGTTTGCCTTCGCGGCGCTGGTCGTGATTTGCTTCATTGGCCTGGGCGCGCAGCTGTACCGCATCCAGGTGGTCAAGCACGGGAAATATACCGATGTGGTCGAGGGGAATACCCTGCGCAGCTATGTCAAGCCACCCCGCCGCGGGGACATTCTCGACGCGAACGCCAACCAACTGGCGACCAGCCTTCCGATCAAACGCGTGCTGGCCGACCCTTCCCTGATTTACCCATACGAAGCCGAAGTCGCCCGCGTCGTCGCTCCGCTCATTGCTTGGAAGGAGGCTGAGCTCAACTCGGCCCTGCGCTTGTACAAGACCAACGAGGATGGAACCATCCGCACCAATCGCTTCGTCGATCTCAAGCGCAAGCTCACCATTGAGCAATGGGGCTCGGTCACGCAAGCGATGAGTCAACTCACCTTTGCCGCCGAGCAGGGCAAGCTGACCCGTCTGCAAAAAAATTCCTTCGCCGCGCTCCGGCGCAAGGGGATTTACGGCGCGGACGATTATCAGCGCGTTTATCCGAGCACCAATCTCGCCTCGCACATCCTGGGTTTCGTTCAGGAGGTGGAGCGCATCCACACGAACTCCAACTCACGCTCGGTCAACTACGAACTGAACGGCATCTACGGCATCGAACACTGGCTGGACGCGAAGCTCAAGGGCACCCCCGGCTGGCGACACACCGAGACGGATCGCCGCCAGCGCGAACTGGTCGTTTATCGCGGGCAGGATGTCGATGCGCGCCCCGGCCTCAGCGTTGTGCTCACCCTCGACATGTTCATCCAGAACGCGCTGGAGGAGCAGTTGCGCAAGGCCGCCGAAAAATACAATCCCGTCAGTTGCGGTGGCATTGTCATGCGTCCGCGCACCGGCGAGATCCTCGCGCTGTGCAGCCTTCCTGATTTCGATCCGAATCTGCCGGGCAGGGCGAGACCCGAGTCCCTGCGCAATCGACTCATCTACGACCGGCACGAACCCGGCTCGACCTTTAAGATCGTCGTTGTCTCCGCGGCGTTGAATGAAAACACCGTCACGCTCAACGACGTGTTCTTCTGCGAGAACGGGCGCTGGAGCTTCAAGAACCGGTCGCTGCACGACCACGACGGCGGCTATGGCGACCTCACGGTGCAGAGCATCATCACCAAGTCATCGAACATCGGCTCGGCCAAGATTGCCGTCTATCGCCTCGGCGAGGAGAAGCTCTACGACTACGTGACGCGTTTTGGCTTCGGAAAGAAGACGGGCATCACGCTCGAGGGCGAAGGCTCGGGCCGCGTCTGGCCGGTGAAACAATGGGACGGCCTGGCCATCTCTCGCATTCCCATGGGCCACGGTGTTGACGTCACGCATCTGCAAATGGTGATGGCGATGGCGGCGATTGCCAACGAAGGCCGGCTCATGCACCCGATGTTGATCCAGAGATTGAAGGATGCCAGCGGCACCGATGTTCAGCACTTCCAGCCGCAACTCGCCCAACAGGCCGTGTCCCCGCGCGCCGCACGCCAGATGGTCGCCGCGCTCAAGACCGTTCCCGCCAAAGGCGGCACGGCGGAGAAGGCCGCACTGGAGCACTACACGGTCGCGGGCAAGACCGGCACGGCGCAGGTGCCGTACACGCGCGATCCAAACAATCCCACCGCGCCCGTTCCGAAAGGCTACAAGCCCGGCAAGTATGTCTCGTCGTTCATCGGATTCTTCCCGGCGGACAACCCCGAAGTCCTCATCTCCATCCTGCTCAATGAGCCGGACATCAAAAAGGGTTACTACGGCGGGCAGACGGCGGCGCCGTATTTCAAGGCCATCGCCGAGCAGGTCGCCAACTATCTGAAGATCAAACCGGACAAGGAGGAAGCCTCGCCGACCAACCTTGCTGGTTCAACCAACTCACTTGCCGCGCTGAATCCTGAGCGATGACAGCGGTGATAAGCTCCAAGTTCCAATCCCCAAGCTCCAGGGAAATTCCAATGAACAAGCTCCAAATTCCATCGCATCTCACAACGTCCGTTGGCATTGGCGCTTGGAGACTGGTCATTCACTGGAGCTTGGAACTTTGAGTTTGGAGCCTTGCCTTCCCGTCGTATGCAACTCAAGCAACTGATTCAGGGTCTATCCACCACCAGCGTGGAAGGGTCGCTGGATCGCGAAATCTCGGGCGTCACCTACGACAGCCGGCGTGTCGCGCCGGGCATGATCTTTGTCGCCGTTCCCGGGCAGAACGCGGACGGCCACGAGTTCATCAGTGCTGCGGTGGAGCGGGGCGCGGCGGCGGTGATCTGCGAGCGCACCCGGGCGTTGCCCTCGCGCGCCACGCGCATCTGCGTGCCGGACGCCCGGGAGGCAATGGCCCGGGTGTCGCGCAGCTTTTATCATCATCCGAGCGCGAAGCTGAAGGTTGTTGGCGTCACAGGAACCAATGGCAAGACCACGGTGGCGTTCATGATCAAGGCGATCCTCGAAGCCGCTGGCCTGCGCACCGGCTTGCTGGGCACCGTCCGTTACGAGATTGGCGATCGCCGTCTCCCCGCGCAGCGCACCACGCCCGAATCGGTCGAAGTGCAGCAAATGATGTCGCAGATGCTCAAGGCTGACTGCCAGGCCTGCGTCATGGAAGTCAGCTCGCACGCGCTCGATCAAAAGCGCGTGCTCGGCGTCGAGTTCGACGTGGGCATCTTCACGAATCTCACCCGGGACCATCTCGATTATCACGGGACGATGGAGAGCTACTTTGCCGCGAAGAAAAAACTCTTCACCTCGCTGAAGGAGGGCACCAAGAAGGGCGCGGCCATCATCAACATCGACGACGCGTTCGGCGCGCGTCTCGCGAGCGAGACGACCGGGCTCGAAGTGCAACTCACCTACGCGCTCGACCAGACGGCGCGCCTGCGCGCCACGAAGATCGAGCTCAGCGCCGAAGGCAGCCGGTTCGTGGTCGAGACGCCCGAACGCAAGTTCGCCCTGCGCCTGCCGCTCATCGGGCGGCACAACATTTACAACGCCCTCGCCGCCGTCGGAGCCGGCCTCGCCCTCAAGGTCGACGTGGTGAAACTACAGGCCGCGCTCAACGCGATGCCGCCGGTGCCGGGCCGGCTCGAAGCCGTGCCGTGCGGCCAGCCCTTTGGCGTGTTTGTCGATTACGCGCACACGGACAATGCGTTGCGAAATGTCCTGACAACGCTGCGTGAAGTCACCAAGGGCCGCGTGTTGCTTGCCTTCGGCTGTGGCGGAAATCGCGACGCGGGCAAGCGCGCGAAGATGGGACGGGTGGCCGCTGAATTGGCCGACTTCACCATCATCACCAGCGACAATCCGCGCAAAGAAGACCGGGCCAGGATCGCGGCGCACATCGAAGCTGGCTACCGCGCGGTGCGCGATGAGGCCTGCAGCATCGAGTTGGATCGCCGCCTTGCCATCCAGCAGATCCTGGGCAAGGCCGGACCTGGCGACACCGTCCTCATCGCCGGCAAGGGCCACGAAACGTTCCAGGAGTTTGAAGACACCGTCGTGCCGTTCGACGACCGGCTGCACGCGCAGGAAGTGCTGGAGGAACTCGGCTTTCACCGCAAAGGCCACGCGGCTTGAGCCGCGTGCGAAAGCAAGGAAACTGACGTGGAAACCCGCTCCATCAACTTCGCCATCGAGGCTTGTGCTGGTGAACTTCTTCTCGGTTCACCCGAGGCAAAGTTCGTCCGCGTCTGCACGGATTCCCGGCACGTTCAAGCGGGCGACTTGTTCATTGCTCTCTCCGGAGAAAATTTTGACGGTCACTCGTTCCTGATGGAAGTCGCCGGGAAGCGAGTGACGGCGGTGCTGATCGCCAGGAGCCAGCGCCATCTTGCGGCGAAACTGCCACTCACCGTAGCCGTCATCGCCGTGGAGGACACGCGGGTCGCCCTCGGAAAACTTGGGGCGCGCTATCGTCAGGATTTCTCGCTGCCCGTCGTGGCTGTCGGTGGATCGAACGGCAAGACCACGACGAAGGAGCTCATCGCCTCGGTGTTGAGGCAGAAGTTCGACACCCTCTGGAGCGAGGCGAGTTTCAACAACGACATCGGGGTGCCGCAGACGCTGCTCAAACTGGAGCCACGCCACGGCGCGGCGGTGTTCGAGGTCGGCACAAATCATCCCGGCGAACTCGCGCCGCTCGTCCGCATGATTCAGCCGCGCGTCGGCGTTATTACCAGCATCGGACGTGAGCACCTGGAATTTTTCGGAGACGTGAACGGCGTCGCACAAGAAGAAGGATGTCTGGCGGAACTTCTGCCGGCGGACGGCGCGCTGGTAATCAACGGCGACAGCGAATGGGCCGCGACCCTCGCGCGCCGCACGAAGGCCCGCGTGGTCACAGTTGGATTTGGCGAGAGCAACGCCTGGCGCGTGAATACTTTTCGGGTCGGTGAGGACGGCGTCACCTTTGAAGTGGTGGCGCCGCGGTCGGAATGCTCCGGGGAGTACCGCGTGCGGTTACTCGGACGCCACCAGGTTCCCAATGCACTCCTCGCCCTCGCGGCAGGAAGGGAACTCGGCGTCCACCCGGAGCAACTCCGCCAGGGCTTGGCGGCCTGCGTCGCTCCGAAAATGCGGCTGCAACTCTGGGACGCCGCCGGCGTGCGCGTGCTGGATGATTCCTACAACGCGAATGCCGACTCGATGCTCGCGGCCTTGCAGACCTTGCACGACCTGCCTTGTTCCGGTCGACGCGTGGCGGTGCTCGGCGACATGGCGGAACTGGGCGAACACACCGAGGCGGCGCATCGCGAGATTGGCCGACGCAGCGCGGAGCTCGGCGTCAATCGTCTCGTTGCCGTGGGGCGCTGGGCGCGGATTACCGGTGAGGCTGCCCGCACTGCGGGCTTGCAAGACGTGACCGAGTTTGCCGACGTGCCGGGCGCTGCGGCGGCGGTGAAGAATCTGCTGCAGCCGGGAGACGTGGTGCTGCTGAAGGCATCGCGTTCGACCGGCTTGGAAAGAATCGGTGAAGCGCTCAAGGGCAGGGTGGGTGACCCATTGTCAGTGGAAAGGAAAGCGTCATGAAAATCATCCGTCGATCCAAACGCCGGCTTCCGCGCCGCGCGGTGGCTGGCAATTCTGAAACCAGTGCCAGGAAACGCGCGGTGAGGGTCGCACCTCGCTTTCTCGTGCGGCTGGTCGGTCGAGCGAAAGCCGCCTGCTTGTTCAACTCCGGCCCGATTTACTCCCGTCACGACTGACGAATGATTTATTACCTCAGCCAGTATCTGCTGGAGATCTCGAAGGGCACTGCCTGGGAGGACGACCTTTCGTTTCTCCGGTTGTTTGGCTACATCACGGTCCGCAGCGCGGGCGCGATGGTCACGGCCTTGATCTTGAGCTGGTGGTTCGGTCCGAAAGTTATCGCGTGGCTCAAGCGATTGCGCTTCGGCCAGGAATACGCGGACAAGGCGGAGTCCGCCGGCGGAATCGAGACGCGTTTTCTCTCCAAGAAAGGGACGCCAACCATGGGCGGCTTTCTCATCGTGACCGTGATGGACGCGACGGCACTCCTCTGGGCGCAGTGGAACACGCTGGTGATTCTCACGCTGATCTCGGTGCTGGTCCTGGCGGGCCTGGGGTTTTACGACGACTACGCGAAGATCACCCAGCAGAGCAACAAAGGCACGGCGGCCCACGTCAAACTCTGGGTGCAACTGGCGCTGGCGGGCTTCATCGCCGTCTATCTCTGGCTCGATCCGAACACCAGCAAACTCATCAGCGAAGTGATGCTGCCGTTCTTCAAGCACCCCGTTCTCTTTGGCACGGCGGGAACCGTCGTGGGGCTGGGCCTGACGGCGGTGACCATCATCGGGAGTTCCAATGCAGTGAACCTCACCGATGGCCTGGACGGGCTGGCCATCGGTTGCACGCTGATTGTCTCCTCGGTTTTCGCGGTGCTGACGTATCTGGCTGGCAATGCAAAACTGGCGGCCTATCTGAGCATTCCCGCCGTCGATGGGGCAGGGGAGTTGACCGTGTTCTGCGCGGCGATGATTGGAGCGGGCCTGGGCTTCCTCTGGTTTAACTGCCATCCAGCGCGCGTGTTCATGGGAGACACCGGCTCGCTTGCGCTGGGTGGCGCGCTGGGCATCATCGCGGTTTTGATTCATCAACCGCTGGTGCTGGTCATCGCGGGAGGGGTGTTCGTGGCGGAGGCGATGTCGGTCATCATCCAGACGACTTATTTCAAATACACGAAACGAAAATACGGCGCGGGCCGACGTGTGTTCCTCATGGCCCCCCTGCATCATCATTTCGAGAAGAAGGGCTGGCACGAAACGCAGGTGGTCATCCGCTTTTACATCCTGTGCATCCTGTGCGCGGTGGTGGCGCTGAGCACGCTCAAGATTCGCTGACATTGTGACTTCGCTCGAAAACAAAAAAGTCCTCGTCATCGGCCTCGGCAAAAGCGGGCTGGCGGCGGCGGATCTGTTGCAGCGGCTCGGCGCGAAGGTGCTCGCGGTGGACAGCGCGGATTCACCGGAACTGCAGCGCGAAGTCGCGGCGTTGCTGGCGCGGGGGATTGCCGTGCAACTCGGTTCGCTCGCCGCGCCCATGACGCCCTTTGATTTCGTCGTGGTCAGTCCTGGCGTGCCGTGGAGCAATCCACTGCTGGCGGAGATGAACCGCCGCAAGCTGCCGATCCTCGGCGAGTTCGAACTCGGCTACCAGCAGTCGCTCTGCCTGAACATTGCGGTCACCGGCACGAACGGGAAGACCACCACCACGGAACTCATTGAGCGCATTCTCAAGGCCAATGGCCTCAAGGCGATGACGGCGGGCGCCAACGGCACGCCGGTCAGCTCCATCGTCGAGCAGACGCGCGAACTGGATTTTCTGGTCCTGGAAGCCAGTTCATTCCAACTCGAGACCATCCAGTATTTTCGTCCGGGCGTGGCGGTATTGCTGAACCTCACGCCGGATCATCTCGACCGTTACGGCAACATGACGGACTACGCGCTGGCCAAGGCGCGCATTTTTCAAAATCAGCAGCCGTTCGACTGGGCCATCGTGCAGAGCGAGGCGCTGGCGCAGTTGCGCGCGCTCAAGGTGAACATCCCTTCGAAGATCATCACCTTCAGCGCAAACAACCGTCGCGCGGACATCTATTTCGAGCGCGGCATGTTAATCAGCCGACTGGATGGCTGGACTGGTCCCCTGCTCAAGATGGAAGACTGTCGGCTGGCCGGTCCTCACAATGCGGAGAATCTCATGGCCGCGCTGGCCGTGGGTCGTGTCCTGCGCATTCCACTCGAGACGATGATTAAGACGTTGAAGACCTACCGGCCCCCGGCGCATCGCTGCGAACTGATTGCGGAAATCAACGGCGTGAAATTCGTGAACGACTCGAAGGCCACCAACCTTGATGCCGTGCATAAGGCGCTGCTCACGATGCCCGTAGCAAGGGCAGGGGAGCCCAACGTCTGGCTCATCGCTGGTGGCCGCGACAAGGCTTTCGAGTATTACGAGATCGGACCGCTGCTCTCGCAACGTGTGAAGGGTGCCATCCTGTTTGGCGAGACGCGCGAGAAGCTGCGCGCCGCGTGGAGTCTTTTTACTCCTTGCACCCTGACCGACACGTTGGAAGAATCCGTCGCAGAAGCCGCGCGCAACGCGGTGGCCGGCGACATCGTGCTGCTTTCCCCCGCTTGCTCGAGTTTTGATCAGTTTCAGAACTACCAGCAACGAGGAGAAGCTTTTCGTCACTTCGTGTCCAAGCTTGAGAAGTCAGACAAACTGACGATCAATACCGGGGCGGCCGCCGCGCCGGAGGCGCGGACAGAGTAACGTCGTAGATATTTTACAAATCGCTTCGGGCCTTTTGAGGGAAAGCCCGGTGCGACTAACGAACTGAACAGACCTCAAGAACGGACGCTGAATCGCGCCAACATGAAGATGAATACACCGAGTCCACTGGTTCCACAGGGTGCTTTGCCCGACAAGGGACGATCCCATTTCCGCATCACGGTCTTTGCCACGCTCGCCGTGCACGTCGTGCTGCTCTGCGTTCTGCTGATTGCCGGCTGCAACAAGAAGGACCCCACCGATCTGGCCGCCAACCCGGACAACAGCGGCGGCACACCCGCTCCGCAATCCACCGAGCCGCCTCCGTGGCCGACCAACCCGCCCACGCCGCCGCCTTCGCCCACGCAAGACACCGCCGTGGTGAATCCGCCGCCCTTGGCGCCCTCACATAACAATGTGGTCGCGCCGCCCTTGCCGCTCACCCCTGAACCCGTCGTGCATGCTCCTGCCGCCGCTGTCACCGAGCACACCATCGTCAAAGGTGAACTGCTCGCCACCATCGCCAAGAAATATGGCGTGGGCTGGAAGGCGATTGAAGCCGCCAACCCCGGCATCAATCCCAACCGCCTCAAGATCGGGGACAAGATCAAGATCCCCGCTCCCAAATCAGGCGCGGCGCCGGCCGCGGCCCACCACGATGCCGCCGTCGCGGGCGATGGCGCGGTCAAGACTTACAAGGTCAAGTCCGGCGACAATCTGATGAAGATTGCCAAGACGCATGGCGTGGGCGTGAAGGCCCTTCGCGCGGCGAACGGACTCAAGACCGACCAGATCAAAGTCGGGCAGACTCTCAAGATCCCGGCCAAGGCCCCGTCTCCGTCAGCCGCGCCCGGGACGATCATCACGCCGGCTCCTGTCGCGCCGCCCGTGCCGCCACCGGGCCTGCCCCCGGGCAATCCTTAACCGTTTTACCAGCGGCCGGCTCTCATCCGGCTACTGTGTGTGTCGTACCGGGGCGCGCGTATGTGGCGCGCGCCCCGTTTTCCTTCGCAGCGATTCCTGCTCCTTCGAGCAACCTCCCTTCACCTTATGAAAGCCGCGACCTCTCTCCTCCTGTTCTCCGTTCTTGGCCTGCTAGTGCTTGGGATCGTCATGCTGGTCAGCGCCAGCACCGGCCAGCCGCAGGCGAAGTATCTCATCATGCAACCCATCTGGGCCGGAGTGGGCCTGATTGCCTTGCTCGTCGCCGCCTCCGGCGATTATCGCTGGCTCAAACGCTTTTGGTGGGTGCCACTGCTCCTCGCCGTCGGTGCCCTGGTGTTGGTGCTCGTGCCGCAGGTCGGCCTTGAGCGCAACGGTGCGCGGCGCTGGCTTGGCGTCGGACGCTTCACTCTCCAGCCTTCCGAGTTTGCGAAGGTCGCCCTCATCATCGCGCTGGCCTGGTACGGCGAACGTTACCAGCGCTTCATGGGACAATTCCGGCGCGGCGTCGTTTATCCGGGCCTCGGCATCGCCGTCGTGCTCGCGCTCATCTTCAAGGAACCCGACGTGGGCACCACCATGCTGCTGGCCTGCGTGAGTTGCATGATGCTGCTGCTCGCGGGCATCCGCTGGCGCTACATCGCGCCGCCGGTCATGCTCGCCGTCATCGCGCTGGCGGTCTTCATCGTTCACGACCCGATGCGTTCGGCCCGCCTGTACTCCTGGATGCACCCCGAAGAGACCAAGCTGGAAACGGGGCGCCAGACCTATCAAGCCGTCGCCGCGCTAGGCAGCGGCGGTGTGCAGGGCGTGGGACTTGGCGAAGGCCGGCAGAAACTCGGCTTCGTGCCCGAGCATCATACGGATTTTATCTTCTCCGTCATCGGCGAGGAACTCGGACTCATCGCCACGCTCGGTGTCCTCCTCGCGTTTCTCATGATCGTGCTCTGCGGCGTTTACATCGCGTGGAACGCCGCCGACACCTTCGGCATGTTGATCGCCGCGGGCATCGCCTGCCTCATCGCGCTCCAGGTCATCATCAATGTCGGAGTCGTCACCGGCGCGCTGCCGAACAAAGGACTCGCGCTCCCCTTCATCAGCTACGGTGGCTCGAACCTTGTCCTCATGATGGGCTGCATTGGCCTGCTCATCAACATCGGGCGCCAGGCTGCGCGCCATGTGGCCATGCCGGTCCTCGGCCGCGACGCTGATGAACTCACCGCGCCGGGCACGGCGTAGAGTAAGTCACAAGTTCAAGGTTCAAAGTCTCAAGACTGTTGCAAGACTGTTGCAAGACTGTTGCAAGACGACTGGCCAGTGATTTTGAACTTTGAACTTTGAACCTTAAACTTTGAACTCACCCTCAGTGAACTCCGCGAAGCCAGCGCCTTTGATCGCCATCGCCTGCGGCGGCACCGGTGGACACCTCTTCCCGGGACTCGCCGTCGCTGAGCAACTCATCCTGCGCGGCTGCGACGTCACCCTTCTCGTCTCGCCCAAGGAAGTGGATCAGCAAGCGGTGCGCAACGTCACCGGCATGGACGTCGTCACGCTTCCCGCCGTGGGCTTGAGCGGTGGAAACATCCTCGGCTTCGCGCTTGGCTTCTGGAACTCGCGTCGTGCCGCGCGCCTGCACTTCGTCCAACGCCCGCCGCAGGCCGTGCTCGCGATGGGCGGGTTCACCAGCGCCCCGCCCGTGCTCGCCGGACGCGCCGCCGGTGCGCTCACCTTCCTCCACGAATCGAACACTATTCCTGGACGCGCCAACCGCTGGCTCGCCCACGTCGTCACGCAAGCCTTCGTCGGCTTTCCCGAGAGCGCCGCGTATCTGCACCACGCAAACATCCTCTGCACCGGCACGCCCGTGCGTCCTGGCTTTCAGCCCGGCGATCCCGGGGCCGCGCGTGTCGCGCTCGGGCTGCATCCGTCGCGTCCACTCGTGCTGGTGATGGGTGGAAGCCAGGGTGCCACCGGGGTGAATGATCTTTTCCTCCGCGCCCTTCCGTCACTCCTTCGCGCCGCGCCCGAGTTGCAATACCTCCACCTCACTGGACCCAACGACGTCGCGAAAGCCCAGGCGGCTTACGATCTGCACCAGGCCAAAGCCGCCGTGCGTCCCTTTCTCACCGAGATGGAGTTCGCCCTCGCCGCCGCCACGGTCGCCGTCAGCCGCGCCGGCGCATCCTCCCTCGCGGAATTCGCCGCCCTGCGCGTGCCCGCCGTGCTCATTCCCTATCCCAGCGCGGCGGACAATCATCAATTCTTCAACGCCCGCGCTTACGTTGAGACCGGCGCCGCCTACATGCTTGAACAAGGCGAAGCCACTGGCGAACAACTCGCCGCGGACCTCCTCAAGATCATCACCGACCAGACCGCCCGCGCCTCGATGATCCGCGCCCTTGAACGCTGGGACGCCCCGCAAGCCTCTGCCCTGATCGCCGCGCGCATCCTTACGCTGCTCGACGCTCGCAGCCCCGGTCGCTGGCATCACCACGCGCCGCCCGTTGATCCCGATGCGGATTTGTCGCCGATGTTCAGTGTGCCGTGTTCAGTGGTCAGTAATCAGTAATCAGTTTCCATTCTCCACGACTTCGCTCCACTGATTACCGATTACCGATTACCGATTACCGATTACTGATTACTGATTACTGATTACTGATTACTCCTCCCCCATGCCCGCGACGGACCAAACCCACACCGCCCTCTGCAGCCTTCTAAGCGGCGACACCATTGTCCGCCGTGACGAACCCCTTGCCAAGC
>Ga0163144_10015130_pt1 | contig 15949 bp, 15 predicted proteins | sample OliLak19BULKMAT1_FD_123175 | JGI IMG/M metagenome (GOLD analysis project Ga0163144, IMG submission 123175) | Freshwater microbial mat bacterial communities from Lake Vanda, McMurdo Dry Valleys, Antarctica - Oligotrophic Lake LV.19.BULKMAT1 | ecosystem: Environmental > Aquatic > Freshwater >...
AATACTTGCTGCAGCCTTCCATGATCGACACGAAAGCCTGCGCCCCCGCCACGCGCGGCGGCGGCAGGTGGTCGAATTTCTCGATCTCGGGGAAACTGATGTCGACCTGGGACCGACCGGTTGCGCGGCGCGCGCGGATCAGTTGCGGCAGGCGATGCAAGGTCTGTGGGCCGAACACCACGTCGACGTAGGGCGCGCGGCGCACGATCGCAGCGCCTTCCTGGCTCGCGACGCATCCGCCGACGCCGATGACGATGTCGGGTCGCGCGAGCTTCAGTTCGCGCACCACGCCCAGGTCGGAGAAAACCTTCTCCTGCGCTTTTTCGCGCACCGAACATGTGTTGAACAGGATCACGTCGGCATCCGCCGGGTCGCTGGTCTGCTCCAGTCCGTCGGTGGCACGCAGTACGTCTGCCATGCGGGCCGAGTCGTACTCGTTCATCTGGCAGCCGAAGGTCTTGATGAAGACTTTGCCGCTCATTACTTCGCTTCGAACTTGTAGCCGCGGGCCTTCAAGTCCTCGATCTCCTCGATCGACAGAATCCAGAGGCCGCTCAACTGACCGGTCTGATCGATCCGGTAGGCCACGTTGCCGGTGCCGCCCAGGTTGACCGGCTGCAGGATCATGTTGCCCTGGTTGCGGATCTTGGCGCCGGGAGAGAGGCGGTAGACCCGGCTGCTGATCTTCATGTAGGGAAACTCGTGCGCCTGGAGGATGCCGGTTAGGACGTCCTGCGGGAAGCTGCGCATCGCCCACGCGGGCACGAGCTGAAGACAGAGCAGGACGCTCAGAACGACGAGACGGGTGAGGCGCATGTTGGCAGCTGCAGGCGGCCCGATTCGAGACGATATTGCGCGAGGATACGGCATCGCACGCCACACCGTGCGCGCCCGGGCCATGTCCCGAACACGATCCGGGTGATGAACTCCCCCGAGCGATGAAACCTGGTGGTGATAGGTGGACTTGAACCACCGACCCCAGCATTATGAGTGCTGTGCTCTAACCAACTGAGCTATATCACCGGAATTCTTCAGGGGCGGGAACACTCGCCACCTCGGCCGACTTTAGTGCAACGTCGGGCGCCCCTGCGACAGGGGCGCGAAATGTACTTTTCGGACTGCCCGCTTGTCAAGAAAACTCACGGCTGTGAAGACGTTGCGTGCGATGCGATGGATGCGGACCTGATCGTCGTGGGTGCCGGCCTGGTCGGTGCCGCACTCGCGCTCGCGCTCGGCCGAGCCGGTCTGACTGTGGCGATCGTGGAGCCGACTCCCCCCGCGCCCGCGCCGGGGGGGTGGGATTCGCGGATCTATGCACTGAGCCCCGGCAGCCGCGAACTACTCATCTCGATCGGCGCCTGGGACGTCCTGGACCCCGCCCGGATCGAGCCGGTCACGGGCATGGCCGTCCGCGGCGACCGGCCCGAGGGACACATCCTGTTCGACGCTCTGGACAACGGCGTGACCGCGCTCGCCTATATCGTCGAGGGCGGTGCCGTGGCCCGCGCCCTGTGGCGACGGCTGGAAGAATCCCAGCACGTCACTTTGTACGCTCGTCGTCGACCGGCGACATTCTCGATCGATGCCCACGGTGTGACGATGACGTTGAATGGAGGCGAGACGGTCCGGGCAGCACTGATCGTCGGAGCGGACGGCGTGGACTCGTGGGTCCGGACCACCGCAGGAATAGCCGCGCGATCGCGCAACTACGCGCAGCGGGGCGTCGTCGCGAACTTCCGCGGCGAGCACGACCACCGCGGCGTCGCGCGGCAATGGTTTCGTGCCGATGGCGTGCTCGCTATGCTGCCGTTGCCGGAGCGGCACCTCTCGATGATCTGGTCGACCGATGACCCGGTCGCTGACGCGCTCCTGGCGATGGATCCCGGAGCACTCGAAGCTCGTGTTGCCCAAGCCGCCGCGCTTGGTACCGGCGAACTCGCACTGGTGACACCGGCGGTCGCGTTTCCGCTGCAAGCGCGCATCGCGTCGCGTTTCGTCGGGGCGCGCCTTGCGCTGGTCGGGGACGCCGCCCATAATCTGCACCCCTTGGCGGGGCAGGGTGTAAACCTCGGATTTCGCGACGTCAGCGCCTTGGCCGTGACGCTCGCGGCCCGCGGGCCGGAGCGCGATGTCGGTGTCTTGCCCCTGCTGCGGCGTTATGAACGTGCGCGTCGCGAAGATGCCGTGGCAATGCTGGTAGCGACCGACGGACTCCAGAGATTGTTTTCGAGCCGCCTGCCGGGCATCGCCGCTTTGCGCAATGCCGGCCTGAACGTTGCGGGCCGCCTGCCCCTGATGAAATCGCTGCTGGCGCAACACGCGCTTGCTTGAGCGGTCGAACCCCCACCCAATCCCCAACCAGGAGTCATCCATGATCGAGCGAACCCTCGCGCACGCCGTCGCTGCCGTTGCACTGCTGGCAACCACCGTGGCGTGCGCCGACGAGGCCTCGGTGAAGAAGGCGTTTCAGGCCAAGTTCCCGAAAGCCAACATCGACACCGTCACCAAGCTGCCGGATCTCGGCCTGTACGAGATCGTCATACCGCGTGGCGAAGAGCCGGTCATCATCTACACCGACGAGGACTTCCGCTACATGTTGCAGGGCAACCTGGTCGAGACCAAAACCATGTCGGACCTGACGGAAAAGAAGCGCTCGAGGATCACGGCGATCGATTTCGATTCCCTGCCGCTCGACAAGGCCATCAAGAAGGTGAAGGGCAACGGCTCGCGCAAGGTTGCGGTGTTCTCGGATCCCGACTGTCCCTTCTGCAAGCGCATCGAGCAGGAATTCGAGAAGGTGACCGACATCACCATCTACACCCTCCTGTTCCCGATCGAACAATTGCATCCGAAGGCCGTGGGTCGTGCGAAGCAGATCTGGTGCTCGCCGAATCGCAGCAAAGCCTGGGACGACTACATGCTGAAGGGCACCGCACCCACAGCGAGCGGCGACTGCGAGAATCCGGTCGATGCACTCATGGAGTTCGGCAAGAAGAAAGGCATCAACGGTACACCCACGCTCGTGTTCGCCGACGGTAGTCGGGTACCAGGCGCGCTGACCGCGGCTCAGCTCGAGGCGCAGTTCTCCAACGCGAGCGGGAAGTAATCCGGCGCCCGGGTGGAGCTCGCGCCGGGCGCCGCGGATCGCGAGTCCTGGCGGCGACTGGGCGTCGCCGTGCTCTTGTCCGCGGCACTGCATGTCTGGCTGGCGGTGGAATTGCCAGTCAAGCCGGCGCGCAACTACGGACGGCATGGCGCTGCGCTGGAAGCGCGCATCGCTCCGCCGGAGCCGGCGAGCGCCTCCGAGTCCGTGGGCAGGAAACCGGAGATACGTCGCGTCGAAGCGCAGCCCTTGCCCGAGGCCCGACCGGCACTCGCCGAGCCGAAACCGGCCGAACCGTTGCCGGATGCTCCATCCACAGCGGTGGTCCCCGAAACACGCTTCGAGCCCCCACTGGTCGAGGGCCCGCCGGGTATCGAAGTACCGCAGGTCGAAGACCCCGAGTTCTATCCGTCGCGGTTGCTCGATCTGTATCCGAAACCGGTCGCGGAGGTCGAACTGCACTATCCGCCCAAGGCGGGCAGCGAAGACATGAGCGGGACGGTGACGTTGCTGTTGCTCATCGACGAACTGGGCATCGTGGTCGAGGCCTCGGTCGTCGAGGCCGACCCACCAGGCTACTTCGAGGACGCGGCGATCGAGGCGTTCAAGTCCGTGTTGTTCACGCCGGGCCAGCGCGAGGGCAGGGTGGTGAAGAGCCGGCTGGTGGTGCAGGTGTCGTTCGACGCGAAGACGGAGTCGCTGCGGCGCTGACCCGCTCAACGTACCCCGCCCTCGGTACGCGGCAGCAGCACCCACAACCAGAGCGGCTGACGCATGCGTCCGGCCAGCTCGCCGGCTTCGTCACCGAAGCCCCAGAAGAAGTCTGCCCGGATTGCTCCCTTGATCGCGCCACCGGTGTCCTGTGCTGCCATCAGGCGCTGCAAAGGAGCATCGGATCCCGGCCAGGAGGTAGCGACGAATACCGGAGCGCCCAATGGCACGGTGCGCGGATCCACTGCGAGGCTGCGCCCGGCCGTCAAAGGTATACCGAGGGCACCCAGCGGGCCGCCGTTTCCGGCCGGGAGCTCGCGAAAAAACACGTAAGAGGGGTTATCGGCGAGCAGCGCCGGCAGCTTCTGCGGATTGTCCCGACCCCAGGCGCGAATGCCTTGCATCGACGCCTTGTCGAGCGTCAGTTCGCCGCGCTCGACCAGCAGCCGGCCGATGGAGCGATAGGGGTGACCGTTCTGGTCGGCGTAGCCGACGCGGACGATGTCACCGTTGTCGAGTCGGACCCGGCCCGAGCCTTGCACCTGCAGAAAGAAAAGTTCCACCGCATCGTCGATCCAGACCAGCTCGCGCCCTTTCAATGGGGCCGGATCGTTGTCGATGTCGGCGCGCGTCCAGTAGGGAACGAGCTTGCGGCCGACGAGGCGCCCGCGCAGCCGCAAACCCTTCAATTCGGGGTAGACCTCGGCGAGATCGATTGCGATAAGATCATCGGGCGGGCTGTAGAGAGGGTACCGATTGCGGGCGTCGGGCTTGCGACTGCCACGCAACAGCGGCTCGTAATAGCCGGTGATTAGGCCTTCGGTCCTGCCATCGGCGGCGACCACCTGATGGGGTACGAACTCGGTTTCGAAGAACTGCCGTTGCGCAGCGGCATTGACGGTCGCGAAGGCTTGCGCGCGAATACACAGCGCGGCCCAGACCGGTTGCGCCTTGAGGGCCGGGCAGCCCTGAAGGAACGCGAGCAGCGCCGCGGTGACGTCATCCTCCGGCCAGCCGGGCAGATCAACGAAGGGTACGGGAACGAGCTGAGGCACCGCCGGCACTGGCGGAGCGGGTAGGGACGGGACCTCGGGTGCCGAAACCGACGCCGGAGCTGGCGGCGCAGGTGCAGCGGGCGGAATGGTCGACGTCGCTGGAACCGTGGGGCCTCCGGGCACGGTCGTACAACCCGCGAGCATCGCCAGCGCGAGCAGGCATAGGCGCAGCATGATCGGTCGGCTAGAGTGCAGGCTCACGAACAGCGCGCGCCGGTCGTCGCACGCGAGAAAGCAGGAGCAACATGGGATGGATACTGCTGGAGGCTGCCGTCGCGTTGGCCATCGGAATCTTCATCGTGTGGTGGACGTGGCCGAAGCAGAAGCGACCACCAGAACCGCCCGGTCAAGATACCTGAAGCCTAGCAGTGCCCGCCCGGCCGCCCGAAGGGCACTGAGCGTCCCCTTGGGGGCCAGCGAACGAAGTGAGCGTGGGGGCTCAAGGTATTCCCGCCCGGCCGCCCGAAGGGCACTGAGCGTAGGGTCCCAAGGTCTCAGTGCAGTACGCGCGGCATCGACAAGGTGAATTCGGGAATCGGCGCGTCGAAGGCTGTGCCGTCCTCGGCCATCATCTGGTAGCTCCCGCGCATGGTGCCCACCGGCGTGGCGATGGCAGCGCCACTGGTGTATTCGAAGCTCTCGGCGGGCTGGAGGAGAGGTTGTTCGCCGATCACACCCATGCCACGCACTTCCTGCACCCGATTTTCCGAATCGGTGATGACCCAGTGACGGCTCAGCAGCTTCGCTGCCACCGTCCCGGTATTGGTGATCGTGATCGTGTAGGCGAACACGAAACGGTTCTCGTCCTCGTCGGACTGCTCGGGCATGAAGGCTGCCCTCGCCGCGACTGCGATCTCATAGCGTGTATCCGGTTCCATGTCGCTATTGCACCCGAAAAGCGGGTCAGTCTCAAGGAGCACGACGTGGACGGTTACAATCGGCGCACTCTCGAACCGCCACGACGCCGCCCATGCATCGCATCGCCCCCAGCATTCTTTCGGCGGATTTCGCCCGCCTTGGCGAGGAAGTCCGTAACGTTGTCGCCGCCGGCGCGGACATGCTGCATTTCGACGTGATGGACAACCACTACGTTCCGAACCTCACCATCGGTCCGCTCGTTTGTGCCGCGATCCGGCCGCACACGAAGGTGCCGATCGACGTGCACCTCATGGTGAAGCCGGTGGATCGCATCGTTCCCGATTTCGCGAAGGCGGGCGCGGACATCATCTCGTTCCATCCGGAAGCGTCCGAGCACGTCGATCGCACGCTGCAACTGATCCGCGACCAGGGCTGCAAGGCCGGGCTCGTATTCAATCCGGCAACGCCGCTGGACCACCTCGACCACGTGATGGACAAGCTCGACCTGATCCTGATCATGTCGGTCAACCCCGGGTTCGGCGGACAGGCGTTCATTCCTCGCGCGCTCGACAAGCTGCGGCTCGCGCGCGAGCGCATCGCGGCGAGCGGGCGCGAGATCTGGCTCGAGGTGGATGGTGGCGTGAAGGTGGACAACATCGCGGAGATCGCCCGCGCCGGTGCCGATACCCTGGTCGCCGGGTCTGCGATCTTCGGCACGAAGGACTATCGGGCGACCATCTCGGCGATGCGGATGGAACTGGCGAAGGATGCGTTCGAGCGGCGAGCGGGGTAGGACGCGCGAGGTCTTTGCCGCAAGCTTCGAATGAACTGGTCTGAACTTCACCACCGCGTCCGCGCGGTTGCCTTCGACCTCGATGGCACGCTGCTCGATACGCTTCCGGACCTCGCCGACGCCGGCAATGCGATGCTCGCCGAACTGGGTCGTCCGATGGTCCAGGAATCGGCGACGCGGTCCTATATCGGCGATGGCATCGCCCGCCTCGTCAAGCGTCTGCTGACCGAGAGCCGGGATGGCGAGCCCTCCGGGATGCTGTTCGAGAGAGCGCTCGCGGCATTCGAGCGGCACTATCGGGAACGCCTGGATCGCCGCACGCGCATCTACCCCGGGGTGGTCGAAGGGCTCGACGCCTTTGCGGCCGCCGGACTCAGGCTTGCCTGCGTGACCAACAAGGCGGAGGCGTTCACTCGCCCGTTGCTGGCGGCCCATGGACTGGACCGGCGTCTGCAATTGATCGTGAGCGGGGACACGCTGCCGAGGAAGAAACCCGATCCCCTGCCGTTCCAGCACTGCGCCGCGGTGTTCGGCATCCCGACCGAGGCTTTGCTTGTAGTCGGTGATTCGGGCAACGACGTGCGCTCGGCGCGCGCCGCCGGATGTACGGTGATATGCGTACCCTACGGCTACACGGGTGACAGCGACGTGCGATCGCTCGGGGCGGATGCTATAGTCGATAGCGTCCTCGACGCCGCTCTGCGACTGCTCGCCATACCCTCATGAGCTTCGACCATTCGAACACCGGGAATTCGATCCATGCGATCGGTCCATGGCGCCCTTGGCGCCGCTCGACCGTCGCCTGGCGCGCGCGCTGATCCGCGTCGCATCGAAGTTCCGCTTTCGAATGTAAGCAAGGAGTCGTCATGACCGAACAGGAATTCGCCGACCTCGCCAAACGAGGTTTCAACCGCGTTCCCATAGTGCTCGAGACGCTTGCCGACCTCGACACTCCGCTGTCCGTCTACCTGAAGCTGGGGAACCGTCCCTATTCGTACCTGCTCGAATCGGTGCAGGGCGGCGAACGCTTCGGCCGCTATTCCTTCATCGGTCTTCCCGCCGAGATCCGCTATGAAGTCCGCGGGCGCCTGTGCAGCGAGTATCGAGGCAACACGTTGTTGTCGCAGAGCGAACAGGTCGACCCGCTGGCTTGGGTTCGCGACAACCATGCGCGATTCAAGGCGGCGGTCCTGCCGGGATTGCCGCGTTTCGCAGGCGGGCTCGTGGGCTACTTCAGCTACGACACGGTTCGATACATAGAAGGCCGGTTGTCGCAGACGGTGAAGCCCGACGTGATCGGCGCACCCGACATCATGCTGATGTTGTCGGATCGGCTCGCAGTGGTCGACAACCTGTCGGGCAAGCTCTATCTGGTGGTCTACGCCGACCCGCGCGAGCCCGACGCGCTGGACAAGGCACGCAGCCAGCTCGATCTGCTGCACTCGGCATTGCGAACGCCGGTCACGATTCCGTCTGAGCTGGCCGCGCCACCAGGCGTGGTCACGTCCGAGTTCAGCGAGGACGCGTTTATCGAAGCAGTCGAACGCGCCAAGCGCTACATCGCCGATGGCGACGTCATGCAGGTCGTTCTGTCGCAACGCCTGTCGCATCCCTATCCCGCGTCGCCCCTGTCGCTCTACCGGGCGCTGCGAGTGATGAACCCGTCGCCATACATGTTCTACTTCGACATGGGCGGTTTCCACGTCGTCGGCGCGAGCCCGGAGATCCTGGTACGGCTGGAGAGCGGCACGGTGACGCTGCGGCCGATCGCCGGAACGCGACCGCGCGGCGCGACCCGCGAGGACGATCTGGCGCTCGAACAGGAACTGCTTGCCGATCCGAAGGAGCGCGCCGAGCACGTGATGCTCATGGACCTCGGCCGCAACGATGTCGGGCGCGTCGCGGAGATCGGGTCCGTGAAGGTCACGGAAAAAATGGCGATCGAGCGCTATTCGCACGTGATGCACATCGTGTCGAACGTCGAGGGCAGGCTGAAGCCGGAACTCGACGCGATCGCGGTCCTCGAGGCGACCTTCCCGGCAGGAACATTGAGTGGTGCTCCGAAGGTGCGCGCCATGGAAATCATCGACGAGCTGGAACCCTCGCGGCGCGGGATCTACGGCGGCGCGGTGGGCTACCTCGGCTTCAACGGCGACATGGACCTTGCGATTGCAATCCGGACAGCGGTGATCAAGGACGGGCGGCTGTTCGTGCAGGCCGGCGCCGGCATCGTCGCCGATTCGGTCCCGGCGGCCGAGTGGACCGAGACCCAGAACAAGGCGCGCGCGATCCTTCGGGCGGCGGAGATGGCGCAGGCGGGGCTGGGCCGGCCGATCTGAGAGCCCGTATGCTGTTCCGCATATTCCGCCCCCCAGTGGGGCCTTGCTATGGTCCAGACGTTTCGTTCACGCTGCCGTTCATGGTGGCTTGCCGGGACTTCGGACAAGTTGTACCCGATACGGTCACGAATGCACGCGCGTTGGTCCGCGCCGCCACATGACCTCGGGGCAACTCGAAATTGCGCGTCCAATGACTTGTTTGATAGGGTGTACACACAGGGACCCACAGGGACCGGGGTCAAGGGACCGGGGTCACAAGGGACCGGGGACCGGGGTCAGGTCTTGCTGGGTGCTGGGGCAGTTCGCCAGCCGTCGCAGCCGCGCGGTGGAGAAGTATGTCGAGTTCGTCCGCGCCGGGGTTGGGCTGCCCAGCATCTGGGGAGACCTGCGCAATCAGATCTACCTCGGCAGCGAAGCTTTCGTCAAACGCCTGCAGAGGAGGGCGCCGAAGGACGCCGATCTGGGCGAGATCCCGCGGATGCAGCGCCGGCCGATAGCCAAGCCGCTCGCAACTTATGCTGCCGCCGAAAAGGATCGCGACCGGGCGATGGCGCAGGCGTACCTGTCGGGCGACTACACGATGAAACAGATCGCCGAGCACTTTGGAGTGCACTACGCGACGGTGAGCCGAAGCGTATTGAAGATGGAGAAACCCTGAGTCGGCGACGAAGCGTGAATTCGTCCGCTCTCCTTGGTCTCACTGCCGGCTCCCGGCCGATCCCCGCCGAGGGACACCGCTGCCTGCTCAGCCACGCTTTAGGAGCGAGTGCCATCAGTGTCTGGTTTTTGCGGAAGGCGCCGGGATCGCTCGGCTCGCGACCGGCGCCGGCAGGTTGCTGAAACGGCGGGCCGCGCGATAGAGGGCTGCCAACTGGAGCACTTCCGGACCTAACAGGTTCTTGTCGCGACACCTGGCGATTGCCTCGTCGATAATGTCCCCGGCCGAAGGCGCGAGCGTTTCGATAACGCCGTCCGGTTCATCGATCCAGATCGCGACTCCTGGAACGTCGAGTGGATGCGTTTCCTTTCCCGCACCGCTTAGCGCTTGCATGGTCAAGCGGAGCAGCGTCATCACCTGCGGCCAGTGCTCCATGCGAACGAGGCAGAACGCCGCATTCGCATAGCAGAACATCATCCATTTGTCGGGAATGGTTCCGCCCGCGGATATGAGCAGTTCCACGGCGCGCTGATACTGATCAGTGGCACGCAAGGCGAATCCGAGGTTCGCCTTGAGAAACGGATCGGCGCCGTGAATCGCGTGGGCTTGTTCCAATCGGCTCACGGCCTCGGGATCCGCGGTTCGTTTGGCTACAATCGATGCGCGGGCCTCGGAGATCAAGGACGCCTTGCGGCGCGCTCGCACCGCGGCAGCGACTTGGGCGGTCAGCCGGCCGGATTGCGCTTTTTCAAGCGGCGAATGCCGGAGAATCTTCCGCGCCGCCTCGGGCTCTCCTCAGTTGAGATGCGCATCGATTCCGTCGCGATCGAAATCGTGCACCAGCGGGTATCGTTTGCGGAATTGCTGGAACAAATTCAGCCCGAAGCGCTGGCTTGGGCAGTTGAGAGCGATGCAGATCTGGTTGCCGCGGTACAGGGCGAAATTGGGCTCGATGTCGACTGCCTGCGTGATGGCTTGAAGAGCAGCGCTGTGGTCCCCCAATGAGGCATACGACAATGTCAGGTTGTTGAGCGCGATCGTGTGAGTCGGATATCGATCGAGCAGGCGCCGCAATTCGGCGATAGCCTCCGGATGGTCGCGCTTGTCTACGAGCGCGTTAGCCTCGGCGAGTTGTTCATCCCCGGCCCGTTCGCCATACAAGCCCGGTCCGATCTCGTGCAACTCGAAGCTGCCGCCATGACCTTCCCTGGCGGTCAGGATGGGAATGCTCCTGGCCTTGCCGGGTTGGTCCGCTAGCGACCAACGCAGACGCGCAGTCACCTCTTCTTTCGTTTTGCTGGCCGCCAGGGCGGCCGCCGGGTCGGACAGGTACGTGGTCCGGATCTGAATGATGTGCATGCACAGCCTGGAGGTCTCGTTGACGAGATAATGCGCGTAGCCCTGATCGCCGGCACGGAAGTGGGCTCCGATCCGGTAATCTCGTTCATCGAGCGTGACGGACTTGCCGGGGAACATCTCCGGTGTATGACGCGTCAGGTCGAGAGCTTCCGTCATATTCGTCCGTTTCAGAGAGACAAGATGCGGGCCGGGACGTCTCACCTTCCGCTTTGCAACCACGCGTAGGGACAGCCAAGATCGTTCACGCATTCTTACGGATCTCATACCGATGCCGAAGAAAACGGAGGGAAGGTCTACAGGACCACCGGGAGCCATGACCCGCTTCGCCTGGGAGGTTCCGCAATCGACGCCGGCAACTGTAAGGCCGTCGGCGTATGACCTTCGTCAGTTGATCGCCGCGAGCGTGATCGCCACAATGACGGTGTCGAGGTCGCGGGCGATCTGATTCTGGCGCTGGCACCGAGAAGTCCCGCGGGTGGTGCAGACATCATATCGATGCATGCGAACAGGACGCGGAAGAGTTTGCGGACCATGGGCGCCTCAGCCGGGACCCACGAACACAGTGACTTCTACCCGGCGGTTCTCCACGCTTCCCTCGGCGATATCGTTGGACACCAACGGTTCTGCGTCCGCACGTCGGAGGAATCAGTTTCGGCACTGGTCAAGGTCTGCGCCGCTTTCCGGCGTCGACGGCGCCGTGCAGGGCGCAGCAGCGGAGGCGCCGTCGCGCACGGGCCCCGGCGATATCCGCAATCGAGAGGACGCGTGGCGTGTCCTGGATCGCGTGTGCGAATTCATCGAGCGGACCGAACCGGCGCATCCGGCACCGCTGCTGATCCGGCGGGCGCAGCGCCTGCTCAGGAAGAACTTTCTGGAGATCGTCGAGGACCTCTCGCCCGAGGCCCTGTCGTCGATCCGGACGCTCGGGTGAATCACCGAAAATTAGCCATCGGAGGTTGCATCACCGCCTAGCCTAGCGGCGACGGGGAATCGGGGGCCCACCTTCCCGCACAGGGCGCTTCCGCGACGAGGATAAAACCGCCGCAGGACTCGACGATGTCACTGCTGATCGCGAGACCGGGGACGTGTCCCGGGACTCCCGGTCCGCACGGACGCCACGTTCGAGGACTGCTGCGGACAAACTTTCCGGCGGAACAGCGAGGCGTCCCTGCCTGTCTACCGCAGCCAGGGTTCGAACGCCCTGGCGAGCCGCTGCAAGACGGCTGGGTCGGGCAGCGGCACGCGCACGCTCGCCTGGCCCGTGACCGGATCGCGTTCGATGGCGAAAGGTGGTGTCCCGCGGGCAGGCTCGCCGGAGGCGCGGGCAGACGCCAGCCCCTGCAGCAGCGCGGCGCCTGCTTCGAGTATCGCGGCCCAGGGGTCGACTGCATCCGCGGAAGCATTCGCGGCCCCGATGGGTTGCGCGCCCGCCGCGGCGGTGTCGCCATCGCTCGGATGGCGTGCCGCTGTAGCGGCGCCTGCGTCCTGTACCTGCGTCGAGTCGTCGGGCTTCGTGTCGACGCCGACGGTCGCCGAGCCGGACTCTGCGTCTGCGGCACCGTCAGCCTCACCCATGGCGCCTGCCACCTGCTCCACGCTCTCCATGAATTTCGACAGCCGCGTGCCCTGCAGGAACACCTCGTGTTCGCCGCCATCGAGCACGCCCGCGAACAGTGACTTCTTGAACGCCAGCACCGACAGCATGCCCTCTTCGATGCTGGCTCGGCCGACGAAATTGACCACCTGCACGCCGCGCGACTGGCCGAGGCGGTGCACGCGGCCGATGCGCTGCTCGAGCACCGCGGGGTTCCAGGGCAGATCCATGTTCACCACGACCGCCGCCGCGTGCTGCAGATTCAGACCCACGCCGCCGGCATCGGTGGACAGGAACAGGCGACAGGCCGGGTCGTCCTGAAACCGGGCCACCAGCGCGCCGCGTTGGTCCCCCGGCACGCTGCCGTTGAACAGTACGTGACCCCAGTCGCGCTTGCCGTCGCCATCGCCCAGGCGGCGAACGATCAGCTCATGCGTGCCCAGCCACTGGCTGAAGACCACGACTTTCGCGACGGGATCCTCGAGCAGTTCGTCGAGCAGCGCCATCAGCTCGTCGACCTTGTGGCCGTGGTCGGTTTCACGGTCGAGCAGGAAAGTGCTGTTGCAGGCCATGCGCATGTTCTGCAAGGCGCATCGCAGCCGGCGCTGGTCGGCATCCGACAAGTAACCGGTCTTGCGCCAGCGCGAAACGATGCGCGTGACGATGGCGCCGTTCTCGTCGTGGTGCACGCGCTGCTCGGGCGTGAGCGGCACGAAGATGCGGTTGTCCACCCGTTCGGGCAGCTGCGTCAGCACCTCGGCCTTGCGCCGGCGCAGCATGACCGGCGCCAGCGTCTTACCGATGCGATCGAGCGCGCGATAGCCGATCACGCGGCCGGCTTCGTCGCGCAGCTGGTGTTCATCCAGCAGGCGCCAGGTGGGGCCGAGCCGATGCTGGTCGACAAACTGCACGATCGAGATCAGTTCCTCAAGCCGATTCTCGAGCGGCGTACCGGTCAGCACCACGGCATAGGGGCTCGCGACACGCTTGAGCGCGCGCGCGGCGATGGTGTTCCAGTTCTTGATGCGCTGGGCTTCGTCGGCGATCACGAGTTCCGGAGCCCAGGCATCGATCAGGTCGGCATCGCGTGCCAGCGTCTCGTAGTGGGTGATCTTGCAGAACACGTCTTCGCGGTATTGTTTCTCACGCTGCGCGCGCAAGCCGTGGATCACCTGCGCCGCGCGCGCGCTGAAACGCTCGAACTCCTGCTTCCATTGGTGTTTCAGCGAAGTGGGACAAATCACCAGCACCCGTTGCACGCCGAAGTGGCGCGCGAACAACTCGGCTGCGGCAATGGCCTGGATAGTCTTGCCCAGGCCCATCTCGTCGCCGAGCAGCGAGCGACCGGCGCGCACGGCGAACAGCGCGCCTTCGGCCTGGTAAGGATAGAGCTCGACCTTCAGCAGTCGAGTAAGCGCCTTGTCCCTGGCACCCTTGGGGTAGGCCTCTGCCAAAGCCGCTTGCCGGCGTTCGCCGTCGCGAAGCTGTGCGACGAACTGCCATACGTCCTCGTAGCACCGCAGGTCGTGGCCGAGCTCCCGGGCGGCGTGCATCAGCGGTTCCAGGCCGTCCAGGCGAGCCCTGCGCAGGGCCCAGTCAGCCGCCGCGTCGAACAGCGCCCTGGCTTGCTCGAGCAATTCCGACGGGCAGGCCGTGCCGGCGCGAAAGCGCACCTGCCGCGTCCCGGCGTAGTCCAGCCACACCTCGCTGTACTCTGGGTGGAACCCGCGCGCCAATGCCGCCTTGCCGCCACGCCGGGCTTCCAACCGGCCGAGCGTGAACTCGATGTGCTTGCAGGTGCCCAGGTCGTTGGTCGCGAAGTCGGCACAGGTGCAGAAGTTCTGGCCCGGCGCCCGGCCGCGAATCGCGACGCGATTGTTCGAACCGCTGTCGGGGTTGTGCACGCGAAAGTCGGAGAACACCGGATCGCCGCCGAGGTTCTCCAGGCCGAAACCCTGCTCGCGGCCGAACTGGCGGCGCAGCGCCGTTTGCCAGTCGGCGACTTCGAGATCCGGCGGGCGCCGGGTTCGCGACACGCGGCGTTGCGCAGACTTGGCGGGCGCGGCGGCGTTGGCTTTGGAGGGTCTCTTGCGGGTGGCTGGCGCGGGCATCGCTGGAATCCGTCATTCGGTTGATGGTTTGGTCGCTTCCCGGGTCACGCTTTGCCCTGTTCCGTCAGCTGGAACCGGGCGGAGCAAGCTTGCCGGCTGCGCGTTCGAGCGCGTCGACACCAACGATTCGTGGTTCGGTGCGAACCGAAGCGTGCCCTGCATGCACTCGCGAACGGCGGCGCAACGATCGCACGCACGCCGCGTGTCGGCAAGTGGTCGGGTTGGTACGGTGTCGACGTCGCGCGAGGCTTCCTGCGCCTTTGCACGCCTTTGGAGTTCCGGGCGCCACAATGCGCCTCGTTGCGGGGTCCATGCAGTTCCGGCACGGCCCTCGTTGCGGGGTCCATGCCGTTCCGGCACCATCCGGTCATGGAACCGATGTTTGCAAACCTCTTCGCCACTCCCCGCCGTTGGCGCTGGCCAAGCCCGGCCGCTTGACCTTGATTCGCGCCGATCTCCCCCGGCGCCGCGTCCCGCCAGTGCGCAGTTCGTGCCGCAGGCGCCACTAGACAGGCGGGTAGCTGCACGGGTACGGAGTCACGACGCTTCCATCCGAAGCCCGACGGAATAGAGGGTTGGAACAACAATGCTGCTGATGATCGATAACTACGATTCCTTCACCTACAACCTGGTGCAATACCTGGGTGAGCTGGGCGAGGATGTGCGGGTGAGCCGCAACGACCAGATCACACTGGACGACATCGATGCGCTGGACCCGGCGCGCATCGTGATCTCCCCGGGGCCGTGCACACCGAAGCAGGCCGGCGTCTCGGTGCCTCTAATCCGGCGCTTCGCGGGACGCATCCCGATCCTCGGCGTGTGTCTCGGGCATCAATCCATCGGCGCAGCCTTCGGCGGCAAGATCGTGCCTGCGCAGCAACTCATGCATGGCAAGACCTCGCTGATCCATCATGACGGCACGGGAGTCTTTCGCGGGCTGCCGAACCCGTATACCGCGATCCGCTATCACTCGCTCGCGATCGAACGCGAATCGAAGCCGGACACATTGGAGGTCACGGCGTGGACGGATGATGGCGAGATCATGGGCGTGCGGCACAAGACCCTGGCGGTCGAAGGCGTGCAGTTCCACCCCGAGTCGATCCTCACCGAGCACGGTCATGCTCTGTTGAAGAATTTCCTCGAAGGGTCGCGCGCATGAGATTTAACGTGTCGGTACATGGAGGTGCAGGAGGTTGCGACTCCTGCGTCCCTCACCCCAACCCCTCTCCCGGAGGGCGAGGGGCTCTACTTCCCTCTCCCTCCGGGAGAGGAACCGAGGGTGAGGGAGGCCTTGCCGGAGGGAGAGGGACCAGGGGTGAGGGAGGCCTTGCCGAAGGGAAAGGGACCAAGGATGAGGGAGGCCTTGCC
>Ga0163144_10015131_pt1 | contig 15948 bp, 15 predicted proteins | sample OliLak19BULKMAT1_FD_123175 | JGI IMG/M metagenome (GOLD analysis project Ga0163144, IMG submission 123175) | Freshwater microbial mat bacterial communities from Lake Vanda, McMurdo Dry Valleys, Antarctica - Oligotrophic Lake LV.19.BULKMAT1 | ecosystem: Environmental > Aquatic > Freshwater >...
ATGAATTCGGCTCGGTCTCGATCGATAACCAGATTCTCATCGGCGCGGACGAGGAGGTGGTGGAGCTGAACAACGGCTGCCTCTGCTGCCGCGTGCGTGGTGATCTGATCAAGAGCCTAAGCAACCTCTTCCAGAAACAGAAACGCTTCGACTACGTGCTCATCGAGACGACCGGCTTGGCCGATCCCGGACCGATCGCGCAGACATTCGCCATGCCCGAACTGCGGGACAAGGTGCGGCTCGATGCCATCGTGACCGTCGTCGATGCCCGGCACATCGAGAAGGAGTTGATGGACGCGCCCGAGGCCAAACCACAGATCGGCTTTGCCGACGTGCTCCTGCTCAACAAGACCGACATGGTTACGGCCACGGACCTCGACCGGGTCGAATCGAGGATCAAGCGCATCAACCCGCTGGCGAAGATTCACCGGACAGAACGCTCCAAGATCGACCTCGGCTTGATCCTCAATCTCAAGGCCCGCGAGACGCTCGCGCCCCTCAATCTTCCGGCCAAGCGTCCGGGCCTGAGCCTGCAGTCGGATGGTCCGGGGTTGTCCGCTGACGCGACTCACACGCACGACCATGCCCACCACGACGAGAGCGTCACTTCGTTCTACTTCAACGACGACCGTCCGCTCGACATGAAGAAGACGGAGACTTGGCTGAGCGATGTTCTCACCGAATTCGGCCCGCGCATCTACCGGAGCAAAGGCATCCTGAATATCAAGGGTTCCGCCAAACGGATCGTCTTCCACGGTGTCCAGCAGACATTCGACGCGCAGGCCGAGCGCCTTTGGAACATGGGCGAGCACAAGACCAACCATCTCGTCTTCATCGGCAAGGACCTCGACGAAGCGATTCTCCGGAAAGGGTTCGAAGGCTGTTTCGCCAACTGAGAACACGAGCCTATGCCACTCTACGAATACGAACTTTGCGAAGGCACCTGCGCTCCCTGCTCGGGAAGATTCACCCTGCGCCGGCCCGTTGATGCGCCTGAACTCACGAAGTGCCCGGCCTGCCGCAAGCCGGTGCGGAAGCTGATCTCCTCGTTCAACACCCCGACGATCACGAAGCCGGTCTCGATCTCGGATGCGAAGAAGGCCGGTTTCACCGTGTTGAAGAAAACCAGCAAGGGCGAATACGAGAAGCAGTAGGCTGATCCACGCCGGCGCGTGCCTCGATGACCACCGCGAACAAGATCACCATCGCCCGCATCCTGCTCATCCCGTTCTTCGTGACGGAGATGATCTACTACTCGCGGACTGGGGATGAGATGCATCGGCTCATCGGGCTGCTCTGTTTCGCCGTCGCGGCGATCAGCGACGGCATCGATGGCTACATCGCGCGCCGTTACAATCAGCGTAGCGAACTCGGAGCCTTCCTCGATCCTATGGCGGACAAGCTTCTGCTGGTCTCGGGGATCGTCGTCCTCAGTTTCGACAACGGCTCCCATCTGGATCGGATTCCTCTCTGGGTGACGGCCACCATCATCAGCCGCGACATCCTCCTGCTCCTGGGGGCGGCGGTGATCCATTACACCACCGGAAACGTCAGCGTGCGTCCAAGGCTCGTTGGAAAACTGGCCACGGTCCTCCAGATGACGATGGTCATCTGGGGAATGCTGAAGTGGGACTCCGTGTGGTTTGGCCGCTGGTGTATCGCTGCCGCCGTGGTGGCTGGAATCGCCTGGGCTTTCTACGCTTGGGATGGCCTGAGGCAGCTCAGCAAGAGTCCAAAAAGCTCACAGTCCCCTGGGCAGTAAGTCTCGGCCGGGCTCGGGTGGAGTCTTGTTGTCGGTCTTGTGGGCTGGTGGGAGTCGCCCGCTGAATCCTCCTCCAAGCCAACCGCCTTCCTTTAGTTCCTAGAACGATCCCTCTGAAGATTGGCGAACGTTGCTTTTGTGGATTGTGAATAACTTCCCCAACTAATGGGGTCTTTCCGCTTGAAGACCCCCTGCCGGTTGGGCTTCCTGCTTGTAGCCATGTTCCTCAAGAACCTTACCGTGCTCGGGTTTAAGTCGTTTGCGGAGAAAACCTCCGTCAATTTCTTGCCGGGCATGACCGCCATCGTCGGGCCCAACGGCTGCGGCAAGTCGAACGTCTCCGACGCCATTCGCTGGGTGCTGGGCGAACAGTCTGCCAAGGCTCTGCGCGGTGGGGAAATGGCCGACGTCATCTTCAACGGGACCGACACACGCAAGCCGCTCGGCCTCGCGGAAGTTTCACTGACCATCGGCGATGTCGACGAGGAACACCTCAAGGCCGCCGGGGTCGAGATCGGCTACAACGAGGTCACCATTACCCGCCGCGTCTATCGCGACGGAGGTTCCGAGTATTTCCTCAACAAGACCTCCTGCCGGCTCCGTGACATCCAGCAGTTCTTCGCCGGCACGGGCATGGGCAAGACGAGCTACTCGATCATGGCCCAGGGCAACATCACCCAGATCCTCTCGGTGAAGCCCGACGACCGCCGCCTCGTCTTCGAGGAAGCCGCCGGCATCACCAAGTTCAAGGCACAGAAGAAGGAGGCGCTCCGCAAGCTCGAGCACACCGACCAGAATCTCCTGCGCGTCCAGGACCTCATCAAGGAGGTCAAACGCCAGATCGGTTCGCTCCAGCGGCAGGCCGGCAAGGCCAAGCGCTACAAGTCGCTCATGATCGAGCTGCTCCACCTCGACACCCAGCTGGCGAGGCACCAGTTCGACATCCTCCAGGGAGAAATCAGCGAACGCTCCGTCGCGGCGGAGAAGACAAAGGTTGAACTCGAAGTCGTCAACGAATCCGTCCTCCGTTGCGAAGACGAGATCCTTCAACTGCGTTCGCGGCAGAGCGAACTGGAGCAGGACATCTCGCTCCACCAGCAGCAGGGCCTCGAGATCAAGGCGTTGATCGACCGGCACGATAATCGTATCCGGATCAACGAGGAGCGGTTGCTCGAACTGGAAGAACAAAACCTGAAGGCGCTCCGGGAGATCGCCGAGGCCGAGGAGCGCAAGCGCACCGCCGAAGCCGAGCTGGTGCAGGTCAACGAACGCCTCGCCGTCGCCCAGGATCAGCTCGCGCTGCAACGCGCCGCCTTGGAAGAGAAACGTCAGGACGTTCAGGCCATCGAGTCGGATCTCAGCCGCGTGGCCGATGGCCTTCGGCGCGCCCAGTCCGAGGCGTTCAACAACGGCCAGCAGCTTTCCCGTGCCCGCAACGAGATCAACACGCTCGATCTTCAGCAGCAGGGCAATGTCATCCGCCTTGAGAAGCTCAACTCCGAGAAGATCCAGGTCGAGGAGGAGACCGCTCGGCTCAACGCCCGCTTGACGGAATTCGAGGTCAACGTCGAAGCCGAGAAGCTCAACGTCCAGACCGCGCGCGGCACGGTCGATGAACGGCAGGCCCGTCTGCGCGAACTTCAGCAGGAACTCCAGCAGGCCGGTCACGAACTGGATCAGCTCGTCCGCCAGCAGGCCGAGAAAAAGTCGCGGCTCAACGTGCTTGAACAGCTCGACACCCAGCACGAGGGCTTCGGTGCCGGCGCGCTCGCTGCGTTGAAACAGAGCCAGAGCGTGCTCGGTTCATTGGCCGACAAGATCCGGGTTCCCGATCAATACATCGCCGCCGTCGAAGCCGCGCTTGGCCAGAATCTCCAGCTCGTCCTCACGGAACAGCCCGAGGCCGCGCAGACCATTCTCGACGACCTCCGCAACAACAAGAAGGGCAAGGCCAGCATCGCCGCCCTCGCGCTGAAGAGTTCTTCAGCCGTTCAGTCCTCTGCTGTCCCCGTTCCCGCCGGTGCGACTTTGGCGCTCTCTGTCATCGAGATCGACGACTCCTCGCGTCCGCTGATCGAGTTCCTCCTCGGCCGCACCTTGATCGTCGTCGATCTCGCCGCCGCGACGGCCGGCTTCCGCGAAAGCGATGGCGCCTTCGACTTCGTCACGACCGACGGTGAACTCCTCAGTCGTGCCGGCATATTCACGGGTGGTTCCGCCGGCAACGGGAACAACGGCAAAGCCCCCTCTTCGATCCTCGGCCGCAAGAACCAGATCGCCGAACTCCAGTCGCAGCTCGCCGTCCTTGCCTCACAAGTCGAGGAAGCCAGCCGGCAGCGCGCGGCCATCCAGAGCGAGCAGACCGTTATCCAGGCCAGCATCGAGCAGGCCCGCACCGAGCTGCGCCAGCAGGAGGTTGCCGTTGCCAGCCGCGAAGGCGAGTTCCGCGCCTTGCAGAACGGCCAACGACAGCTCACGCAAAAGCTGCAGAACGTCTCCTTCGAGTTGAACAATCTTTCAGGAGCCGAACGCGAAGCCGCCGAGAGACGGGCGCAGTTCGCCGCCCGCATCGCCGAGCTGGAGAACCAGGAACAGGGATTCTCCGCCCGCGTTTCCGAACTCACCGCCGAGTTGGAACAGCTCCGCAGCCAGCGTGACGCCTCCAACGCGGCCTTGACCGAAGCCCGGGTCACCTTGACCGGCGAAGAGCAGCAGGCCGGAGCCCTGGTTCGTCAGCGGATCCCGCTCGAAGCCCGCATCCATGAGCTCGGCCAGCTGATCGAAGTCCGCCGGCGCGAAGGCTCGTCCTTCATCGGCCGCAAGGAACAGTTCGAGAACGAGATCACGGAATCCCGTTCCGAGACTTCCCGCCTCGTCCATGAGCGCGAACAGAACAGCCTCCAGACCGCCGAGCTCGTCGACCAAAAGCGCGGGCAGGACGCGGACATTGCCCACCGCGAAGACGAACTCCGAGGCCAGCGCCGGCGTCTGACGGATCTCCAGTCACTTCGCGGCCAGCTCGACGTCGAGCTCACCCAGAAGTCGATGGCCGTGCAGAACCTCCGCGAGCGCGTCCAGCAGAAGTATCAGCTGAGCCTCGACGACATCCGCAGCGAGTGCATCACCATCACCGACGCCAGCGAAGGCCAGTCAAAGGTCGAGACCCTCACGCCCGAAGAGATGGAGTCGCGCGGCCTCAGCACCGACTGGGACAAGGTCGCCGAACAGGTTTCCGTCCTGCAGAAGCGCGTCGACGAGATGGGCCCGGTGAACCTTGTGGCCATCGAGGAATACGACGAGACCGAGCAGCGCTACAATTTCCTCAACCAACAGAACGACGACCTCGTCAACGCGAAGACCCAGCTCATGGACGTCCTGGGCAAGATCAACACGCAGACGAAGGAGATGTTCCTCACCACATTCCACCAGATCCGCGACAACTTCCGCGCCATGTTCACCGAGATCTTCGGCGGCGGTAAGGCGGACCTCATCCTCCAGGAAGGCGAAGACCCGTTGGAAGCCGGCATCGAAATCGTGGCCCGTCCTCCCGGCAAGCAGCTCCAAAGCATCACGCTCCTGTCCGGCGGCGAACAGACCATGACCGCCGTGGCGTTGCTCTTCTCCATCTACCAGGTGAAGCCCTCGCCCTTCTGCGTGCTCGACGAGTTGGACGCGCCGCTCGACGAGTCGAACATCAACCGCTTCATCAAGGTCCTCCAGCGCTTCCTGACCGAGAGCCAGTTCATCGTCATCACGCACAACAAGCGCACCATCGGCATGGCCGACGCGCTCTACGGCGTGACCATGCAGGAACACGGCATCAGCAAACTCGTCAGCGTGAAGTTCCACAAATCCGACGAACAACCCGACGCCCTCCCCGCCAACGCCCGTCCGCTGGTCCCCGAAAACCCCGTCGCCCCCGATAGTCCCCTTGCAGCCGAGAAGGCCGTCGAAGTGGCCGAGGCCGAGTTTGTCATGGCGAAGTAGCTCGGCAGCGACACCTCGTTTGAAGGCGGCGGAGTCAAATCCGCCGCCTTTTCAGTTTCGGCATCAAGTGTCTCTGGTCCTGGCGAGTGGTGACTCGCCTCCGGTCTCGTGATACCCAACGTGCGTGAACCCGAATCGCAGACGTTTCCTGGGAACAGCGGCCGTCGCCGCCGCTCTAGCACCGAGACTTCTGTTGGGCGCTGGGACCGGGCCGCTCAAAGCCGCCGTGATCGGGCATACGGGGCGCGGCGACTATGGGCACGGGCTGGAGGGCATTTTCCTGAACCGGCCCGGCATCGAGCTGGTGGCGGTGGCCGATCCGGATGAAGCGGGGCGGAAGAAGATAGCCGACAAGATCCAGGCGCCCAGGTCGTATGCGGACTACCGGGAGATGTTGCCCACGGAGAAGCCGCAGCTCGTTTCTGTGGCGATGCGCCATGGCGATCTGCACCACGAGATCATCCTCGCGTGCCTGAAGGCCGGCGCGCACGTGTATGCGGAGAAACCCTTCGCCCGCACCCCGGCCGAGGCCGACGCACTGATCGTGGAGGCCGATCGACGCGGGCTCAAGATCGCCGTCGCGCATACGATGCGGCTCGCTCCGCAGATGACGCGGTTCAGGCAGGCGCTGCGCGAAGGACTGATCGGCGACGTCGTCGAGATGCGGGCTTACGGAAAGCAGGACGCGCGCGCTGGCGGCGAGGATCTGATGGTGCTCGGCAGTCATCTCATGGATCTCATGCGCGCCATCGCCGGTGATCCGATCTCCTGTAGCGCCCGCGTGCTCCAACAGGGACGCACGATCACGAAAGCGGATGCCCGGCTGGTGAAGGACAACGTCGGGCTGGTCGCCGGGGATGAAGTGTTCGCCTCCTATGGCTTCGCCAAAGGAATCAACGCTTCGTTCACCAGTTCGGCCAGGTTCCATGAAACGGTCGGCGAATGGGGTCTGGAAGTTCTCGGCAGCAAAGGCGCGGCGCGGATCAACTGCGACGTGCCCGGCCTCGTGTTCATCCGTCGTAGCGGCAAGTGGACTTCAGCCGGTCGCACGGACGACTGGTTGCCGCTCGATGCAAAGGACCTCCGGACCATCGCGCAGACCAAGTTGAACCCGGTGACCGATTGGTTGGATGCGATCGCCGCCGACCGCGAACCGGAATGCAGCGGCCGCAACGGTGCATGGGCCGTCGAGATGATCATGGCCGTCTATCAGTCGGGCTTGGCCGACGGCGCGAGCATTCCGTTTCCCCTGAAGCTCCGGACGCATCCGCTCGCACTGTAGCGCGCGGCCTCCGGGCTTGCCTGTCGCCTCCGCCGGATCAAATTCTTCCTTATGCCCCAACCGCGAACCCACGCTTTTCTGCGCGCTGCTGTCGCGATGGCACTGTGCGTAGGGTTTGGTTCGACTGCGGTGCTTCTCAATGGATGTGGCGAACAGAAGAAGGGTTCCGTCGCGCGGGTTGGCTCGGCGCCGGCCGATCAGGGTTCTCTGACCGGAAAATCCGGCGCTCAAGCGGGCAACAAACCTCCCGGCTACACCGGTTCGGCCGCCTGTCAGGAATGCCATGAGACCCAGCACAAGAGCTGGCACCGGTCGTTTCATCGGACGATGACGCAGACGCCGGACGGCGACCGGATCCATGCGGACTTCAACAACATCACGCTCCTGCTGGGGGACGAGCAGTTCCATCTGTCGATGGAGGGAACCAACCGCTGGGTCACCATCACCGATCTGGCTCCCGAAGTGGCGCCGGGGCAGCCGAAGCCGGAGCCGTTCAAGATCCAGCCGAGCCTCGTCACCGGATCCCATCACATGCAGGTCTTCTGGCTGCCGGGCGGAACGGATGGCGATGCGCACGTCGGCTTTCCTTTCACCTGGTTGAACGAGGAACGCCGTTGGGTCCCCCGGCACGACACGTTCATCCGCGACCCCGACGCCCAACCGCCGGTTGAGGTCTGGAACGGCACGTGCATCCGTTGTCACACGACCGGCGCTCAACCGGGATGGGATGCGACGGAGAAGATCTTCCACACCCGCACCGCCGATCTCGGGATCTCCTGCGAGGCCTGTCACGGGCCCGGTGAAAAGCACATCGGACACTGGCGCACCGAAAAGTCCGCGGGCCGAACCAAGCTGGCCGATGGCGCACGCGACGCGACAATCGTGCATCCGGAACATCTGCCGCCCCAGCGGGCGTCGCAGATCTGCGGCTCGTGCCATTCGATGAAGTGGTTCGACAAGTCGGAGAACTGGTCCGTCACCGGATTCCGCTATCGGCCCGGCGACGACCTCGACGCGACGACGCCGGTCATGCGGCCAACCCAACTAGACAGGCAGCCCTGGCTGAAGGACGCCGCCGCGAAACATCCGGCCTTGCTCGACGAGTTCTTTTGGAAGGACGGCATGGTCCGTGTGTCCGGCCGTGAGTTCAACGGCCTGATCGAATCGCCCTGCTTCCAGCACGGCACGGCGAAGGCCACGATGTCCTGCCTCTCGTGCCATTCGCTCCACAAGAGCGAGCCCGACGACCAACTCGCACGCGGAATGGAGGGCAACCAGGCCTGCCTGCAATGCCACGAGAAGATGCGTTCCGACGTCCCGGCCCACACGCGGCACGGCGCCGCTTCGAACGGATCGCTCTGCTACAACTGCCACATGCCGCACACGACCTACGGCGTGCTCAAGGCCATCCGCAGCCATCAGGTTTCCAGTCCGACGATCGCCTCCGAACTCGCCACCGGCCGTCCCAACGCCTGCAACCTCTGCCACCTCGACAAGCCGCTTTCGTGGACCGCCGACAAACTGACCGGATGGTTCAAGCAGCCGGTGCCGGTGTTGAACTCCGAGCAGAAGGACGTCGCCGCCGGGATCCGTTGGACGCTTCAGGGCGACGGCGGCGTGCGTGCCTTGATTGCCTGGCATTACGGCTGGGAACCCGCCAAGCAGGCCAGCGGCACGGCGTGGATGTCGCCGTTCCTGAACCAGCTTCTCAATGACGACTACGCGGCCGTTCGCCTCATCGCCGGCCGTTCGCTCAAACGCCTGCCGGGTTTCGAAACCTTCGCCTACGATCCTGTCCCGGGTTCGAAGGCGCGGTCGGCGGTTCAACTGCCGTTCGTTGGAAAGGTGCCGGTTGGCGGGACGGACAATACCTCTTTGTTGTTCACGGGAGGCCGGGTGGACACGAACCGCATCGCCCGGTTGTTGGAAGGCCGTGACCGGCGAATCGTCCGGCTTCGCGAGTAGGCGCTCATCCGGCAACAGCTCGACGACCAGCGTTGCCCACCGGCCCGCGTTGTCCTATTCGTCTCGCATGGCCGACCCGATCCTCATCGCCAAGAGCGCCCATGAAATCCTTCTGCTGCCGTCCATGGCGAATCGCCACGGGTTGATCGCGGGAGCCACCGGCACCGGCAAGACGGTCACGTTGCAGGCGTTGGCCGAAGGTTTCAGCAAGCTGGGCGTGCCGGTTTTCATGGCGGATGTGAAAGGCGACCTCGCCGGCATCAGCCAGGCCGGAGGTCAGTCGACCAAGGTGCGCGAACGGTTCCGGCAACTCGGGCTTGAGGAAACGGGATTCGCCGCATGCCCCGTTACGTTCTGGGATGTCTACGGCGAGACCGGTCATCCGGTCCGCGCGACGGTCTCCGAAATGGGCCCGCTGCTTCTGTCCCGCCAATTGCAGCTCAATGAAACCCAGGCGGGCGTGCTCAACATCGTGTTCCGCGTGGCGGACGAGCAGGGAATGCTGCTGCTCGACCTCAAGGACCTCCGCGCGATGGTCCAGTTCGTCGGTGAGAACGCGTCGCAGTTCACGGCGGCCTACGGAAACGTTTCGCCGGCGAGCATCGGCGCGATTCAACGCGGACTGTTGACGCTGGAAGGGCAGGGCGGGGCGAAGTTCTTCGGCGAACCCGCGCTCAACTTTGCGGACCTTCTCCAGACCGACTCGTCGGGCCGTGGCGTGGTCAACATCCTGTCGGCTGATCGGCTGCTGCAGGCGCCCAAGACGTATTCCACGTTGCTGCTGTGGATGCTTTCCGAGCTGTTCGAGAACTTGCCCGAAGCGGGTGACATGCCAGTGCCGAAGCTCGTTTTCTTCTTCGACGAAGCGCATCTGCTGTTCGCCGATGCTCCGCCCGCATTGCTCGAGAAGATCGAACAGGTCGTCCGCCTCATCCGATCCAAGGGCGTCGGGGTTTTCTTCGTGACCCAGAATCCGCAGGACATCCCGGACCGGGTCCTCGGCCAGTTGGGAAACCGTGTGCAGCACGCGCTGCGCGCCTTCACCCCGCGGGATCAGAAGGCGATCCGCGCCGCGGCCGAAACGTTCCGGGTGAACCCGAAGATTGATACCGAGACGGTGCTGACGCAGCTGGCCGTGGGAGAAGCCCTGGTGTCGTTGCTCGATGAACGGGGACAACCGACCATTGTGGAACGGGCGTTCGTTGTTCCGCCGCGCAGCCAGATCGGACCCATCGCACCGGAACAGCGGAAGCAGTTGCTGGCTTCATCGCTCGTGGCGGGTGTCTACGAGCAGATGGTCGATCGCGAGTCCGCCTACGAACGGCTGGGCGCGACCCACGCCAAGCCGCCCGCGATCGAGAAGGAGGAACCGGGTTTCTTCGCCAAGATCTTCGGCGGTGGTTCCACGCCGGCCGCTCGTCCTGCCACGGGACGTGGCCGTCAGCCCGAAGGCCTGGGAACGACCATGGCGAAGAGCGCTGTGCGAACGATCGGCAGTTCCATCGGCCGTGAAATCGTCCGCGGGGTTCTTGGCTCCATCTTCGGCGGCCGGAGGCGCTGACCCGGTCCAGGGCGTCACAGCGACGCCATCTTCTTTCCGCGGACGAACCGGTGGCATTCCACGCAGTTCATCGTCATGCGCACGTAGGCCAGCGTGGCCGAATCGAGGTTGGCCTCGACGGCTCCGCGTTCCAGCGCGTTGACGCTGCGGCGGAAGTTGGCCTTGTGCTCCTGGTATTCCGGGCTGTCGAAGTTCGGCCAGTCCGGCGCGTTGCCGAGCGCCTTCAGCTTCCGGGCCGCAGCGAGCAGGATCTCGAAGTCGCCGGCCGTGACGCCTTCCAGCGCCTTCTGCGAATGGTCCAGCTTGGTTCGCATGACCTCGCGGGTGGCGCGGCTGCTTTGGGCGGTGGCGATGCCGATCCAGCCGGCGAGGGCCAAGGCGCCGACAGTGAGTAGGAGAAGTCGTTTGTTCATGGGTATCTTTTTGAAACCGGTTCAGGCGGAGAATCCGAAGCGAAACCTTTCCTCATCCGCCTTGATGCGAAGGGAGACGCAAAGGAGGCGCGCGGTGATCTGCTGGGCCGCGGCCTTCACAAGGCGGTCGGCCTCTTTCTGCTCCAAGGGCATGCCTTCATGGGAGACCTTGTCGATCGTGTAGCCGCGTTCGAGCAGCTCGGCGAGGAACTCCTCCAGCGCGACGGGATCGTCGGTGGAATGGTGGTGCGGCAGGCTGCCGCGGCGGAAGTTGACCCGGTATTCGACGGTGTATTTGGGCATCATGGCGTTCGGTCTCCATGGGGCCGCATTGGTTATGGAACACCCCGGCGCTGCTCCGTGGGCCCCGTTGCCGGAGGCGCCGGACGAACCCTCCTCCGGGTAGGTCTTCGAGTCGGAGGGATCGTCGAGCTACGGGTAAGCCCGATTGAGCGGGGGTGCTAACCGGAACTTGGCGGAGGGAAGTCGTGGGTTGGCCGGGTCAACGGGCGGTCTTGGCGGAATCACCCGTAGCGGATAAACCCAGCGGCAGCAGTTCAGCCCGAATCTTCGCGTATAGCTCGCCGGTCCAGGCTGGAAGCGCGGGGGAAATGCCTGGCAGGTCACGCTTCCGGAAGTCGATCCGAGTCAGAATCAGGCGGATGTTTTCAATGCCGGTATCGGCGGCCAGGACGAACAGTTCCTCGATAGCCGGATCGCCCATGGCCAGGCAGCCGACTGAGACCGAGCCGCCATGGACCATGATATCCGAGCCGGGATTGGTTCGGCCCTCGATCCGCGCTCTCTCAAGGTCGAAGGCGTTCGGGGTAGTTGACCCGAAGCGCCAAATGGAACGCGCTGTTTGGGTTGAGCGATTTGATGGCGTAGATGCCTTCGGGAACCTGATGGTCGCCTTCGCGCAGCTTGGGCCCGGGGCCGCCGCTCGCGGCGAGGATGGGATAGGTCTTGAGATGCCTGGCTTTCTCGGTGCCGTCCGAAACCCAGACTTCAAACCGGTCTTCATCCTAGAGCCCGACCAATACGATCCGCTTGGGCGGGTAGGGGACTCCGATGCGTGAGAAGTCTGCGGACAACTTCCGGCGGGCCGACGGTCCGAACTCCTTCAACCGATCGTCGACCGTCGTTGTGGGACCCAACGCTTGTGCCGGGTTCCTGATGAAACGGACGATCTGGTTCCGGAATGGAATCGCGCAGGCGGTAAGCACGAGTGCTGCGACCAGGAAATGGTGGCGAGTTGTTTTCATCTGCCTCCTCAGGAATGACCTGCTCTCCACCGGCTCGGGCCAAAACTACCTCCCCGTTTGCGGCGTCTCGAAGTGGAAGATCACTTCGCCGGGCTTGGCGTAGCTGAGGCGTTCGCGGGCCAGGCGTTCGATGGTCTTGGGGTCGTTGAGCGACCTGAGCTTGGCGTCGAGTTGGCGGCTGGCTTCGCGCTCTTTCTCGATCCGCCTGTCCACCTCGTAGATCTCGCGGCGGAGGCCTTCATTCCGGCGGATCACCGGCACATACCAGAGGACGACCGCGACGACCGCTGCGACGAAGAGTAGCCAGAGCACGAGGCGATAAAGCGAATCCCAGATGTTGAGGCCGGCAGGCATCGGAGTGTTGAGTAGCAACTCCTTGCCGATGGCGGAAGCAAAATGACGCAGTTTCTGCGGGTTTAAGGCCGTTTCGGGCCGTCGGAGGACTACTGCATGACACGCTTCGCTTCCTGCAGCTTTCCGTCGGCCGCGAAGGTCAGGCGGACGATTCGGTCGGGCGAGCGGGTTTCCAACTCGGCGGAGAGGAACGGATCATAGTAGCCGTAACGGCCCCCATAGTAGAACCGCGGTCCAATGCCGAAGGTTCCGTTCCGGAACCCACGGTCGGTCACCCAGTCGACCACTTTGGAGCCGTCGGACAGGGTAGCCTGACGTTCGGGCGGCCCCATTTCTCGGACGGCGTCGTCGAACGTGTAGCTGCCGACCCGGGTGGTCCAATCGATCCTAGGTCCGGCGCAGCCCACGAGCGCGATGGCGGTTGCTACCATGACAACTCCGGCAATGCGGCGGAACAGCGTCTTCATGGGGTCAACGGTAGTGCGGGAGCGCGGGTCATCAAGTTTGGTTCCGCATACGTTGCCAGGCATCTTTTACCACCCAACCCGACTTCTCTAGCGCGGCTTTCGCTGTGTCGTAGTCCGCGCCGGTGAGGTCGCGCAGGATGCGGACGGCGCGGTCGCGCAGTTTGATGTTCGACGGGTTCACATCGACCATCAGGTTGCTGATAACCTTGCCGATGCGGACCATGGACAACGTCGTGAAGAGATTCAGGATCAACTTGGTGGCGGTGCCGGACTTGAGCCGGGTGGAACCGCTCAGCAGCTCCGGCCCCGTATCGGGCGCGATGATCACATCGGCCCGGCCCCTGCGCTCGGCCACGACATGGGGATTGAAGCAGACCAGAACAGTTTTGGCCCCGCGCCGTTTCGCTTCATCCAAGGCTCCCCAGACGAAAGGCGTTCGTCCGCTCGCCGCGATCCCGACGACCACGTCCTTCGGTCCGACTTCACGGAAAGCGACGGCGTCGGCTCCCTGGATCGGATCGTCCTCCGCTCCTTCGATGGCACGCCAGATGGCCTGCTGACCCCCGGCGATGATGCCCTGCACCAGCTCGGGCGGCGTGCGGAAAGTCGGCGGGCATTCGCTGGCGTCGAGGATGCCGAGGCGCCCGCTCGTGCCCGCACCGAGATAGAATAGCCGGCCGCCGGTTTTGAATGACTTCACGATCCAGCCAATGACCTTCGCGATCTTCGCCTTCTCCGCGAGGATCGCGGCGGGAAGCTTCGCATCTTCGGCGAGGAAGAGGTCGATGGATTTGTCGATGGAGAGTTTGTCGAGGCGGAGGGAGAGGGGATTGCGAAGTTCGGTCGGAGACAGCGGCAGCTTCGGAGCTGGTTGGATGTTGGATGTTGGATATTGAGCGTTCGATGTTCCCGAGGCGGTGTCCGCTAATTTTGAATTTTGAATTTTGAACTGCTCCTCCGCCAATGCCACCGCGCCCCAGACACCCGAGCGTGCGAGCGAAACCACCTGCGCGGTCGGACGGACTTTGCGGATGAGCTTGGCGATCTGCTTGGCGAAGGCCGGCTGCTTCAGCAGCACGCTGCCCGAGAAGACGAACTGCACGGGCTCCTTCACGGCGGCCAACCGGTCCGCACAAAGCAACGCGTCGCTGGCGAGCGAATCGGCGGCGTGGTCGAGTATGCCTTTGGCCAGGGCGTCTCCGGAAGCGCCGGAACGGAAGACGACTTCGGCGAGCGCGGCCACGGACGTCTTGTCGGCCGACTGCACCCAGGCGATCAGGTCGTTTGGTTCGTTCAGCTGTTGCGCGGCGAGGAGGTTGCGGCCGAGCACGCCCCACTTCTGGTTGCGGTCCCAGACGTAGATCGCCTGCTGGAGCGCGAGCATCCCGATGTCGTGTCCGCTGCCCTGGTCGCCGAGCAGATGGCCCCAGCCGCCGACTTTGGCGGTTACTCCGTTGGTGGTGCGGCCGAAGCAGCACGAGCCAGTGCCGCTGAGCACAAGGACGCGCGCCGTGGTGCCGCGCTTCAAGTCCGGCGCGGCCATCAGCGCCGTCTCAAGGTCGTTCGTCGCGAGGCAGGGGACGTCGTTCCACACGGCAGATGCGGCCGAGGTGATGCGCTTCTTGTCCGCCATAGTCCGCGCGCCCGCCATGCCGATGGCAATGGATGCCGGGGAAACCTTGGCCGGAAGTTTGCGGGCGATGGCGCGGAAGAGGGACTTGAGCGCGACGTCCTTCAACAGGCGGACGTTCCCCGGGCCGAAGGCGCCTTGGAACAGCGCGCGGCCGGAAGCATCGGCCAAGAGGGCAGTCGTGTGCGTGCCGCCGCCTTCGATGCCGAGGAAACAAGGTTCAATCACCCGGCGATCATCCAGACGCGCGCCGCCGGTTCAACTATGCGGATGGACCAGAATGCGGAGCGACGGTCCCCGATCCGGCGCAATCCAGCGGTGAAAAAAACATCCTTTCAAAGGCTGTCCGCGAAGGGCGCGAAGGGACGCGAAGAAGGGAAAGCAAAGACAGGGGTCCTGCGGTCCATGCATTGGTGTCCTTGGTGTTTTTCGTGGATGAAACGGTTTTGTCCACGAAGGACACGAAGATCACCAAGGGAACGGATTGGGCCCTTCTTCGCGTCCCTTCGCGCGCTTCGCGGATCAAAGACCTTCTGGCCGGGCGCGGACGCCCGGCCTACGCTGGGGCTCATGAACGATCTTGAACGCCAGATCCTCGAAGAGATCCTGGTCTACGAAGCCACCGTGCGCCGCCTGCCCACGATGAACCCCAAGCCCGATCTGCTGGGCGTCTTCCAGCGTCTCGACGACATGACCGCCCACCTCCCGCGCGGCACCGATCCGAACCTCCTCCATTTCCTCCACAAGAAGAGCTACGAGAAGGCCCGCCTGTGGCTTCAGGAGCGGCATCCCGAGATCGCCCGCGGCGGTTGCGACGGGAAGGCCTGACCAAGGTATGAAGTATGAATGATGAGGTATGAAGACTTGATCTTGGCCGACGATTCATCACTCAAACCTCATCCCTCATAACTTCCCCTAGCATGTTCTCCGACACCATTGCCGCCATCGCCACGCCCATTGGCGAAGGCGGTTTGGCCGTCATCCGCATCTCAGGCCCGGAGGCGCTGGCCATCGTCGAACGCTGCTTCCGTCCGGCGGGCAAGTCGTCCAAGCCGCCGACCGCCGCCGACTCGCACACGATCCACTACGGCCACATCGCGCGCGATGGACAGGTCGTCGACGAGGTGATGATCGCCGTCCTGCGCGCGCCCAGGACATTCACGCGGGAAGACACGGTCGAGATCTCCTGCCACGGCGGATTGCTCCCGGCGAAGCTTGTCCTCGATGCCGTGCTGGTCTGCGGCGCACGCATGGCCCAGCCC
>Ga0163144_10015132_pt1 | contig 15947 bp, 5 predicted proteins | sample OliLak19BULKMAT1_FD_123175 | JGI IMG/M metagenome (GOLD analysis project Ga0163144, IMG submission 123175) | Freshwater microbial mat bacterial communities from Lake Vanda, McMurdo Dry Valleys, Antarctica - Oligotrophic Lake LV.19.BULKMAT1 | ecosystem: Environmental > Aquatic > Freshwater > Lake...
GGCAAAACCAACGTGACCGCCGACAATCCTGTCTATGGGCGCACCAACAACCCATATAACCTGACCTACAGTCCATCCGGCAGCAACAGCGGCGAAGCGGCCATTATCGCCGCCGGCGGATCACCGCTAGGACTGGGCAGCGATTCGGGCGGCAGCATCCGCACGCCGGCCCACGCTTGTGGGATTGCCGGTCTCAAACCGACCGCCGGGCGCGTGCCGCTCACCGGCCACTTGCCACGCATCAGTTTTATGAACGATCCCCGCACTGTCATCGGCCCGCTGGCGCGTTCGGTAGCGGACCTGGCGCTGGCGTTGCCGATTATTCAAGGCGTGGATTGGGTGGATGCGAGCGTTGTTCCGATGCCGTTGGGTGATTGGCGTCAAGTCGAACTGCGGCCGTTACGGGTTGCCTTTTACACTGAACATGTGGATGCAAGCCCAGACCCGATTTGCAAACAGGCCGCCATCGACGCCGCGCAGGCGTTAGTCAGTGAGGTGGCGTTGGTTGAAGAGAAATTGCCCCCCCATATCGGCGAAGCCTACGCCATTACGCGCGACTACTGGCGGCGCCCCGAATCGGAGTCGTGGGAAGAATGGCTGCCCGATGGACAATTCCAGTTAGAAAGCGAAGCGATTGAGCGCCACCTGTTTGAATGGGATCGCTTCCGTCGTGGCTTGATTGGTTTTATGCAGGGGTACGATGTGATCATCACTCCAGTGATCGAGCGGCCGGCGCAACTGCATGGTCAGAGCGAGGGCGGCATCGCCTACACCCTGGCCTACAGCCTCACCGGTTATCCAGCGGTCGTCGTGCGCACCGGCACTACGGCGGATGGTTTGCCTGTAGGGGTGCAAGTTGTAGCGCGGCCCTGGCGCGAGGATGTGGCGCTAGCCGTGGCCGCTTTTCTCGAAGGTCGTTTTGGTGGGTGGCAACGGCCGGCGCTTTAGCCCACGTAGGCATGAGTAAGACAGTGAATCAGTGTGATAGATAATCAGATTAGTTCTGCCGAACCGCAACAGGTAATTTTTTAACCAATGTTGCGCGCGGTGATCATCAATCGATAGTCTGCTGCACCATGTTTCGCTTATCACAGAGCGCGCAATACGGGATTGGCATGCAGCCAGTTACATACAGCTTCTAGAAAGCCAACCCCGGTCGCGATCACAGCCAGGGCATCATTCACCCCAGCCGCCGTTGCATAGTAATGGCGCATCGCTCTATCGAACGCACGTGCCCGTTGCCCAATCGCCAGCTCGATGGGCAGCAGTTCGATGACCCGCGCTTTTGGCAATTGCCAAACCGCAAGCGCATCTTCCTGCAAGAGACAAGCAACCTGATCAACCACCGGCCACACCGTCTGACAAAACGCTCTTACGGTGTGGGCCAGGTCGCCCCGTCCTGTGCCATGCTGTAACAGGGCGGCTGCAACAAAGGGAGGCAGCGGCTGCAAGTGGGCAAGTGCCTGGCGCGCCTGCACCTTTACTTGCGCGTTGGTGGCTTCGGCCACCGGTAACCTGCCCGCCAACAGATGATAGTTACCAGGAATCGGGCCGATATGTCCCGCGGGGATAAAGTCGGTCTCAGCGCCACCATCAATATAGCGAAACGGCGCCGGATCGATCCGGGCCAGATCACGATGGAGATTCAGCAGGAGATCCAGCGGCAACACGTTATCGTGTCCATCAGCGGCAACGAAGATCGACGGCTGCAAGTAGAGATGAAAGTCAATATCACTCACCCCTGGCAGCACGCCGCCGCGCACCGCCGAGCCAAAGCAGATCAGCCCCACAAACCAGGGTTGGGTATGGCGATAGTATACCTCGGCGACGGCCTGGGCAACGCTGCGGGCTTCGGGCACTAGGCCGGAAACGTCAAACATGGGGATATTCTCCTGGTTAGGGGCTAGGCTCAAGTGAGTGGGTTTCATGGTGCATAGGTTCCAGCGGAAGCTGCAGCAGCGACATGATTATTCCTCGATCGACCAACACACGGTGACGTCCGCCGTGGCGTTGGCATTGCCGGTGATCACGAAGCTCCCAATTCCCGGCACCACGGTGAGAAGCTGCTTCAACGTGATGTCGACGGTCTGCAGCGTGGCGTGGATGATACTGCTCGGGGTCACTTTGTCGTTTTTGATCGTGACGGCAGCCGCACCGAGTGGGATCGCGCTGCGCCCCTTCTGTGTGTTCATCTCCTGCGTATTCAGCGGCGGTTTGTCCGGCGTGCCAGTGCTGTCGCCGGCGCCGCCAGCGATGCGACCGAACTCCTGGAATGTCGGCGCAGCGAACGTGATCGCCAGGTTACTGCCTGGGGGCACGGCGTTAGCCATCATCAGCGTCCGACCGTCATTGCTCGCGCTTTCAACGCGTGCGCTCACGCCGTTGATCGTCAGTTTGTCGCCGACCTTGAAGTCGTGCTGATCAAACAACGTGGACATCGCCGCACCGCTGATCAGAACCGTCCTGCTTCCATCAGCGGTCGCCGTGCGCCCGCCCGCATAGGTCCCTGCCGTGCCGTGCGTCACGCATTCCAGACCCTCGGCGCCGCCGGCCATGACCGCCGCCCCCTTGAAGTAGACGCGATCTCCGGGGTTCCAGGTACCTGCCGTGGGCGCGCTCCTGTTCGTGCTGGCCGTGATCCGTCGACCGCCGATCCACAACATTTCAAAGAGCGCGCGACCGGCGGGGATGTGCATCGGCCACTCGTTGAGCTGCGACTTGTTAGCCGCGTGCATGAGGCCAGGGCCGCTGTCACCGCCAGCGCCACTGATGCCGTATTGAAAGCCCTGCACATCGTTGCAGCCACCGAAGTTATCGTAGCGGTAGTAGGTAGGCAAGCCAGTTATGACGTCGTCAGGCGCCTGCATGATGAAGAAGACCTTATATAGCGGGTCGACGCTGCCGAAAGCGATGTAGCCATCGTAGGTAAAATCATGTACGAACGACCAGTGCGCGCTTCCGTCGATAATGTCCGCACCCGTGCCCGTGGGACCGCCCGCCTCAACGTCGATCGTAGTGCCGGCCTTGGTTACCTGATAGAGCCGCGACCCGCTCACGCGCCGGTTGCCCAGTTTCACAGCGACATTCTTACGCCACGGCGCGCCAGTGTAGCCGACGACCGCGTGCCCTTGCCCACGGCTCCGACCGACCGGTCCAAGCGTGACCGGAACGGCGCCGCGCTCGAAAATGCTTGCGGATAGCCCACCGCCAACAATCACGCAGGCGCCCGACACGAAGTTCTCGCCGCCGCCAGTTCCTTCCTGGTAGCAGCCAATAAACGTCGAGCCGCCGCCCACACTGTCACAATGGATCGAGCCCTGCCCACCCGAGCCCATCTGAATCGCCACATAGGTATTGCCCAGAAAGCTCGAGTCGTAGATGTTGTAGCCCTGCCCTGTGAAGTCTTCGTCCGAGGTGGGCGAGCCGTTCGCATACATGACACCGTGGATGAAGCTGCCGCCGTTGGCGTCCGAGCCATTCAAATAGAGACCGTGCCCGTCACAATCCCAGATTTGCACGTTGTCGAGGTGCCAACTGTTGGCGTTGGCGACGGCGCCCGGCGCCTCCGGGTCCTGCGCTTCGATGTGGATGCCATTGCCGCTGGCGGAGTACACAGTCACATCGCGCAGGGTGCAGCCATTGGCGCGGATCTTGATCCCTGCGCCACAGCCGAGATAGCGCCAGCGCAGGGTAGTGTTGTCGATCTCATCGTCTCCCGCCGCGGTCGAGGGGCCATTGGCCACGGCGCACACCACTTTCAGGTACTCGTCGTTCTTGAAGACGCCGCTCACGCCGGTGAGGCGGAGTTGTCCCGTCGCGCCACTGTCGCTGTCAGCGATGATCAACCCTGCGGCTTTGCTAGTCTGGCCGGTGACATACTGGCCGACGATGAAGTTTACCGCCTGCCCATCGTAGTTGAGGATCGTGTCGGCGCCCACAACGGTCGATGGGCCATCGGCCACCGCGTACACCACATCATTCAACAGGTTCTCGTTGTCTTGGAAGACGCCGCTCACGCTCGTGAGGCGGAGCTGCCCCGTCGCGCCGTTGTCGCTGTCGGCGATGATGATCCCCGCCGCGCCGCTAGTCTGGCCGGTGACGTACTGGCCGACGATGAAGTTTACCGCCTGCCTGTCGTAGTTCAGGAGCTTGTCGTTGCCCAACGAGCGCGGGCCGCTGCCGTCGCCAGCAGAATCGCCATCGGTGGTGCAGATGTAGTGCCGCCGCCAGTCCTCGCCCACACCTGTACCGCTGCGAACCTTGTCCCCCACCTTGTAGGGGTGGTCGCGTTGCCAGTCGCGCACCTTGGCCGCCGGCTTCACCACCAGATTCTGAATCTGCGCCCCGTCGCCAGCACCGGCGGAACTGGTGCCCGTCGGCGTGTTGTAACGCTCGAAGACAAACGCCTCGATCCCGGCGTCGGGAACGATCACCGTCGAGAGTGACGGCGATGCACTCTGCGAGCCTCGGATCAAGACGGACTTCTTGATCCGTACGGGGTTGGCGAAGCGGAAGGCGCCAAAGGGCACAACCACTGTACCAGCAAACGGGTCGTTGGGCGGACCGAAGGAGGCGATTGCAGCCATGAATGCGCAGGCCGAGTCGGCAACGCCGGTCGGGTCCGCGCCGAAGTCGAGCACGTTGACCTCACCGTTCCGTGTCGGAGCCACACCCACTGAGAGCACCTCCACCCCGATGGCAACCAGCGTGATCGTGTCGGCGACGTGGCCGAAGTTCAGCCGTAAGGCCAGCAAAACCGTTGCTTCCAGTCGAAAGGCGGCTACCGCACTCCGATAGCAGGTGGGGCTGGTGCTCAGCAGATCGGTCGCATCGTCATGATGCACGACCGCTTGATCCGGCGTCTGCATTTCCACCAGTTGAACTTGGGAGATGAAACTCCTGCTATTGGAGAGCTGATAGCAGACATGAATGCCCTGTATATCGTGGTCAGTCGGGATCCGTAGCCCCAGATAGATCCATTTCAGATCGCCGGGCATTGTGGCTTTGACCTCGACGGCGGGCGGCGTGATGGAAGGATAATTGATCAGTAAGAACTTGTCGCCGCTGACAAAATCGGTGGGACTCAACCAGAGGATATTCGTGGTCATGGTGTGCTCCTGTGTTTGTTGCTCTACAAAGCGGAGGGGGAGTGAGCCAGCTCACCCTCAGTAAACTACGTTAGCGTTGCACCAATGGCAGATAGATAAACCTACCACCTTGCCTACCTGGCTCCACCGTGACGCCAGGGTACTCCTGGTTGCCATTGCGATCTAGTGAAAACGCGGTAACCTTCTGCACACCCAGTGGAAGTTGGAAAGGCCCAGCATAGACTATGATCTGTTGCGCATCCAAGATATAAACCGTGCGAAGCACACCAGCACCGCCTGGGTTGTCCTGAGCCGAAATCGTCACAACGCCGGCCTTATCAATCGTGATGGCAGTCTGGGGCGGGGTTGTGTCCGTGCTTGCCAGCGGATCCAGCGTTGCTGTCGGCAAGAGGAGCTGAATGTTGCCATTCCCATCATAGTCCAGTTTCATGGGTGGGGCTTCTGTCGTCTGCGTGTTCACGACGAACTGCACTTGGCTGGTGCTTGTCATCGGTACGCCCTGGAAGAGTACCGTATTGAGTTGTGTAGCCCCGGCAAAACCGGTCAAATAGATGTCGAGGGCGCTAGGTGTAAGCCCAGCCAGCGTAAACGTATAGATGCCCGGCTGCTGAATAGAGACATAGCTAAAGCTTTGCCCAGGATTGTAGTTGACGCCGGGGATGCCCATTGCAAAGAGCGCTGGCTGGTCAATCGCCGGCCCAGTGTAGCGTTCTTGGCTGTCCGTGATGCGCATGGTCGCGCCGCCGCGCATGCGTAAGAACCAGTAGTCAGCTGTCAATGACTGTTCGGGGGTTGCCTCTTGCGCCTGAGTTGCGCTGCTGACCAGTGGCTTAGGCACACTCAGCCGTTCGGCAATGCTATTATGCGAGAGGAAACCGCTGGCTCCCCCTTGCCCCTGGCTGCACACCGTCCCATCCAGAAAACGACTGATCAGACCATGCACCTCGCTCCGTTGGGTCATCTCCAGGTGCTCGATGTTGCGCAGAATGTAGGTGCGGTCGTCGCCTGGCAGGGTTTTGCCCAACATCCCGTGGTAGGTTACAGTGCCATCACCATCGGCAAATAGAGGTTCACGATCAATGAAAGGGGCTGTGAACAAGCGAAAGCCACTTACCGTGCTAATCCCCAAGCTGAATAGGCGCTGATGGTAGACCGGCCCGGCGCCGTGTTGGAAGTCGCCCAACCGCGGCGTAAGGCTCTGGAAAAAGCTGTCGGCACGCCTAGCAAGTGTACCATTGTATGTGCTGATCACCCAGCTCTGGTGGATAGTATAGCCGCTTCCTACTGGTGGCGCCAGCAGCCGCTCATCGCGGATATAACGCCGGTTAAACGCGCCGCCTCTGCTCACATCGTCATCAAACCACGACTCATCATTGGGCGCCTGGAAGTAGGCCGTCCCCCAGTTCTGCGCCAACTTCTCCGTTTCCCATTCGGCAACCCCAATCGTCAATGGCCCAGTGCCCGCACCTAAGCCCCAGGTGTCGCCCATGGCGAGGACCTTGAGTGGCTTAGGGACACCCGCAAAGCCCCCATTGATGCTGATCACCTGATCCACCTTGGCGGCGTTGGCGGGCGAGGAGAGATAGTAGGCCCGCGCCACCGGCCCGCCCAGGCTATGCGTGATCAGCACCACTCGGCTGGCGGTGACGTCACCACGGGCCAGGACACTATTCACAAAAATACTCAAGTCGGCGGCCTGCGTCGACATATCACCGCGCCAATCATAGATAAAAGAATAGAGGCCGTTGGCGCCGCTTTCGAGCGGTCTGCCCAGGTTTGTCGACAGTTGATTGTACAACGGGTCATAGACATCTTTAGTCAGTGCGCCCCCTGGTGCCAAGGTGACTTTGCGCATGACTGTCCCAGGCGCAATCAGACTATTGGGGATGAGCGTGTTCGCGCCATTGCTATCAAACGCCAGCACGTCCAGGTAATGATTGCCCCGGTTAAAGTTTAGCGTATCTTTGATAAAATACTCGATCATCTCCGGCCCCAACCAGACACGTGGCCCCGCCGGGTCCTGAAGACCAGGGGCGTAGGCAAATAGTGTGGGCAGATGCATAACAGGGCCATGAGGGTCCCCCAGGAAAGGATAAACCAACGGAGTCATCGTATCCAGGGAAACTCCACTGGTGCCGGCCACAAAGATGATCGGGATGTTGTTCAATGGGATGCGAAAGGGCGCGCTAGCATTAGCGTCCGCCAGATTGGCATCGCTGGCCAGTATGGACAAATTGCCGCCTGGATGCAACGGTCGCGCAGCGATCAACAGCGGAAAACGAAAGGTGATCGGTGCGATATTGGCCGTGTCCGCACCAGCCGCCACAAACGTGAGCAGCGGCTGGGTGATCGGCACAGGCAGGGGGGCGCCCACCAGATTCAGCGCCAGCAACGTAGCATTGGTTGTGCCATAGCCCCAAAAGGGATCAAGCGGGAAATCAGTCCCGGTCGCCATGACGTCAATGTCCGCACAACCCTGCTGCGCATATTCCGGCAGGCCGGTGGTGCGTTGAATGGTGAAGGTAGGATGCAGCAAGGCAAAGGTGCAGGGGCAGTCGCCCCTGCCCTGGGCATTTTCCACCCGGATCGCTCCACTTTCGGCCACGCCAGCCGGGACTTGGACTACCAAATACTCTTGAGCGCCATCCACCGCGCCCGAAAGTACAGGAGCTGACACCGTGCCGCCGCCAGCCTTGCTAAAGAGTACTGTGTAATCAGTGGCCTCTTTGACATCGAAGCCAATCCCAAAAACCCGCACCTTGGCGCCCACCACACTGCGTGGTTGCACCATCGTAGCTGGTTTGGGCAAGATAAAAAACTTGCAGCAGGTGGACAAGCCAAAACGAGTCTGCACTCGGATGGCGCCGTTGCCGGCCAGATCGGGTACGCGCACGGTCAGCACGCCCAGGCCAGCGTGTGGGTCTACGCTGGCGCCCAGCACTTGCGCCGGCAACCAGGTGCTATGCAAGGTATCGGTAAAGAAGACCTGGTTGTCGAGCGGATGCAGTATGTCAAAACCGCGGCCATAGATCTGGATGGTGTCGCCGGGAAACTGGCGATCCGGGCTGAGTGATTTGGCCTGGGGTGGTGGCATTTTGAAGTAGTGGTAATAGGGCTCGTCACTGGTATGGGAAGCGGTCAGTGGGACAGCATTGGCATAGGCTACACCGCTCAACGCAGATAGGTCAACCGTGTTGCCTCTCGCCAGGCCAACGGCGATCTCACTGCCGTCCGGCGACCAGCTTGGATGCGTAGGGGCGCTGCCTACCGGCGCTGGCGTTGTGAATAAAACTGCTCCATCGCTTGCATTCAACACCGTCAGCGCGTTTTGGTTGCTCGTCACAAGCCAGCGGCTGTCTGGCGCAAAGCTGGGCGAATCCTGGCACGGGGTGCGCAACTCTGGGTTATAGGAAAATGGTGAGCCAATCAGCCGTGAAGCAGCACCGGCGAGGACTAATAATTGGATTGTCCCGTTATTGGTGACAGGGTTGCATTCGCGCCAGGCCGCCTTTTGCCCATCGGGCGCAAAGGCAATAGCCGACTGGGCCAGATGGGGCAATTCGAGCAGCGCCGTGATCGAGGCCGGCACGCCCTGCGCTGCGGCCCAGTCGGTTAGCGACAAAACGCGCGTGGCGCCGCGGGCATACCTGCCCAGATCGACGAATACGATCCGATTCAGACCCGCCGCGCCCGTCGTGACGGCGAAGTAACGTTTGCCATCAGGCAGGCGCGAAACACCAGTCAAGTCATCGATGGCGGTGAAGGCTGGATCGCCTTCCAGCGAATTTACGCCAAAAGGTGCGCCCGCGCGAGCTGTTGTCAAGCTCACTGCATTCGCCCCAATGCTATCCGCTAGATAGCCATTGGCATCCACTGTGCGATTCGATGTGTAAGCAGTTAGGCTGCGATCTAGTGCATAGGCCGGTGTGCGCTCGTGTGCCTTGTGTTCCGTCAGCCGCAGCGTGCGCGTCGGGTCTGGCACACCGTAGCTTTCGCGCAAAGAATAGATGTCTAGATTGCTTGGAGCAGCTTGGTCGCTATGATAGAGCAATTGAAAGGCCGGCTGGTCGTCGATCACCTCTAGATGGTTGCCTGCTGCGCCCACATAGATGCGCCCAAAGCCATCCAAGGCGGGTGTACCCAAGTAAGGTGCTGCAGCGGGGTCGACCTGGATCGTCCATTTGACCGTGCCATTGAGTGCGCCCGGCTTGTGGTTCACAGCGAAAAGCCAGCCATCAGCCGAAGCCACATAAACGGTGCCAACGCTATCCACAATCGGCGCCACTGCACCCACCGGTCGCGCAAAGGGCACGGTTTTCCACAGGGGATTGCCAAAGGGCGAAAGGGCGTGCAATTGATTGCCGGCGAGCACAAATACTTCGCCATTGGGGCCGAGCGCCGGCGCGGCGCTTATTGGCGCTCCCAGGTTGCGATGCCAGTAGGGACGGGGATGGCACTGTTTGTCATACGAGTAAACCACGCCCTGCGCCGTGCCTACATAGACGTTGCCGCTGGCATCCACAATCGGCGTAGTCAACGAACCAGGCCCCAAAGCTACAGGCGTGTTCGGCAATTGCGTACCGTTGACGGCGTCTACACAGTAAAGCTGGCCGTCGGCGCCGCCTACATAAACAAGATCTGCATTGGGGGAAAGAGCAGGCGAGGTAGTCAGTGGCGCGCCGGTCGTCATTTCCCAGGCAATGCTGGCGGCCGTGGCGCTGGTTTCAACGATGGCATACAGTTTGCCATTGTCAGCGCCAATATAGATGCGGTTTAGTGCGCTCCCTGCAATTTTGGTCGCGACCGGAGCCGAACGCACCGCAGTGAGGGCGGGTGTTAGGGCGAGCGCCCACTGTAGTTTGCCATTCGATTGCAGCGCGTAGACGCGGCCATCATCCGAACCAAAGTAGACGCTGGCATCAAGCGGCGGATGGTAGGTTTCCTCCTCGCCAGGAACAGGCCCCAGCCCAGCCGGCACAAGCGCCGGGCTGGACACAATCGGGCCGCCAGTGGCGAAGGTGAAGCGCAGACCGCCCAATCGGTCTACCGCGTAGAGCTTGCCATCATCCGCGCCGAAGTAGGCCGTGCCGGCGTAATCAATCGCCGGTGACGTGCCGATCCGGCTCTGCGCCACGAACGGCCAGGGCGCGCCCAGCACCTTCGCATCGTCCGGTCCCGGCGCAATGCCCTGCCCGCTATGGCGGCTTTCGTGGCCGATCATGGGCCAGGGCATGGGATAGGTCGTGGAGACCAGCGGTGGTTGCGACAAATATTCCACCGCGCCGACATCGCATAAGGTACCCTGCGGTCGCCCTAGCCCCCGTTGGTCGGTGGACGGACAGGTGGCTGGTGAAAAGTGATCGATAGCCGTCGCGCCCGCCAGCGGGGCCTGGGTATAAGTGGGTCCACCGTTATCTTGCAGGGCAGTCAGTGCTGGTTGCTGCTGCTGTAAATCACCCGGTGCCGTAAAACCACAATCTGTGCCGCTTTCGATGTTGTTGCCCAGCGATGTAAACGGGCCCTGGCAATTCAAAATTAGACCACCGTTTACAACAATGCTATTGCGTATTTCAAATGCCCCTGCATTGTTGAGATTGCCTCCTGCCGTGATTCGTGAAACATTCCCCACCAGCGTCGCGTTGATAAAGCTGGCAACACCCGCCGCGCTATTTTCGATCCCGCCACCACCGCTGCCCGCCGTATTAGACGAGAGTGTTGTGTTGATGAGATCAAAGGGGCCGCTATTGATGATTGCGCCCCCAAGGTTACGGGCAGTATTATAGGCCAGCGTGCTGTCGGACAGCGTTAGCTTGCCCGTGTTGCGGATGGCGCCGCCGACATCCTGCGCTGTATTGCTGTAAAAACTGCTGGCGCGAATCACGACCGAGCCTTCATCATTGACCAGACCGCCGCCATAACCATCCGAGCTATTTCCCGTAAAAACGCTTTCGCTGAGCGTCACCTCACCCAAATAGTTGTTGATACCGCCGCCGCGGAAACTAGCGTGGTTGTTGGTGAAGGTCGAGCGCGCGATAATCAGCGTGGCAACTGTGTCAATCGCCCCGCCGTTGGTGTCCGCGCGGTTGTCGGTAAATGTGCTGTCGCTCAATTGCAACGTGCCATAATTGAGAATGGCGCCGCCGAATTGGTCTGCATGGTTGCGGGTGAAGTGGCTATGCGCGACAACCAGAGCGCCGTGGTTTTCAATACCGCCACCTGACCCACCGCTGGCTTGCCCTTCGGTTATGGTGAGGTTGACCACTTCTAGGGTGGCACCGGGCTGGACCCGAAAGATTGTCACGGCCAGCGCGCCACTGAGTGTGATCAACCCATTTCCGTCCACGGCCACACTATTGGCGATAATCTTTGTGCTGGAAAGTGTGATGGTATGGCGAGTCGTACCACAGTTGAAGGTAATCAGACCACCACCTAGGAGTGCTGTATCTAGCGCGGTTTCTGTACAACTGCCAGGTGTGCCATTCCCCACGATACCAGCCTGGGGTGACAGCACGCGCGCGGCCAACACTGGCTGGGCGTGTATGCGGTATAAGAGGCTGGCTATGAAAAACAGAATAAATAATGAGCTCAAACGACGATATAGAGGAGGATTTTTCATGAGAGCTTCCTTTTGTTGATACGAAATTTGTCACCGTGGTTCAGGTGGGTAAACTATCATAGGCATCTACGTAGGCGAATGCCCATCAATTTTCTTTTGTAATCATTCTGCTGTTCACTCTATAAACGTAGCCCCAGACTGTTTTCTGTCATCTAAAGGATCACTTTGTATGAGAATTAACTCTGCACTCTTGTTTCCCCACTAGCAGGGAAGCAAGAGTGCAAACTTGTGCTCTATGTACTGTCGGCTGGGGTGATACTGATCAGGGTACTCAAACTGAGCATCATTAAAGTGTAAAGCTACGTCCGCATCAGAAGCGCTTGGGCCAGCACCTGCTCACGACTGTCCACCCAACACCGCCAGTCCTTCATCTCCATCAAGGCGCAGCCACGCTATTGGCCGCCAGTTTAGCCCGGTAGAGCACGGTGGGGCCGGGGGGCGCGCCGTCGGTGCTGATGCCTTCCTTGACTGTCGTCAGCTTCGCCCCTTTAGGTAATAGGGCCGCCACCGTCACCGGGGCTAAAATCTCCCCAGCATTGCCGATCTCCAGAAAGTCGCCAGGGTGCTCAAGAAAACTCTCGCCCGCTTTGTAGATCTGCTCGGTGCCTTGCGCATCACGCACCGTAAGTTCACCATCCAGCACCGTCACCAGCAACAGGCCACCATGCGTATGCGAAGGTGTCCATGCTCCTGGCGCAAAATCCAAGATCAGTTGCACCAGCTCAAATTCGCCCAGTGGCTCGGTGACCGCCTGCCGGTTTTGATAGAGCACGGTGGGGCCAGGGGGCGCACTGTCGGTGCTAATGCCTTCCTTGACCGTCGTCAGGCTCGCGCCGCTGGGTAAGAGGGCGGCCACCGCCACCGAGGCCAGGCTCGCGCCTGCATTGCCGATCTCCAGAAAGACACCAGGCGTCTCGGTGAAACTTTCGCCCGTTTTGTAGATCTGCTCCGCCCCTTGCTCATCGAGCACGGTCAGTTCGCCGGCGGTCACCGTCACCAACAACATGCCACCGTGCGTGTGCGACGGGGTCCACGTGCCGGCGGGAAAGTCAATAATCAATTCCACGACTTCAAATTCACCGGCCAGCTCAGCGGCCGGACCGAGTGCGGCGGCGGGTGCGGCCGGCGCGGGCGGTGTGATGACCAGATTGCAGCCCGCCAAGAGGCAGAGCAGCAAACCCATCACCAGGGAACGGGGGATAAACTGCATGTAGTTCATAGCGATCTCCTTATTGAATGTTATCAGTTGGGTGGATATAGGCAGACACGAATCTCTGTTTTGCTGACCTACTGCTTGCTGGACGCCGGTTTTTCAGCGTCGGTCATGGCTGTCTGATCTTCCAGAAAGGCAAAGAGCCGTTCCAGGGTGGCGAAACCTAACATTTCACCGGTGTGCGGATTCTCCAGCGAGGCCCGCCACACGGTTTGCTCCACCTGCTGCACCGGCCACAGCCGTAAAAGATAGGCAAGACGAGGACGTTGATTTTGGGTCATGGGTAAACCCTCATGGCACTAGGATTGCAGGGACAGTTTGTGCATCTGGCTTTGCTCCTTTGCTGAATAATGCAGCGTGATATAGATGAGGTGATCAAGCACCGCGCACCATAACTGGGCAAGCGGATCTAACTACACTACAACGGATGTAACGATTCCGCCCGGGAGCGCCGCCCACTGATCGTTTTGCCTCGCGCCATGTAATGGATCTCCCACGACAAATCCGTTCCTTTCTGAATCTGTTGTAGTATTTGCAGCAGCCTCAACATCTGTTGCGCACCAAGTCGACTTGTTCTGGGTTGACTTAATGTTGCCATTTTCGCCGCCAACCGTTAGTAAACCGTTAAAAAAATCTCATTGCTTTTTGTCTGCCAATCCAGTATAATGAGCTACTTTCCCAGTTTGTTTACCATTCGTGTGTTGTAACCCAGCTTTGCGTATCAGACGGTGGTTTGCAATCACCGGCGCGATGAGGCCCCCATGCCGCATTTATCGCTTGCTTTGTTAGGACCGATCCAGGTGACACTGGATGGACAACCGATTACCCCTTTTAAATATGACAAAGTGGCGGCCTTGTTGGTTTACCTAGCCGTGGAGGCGAGCCGCGCCCATGAACGCGAAGCGTTAATAGGGCTACTGTGGCCCGATCTGCCAGAAGAGGCAGCGCGCAACAATTTGCGCCAAGCGTTGGTCAAGCTGCGCGACGCGATTGGCGACCGGACGGCCGACCCACCCTTTCTCCTGACCAGCCGCGCCACGCTCCAATTCGACCGCGCCAGCGCCTGCCACTTGGATATTGTTGCATTTACAACGCTGCTCTACGCCTGTGACCATCACGTTCATCGCCACCCCGAAAGCTGTAAAACGTGCGCCCAACACTTGCAGCAGGCCGTTGATTTGTACCAGGGATCTTTCCTCGTCGAGTTTTTTCTGCCCGACAGTGCAGCTTTTGAAGAGTGGGCGTTGGTCAAACGGGAGGACTTGCACCGGCGCATGGTGGACGCGCTGGGCCGGCTGGTGCGCTACTACGAACGGCGCAACGATTACGCACCAGCGCTCGTCTACGCCCAACGCCAGTTGACGCTCGAACCTTGGGCCGAGGAAATTCACCGCCAAATCATGCGTTTGCAGCTCTTCAACGGAGACCGCAACGCCGCCCTGTCACAATACGAAAACTGTCGCCGTGTCCTGGCCGCCGAGCTAGATGTGGCGCCGGAAGCGGCAACGGTGGCGCTGTATGAGCAAATCTACAAGGGCGATGTACGATTTTTGATTGACGATTTACGAAGTCACGGGATGACAAATCTTCTCGTCAATCGCGCCCAGAGCGCTCCCGCAAAAATCGTAAATCGTCTTCCGCTCCAGCTTACCTCCTTTATTGGCCGCGAGCGTGAATTGGTGGAGATCAGCCGCCTCCTGGGTCGCCCCGAATGTCGCTTGCTGACCATCACTGGGCCGGGTGGGATTGGCAAGACGCGCCTGGCCTTGCAGACTGCCGCCGCACACGCGGCGGACTTTGCCGACGGCGTCTTTTTTGTCCCGTTGGTCGGCGTGACGACTACCCACTTTCTGCCCCATGCCATCTTGGCCGCGCTGGGTGTGCCGCTGCAACCCCAACAGGCAGCGGATGAACAGTTGCACAGCTTCTTGCAAAAGCAGGAGGTGCTGTTGGTGTTAGACAACTACGAGCAACTGCTGCCAGATGTGAAACTGCTGCTCGATCTCCTCCACGCCGCCCCCGGCGTGGTGCTGCTGGTGACATCACGCCAACGGCTGGCCCTGCAGGCCGAGTGGCTCTTTGCGCTGGAAGGGCTGAGTTATCCACACGCGGGTAAGGAAGAGAACACAGACGAGCACGCGGCGGTGGAACTGTTTATACAGCGCATACGCCAGATGCAAAGAGGGTTTATTCCGACCGCCGACGAGCGCCAGGCCATGCGGCGGATCTGTCAATTGGTCGAGGGGATGCCGTTGGCGCTGGAATTGGCCGCCGCGCTGGTGCGCGAACAGTCCTGTGCGACAATTGTAGCTACTCTGGAACAGGGGCGTCTCCCGGCGGCTACCCCACTGCATGACCGGCCCGACCGTCATCACAGCATAGAGGCGGTCTTTGCGCAATCGTGGCGCTTGCTTACCCTGGCAGAAGCGCGCGTTCTGCGCGCGCTGTCCGTCTTTCATGGCGGTTTTCTGATCAAGTCTGCGCAGACGGTGGCCAGCGCCACACCAGCGATCCTCGCGGCATTGGTCGATAAATCGCTGCTGCGCCGTAATCGGGCTGGGCGGTATGATCTGCATGAACTGGTGCGCCAATATGCCAACGAGCAATTGGAACTATACAGCGAGTTAGAGGAAATGCGAGCGCGCTACACCCAATATTTCCTACAACTCGCTAAAGCAGCCAAGGTTGGTCTGGAGGGATCACAACAAATCGAATGGATGGCACGCATGGAGCAAGAGATCGACAATCTGCGCGCCGTCCTCCAGTGGCTTACGCTTTATGAACCCGAAGCCGCCCTTCACATCCTCCTTGATCTGTTTTGGTTTTGGCAAACACGTGGCTATATCCAGGAAGGATGCGACTGGCTCGCCGCTACACTGGCCCATCCTACGCCAATTTCACCTTATCTACGGGCGTGTGCGTGTGATGTGGCCGGCTTTCTCGCTATCTGCATGAACAAGATCGAAGAGGCAGAGCAACGATTCGCAGAAAGTTTAGCGCTCTATCAGAA
>Ga0163144_10015135_pt1 | contig 15945 bp, 17 predicted proteins | sample OliLak19BULKMAT1_FD_123175 | JGI IMG/M metagenome (GOLD analysis project Ga0163144, IMG submission 123175) | Freshwater microbial mat bacterial communities from Lake Vanda, McMurdo Dry Valleys, Antarctica - Oligotrophic Lake LV.19.BULKMAT1 | ecosystem: Environmental > Aquatic > Freshwater >...
CCAGACGATATTTCGTTGTCGAGAGGAAAACCAGATCGACTTGGGCACTGTAGGCGGTTTTATCCCAACGTGCGATTGATCCCTTTGCGTGTGACGATTGAATTAACTGCGTCCACTCTGGCTTGCCAATGTAATTAGTGCCGTCGAAACAATACGTGCACTGAACCGTGCTAGCGTTGGCTACTGGCTGATATTCAAGCTCGCAGCTATCGATTAAGGCCGAGGCTGCTGACCAGCATAGATAGCCAGAGTAATTGGGGCAGGTTGCCGACAAGAATTTATTGATACGAACGGTTTTCGTAGTGCCGTTGAAAGTAAATGCCGAATCGTAATAAGCGGCTAAGTACGCATTGCAGCTAGGACAAATATTGTCACAGCAACAATCACCAATCGAAGCCATACTAACAAACCTTCAAAGCGAGCAGTCTGCCGTACATCGGGAAAAGTAAAACGTCAGTTGTTGCCGCAATATTACTGACGACCGTCTCCGCTAAATACTGCTTTGCCGTGATCGTTCCAGCCGCATCGTAAGCGTTGACGTTGCCCGGAGTACCGACCGCGAGGATGGCAATCGTCTTACCGCGAAACATCGATGTATCGCACACAACTCGAACGATATTCGATGCGATGTCATCAGGACCGATCACGCTAAAGTAACCGCCGTAAGTTGCCGTAAACGTTGCCGTCTTGACGCTCAGCCTATCACCGCTCACGTATGCCGTCCCATCATGCAGCAGTCGAAACACTGGCCCGCTTTGTGCTGTGCCGAATTCATTCGTCAGGACCTCCGCAGAACCATTGATTAGGTAGATGCCTTGATTGGCTCCGGTCGTTACTGGCCGAATTACGCTTACAAAGTTCTGACCGTTGGCGACAAGTTCGATTGCTCCACTGACTTGCATCAATCCGTACGGCGGAACTGTTTGTGCCGAGTCGTTGCGAAAGTATGTTGGCGTTTGGACGTTCGGAATAAACTCGTCTAGCTTCGATTGCGCAGCCTGTTCAAAAGCCTTGGTTGCTTTCCAGACTCGTTCAAGCTGATCGTTTGAAAACGCTTTACGCTTTGCCATTATGCGTGGACTATTCCGCTCGCAATGAGTCCGATCACAAGTTCGGTTGCGGTCTTGCCGATGCCGATCTGGCTCACGATATCGGATGTCACCAAATCAGCATCGGGGACGATAGAACCAGGAGTTTGGCCGACAAGATAAATAGTACCAACTGCCATCGTTGTTCCGACGAGAATTACCGATCCGCCTGTTGCGATCAGTCCAGACCCGTCCAGTACACCCGGCGTTATTGCTATGCCTGCAATCGCTGCAATAGCCGCCGTTGCGTTGCAATCGGCTAGCTTCCATTTTGTGTCGGCACTGTCAAGATAAAGCGACTGACCAGCCGAAATCGTTGCACCATATACGCCGCGTTTGTAAGTCGTGTCGGCTGTCGGCCTGACCGCTGTTATACCTGATAGAGCTGCCATTATTAGAATCCTAGTGCGTTGAATGGAAGTGAGTCGTAGAGTTTCTTTTCGATGAAAAATGCGTTTGCTGGATCTGTAACGCGAGTACCGTTTGCCGCCAGCATGATGGGCTTTACGACTGGTTCTTTTGTGATTAGATCAATCGCCCGCGTTGGATTCGTCGCCGCTGTCCGACGCTCGTAGAACCCTTGGTGAAGCGTTCGAGAGTACCAAGCTTTAGCTGGTGTCGTGTTGTACGGATAGCGGAACTGAACCTTAAACGTCACTTGCCAGTACGCAACGCCCAGGCTGTCGTCAGTCACGTTGGTAGCGTCGAACTGCTTGACCTTTGCAGTGCCCGGTGGCCATTCAGCAAACGTATCGGAGTTAACGGCCTTTCGATACATGCCACGAACGTAGGGGCTGAATGTCAAAAAGTTTCTTTTCAGCGTCAGTACATCGTCAACTAGCTCAGTCTTGATTCCTTTAATCGGTTCTCCGTTCGCATTGACAAGCGGTCCGCCGTCAAAATCTTGGTCAAGTTCTTCCATCGTTGCCGTGTCGCTCCACGATATTTGAGTGGGCTTATTTAGCGGGCTGTCGATTGGAGTCTGGCCCATTTCGCCTTCATAGTCGCATGTCACCATCCAAAGAATTGGACTGACTCGCACTGGTGTAACAGACTTTGCGTAAACGTAATTGAAGCCTGGAAACGACTCGGCACGATACGGAATCCTTACGCCTGTTGTTGGGTCCGCTGCCGAATAGACTTGTGCGTAGGTCGCGTCGTGAGTTGTCACGACTTGGTACGCTTCCTGAAACGTTACGGTTAGCTTTTGATTGTTTTCGCTAAGTGTTGCGGTCGATGTATCTTTCGACCACATATAGGACACAGCTACGATTCCCATTTAATCACCGACCTTTGCATATTCGTTGTCAGTGTTCTTGGCAATGATGGCCATTAGTCCCCTTAGGTCATTGATGCCAGTGAGATTTGGAAGCGACGGCAACATAACGGCCAGCATGCTTTGCAGTGCAAGCGACGATGCCTGCGTTGCCTCTGCGATCTTCTGCGACTCGTTGTCAGTGCCGCGAGTTAACAGCCGAGATTCGCTGGCTTGCAATGCTGTGTCGATGTTTGATTTTGTTTCTGGCTTTGCTTTCAGCTTGTCGTTCACGGCCTGCTGCCTTGCAATCGACTTCGCGTCTTCCTTTGAAAGCCCTTGCTTCTCAAGATTAAAAGCATGAGCGGCCTCCTTGCCTTGAGTCAGTAGGACTTGTTCCTCGGCTAGCTTGTCAAGTTCGGATTGCTTAAGGTCCGCAATCTTCTGGATCTGTTGGGCTTTTTGATCGGCTGCTTTCTTTTCGGTGTCGGCTTTCTCTTTGAGCATGTCCCGCTCTTTGATTAGCTTTTCGGCTTCGGACTTGGCTGCATCCCCGAATGTATTTTGAGTAGCCTGGACGCCTGCGATCTCTTCCTTCTTGGCTCTAAGTAGATCGACTTCTTTGCGGAGGCCTGCGATGTAGTCATCGGACTTTTTGGTTAAGTCCTTAGTTGTCGAGATCGCAAGCTTGTCCGCTTCTTCTTTTGTTTTTGCCGCTTCAATTTGCTTTAGCAGCCCAGACGCCTTTTCCTCCGCGTCGTCGGAATTAGTGCTTTGCTTTGCTTTTACGCCCAGCTTGTCTTTCGCTGTCAGCAACTCGAGTTCTTTTCGCAGTCCTTCCAAGTACGCTTCATCTTGGCTCTTTAGTGCGTTGCTCTTCTTGAGTGCTTCGTTGTTTGCTGTGCGGTCGTTTAGTAAACGTTGCTGTGCTAACGTTTCGTCTTGGAGTACCTTTAGCCTTGCCTTGTCGTCTTCAAGTTTCGCATTAGCTTGCACGGAAAAAGCCGCGCGATTGCCAGTCTTAAACCATGCAGCGTTCCATGCCTCCACCTCTTTTTTCGATTGCTTAACTTGGTTCTCAGTTCCAATCAACTCTTTTTGCGTTGCTTTAAAAAGTGCTTCGAGTGCCTTTCGTTTCTCGGCTGGATCGCTAATAAGTTCAATGTCCTCCTTGGTATCGGAGAGTCTTATCGCATTTACTTTTGCTGATTCCGACGCAAGTTCCTTTGCTCGATCGGCTGATTCCTTTAGCTTCTCCGCCCATTTTGCCGTCTGGAAAATTGCGTTGCCTATTGCCGAACCAACTTGAAAAGCAATCACAGCAACAGCCGCAACCAAGCCTGCCTTAAACGCCATTGCACCAGCACCGCCCGTCTTCGAGACCTCAGCAAACTGGCTTGTCTTCTCTGTGATCGATCCAAGCTGTTGAGCAAACTGGCCCAACTCCGAACCGCCCAACGCATTAGCGAGCACGCCAACAAACTCAGTAGACTTCTTTGCTTTTTCACCAATGCCTTTGATGTTCTTAACGTTTGTGTCAGCGTCCTTCGTGACTTGCTCGAACGTCTTAGAGGCTTGATTGTCGGCTTCGATTAGGATCTCGATACTGTTACTCATTCGAGTTTTTTCCTATCGTTGCATCTTCGTTTTGCAAGATTCGATTGGCTTCGAGAAACCACGCTGATTGATCGAGAGAACCACCAGCAATCGGCGGGATACCTTTTGCGAATAGATCCGCAACAGTCGTTAGCGGAACGATCTCGCTGCAATATGCGTTTGGGCATCCAGTGATTGTGATCGTTCCCATTTTGCAGTGCTCGCACCCTTCGCTTTTACAGACTGGACATTCAATCTCGATCGGTTCCGCATCGGTTCCGAGATCCTTGCAGGTTCGGCTAGTGCAAGTTCGGCAAAGTAATCCCTGCCTAATTGCTGCCGCTACTCTTAGCTTTTTTTTTCATCCGGTGTTACGTGTTGATTGGCAAGCACCTTCCGCAACAGTTCCCTGGCTTCCTCATGCGAAAGAAACTCCTGGTAGTCCGTTCCTGGTGCAATGCTGCCCATGTTTTTGAAGCCTGTCAAATACTCGTTGAGTAGTCCGCATGTCGCGTCAAAAATCTCTTCGGTTGACTCAAGGGAAAACGCATCGTCGAGAGCCTTCGATAGCTTCGTTTGTTGCCGCATCGATAACGACTTGGCGAAGAACGTAGGCCGTGATTCGACAGGCTTCCCCTCGTCGAATTTCAGGACGATTGAGAACTTGCAATCTGGTTCCAAGAACATTGGCATCTGAATTAAACCGCTGCTGTGAAGGTAATAGATAGTTCGCGATCAACAGTCGAGCCGTTGCGATTCAACTGAAATTCAATCGCATCAGTCACAAGCTTGTTTCGGTCCGCTTCGGTCACTTTAATGATCTGTGCCTTGGGTGCCGTGAATGTCATAACGCTGTTGGTTGGCCCATCAAGGCTCCATGTCAACGCCGCTTCTGTCGAGTCAAGGAATTGTTTGTATGGGTCGCGGGTGGCGACTAGCTTCGATTCTGGATCGCACGTCACCTTTGGGTTGCGATTTGTGATAATGCCTGCGATGAAACCGCCCACAGTCGCTGGCGATTCTCTCATCACAACTTCGTTTCCGAAGTCGAGGGTTAAATTCGATAGCAGCAACGCAACGCTGTTGTACGTTGTCGTCGAACTTGCGTACCGCAAAGGCAGTGCCGTCGCGTATGTCGGAGCGAGAATAGCTCCATCCGTTGGCGGAATCCAAACGCCGCTAAACTCCCATTCCCAGTAGGCATCTTTTCCGGTTGGGCTGATAAGCTTTCCGTTGCCGACCGCACCGCTAATGCCTTTAATCATGCCATCTTGATAGCAGTAAATTGTCAGCGTCTTGACGTTCGCTCCAGGTGCCTCGGTCACTGGATTAAATACCTGTCCAGTCTTGACGAAGCCGCAAGCCGGTAGAAACGTATCGGCCCACTCTGGCTCTGTTGCCGTGCCGTCCCATCCCGCATCTGTTTTAAAAGTTGCCTTGCCTTTGTATCCTCCAGTGACGCCAGGCAGCATCCCAAACCCTGCTTGACCCTCTCTCGGATTGATCTCGATTTCAGGTTGAATCAAAATATCGTATGCGTTATATGTCGCATCGGAAGCCGCAACTGATATCGCAGTGCCGACGGTTGTTTCGATCTTCGCTGCAATTACACGTTTGCGTTTGAGTAGTGTCATTTTTGTTTTCCCCTGAGTCCGCCGGACGCTTTAAGGTTTAGGAATCTGATTCGTTCGTTGATCTGCTTTGGCAGTTCCGTCTTTGCCATCTCGATAATCTTTTGTTCGATGCCGAGCTTCGCGAATGCGTCTGCTGTTGATGGTCCGACTTGCTTTTTCAGAGGACCGCGTCTTGATCCTTTGCCGAAAGTCGTTCGCAAGAACACATGGCCTCCAAACTTCTTAATGATGAACGCACGCGGGATAAACGCATCGCCCTTGAGGCGAGGAGCGATCTTGTACGACACGCCGCCAGCTCTCTGTGTTGCGTTGAAATACTTGATCGAGATAGCTTTGCCTGGGTACACTTTCAGCACGCCCTTGAGGTCTGACGGGTAGGCTTTCGTCTTGATAAACAACGTGCTTTTCAAAGCCTTGATACTGACCGTTGGCATCTCTGTTTTTAACTCGCGAGCCGTTAGTATTTTGGCTTGCTTTGACGTTGCATTGATCGCTGCTGCAATGTGAATCTTGTATTGCTTGGCTCTGTCGCCAAGTGCCTTCTTGACTGCATCCACGCTTGCTTGACTGATCGTTACTCCGATCATGCTCGCACCTCGTATGGGTTGCCTTCGCTGTGACGGAACGTAATCAAGACAGGGACATTAACGCCATCGATTCCGCCTTCCGCCGCGATGGGTTCGTAGTTTCCAAACTCGGAATGCACCGCGAGATTCCCAAACGTATGCCAAGTCGAATCAGTTCCGACAACCACCCTTTGAACGTCTGCCGCAAACATATCGACCACGTAATCGATAGGGTCGCAATCTTGCTCATCGGTCATTACGTGGCAACGAATATTGAACGTAACCTTGTGCGCGACGGATGGAGGATTGCCAGGGTAGCTGAGTTCGTCGATCACTTCATCCACTCCCTTCGTTAGCACAATCTGCAAATTCTTTGGCGTGTAATCATCTAAGCGAACCGGACGAATGACCTCGCAAACATTCGTGTTGTACGTGGACTGATTTAGCAGCAGCTCAAGCCGCGTCCTCAGTACCCTCGTGATTCGTTCCAGCACCGTTAGCGACATTCGAGGATCAGCATTCCTTCGTCGTGACCGAGCAGCTTCGTGATAGTTCGAAGCGACTTGGCTTGACCAACGCGAATAGCGAAGTCCAACGAGTCGCCGCCTAGGTTCAGTTCATCGCTACTGATTCCGAGAACGGAATCGTTCTTAACGTGGATTTCGAAGATAGGGATAATGTTGTCTCCGTCTTCGTTGAGTAGCTGCAACGCTTGACGCTCCACGACTGCATTGATGATCCGCGAACGCCCGTCACGCTTGTAGTACGTGACGGGTTCCGCGTGGTCATTAGCGTTGCAAAACACAGTGCTTGCATCGCTTTGAATCATGTCGTGAAGTGACACAGCTTACCGCTTGCACTCGATGCGAACGTAGTCAATCGTCAACGCATCAACAGCGACCGTGGCCGTCTTCTGAACTTGGAAGAACGGCTGCACGGATGAAGTCGTGTTAGCCATCGAAAACACCCTGTCGGCTGCGCATCGAACACCATCGATATAGAACTTGATGTTCGACTTGCCACCGCTAAAGTCGATAAAGAATCGCTTGTAAACGGTCGCGAGTGTCTGGCCGGTCGCGATCGTGTTATTATCGATTACGTTGTCGTCCGTCTCAATGACTACTGCCGTGGTCGATGTCGCACCAATCAACTTGAACATGCAATTCAGAGTAGTTGCATTGGTGTCGTCATTTCGAGCTGACTGCAAACCAAACGCAATCGTAGTGCCGCTAGTGCAACCGCTTACTCTTGCTCTGATTTCCATCGACAGAATGTTATCGATGTCAACGCTCAGGATGTCCCCGAAGTCTACGCAAAGGTTTTCGACTTCGTTCGTTGCCGCCATTGTCAACGCGATCTCACCGCAGTTTGCTGGCGTTACATTGGCGATTGTTGGCGCACCAGCCGCCGATGTCTCGGTAGCCTTCCATGTGCTGCCAGCAGTTAGCGAGGTTGGGATAACTCCCGTGCCATAAAAGTCGTCCTCAAATACTGAAAAGTCTTGAATTCCTGCCATGATTTATTGATTCCTAAAGTGATTTGATTTAGTTGCCAGCCATTCAGCCCAGTCGGATTAACTGGGCTGGTTTTGCTCGTCGTGTGGACGATTACGAATTGCGGTACAGTCCTCGGTAGTCGATCGCCTTAACGCCGAACGTTTGACGAATCTTGTAGATGTACACGTCCTTGGTCATGTCCCAGTCGGATTCAAGCACTGGGCTTTCTTCGCCTTGCAAGAACGCGAGTTCCACGGTGTCAACTTGCGAGTAGTCAGCAGCCAAGTACCAAACGCTAGCAGAGTTCGCATCAAGCTGAGGCTCAATGATTACCTTGAGCGTCCTCATGCCTTGAGGCCCGTAAATGTTCAGCGTGTTGCTGTTGCCTGCTGCACTGCCGCCAGCACCTGGATCAGCAATCGAATTAACAAACTGCAAAGCAGTGTGTGAGATCGATGCAGGGACAATTAAGAAGCTTGGCTGAATGTTGAGGATCACAGAACTATTAAGCCCTGTCTGCCGCATCATCGAAGCGTAAGCAGTGTTTAGCGTTGTCGCTGAGATCACCGCTGGCGCACCTGAGTTGTTCGCGTGACCGCCCGCAGTTGTTACGGCTGTCGTGTTGAACAGTGCCCCGGTGTCGCCCATGTTCGCATTAGCAGTTAGCACCGAATACACGGCACGATTCTGTTGGCGTCGTGCGGCGTTGCCGTGCATCGCAGGAATCCGACTGATCGCGTCCATGTCGTCATTGATAACCGTCTCCCACGATACCGAAAACATTGCACCGTACTTGTCTGGTGAGTACGATTCGCGGGAATCGCTCATCGTCTTTTCTGGGTACTCGTGTCGCTCGGGAACGATTTCCAAGTTAGGAGCTTCGCTGAATCGAATTCGGTTGATCGCCTTGAAGTCTGGCACGCTTGACGCTTGACGTGCCCAAAGATTCCAAGTGTAAGGAGCTTCTTCGTATGCTGCTAAAAGCGTCTTGCTTGCTGCATCTAAAAGCAGATTCGAGAAACTGCCAGTGGTGTGGTACGCATCGCGTTCGATGCGATGTCGTCGCATCAATTCGCGGTTGCCCATCGCCAGTTTGGCAATGTCCGGATCGTTCATTCGCGAAGTGTTCACGCCGCGACGAATAAGGAACTGTTCAGCAATTCGCTTGAATCCAAGCTGCTCGAAGTCTTTGTGCCCTTCGGCTGGCTTCTCGCCTTCCGCAAATAGCTTTTTGATGCCAGTGTTTCTTGCCGACCGCATGATCAGACCGTCGCGAACGGCGTTATAGAACTTGTCATCGCTTGAGCCGGTAACTTCAACGCGATCTCCCGAGGGAGTAGTTTCGAGTTCTCTTGTTGCCACTTTTCGTAGTATCCTTACACGAGCTTCGTTGATGTCGAAATCAGAATCACAAAGCTCGTCAGCGAATGCTCGTTCCAGCCGCTGTAGCTTGCAATCTGCTTGGATTGTTTTGCGTCTCTCCGTTGCTCCCTTAAGTGCGCGAGCGACTTCTTCTTTCACGTCACCCATGTTTTCAACCGGCTTGACTTCAGCGACCGGAGTAGCAACAGGCTCGACAGGCTTTTCCATGTTTTCCACTGGTGAAACTTCCGGCGACTTGCCCGCAGATAGCTTTCCAGCCATCCATAAAAGAGCTTGGTTAGGATCGGTCATACCTTCGGGCAGACCAAGAGAGGACAATTGAGCCATTAGCGCTTCGTCCATTCGAGAAACCTTTCTTCTTAGGTCTGAGTAAGACCGACGAACATGAGAATTCACATCTGCGCCCGTTGCACAAATGCTTGCGTTGTGAGGGGTCCAGCTCGTGTAGATTTGTGCTGGACCGTCAATTACTTCGCCCCTTGGCGTTGTGTAGGATTGGCCCCTCTGAATGAAGATGCCTTCAATCGGAATGGCCGTAATGGAAAAGTCTGTTATGTGCCCTTCGTTCAATCGGCCTGCAATGACTTGTGACTCGCCATCAGAAGCAAACGAAGGAGTGCCGAATAGCTCGCCAGTCGTTCGATTGATCTGGAGATTCTGCACGCTGCCAAAGATGTTGCGAACGGTTGAATCATCATGCGAATCGACGATAGGAATCTGGTTTCGGCCGCCACGAAATACGCAGCCATCCATCAACAGAACTTCCTTCACGACACAGCCGCGAGCGTCGTCGAAGCGTTCGACCGGAGTCTCTGTTGCGACAACTGCAATTCCAGGCGACCCGCTAGCCGCGACAAAACGCATGATCAGCGAAGGCGACTTGACCGGAGGTAGCTTGCTCTTTCGATTAGACATTTGCAGTCACCTCGTCCGCTGGTAGTTGAGTCTCTAGCGATCCGTCGCCTGCGTCCGTGATCAAGATGTTGATGTCCGCCTCTGGCATTCCGACCGAGGCTAGGAATACTCTTGCCGTCGCTTCGCCCATCGTGCCCGCTGCAAACTCGTCTAGAGTCTTCTGGATCGCCTTTCGATTGCGGTTCCACTGTTGCGTTGACAGTCCCATATACACGCCGCTGGGTGCTGCTGTTCCGTCAGCACCGATAGGACCGGCTGCCGATGGAACGCCGTCCGCCGCAATACTGCCAGGCATGATCGGATCAATAATGGAATCGATAAGTTCTGGACTAAAGGCCGGGAACGCTGCTGCCAATACCGGCTTGGCTGTTTCCTTTGGCATGGCTCCAGTACCGACCTGCGTAATTACGTCTACAAGGCTTGTTACTTGTGCGCCATTGAGTGCCTGTGATGCTACGTTTGCAGTCGCTTCGCCTGTTGCTGCCGGAGCGTTGCTTGCAGTCTGTGCCGCCATCATGTTGGCCGTCACCTCTTCCGGTGTCAGAAGTCCTAACTGCTTGCGAAGCTTTTCCTCTTTGGCTCGCTGGTAAAAAACCGCACGCCACGAACGACCGCGAGAGCCAAGTTCTGTTTGATAGTCCGACATAAAGGAAGTGATTGAGTCCTTTGCCGCTGCTTGCTCGACTGATGGATCGACCCATTCCCATTCCGGTGTTTGCCATTCGACAGGATCATGCTTGCGTCTGTCGTCCAGTAAGTCTGCCGATGTCGCGAACGCATCCAGTCCGCCAAGTGCCGCCGCATCCGCAAACGCATCTCGAACAGGTTGGCATAGGTTGTTGACCAAGTACGATTGCCATCTTCGAAAACGCCTACGGTCCTCTAGTTGGCTCGTCCTTGATGCGGAATAGTTTGTTTTGGAATAGTCCCTTGCGACGATTTCGTAGCTCAGGCCAGTACCAACAGCGATCCCTCGAAGGATCAAGGAGATCCACGGTTCGCTTGCACTGTTTGGTCTGCCTGGATTCGCAAAGTCGATTGACTCGTTTGTTTTCAGCCGTGTGATAATCCCCGGCTGAAGGTAGTCGAGATTGTTCCCTGCATCGTCTGTGGACTCGGCCCCGCTTGGATCGATCAGGCTTCCGAGTGGCGAATCGGATTTGATAAACGCGGTAAAGCAAGAAGCGATTGCCGAAGCTTGAAGTTCGTTGTCGATATAAACGCCGATGTCGCGAATGTCGGTCATCACCGGAGCGAACCAAGTAACACCGCGAGTCTGCCCAACGCGGTCGCGACGGAACAAATGAATGATCTCGTCCGCCGGTATTCGCTCAGGAGTCCGAGTGAATGCGTATGGTGCCAACGGATGGTCCGCGTAAATCCAGTATGCAACAGGCTTGCCGTATCGATCCAACTCAACGCCGCGAACGATACGGTTATCACCGTCCGCTGCAATGCGAGCCGTGTAATTATCCTTGTCACCCGCTAGCCGATCCGCTTCAATGATTTCGAGAGCGAACGGAACAGGCCGATAGATTCCGCGATGTGTCGTGCTTGGCGTCTTGATTTTGCGGATAAGGACTTCGCCCGCTTCAACCATCTCTCTTTTGCAAATGGCTTGCAGTTCTTCGAAAGTGTACTGCCCGTTGATCTCGCATACCTTGCACCATTCGGCCCATTTCTTATCCCGTTGGTCGTTCACGTCCTCGATGTCGTCGCCTTCAGGTGTCTCGAATATCGATTGGCACTTGATGCCGCACCCGACCACGGATGAAACAATCGTATCGACCACGCCCCAGGCATAAGCGTTGTCCCGAACCAGGCTTCGTCCCCACGCTCGAAGCTTATCGGCCCCGAACGGACCAACCATTTCTTGATCGGCTGAATGATTTTTTGGGTTGCGGTTGTGGCTAGTTGGTCGCTGTTCAGCACCTTGGTAGGATCGACTGATACGCCGTGCGTGCGAACGCCGAACTAACGCCGCTGGTGAGAAAATGCCGATCAGCCTGTCGAGTGCTTCGCCAATCATCGGGACTGTCTCCCAATACGTGCAAGCGAAAAGCCACCGGAGCCGGACTCGCGTTGCACTTGCATTTGAAGAATGTTGCGCTCTTCGAAAAGCGTCTTCAGGTCCAGTTTAGAAACTGACCTAGCACCAATAGAATAGCTCGACGCACCCCCGGTTAAGAGTGCTTCGATTGCTGCTTCGACTTGTGCGAGTAAGCTTGCGGAACTTGCCATTCCCCAAACATAATAGGCCGGTAGTGTTTCGCTATCGCTTCAATTCAGCTTGGCTGAATAGCTCGCAAACTATTGGTTATTCGTGTCCTTCCAAGTATGGTTGCAGTTGCTGCATCGACAGTACCGCACGTTGCCACTACGACCATACACTCGTGAGTAGTTCTTACCCCGCTTGGTTGGATTTGATTCGCGTTCCGTTTCGCAATTCGTGCAAGGTTTCGCGGAAAACGTCCTGCATTTGGGAACTGGTTCACTGCCCCGCGAAACGATTACCTTTACCGCTGGCTGTTGCTTTCTACTGATCGTCGATTCCATGTTTAGCTCCTCGTTCTTTTTGGTATCCATCCGCCTGCCCTTTCCTTGAATCGTGTCGGCTTGTTTCCGGTTGGTTGCGGGTTGCTTGTCGCTGCCGGTCGTGGCAACTGCTTCGGAATTACCCTGATGCCCAAGCACCCAGCCGCCGCCAGTGCGTAAGCCGTCGCATCAAGTTTGTGATTGTCTCTGCTGTTAACTTGCCACTTCTTTTTGCCGTCCTTAAGAATCAGCGTTTCGGCAGTGATCTGCCTTGCGAATGCAGCATGTGCTTTCAAGTCTGAGCTAGACCAGAGCGACAACGAACCCGCATTGAACTGATGCGAGTCATCAAAAGTTTGCGTGATAAACCGCTGGTGAACTTGCTCTTTCCAGTAGGGTGAATTGAGATTGAACAACGTCAGTTTGTTGGTTCGATCAAAGTCCGCCCGCACTTGCTCGAAGTATTGCCGTTCTTGCGTGTCCTTACCGCTGAACCCCATTCGATCTGAGTCACTTCCCTTCGTAGCAAACCAAGGTTGCCCAGCTTCTTTAACGAACGAATAAATGGCTTGGGAATAGTCGCCTGAATCGACAAACGCCAAGTCTGGTGGACTGTCACCCATCGCGTAGATTCGCAACTCTCGCAACGCTCGCATGATCGCAATCAATACGTTCTCTTCGCTTGTGCCTTTTTCAGTTCCTTGGACTTTCCATTCACCATAGTCAATCACAGTTCCGACCGCGTTGCCCTCGAAAGCGATCTTAACGAAGTCCAGCTTGTACTTGCCAACGTCAACGCCAAGCGTGATCTTGTGACCAGCGGAAGGCAGTTCCTTATGCGGACGGCCTGACATGCGAGCCGCTACCATGCCCTCGGTAATCCCAATCGTATCAGACTGTTCTTCGGCTTCTGGTTCGTTTTGGTATTCTGCCAAGACGCGAGGCCAACCGTAATCGGCAACGCGGTTGAAGAATGCTTGGATCGCATCATGTTCTAGCTGATTCCCTTCCTCGTCTTGTGCCGAAATAAATCGGTACGGGTTGTTGACGATGCAACCTTCCTGCATTTCGTCCTTGCGAGTCAGATAGAATTCTGCTGCGTTAGGAGAGTGCCGCAAGCCTTCGTACTTATCTTTGTGCCGCAGTGAAATGTACTCTTCCCATAAGTCCATTTTGTCTGGATACGTCTTAAGCCAGCCGTGTCGTTCGCCTTCAAACGCCGGCTTGCGTTTTGCGTCAGTGACCTTTGCTGAATAGCAAACTGCGTTCTGAATCGTCGTCAAAACCACGCGAGCAATGACGCGATCTGGACCGGCTAAACCAGCAACGTCGCCGTCAATCATTTCCTCAACGGCCTCAAAGCGATTCGTTGGACTGAACGCAATCTCCCGCGTTTCTGGATCGTCGACAATTGCCAAGTCGGGACGCATTTCCTCGAAGCCTTCGCCTCGGATTGCACCATCCAGCCCGAAGTAAACAAGCCGATTGCCTGATGCGAGATTACCCCACTCCGTCTCGATTGTCGGCAATACAATACCGTCTTGCTTCCATTGCAGATTGACGAGCGTTTGCTCTCCATTGTGCCAATACCATTGATGCGGTGCCCTCTGTGGCGCACCGCGTAACGCCGTCACCGGATCGCAGACTTCAGGGAAGTCGCCAGCAAATTCAGGATACTTTGTCCCGTTCTCGTACTTGCTTTTGACCTGCTGGAATAGCTTCCTGGCCTTTGGGGAAGTCTGGCCGATTATCACTGGGAAGCAAATTGGCGTTGCGTGGAAACAGTAGATCCCCATACAGATAGTGATCTGACTTTTGCCGTCACCTCTAGGAGCTGCGACCGCTTTATCGCCTCCAGTGAACGCACGGTCATAGATTGCTTGGATCATTCGACGATGATGCGATGCGAACGGGTTGTAGAAGATCCGTTTGAAGTAAGTCGTCAGGAACAGCTCTGGATCAGCCAAGCAGCGTTCTCGCCGTTGCATGTCCTTTGGCTCGCGAATCTTGATCTCGCATTCAGATGAACGCTTTTTACGCATTCGGCGAATATCGACGCCCTCCGCATCTGCTTGGCTCTCACTTGACTGGATTCGACTCGATAACTTTTCCTCCGTTAGCCGGAACAACTCCGGCAGCGAGAGCGAGGTCAATAAGTTTGATTCGAATAGCGTCGTCATACTTCCGTTTTTCTAGCTCCAGTTTCTCGCGTTTAATTTCCACTTCGTCTTGTTTTATTGCCACCGCATCGGCAAGCAAAAACACTTTCGCAATATCGACCGCCATCTCGGGGAACATATTCCGAGCGTCGATAAGTGCCTGAACCATTTCCTTTCGGTCGTAATCCCAGGACTCCCGAACCGCTCTGCCTGCCATTGCCAAGTCTTGCCTGTTTTTTATGCGAAACACCTTCCCCTACCCCGCTCGGAAATCAGGAATCTAGCGAACTGAGTGCACGTTTTTCGAGTCCTTCGGTCGCGGCTCACCAAACCAAAGTCGCCGGAGTACCTTTTGTCCCCGGGGGAGGGGTGTCGTGCCTGGTCGCTGATCGATCATGTCTGCTTCTCCATCAGTTGCACGTTCTTGCCCGCTCGCACACGCGTTATCTCAGTCCCACTCTGCGCGATCTCGACAGACCAAACGTAGTAAGCTGCAACGAGTGCTTGCGTGGCAGTCTTAGGGAGATTGTACGATAGCTTCCACTGCCCGCTTCCAACGTCTGAAACAGTACCAGTGACAAGCCAAGAATGCGTAACGCCATCAGCTACGTACTTGCCCCCAAACGTGCAAGTCGAACTGGCAACGCTGAAGCCTGTCACTGCTGGTATCGTCCACTCAAACGCTCGCCCATTGGCTACTAGGTAATCGTCACCAATCACAATCGGATAAATTAGATTTCCATCAGTCGAGACAGGCTGCGATACACTGACGACGCCGCCAGCATTAGCAGCGTTAGCGACCCTAGCTAGATTGAGATCAAAAACCCGCTTCGGTACTGCCCAACTCGCTGGCGCACCCGCTCCCTCAAACGCATACCAAATCGTTCCGTAAGCATCATCCAGCGTGCCCTTGTACAATCCTGTTGGCCCCTCAACCAACGTCACACTATTGGATGAACTGCCACTAGGCCAAGCTTTAAGCGTGGTCGATCCTGCTGTGTAGTTTGTTTCGACTGCAATCAATGTCATGGTTATTTCTTTTTGCGTTTAAACAGCCCAGGAATTGTCTCCGTGAGGAACACCCAAACGGCCATTATGATCATTGATAAAAAACTAGGCATAAGTCCACCTACAGGTTAGCGATTAAAAGCAGAACCCAAAGAACGCAAAGGACCATCACAAAATAACCGACTAGGCCTAGCAACGCGTCTTCGGGTGGTGATTGTGGGATGTCGCTCATTTTTGCACCTTGCTCTAGAAAAATCCGAGTGTTGTTAACGCCGCGTTCCATGCCGTGGCAATGATTGCCCGACCTGCG
>Ga0163144_10015136_pt1 | contig 15945 bp, 12 predicted proteins | sample OliLak19BULKMAT1_FD_123175 | JGI IMG/M metagenome (GOLD analysis project Ga0163144, IMG submission 123175) | Freshwater microbial mat bacterial communities from Lake Vanda, McMurdo Dry Valleys, Antarctica - Oligotrophic Lake LV.19.BULKMAT1 | ecosystem: Environmental > Aquatic > Freshwater >...
GACGACGACCGAGATCGGCGCTCTCACGACGACCCAGCTCGGCGCGCTCACCAGCACCCAGCTCGGGAGCCTGACCACGACGCAGATCCGCGGCCTGACCACGACCGAGATCGACGCGCTGACCACGACTCAGCTCGGCGGCCTGAAGTCGACGCAGCTCGGCGCGCTGACGACCACGCAGATCGGCGCGATCACGACGACCGAGATGAGCGCCTTGACCACGACCCAGCTCAGCGGGTTCAGCAGCACCAGCATCGATGCGTTGGTGACCACGCAGCTCGACGTGCTGACGACGACGCAGCTGGCTGCGCTCAGCATCATCCAGCTCGGCGGCCTGTCCTCCACCGAGATCGGTGCCTTGACCACGACTCAGTTCGGCGGCCTTACGTCGACGCAGCTGGGATCGTTGACGACCACCCAGGTCGGCGGGCTCACGACCACCCAGATCGACGCGCTGACCACCACGCAGCTCGGCGGCATCAAGTCGACGCAGATTGCTGTCTTGACGACCACCCAGATCGGCGCGCTCACGACGACGGAGATCGCTGCGCTGACCACGACCCAGCTCGGTGGCCTGACGACGACCGAGATCGGCGCCCTCACGACCACCCAGCTCGGCGCGCTCACGAGCACGCAGCTCGGCGCGCTGACGACGACGCAGATCGGCGGCCTGACGACGACCGAGATCGACGCGCTGACCACGACCCAGCTCGGCGGCATCAAGTCGACTCAGATCGGTGCGCTCACGACGACCCAGATCGGGGCGTTGACCACGACCGAGCTCGATGCGCTGACAACCACGCAGATCGGTGGCTTTACGACCACCCAGCTGGGCGCCTTGACGACGACCCAACTCGGTGGGCTGACCAGCACGATCCTCGGCGCCTTGACGACAGTGCAGATCGGCGGCTTGACGACGACCGCGATCGGCGCGTTGACCACGACTCAGTTCGGCGGCCTCAAGTCGACGCAGCTCGGCGCGCTGACGACCACCCAGATCGGTGGCCTGACCACGACCGAGATCGACGCGCTGACCACGACGCAGCTCGGCGGGTTGAAGACGACGCAGATCGCCGCGCTGACGACCACCCAGCTCGGCGTGGTCACCACCACCCAGATCGCGGCGCTGACGACCACTCAGGTCGGCGGCCTGACGACGACCGAGATCGGCGCCCTCACGACGACGCAGCTCGGCGCTATCACCAGTACCCAGCTCGGCGTGCTCACGACCATCCAGATCGGCGGCCTGACCACGACCGAGATCGACGCGCTGACCACGACACAGCTCGGCGGCCTCAAGTCGACGCAGATCGGCGCGCTGACTACGACGCAGGTCGGCGCCCTCACCACGACAGGGATCGACGCGCTGACGACCACCCAACTCGGTGGGCTGAAGACCACGCAGCTGGCGGCCCTGACGACGACGCAGCTCGGCGCGGTCACCACGACCCAACTTGCCGCGCTCACGACGACGCAGATCGGCGGCCTCACCACCACCGAGATCGGGGCGCTGACGACCACCCAACTCGGCGCACTCACCAGCACGCAACTCGGTACCCTCACCACCACGCAGGTCGGCGGCCTGACGACGACCGAGATTGACGCGCTGACCACGACTCAGTTCGGCGGCCTGAAGTCGACGCAGCTCGGGGCGCTGACGACCACGCAGATTGGCGGGTTGACGACCACCGAGATCGATGCGCTGACGACGACCCAGCTCGGCGGCCTCACCACCACCCAGCTCGGTGCCTTGACCACGACCCAGCTTGGCGCGCTCACGACCACGCAGATCGGTGCGCTGACGACCGCGCAGATCGGTGGCCTGACCACGACGGAAATAGAAGCGCTGACCACGACCCAGTTCGGCGGTCTGAAGTCCACACAGCTCGGGGCGCTGACGACCACGCAGATCGGCGGGTTGACGACCACCGAGATCGACGCCCTGACCACGACTCAACTCGGCGGCTTGAAGAGCACGCAGCTCGCGGTCCTCACGACCACGCAGCTCGGTGCGCTCACGACGACCCAGGTGACCGCGCTGACGACGACGCAGATCGGTGGCCTGACGACCACCGAGATCGGCGCGCTCACGACGACTCAGCTTGGCGCGCTGACGACTACGCAACTCGGCGTTCTCACGACCACCCAGATCGGCGGCCTGACGACGACCGAGATCGACGCGCTGACCACGACCCAACTCGGCGGCCTGAAGTCGACGCAACTCGGTGCGCTCACCACCACCCAGATCGGCGCCTTGACGACGACCGAGATGAGCGCGCTCACGACGACCCAACTCAGCGGGCTGACGAGCACTGGAATCGACGCGCTCAACTCGACCCAGCTGGATGCGCTGACGAGCACGCAGCTCGGGGCCTTGTCCACGGCTCAGCTCGGCGGCCTGTCGTCGACCGAGATCGGTGCGCTGACCAACACTCAGTTCGCCGGGCTGACCTCGACGCAGCTCGGTGGGCTGTCGACGACCCAGATCGGCGGTCTGACGACGACGGAGATCGATGCCCTTACCAACACCCAGGTCGGCGGTTTGACGTCGACCGCGTTCGCCGCCCTGACGACGACGCAGGTCGGTGCGATCACGACGACCCAGATCGGCGTGCTCACGGCCAACCAGGTCCGCGGCTTCACGACGACCGAGATCGATGCCCTCACCACGACGCAGGTCGCCGCCTTGAGCACGACGGGCATCGGCGCCCTGACCACCCTGCAGATCACGGCGATCACGACGGACGACATCGCCGCGCTCACCACCACGCAAGGCAATGCCTTCACCTCGACCCAGGCGTCGAGCATGTCGGGCGCGCAGATCAACGCCCTGCTCACGCTGCTCAGCTGATGCAGCGGCCGATCGGTTCCCGCCTCCAGAGTTGGAGGCGGGGACCGACGCCCGTCAAACCGCCTTCTGAAGGGCAGGAGCCGCCTCCGCGCGGCAGGCTTTCGTTAACCAATAAACCACGATTGGAGCGTATCTCCTGGGGGATCGCAGGAGAGTGCTGCGAGCGCTTCCCGCCCAAACCTGTCCAGAGTGGATGACGGAAAATGACGAGTTACAGCGTCGAGTCGAATGTCTCGCTCAATTTCTTCGTGGAGTCGGTCAAGCGCGCCGCCACGCCGCAGATGCAAATCACGCAGCTGCTGGAAGCCGCGGAGCGCCTCAAATCCCTAGGCGCCAAGCAGCAGGGCGCCGATCTGTACAAGGCCTGGATCGCCTACCATCCCGACGATCCTCTGCTCTACGCCGCCTATTTCAACTACGGCGTCACGCTGTCGGAGATCCCCGATCATGCCGGCGCGGTGATCGCGCTGCGTGAGGCCATCCGCCTGAAGCCGGATTTCTTCCCGCCCTACATCAATCTCGGCGGGCTGCTCGATCAACTCGGCCAGGGCGACAAGGCCGTTGCGGGCTGGCTATCGCTCGTGAATTCGGTGCCCTCCGTCACGGGGGACGCAGTCACGTACAAGGCGATGGCCCTGAAGCAAGTCGGACGCGTGCTCGAGGTGGCGAACAGCGACAACGCCGCAGAGGATGCACTGCGCCAATCGCTCGAACTCATCCAGGAGCAGCCCGAGGTCGTGCAACACTGGATCGCGCTGCGTCAGCGCCAGTGCAAATGGCCGCTGGTGGTTCCCTGGGGGCACGTCAAACAGCGCACGCTGAACAGCGCGATCTCGCCGCTGTCGGCGGCTTGCTACACCGATGACCCGATCTTCCAGCTGAGCAATGCGCTGAACTACAACAAGCGGCTGGTCGGCCTGCCGTCGCGTTCCTTGACGACGACGACCGATGCTTCCGCCGCGCAGCGCAAGCCGGGGCGTCTGCGCATCGGCTACGTCTCGTCGGATCTGCGCGAGCACGCCGTCGGTTTCGCGATGACCGACGTGGTGGAGCTCCATGATCGCAAGAAGGTGGAGATCTTCGCCTATTACTGCGGAATCCCGGCACCCGATACGACCCAGTCGCGCATCAAGGCGGCGGCTGAGCATTGGCTCGATCTGCGGGGCATGACCGACGAACAGGCCGCGGCACGCATCAAGACCGACAACATCGATATCCTCGTCGATCTGAACGGCTACACGAAGGACGCGCGCACGAAGGTGTTCGCGATGCGGCCGGCGCCGATCAACGTCAACTGGTTCGGCTTTCCCAACACGATGGGCACGCCCTATCACCACTACCTGATCGCGGACGAGCACATCATTCCGCCGGAGGCCGAGCACTCCTACTCGGAGAAGGTCGTGCGCCTGCCTTGCTATCAGCCCAATGACCGCAAGAGGGTCGTCTCGCCGCGTCGGCCGACGCGTCAGGAAGCGGGGCTGCCCGAGGGCGTCTTCGTCTATTGCAGCTTGAACGGGATGCAGAAGATCACGCCGGCGACGTTCCGCCGTTGGACGACCATCCTGCACAGCGTTCCCAACAGCGTTCTCTGGCTCCTCGGCGGGACGCCGGATGCCAATGAGCGCTTGAAGCAGGCCGCCATGCAGCAAGGCGTGGTCGGCGATCGCCTGATCTTCGCGAGCAAGAAGGCGAACCCGGATCACCTCGCGCGCTATCCCCTGGCCGATCTGCTGCTCGACACGCATCCCTACGGCTCCCACACCACGGCATCGGATGCGCTGTGGATGGGTGTGCCGGTACTGACGTCAGCCGGACGCTGCTTCGCCTCGCGCGTCTGCGCGGCCTTGGTGCGCGCGGCCGGGATTGGCGATCTGGTCTGTGCGAGCTTCGACGACTATGTGAAGCGCGCGATCGAGTTCGGCCTCGATCGCAGCAAGCTTGCGCCGTTCCGCGAGCGGCTGGTGGCGGGGCGAGACGGCTCGCTGTTGTTCGATACGCCCACGCTCGTCCGCAGCCTGGAAGATCTCTATGCCGGCATGTGGGAAGAGTTCGCCGCCGGCAAGATGCCGATCCCCGATCTCAGCAATCTCGACGTCTATCACGACATCGCGATGGACCTCGATCTGGACGCCATCGGCGCGCTGGGTGACGAAGCCTATCTTGCCGCGTATCGGCAAAAACTCGCGGATCGCGACAGCGTGTTTCCTATCAAGGCTGATCAGCGCTTGCTGAGGCGCTGAGGTCAGCCGAGATAGGCGCCGGCGTTCACATGCAGCGTCTGGCCGGTGACGTATCGTCCGCCCGGCCCGGCCAAGTAGTGCACGGCGGCCGCGACGTCGTCTGGATGACCTTTGCGCGCGGCCAGCGTCTTGTGATCGCGCGCATGCGCGGGGCTGACGCTGCTCGACGCTTTGCGCACGGTGTCGATCAGGCCGGGCGCCACGCAATTGACCGTGATCTCGTCGACGGCGAGATCATGGGCGAGGGCGCGTGTCAGCCCCACGAGTCCCGCCTTCGCGGCCACGACATGGGGCCGGCCCGCCGCGCCGGTGTGGCCGGAGAGCCCGCCGATATTGACGATCGCCGATGATCCGCCCGCGCGCAGCAAGGGCAGGCACGCCTTCACGCAGATGGAGGCGCCATCGAGAATGACCGCCATGATCTCTCGCCAGGCGGCAAGGTCGATCTGATCGATCGGCGCCTCGCGGCGGATGGCGGCGTTGTTGACGAGGATGTCGAGCCTGCCATAGGCGGATTCGATCGTGTCGATCATCGCCGCGACGGCGGTTGGATCCGTCACATCGGCGATGCAGGCCATCGCGCGGCCGCCTTGCGCTTCGATCTCCGCCTGCACGGCGTCGATCTCGCCGCGATCCTTGCGCGTGTTGAGAACGACAGTCGCGCCAGCCGCGGCGAGTTCGCGGGCGATGGCGCGGCCGATGTTCCGGTCGGCGCCGGTGACGAGCGCGACGCGGCTTTCGAGGTCGCGATTCCTGTCGGTCATTGAGTCAGCCTTGGAATGGGGAGAGGTCGAGTGACGTGGAACAAAAAGCGGCTTGCGCGAAGGCGAGGAAGCGCGCGGCGCGCTCTGGCGTCCATCCGCCATGGGCGGCGTTGCGTCGAAACTTGTCTTCGATCTCGGCGCGGCTCAGTGGCTCATGCACGCCGCCGCGCAGGAAGTTCTGGCGTTCCTCGACGATGCGGCCGTCAGCGCGCCGCGCGGGGACATGACCGGTGTATTCCCTGGGATAGGAATTCTCCGGATCCACCTCGTATCCGATCTTCGCCGCGAGCGCGCGCAAGCGCGGGTCCAGCGCGCGCTCGGCCGTGAAGGCGTCGAGCCCCGCATCGCCGAGAATGAATCCCGCGGCGATGCAGAAGGGCTGGCTGAATTTCGCGGCATAGGCATTCGGCGGACGGCGCTTGACCTCCAACGGCTCCCAGAGCCGATGCACCGTGCCCTCGGCGACCTCGCAGGTGATCTCGACGATGTCGTCCGCACGGATGCCGCGCGCGGCCAAGCGCTTCGCACAATCGACATAGGGATGGGTCATGGTCCCGCAGGCATAGGGCTTGAACGCCACGGTCTCGGTCACTGAGCGTGCGCTGAAATCGCCGAGCAATGCGTCCCAGTCGCCGCTGTTCGAATTGGCGAAGCCATGCAGCAGCCCATGCGTACCCTCGAACACCGTGAGTGGGCCGAGAAAGCCATGCCGCGCGAGTTCGACGGCGCGCAAGCCGGATTGCGCAGCCCAGCCGGGATGCATGCGTTTGGTCCAGGCGCCTTCGGCCAGATACTCGATGATGCCGCTTGCCATCGAGCCGGCGATGCCGAGCGCGGACACCAGGGCAGGCGCCGGCAGGCGAATCGAAGCGGCGACGCCCGCGGCCGCGCCCAAGGCGCCAAGCACGGCGGTCGGATGGGAGCCGGCCTTGTGGATCAGCTTCGGCGCGACGAGGCTGAGGCGGCACATCGTCTCGACGCCGATCGCCAAGCCATAGAGCGCATCGGCGCCGGTGATCCGATGACGCTCGCTCGCGGCGAGGATCGCCGGCACGATGACGACGACGGCATGCACGGGACCGCCTTCGAACGTATCGTCGAAATCCTCGCCATGCGCCGCGGCGCCGTTGACGAAGGCCGCGCCTGCCGCGTCGAGCTTGCGCGCATGGCCGATGACCGTGCTGCCGCCGTCTGCCTCCCAAGCGTCGAGCGCGGCGCGGACATAGTCGGTGTCGCGCGCGGCGACGCATAGGCCTGCAATATCGATCAGCATCTCCTCGGCGCGCGCCTGCACGCGGGGCGGCAGCGCCTGAGCCCTGCGCGCATCGATGCGCACGGCGAGTTGCTCGGCGATTGCGGGACGCTCAGTCATGCTCGGCTCGCTTGGGTTTGAGTTCACGGCGCAAGGCGAAAGCGACGACCAGCGCGGCGCAGATCAGCAGGCCGACGGCGATCGGATCCTCGAGAAACACGCGATGGTCGCCGCCGGAAAGCACGAGCGAGCGTCGATAATTCGACTCGACCATGAAGCCGAACACGACACCGAGCACCATCGGCAATTGCGCCCGCCCGAAAAGTCGCAGGAGATAGCCGGCGATCCCGGTGACGAGGACAAGCCCGACATGGAAGAGGCTCTGCTCGATCGCGTAGATGCCGGACACGATCAGCGCGAAGACGAAGGCCATGAGGTAGGGCTTGGGGCGGTTCACCAGCCACAGGCATGGTGTCAGGATGACGAGGCCGATCAGCAGCATCGCGATATTGGCGACGAACAAACCCGCATAGAGCCCGTAGACGACTTCGGGCGCGCGTTCGAACAGCATCGGCCCGGGCGTCAGGCCATGGATCAACAGCGCCCCGAGCAGGATGGCAGCCGAGTTCGAGCCGGGGATGCCCAGGGCGAGGAGTGGCACCAGTGCCGTACCGGTGACGACGTTGTTGGCGCATTCCGGCGCCGCCACGCCTTCAACCGAGCCGCGTCCGAACTCGTCCGGATGCTTCGACCAGCGCTTGGCCTCGCTGTAGGAGAGGAAGGCCGCGATCGTGCCGCCGCCGCCCGGTGTGACGCCTTCGAATGTGCCGGTGACCGCGCCGATCGCCTGGGGCTTCCAGATCCGCCGCCAAGTCGCGCGATCCGGCAGCTTCAGCCGCGCGACGACGCCCTGCGTCTTCGCCCAATCCGGTTCGATCGTCTGGCTCATCAGTTCCGTGACGGCAAACAAGCCGACCATCACGATGATCGGCCGAATGCCTTCCAGCAGGTCGGGCGACCCGAAAGTGAATCGCGACACGCCGGAGAATGGATCCGTGCCGATCGTGGCGACCATCAGGCCGAGCACGCCGGCGATCAATCCTTTGAGGAGCGACTTGTCCGTCAAGCCGGCGATCACGCTCAAGCCGAGAATGCCGAGCGCGAAATGGGCTGGCGGCGTGAAGGCCAGGGCCACGCGCGCGAGCGGGCCGGTCGCGACCACGAGGGCGAACAAGCCGAACAATCCGCCGACCAGGCCCGACATCAGCGAGATGCCGAGCGCGTCGCCGCCGCGGCCCTGCCGATTCATCTCGAATCCGTCGAGCACGGTCGCCGCCGCGGAGTTGGCGCCCGGCGTCTTGATCAGGATCGCCGGGATCGAACCGCCATATTCGGCGCCGACATAGACCGAGGCGAGCATGACGATCGCGGTGACCGGATCCATGCCATGGGTGAAGGGCAGCAGCAGCGCCATGGCGATCGATGATTCCCCAGATGACTCCGGCGAACGCGCCGGGCAGCGCCCAGCCCGCGGTGACCGAATGCCAGGCGAGTGCGAACTCGTTCAACCGAACCAGCGGCCGAGGCTGCCGGCGGGCATCGCGATGTCCAGCAGCTTCGCGAACACCAGCCACAGCGCCGCCGATGGCGTTGAGGATGATCATCCCGGGACTGCGCGCCCCGAAATAGACGAGCGTCGCGGCGATCAGCAGCGCGAGCGTCACCGCATAGCCGAGCTTCGGCGCCAGTACGACATAGGCGATGCCGATCAAGGCCAGGCCGAGCGGCAAGTCATGCGCGACCAGCGAGATCGCGCGCGCATCGCCGCCCGTGATGACCGTGCGAAGCGCCAGCAGCGCGCAGAGCGCGGCTAGAGACAGCGCCAGCAGCTTGGGCAAGCCATCGGCGCCGACAGCGTCGCTGAGCAGGCTCGTGGGGATCGCGTCGGCCGCGGTGTAGTAGAAAGCGGCCAGCGCGCCCAGCGACCCAGGGCATGCGAGATCGGCGATGGCGCCAGACTTCATTTGATGACGCCGAGATCGCGCAGGGATCGCGTGATCTCCGTCGCGATCTCGGCCGTGAAGGCGCCGGCCTCCGCGTGTCCCTTGAAGGCCGGGATGAGATTCTCCTTCGCGTACTCGGCGCGATAGGCCGGATCGGCGAGCACCGCCGTGATGCCGGAATCCCATGCTTTGAGCACGGTCTCGGGCAGCCCCTTGGGGCCGGCGAGGCCGCGGAACTTCTTCACGGCGAGCGCGATGCCCTGTTCGCGAGCAAACGGCAGATCCGGTATGTCGACCAGACGCGAATCGGTCAGCATGGCGAGCAGCCGGATCTGCCCGGCATCGATCTGCGGCCGCAACTCCTGGATCTCGCCGATGCCGAGATCGAGAGTTCCGTTGAGCACGTTGATCATGTGATCGCGGCCGCCCTCGTGGCTGGCGATCGCCGCGCATGCGCCGACCAGCCGGTTGAGCCTTTCCATCGCGATGCGTTCGAGCGAGGCGGGGTTGGACGCGCCCCATTTCTGCTTGCCCGGATTGGCCTTCGCGTGAGCCATCGCGTCGGCAAGAGATTGGAAGGGTGATTGCGTGCGCGTGAAGATCACCTCCAGATCGAGAAAGACGTTCACGATGGGCATGAGGGATTCGTAGCTGTGCTCGACCTTCGACAGCAGCGAGGTCTGGATGTAGGTCGGCGTCGTCGCGTAGAAGGTCGCGCCATCGGGCGCCGATGTCGCGACCTTGGACACGGCGCGCGCGCCGCTGCCGCCGCGGATATTCTCCACCACGAACGTGACGCCCATCTTCGGACCGAGATATTTGCCGAGGACGCGCAGAAAGACGTCGCTGCCGCCGCCGGGACTCGAATGCGTGACCAGCGTGACGGTCCGCGCCGGATAGCCCTGCGCCGACGCGCTTGCGGGACCCAAGACACCGAAGCCCGCAGCGGTGAGCACGAAACCACGTCGATTCATGGCGTTCCTCCCTTGCATCATCCCGTTGTGACGGCCCGCGCGGTGCTGCCGCCCTGGATTCGATTGACCAGCAGCACGACGGCGAACGTCACGGCCAGCATCGCGAGTCCGAGCACGAGAGTTCGCGCATCACGCAAATGAAGATGAAGCACCACGCGGCGATCAGGCCGGAGCGCAGCAGCGGCGCGGTCACGTCGATCAGCGCGCGCAGCCGCGTGGCGCCGAGAATGCGGCTGGCTTCCTCGAGCTCGGGATGCACGGCGCGAAACGCCGTCTGCAGCTGCCGATACGCCGCCGGCAGCTCGATCGTCAGATAGGCGAGGAGCAGGATCCACAGCGTGCCGTAGAGCACCAGCGGGGGGCGGGTGTAGCTGAGGAACAGGGCGACGCCGAGCACGATGCCCGGCACCGCCATCGGCGCCGTCGCCAGGAAGCTCAGCGCGCGATGTCCCGGAATCGCCTGGCGCGTCGTGAGAAAGGCGATGACGAACGCGAGCGCGGCGCCGATCGTCGCGGCGGCCGCGCCGAGCAACAGCGTGTTCTGGATTGCGAGCGAAGTCTGCGAGAACTCGAAGAACACGAAGTTGAAATGATGGAGCGTCAGCTTGGCGAGCGTCACCGGCTCCGAGGGGATGCGCGTGAACGCCGCCTTGAACAAGGCCGCATAGGGCAGGAAAACCGGCAAGGCGAGCACCACCAGACAGACGAGCAATGCGACCCACCGCCAGCCGCCGAGCGTGACGCGTCGTGGTCTTCCGTACTTGCCGCCGACGATCGCGCAGCCACGTCGTTCGAGCAGACGGCGTTGCGCTTGCAGCAGCAGGATCGTCACCAGCAGCAGCGGGATCGCGGCCGCGGCCGCGAGGCCGGGCTTGGGCGGATACTGGAACAGGCTCCAGATCTTGGTCGTCATGGTGTGGGGCCCCGTGGGCATGGCGAGGATCGCGGGCTATCCGAACAGCGTCATCGCCTGCAGGAAGGCGACCAGCGCGCCGGCCATGATCGCGGGCAGAACGAACGGGATCGTGATCCGCCGCGCCGTGTCGAAGGCGCGCCCACCGAGGATCGCGGAGGAATCCTCGAGCTCCGCGGGGATGCGATCGAGCGCATTGGCGACGAGCACGAAGACGTAGGGGAAGGTGTAGCAGGCGATCACGAAACCCAGGCCGGGGCCCGAGTAGAGGTTGAACAGCGGATCCTCGGCGCCGCTCCAATCCCACCAGACGCGGTTGAGGATGCCGCTATTGGGCGCCGCCAGAATCTCCCAGGCGATGGCGCCGAGAAAGGGCGGCGTGACGAACGACGCCATGATCAAGGCGCGGACCGTGCGCGCGAAGGGCATGTCGCTGCGCGCGACGAGCCAGCTGATCGGCGCCGCGACCAAAGCAGCCGCGACGCCGACGCTGCAAGCGATGGCGATGGTCGTCCCGAACGGATCGAGGAAAACCGGATCGCCCAGGATCGTCGTGAAATTGGCGAGAGTGATCGTGCCTTGGCGATCCGTGAATGTAGTCGCGAAAAGCCAGAACAGCGGCAACCCGATCAGCGCGCAAAGAAACAACGCCAGCGCCGCGAACAGCGGCCGTGACAGATCGAGACGCATCGCTGCAGCCATCATGGGGTCCGCGATGACACGATCTTCGGGCGCAGCGCTTTCATGCTCATGTGCCGAACAGCTTCCGATAGCGTTCCTTGATCGCCTCGACTTGCTCGACAACAGCGTTGGCGTCTTCCTTCATGATCTCGACGTCGGCGAGGCTCGGCACGCCGGCGCGCGGCTTCACTTGCGGATGGAAGGACCGCATGAACCCGAGATCGACGAGGTATTGCTGGCCTTCGGCGGTGTAGAGGAAGTTCTGGAACAGCCGCGCGGCATTGGGGTTGGGCGCATTCTTCATCACCGCCGACGGGCTGATGCTCAATGGTGAGCCATCGGTGGCGTAGATGATCTCGACGGGGTTGCCCTCAGCCTTGATCTGCATGAGGACGTAGTCGTCGCCATCGACCATGTTCGCGCGCCCGCCCAGTGAAAGCTTCTTCGGCGGCTCGGTCGCCGATTGCACCTGCATCACCTTCTGCTTGGCGAGTTGTTCGTAGAAGCTCCAACCGAGGTCGCGCACGATCTGGAATGTGGCGGTGAGGATCGTGCCCAAGCAGCTCGGATGCGCCTTCACCATCTTGCCGCTCCATTTCGGATCGGGCAGGTCGGCGAGGCTCTTGGGTGCGTCCTCGGGCTTCACGAGCTTCGTGTTGTAGCCCATGACCGACAGTGACACGCGCCATGGCGCGTACATGTCGTCGGGGTCGCGCGACTCCTTGGGAAAATGCAGCGCAACGTCGTCGGGCAAGTGCTTCTCGAGCCAGCCGTCGGGCTTCCAGATGATGAAATGCGCTGCGTCCGACGTGCTCGTGACGTCGGCGGCATAAATCCGCGCCGATCGTTCCTGAGCCAGTCGCTGGAAGATGCGCTCCGAGACGGAGCGCTCGACCTGGACCTTGGTCCCGGAGAATTTCGCCTCGAAGGCCTTGGCGATGCGCTCGGCGACTTGAATTTCCACCGATGTGTAGAACACCACCTTGCCTTCCTTGCGCGCGGCCCCGATCAGCTTGGGGCGTGATGCGCGACGCGGCAAGCGCGGGTGCGGCGACGAGAAGCGTGCGCCGTGTGATCATGGCATTCCGCCGTTCTATGGTTTCAGCTGCGCAGACCACGGCAGCACTGGGGCGGCAGATAGACCCAGGCTTCCCGACCCGGGACGAGGAAGAGTTCTGGTGGCGTGGTGACGCGCAAGGTCAGGCCGCTCGCCAGTTCGACGAAATGGTCGCGCGCACTGCCGAGGAAGATCTGACGGATCACATGCACCGGTGCGACGTTCTCGGTTTCCCCCGGCGGTACGGTGGTGAAGCGCTGCGCATCGTGGTAGCGCACGGATATCGCGCAGGCGGGATCCTGCAGTGCGCCGTTGCCACAGCGCAGCGTGAATCCCAGGATGTCGGCGTGCTCCGCATCGAGGCGACGGCCGCGCAGGATGTTGGTGCCGCCGATGAATCGCGCAACGAACTCCGATTGCGGCTGCTGATAGTCATCCTCGGGCGTGCCGGCCTGCTCGATGCGACCGCCGTTCATGACGATGATGCGATCGGCGGTCGTCATCGCCTCAGCCTGACCGTGCGTCACGTAGATCGTCGTGTAGCGATAGGTGTCGTGCAGGCGACGAAGCTCGAAGCGCATCTCCTCGCGCAGATTGGCATCGAGATTGGACAGCGGCTCATCGAGCAGCAGCGTCTCGGGCTCGACGATCAACGCGCGCGAGCGCCACACGCTGCTGCTGCCCGCCCGAGAGCTCGCCCGGATAGCGTTCCGCCAGCGCCTCGAGCTTGGTCACGCGCAGAATCTCGTCCAGACGCTTGGCGATGTCGCTGCGCGGCAGGCGGCGCAGCGCAAGGCCGTAGCCGACATTCTGCGCCACGGTCATGTGGGGCCAGAGCGCGTAGCTCTGGAAGATCATCGACATCTTGCGTTGTTCGGGCGGCAGGGTGAACGCGGGCGAGGAGATCACCCGATCGCCGGCCCGGATTTCGCCGGCGCTCGGCTCGACGAAGCCCGCGTCCAATCGCAGCGTCGTCGTCTTGCCGCAGCCGGAGGGGCCGAGAAGGCAGACGAGCAGGCCATGGTCGATGGCGAGATCTATGCCATCGACGACCGCGGCGTCGCCATAGCGTTTCGTGAGTCCCTGAGTTCGAGAGATGTCATGGCGCGTCAGGTCCCGGCGGGGATGGCGAGTGACGGCGCGGCCCGCAGGCGCCGCCCGCCGGCAAGGACGTGATCGCGCATCGCGCGCGTCGCGGCGTCGACATCGCGCGCGGCGAGCGCATTCACGATCGCACGGTGTTCGGCGTTGGATACCCTCAGCCCGCCGCCGCGCGTGAGGCCGTGGCGGCGCAGCAGATGCATCTCGTTGATCACGCGCCGATAGGTGACCAGCAACTTGCCATTGCCGGCCATCTCGACGATGCGATCGTGGAATGCCAGGTTCAGCGGGAAATACGCATCGATCCCCGCGGCCCCGAGCTTGTCGAGGGCGGCGATCAGACTGCGCAGCTCGGTTACTTGCGCGTCGGAAATGATCGGCGCCAGCAGCCGTCCGGCCAGCTCGTCGAGTCCAGCCCGCAGCTCGTAGAGCTGGCCCGCCTCGTCCATCGACACTTCACGCACGAAGACGCCGCGGTTCTTCTCCCGCCGAAGCAGGCCGGATTCTTCGAGACCGCGAAACGCTTCGCGCACGGGACCACGCGACACGCCAAGCCGCGTTGCGACGTCGACTTCGTTGAGCTTCGCGCCGGCGGCGAGTTCACCGGCGCGCAGCATGCGAACGATCTCGTCCTGGACGAGCGTAGGCAGAGACGTCGTCTGCAGCAGCGCGATGGTCGAGCGTGTGGCCGTGGCGCTGCACATCGTCAGGCGCCGGTGAAGCTGGGTTTGCGCTTTTCCATGAAGGCGCGTCGTCCCTCGATGTAGTCCTGGCTCGCGAAGCACTGCTCGACCAGGCGCTCGCATTTTTCGCGGTCGCGCTTGTCCGGGTCCTTGACGATTTCCTGTGCGATGGCCTTGATCGCGCCGATGGTGATCGGCGCATTGCCGGCGATCGTCTCGGCCATCGCCATCACGAAGGCCTCGACTTCGGCATCGGGCAACACGTGATTGACCATGCCCCAGCGCAGCGCCGTGGCGGCATCGTATTGGCGCGCCGTGAAGAAGATCTCCTTGGTCGCCGCCGGGCCCAGCACGTCGACGAAGCGCTTCATCGGCATGTAGCCGTAGCCGAGGCCGAGCTTCGCGGCTGGCAGCGCGAATTTCGACACCTCCGAGCAGACGCGCACGTCGCAGGAGATCGCCAGGCCAAGACCGCCGCCGATGCAATAGCCGCGGATCATGGCGATCGTCGGCTTCGGCAAGTCGTAGATGCCGCCATACATCCGTTCGACCGCGACATTGTACTTCCGCACCGCTTCCATGCTGGCGCGCTCGCTCTCGAATTTCGAGATGTCCGCGCCGGAGACGAAGGATTTTCCGCCTGCCCCGGTGATCACGATCACCCGGATCGCGGGATCCTTGACGAAGTCGGTGAGGATCGTGTCGGCGGCCTGCCACATGTCGAGCGAGACGGCATTGTGCCGCTCGGGATTGTCAAACGTCATGATGCCGATGGGGCCGCGCTTCTCGCCAAGCATCTTGTCGCCAGGCATCTTGTCGCCCGGCTTCTTGTCGGTAGACATGGGAACGTCTCTCCGGGGTTGAGTCGTGTCGTGAAACTAGAGCGCGCCGGCCGTGCGGGCGGCGGCGATCTCGGTGGCGGATAGGCCGAATTCCCGCAGCACCTCGTCGGTATGCGCGCCGATCTCCGGCGTCGGGGTATCCGCGTGGCTCGGCGTGCGCGAGAGGCGTACGGGTTGTCCGACCACGGTCTGCGCCGCGCCGACGGGATGGGCGACCTGCTGCGCGATCGCGAGATGCTGCACCTGCGGATCGGCGAAGACCTCGTCGATGCCGTAGATCGGGCCGCAGGGGACGCCGGCCGCGTTGAACTTGTCGATCAGCGCCGCGCTGGTATCGGCTTCGATGCGCCGGCCGATCTCCGCATTCAGCGCGTCGCGATTGGTCGATCGCGCCGCGGCGGTCGCAAAGCTCGGATTGGTGAGAAGATCCCCGGCATCGATCGAGCGACAGAAACGCTCCCAGATCTTCTGGCCGGTCGTGGCGATGTTGATGTGACCATCCCTGGTCTTGAACACGCCGGTGGGGATGCTGGTGGGATGGTTGTTGCCAGCCTGCCTGGGCACTTCGCCCTTCAACAGCCAAC
>Ga0163144_10015139_pt1 | contig 15945 bp, 12 predicted proteins | sample OliLak19BULKMAT1_FD_123175 | JGI IMG/M metagenome (GOLD analysis project Ga0163144, IMG submission 123175) | Freshwater microbial mat bacterial communities from Lake Vanda, McMurdo Dry Valleys, Antarctica - Oligotrophic Lake LV.19.BULKMAT1 | ecosystem: Environmental > Aquatic > Freshwater >...
ATGGCCAATGGCCGCCTGCTTCAACCCGGCATCCTGGACGACCTCGCGCTCGGTCAGCCGGCAGACGCGCTCGCCATCGCCCTGGCGCTCGATCAGCCATGGGCCGATTGCGTGCTCTCCGGCGCCGCGACGGATGGGCAGCTGCGCTCCAATGTTCGGGCTGCCGACCTGGTGCTGGACGACGTGACGCGGTCCCGGTCGGCGGCGCTGGCCGAGGATTCGGCAGCCTATTGGGCCACCCGCAGCGGGCTCGCCTGGGCCTGACGCAGCGGCGTCTCGCGCGCCGCGGCGCTGGACCGGCTTCGTCGACTATCGTTCAGCGGCACCCAGTCGTCGTTCTGGCCCGGACCCGCGCCAGTCCTGCGCGTCACCCCCGGTCGCGGGAGGAGCCATGGACCACGAGCCCGTTCTCATATCGACCATCGCGATCGGGCTGAGCGCCGCGTTCCTGGGCGGGCTCATCGCGCGGCGCCTCCGGCTCCCCGTGATCGTCGGCTATATCGTCGCAGGCGTCGCGGTCGGGCCGTTCACGCCAGGACTCATCGCCGACCCGGAGATCGCCACGGAGCTGGCCGAACTCGGCGTGATCCTCCTGATGTTCGGCGTTGGGATCCATTTCTCGATCCGTGACCTGCTCGCCGTGCGCTCGATCGCGGTGCCCGGTGCCATCGGCCAGATCACGGTCGCGACCGTGCTCGGCGTGCTGCTGGGGCTGGCGCTGGGCTGGGGCCTGGGCGGCGGGCTGGTCCTGGGTCTAGCCCTGTCCGTGGCAAGTACGGTCGTCCTGCTGCGGGCCCTCGAGGATCGCGGCGAACTCGACAGCACGCAGGGTCGCATCGCCGTTGGCTGGCTCATCGTCGAGGACCTGTTCACGGTCGGCGTGCTCGTCCTCCTGCCGACGATCGCGCCGCTGCTCGGGGGGACGGGCGGTGAGGCCGAGACGGCGGCCGGCGGTGGCCAGGGGCCCATCGGCGAGATCGTGCTGGCGCTCGTCAAGGCGACGATCTTCGCCGTCCTGATGATCGTGGCCGGGGCGCGCCTCGTGCCCTGGCTGCTGGTCATCGTCGCCCGCGATGGATCGCGCGAGCTGTTCACCCTGGCGGTCCTGGCCATCGCCCTGGGCATCGCATACGTGGCCTCGACCGTCTTCGGCGTGTCGTTCGCACTCGGCGCGTTCCTGGCCGGCGCGGTCGTCAGCGAATCGGACATGAGCCACCAGGCGGCCGCCGACGCCCTGCCCCTGCGCGATGCGTTCGCGGTGCTGTTCTTCGTGTCAGTCGGGATGCTGCTGGATCCGGCCGTGCTGTTGGCGGCGCCCCTCGCGGTGCTCGCCGTGGTCGTCCTCGTCGTCCTCGCGAAGTCGGTCGCGGCATTCGCCATCGTGGCGGTATTCGGCTATCCGACGCGGGTGGGACTGACGGTCGCGGCCGGGCTCGCCCAGATCGGCGAGTTCTCATTCATCCTGGGCACGCTTGGCCTATCCCTGGGCCTGCTCCCGGCCGAAGGCTTCCAGCTGATCGTGGCCGGGGCGCTCCTGTCCATCGCCATCAACCCCTTCCTGTTCTGGGCCATCGAGCCGCTGGACGAGCGCCTGCGCGACGTCCGCGTCCTGCGCTGGCTGCGCGACCGGCGCGGGGCGGGTCTCATGAAGCTCACCGACGAGTCGCGCCACGCCCTGCGACAGCACGCGGTCGTGTGCGGCTACGGGCGCGTCGGTCGGCTCATCGGACCAGCCTTCGAGCGACGTGGCTTCCGCTACGTGGTCATCACCCTGCAACGCGACGAGGTCGATCGGTTGCGAGCCCGCGGCATCCCGGCCATCTATGGCGACGCCGCGCAACCCCAGGTCATGGACCAGGCCCATGTGGAGCGCGCCCGCCTGGTCGTGATCGCGACCTCGGATCCCAACGAGACCCGGCGCATCGTGGAACGTGTCCGCGAGCGCTCGGCAACGGTGGACCTCGTGGTCCGGACCCACAGCGACAGCGAGGCGGCCAGGTTGCGCGCGATCGCGCCCAAGGTCCAGGCCATCCACGGCGAGCGCGAGCTTGCCGTCCAGATGGCGCGCTACTCGCTGCGGCGCTTCGGCGTGAGCGCGGCCGAGGCGGAACAGATCGCGCAGGGGCTGCGGGTCCGTCCGGCGCGATCACCGGACGAGGTGATGCCGGCCGGTGGCAGGATGCGCTCATGGGGGTTGGTCCGGATCCGCGCCTGGGTGGATCGTCGAGGCGAACGACCGGAATGAGTAGACAGGCGTGATCGGGACGAACACGCGACTGGACCGTCCGGCAGAGTGCCGATGCCCGTCCGGGCGGTCGACGACAAACCATCGGACACGCTCGTAGTGGTCTCCGACGAAGGGTCTTGGACGGGGAGTTCGACTCTCCCCCATCTCCACCAATCACTCCCGCGCGCCTTGCACGCTGCCCCGCCGCCGGAGGAAGTCGACTCCGGATTTGACGCGTCACGCAGGGCACCGATACTCGAGGGTGCGCGATCGCCGCCGCCCTCATCCAGCCTTGGGCCGACATCGTGCTGTCTGGCGCGGTGACCCCGGCGCAGCTGCGATCGAATGTCGGTGCGATGGCGGTCGAGCTCCGGGAGGATCACCTCGCCGGGCTCGCGGCCATCAGGGAGGACCCGGACACCTACTGGGCGACGCGGGGTGCGCTCGCCTGGTCGTGACCGAGCGACTGCGGTGGGACGCGGGACGCTAGCCCTCCGGCGGCGGCGGCGGCGTCGGCTCGGCGGGCGGCGGGGCCGGCTCGGCGGGCGGCGGGGCCGGCTCGGCGGGCGGCGGGGCCGGCTCGACGACGGGCGTGCCCTTGCCGATGAGCATGATCCCCGTGATCCGCGCGTAGTTCGAGAAGTAGGTGTTGCTGTGAATGACGTTGCCGTTGCGGTCGCGAACCGTTCGCGTCACCGTCACCTGCTTGCCGTCGACCGGGTATTCGATCCGCTTGCGGACACCCGGTGCCAGGCTGGAGGTGTACTGCACGGAGTCCGAGGCGCGCCGGATGTTCTTCACGATCGGCTTGGTGAAGGCGACCGTGCGCCCGGCCGGCACGCTGTAGAGATCGAACTTCACGTAGCCGCGGCTGCCCTTGCTGTAGCCAGACCCGCGGATCAGGATCGGGTAGTCCGTGTCATTGGTGAAGGACATCGTCTGACGTGCGCCTGACGCGCTGATGAACACGGTGGCGTCAAGCCCGAGGGGGTAGCGATCGATGTAGTAGTAGTGATTGCGCCGGTCGCCCATCTCGTAGCCGGCGCGAAGCGCGGCATTGAACAGGGTCGTGCTGCACGAACAGATACCACCGGCGAGGGCACCCTGCGGCTCCGTCCGTCCGTTGATGATGGCGCCGCCGTCCTTGTAGCCCTTGGCCCGTGTGACCGGACCGATGGCATCCCAGAAGTCGAAGGTGGCGCGCGGCGCGACGACGTAGCCGTCGATGAGGCGGGCCGGGATCCAGATGTTGGCCCCGAAGCCGTTCTTCTCCGAGATCGGGAAGTAGGTCGTCCAGGTCCCCCCGGGCAACTTCTGCATTGTGGGCTGGGCGGCCTCGGCCTCCGCGGTGGTCAGGACCGGCCCACTGACCGCGAGAGCAGGCTCGACGGATGTGATCACGGCGCCCGCGGCGCGATCGGCGAGCAAGGTCTGGATCCTGGTCAGGGTGCCGCCGAGGTCCATGGTGTAGCCGTTCCTGCTGGGTGTGACGCCGGTGATCTGCCCGCCGTTGGTGGTGAACGAGGCGTTGACCGGCGCCCGGTCGACCTTCTTCGCGAGCTTGGCCAGCACCTCCGGCAGCCCGGCGGTATCGATGGACGGCGCGTAGCCGCCCTCCGTCGTCGGTGCGAACGCGGTCCATTCGCGCAGTCGTGATGCGGAGATCGATTGCGGCTCGTCGACATCGGCGATGGCCAGGGTGATCTGATCCGTCAGGCGGTCGGCCAGGGTCTTGGCATCGGAGGCTTCCAGGGTGCTCACGGCAGGCGGCACGACGGTAACCGGGATGTCCAGGGTCAGGCGGGCCGGCGCGTCCATGGCGCCGAGCGTTGCGTTCGCCTCCGCGATGGCGCCGGCCGGGTCCGCGCGGCGTCCATCCTGGCTGGGCACGATGGCGAAGGCACCCTCCGTCAAGACCACGGCAGCATCCACCGGGTCGATGGTCAGCAGCCCGACGGCGACGGAGATCTGCGTGGCCACGAGGTCGGGATCGAAGGTGACCCGTGGCGCGATGGTCGCCCCGCGCATCGCTGTCCGGGCGTCGGCGACGGCGCGCTCCAGCGGGTTGCCGTTGCGACCCATGCCCATCGCTTCTGCGACCAGTCCATCGATATCGGCGCGTCGCCCCACGTCGTCGTACCCGATGGCGATCGGGCCGTCCGGCCCAGCCAGGACGATCTGGCCCTCGGCCAGGCCATCGTATTCGGCGTGGAGTCGCTGGGCGGCGGTCGCCGGGTCCAGCCCGGACACGTCGACCGGACCGATCCGGATGCCCGGCAGGATGCGTCCCGCGTACTGCTGCTCGAACGCATACATGGCCCCGACGCCCACCGCCATGGCCACGAGCAGGCCCGTCACGAACGCCACCACGAAGCGGGTGCGGATCGACGAGCGGGGTCGTGGACCCGACGGGATCGCGATGCTTTCGGGGGTCGTTGTCGTCATGGGAGCGACATCCTAACAGTGGATGACACGGCGGCCGTACACGCCTCGAGTTGCCGGAGGGAGGCGCCAGGGTTCAATGCCCGGCGCGCGCTCCCCGAGGCAGGGTGGGGGCTCAGCCGCGGGGCACCAGAACGACCCGTCGATTGGGCTCCTCGCCGATCGACTGGGTCCCGACGCCCGGGCTGTCCCGAAGGGTCAGGTGGATCCAGCGTCGCTCGAGCGCCGGCATCGGCTCCAGCTGCAGCATCTTTCCGGTCTCCACGACGCGGGCGGCGGCGCGTTCGGCGAGCTCGCGGAGCTGGCGCTCGCGACGACCGCGGTAGTCCTCGACATCGACGAGGACTCGGGTCCACGAACCCATCTCCTTGGAGAGCATCAGGTTCACGAGGTGCTGGAGCGCTGACAGACGCTCGCCCTTGCGGCCGATCAGCGCCCCGAGCACCTCCCGATCGTCACCCTTGGCGACGACGTTGAGGCGACTGGTTTCGCCGACGGCGACCTCCACGCTGGCCTCGAACCCGAGATGACCCATCAGGGTCTCCAGGATGCGCTTGCCGGCGGCGAGTGCCTCGGGCGACGCCTCGGCGGCTTCCAGCTCGGCGCGTTCAGCGGCGATCGAGCCCCTGGCGGCGGCGACCTCAGCGGCCTCCGAGGCCGACAGGTCAGTCGGAACGCCACCGCGGGGGCTGCTGTCCCGAGCCTCCCGACGCGGTCCGCGGTCATCTCGGCGTGGTCCGCGGTCGTCACGGCGCGGTGGTCGGTCCTCACGGGGACGATCGTCGCGGGGCTGGTCGGAGCGCGGCTGGTCGGAGCGCGGCGGTCGGTCAGCAGCGGCCGGTCGGTCGTCACGGGGACGATCCTCGCGCGGTCGGTCGTCGCGCGGGGGGCGGTCGTCGCGGCGCGGGCCGCGATCATCGCGGCGCGGGCCCCGGTCCCGATCCGGTCGGTCGCCGCGCTCGCGGTCGAAGGCGGGCGGCACCGGAAGCGGCACGGCGGCGGCGGCGTCACGCTTGGGAGCGGCCCCACCCAGGGCCTGGCGGGGAGCGGCGACGATCCGGGCGGGCTCGGCGCCCATGCCCAGGACACCGCGGCTACCCGGGGTGAGGATCTCGAAATCGAGGTCGTTCAGCTCCGCGCTAAACTCCTCGCGGGCCAGGCGCAGGGCCTCCTCGACGGTCTTGCCCGTGAATTCCTTGTACGCACTCATGATCAGCGTCGTCTCCCTCGGCGGCCTTGTCGGCCGCGTTCACGATGGCGGATGGTCCTGTCGGCGGTCGACTTCTTCTCGGCGTCGTTGAGGATGGCCGACCGCTTGCTGGGCTCAGGTGGCGGTGGCATGCCCACCGGGAAGCGCGGGGTGTGATCAACGGAGAAGGCAGGGGTCCGGCCGAAGAACGGGAACATGGAGCCCCAGCCGACGATCAGGTACTGCTGCACGATGGAGAAGACCGTGGCGACGATCCAGTAGATGAACAGGCCGGCCGGCAGGAAGCCGCCATAGACGACCGAGATGAGCGGCAGGAAGAGCATCGTCTGGCGCTGGATCCGCACACTCGGGTCGGTATTGTCCGGATCCGCGGCTGGCAGCATCATCCGCGACTGCACGAGCTGGAGCAGGGCCGACACAATGGCCAGGAAGCTCAGCCCGAAGCCGAAGATCCACAGAAAGGCCTGTGGCAGCGCGATGTCGCCCAACAGCGGCACGACCGAGTCGATGCACGGTTTGGTCGCATCGATCACGCCGTTGACGATGTTGGTGCACTGGATGTCCACGACCTGGACGCCGAACACGGTCAGCATGATCGTGGGATCCTGGTTGGTCAGCCCGTTTTGGATGACCGAATACATGATGAACAGGAGCGGCATCTGCAGGAGCAACGGAAGGCAACCGGCCAGCGGGCTGATGCCGCGCTCCTTGAACAGCTCCTGCTGGGCGACCCGGGCCTTCATCGAGTCGCCCTTGTAGCGCTTCTGGACCTCTTTCAGTTCCGGCTGGATCAGCTGCATCCGGCGCTGGGAGACCAGCTGCTTGCGATACAGCGGGATGAGGACCGCGCGGACGACCAGGGTCAGGCCCACGATGGCGAAGGCGATCGCCCCCGGCACGCCGAGATTCTCCAGGAACTGGTAGACGGCGATCAGGATGATGAACATGACCTGGAAGATCGGCGTGAACAACCAGGCCAGCAGACTCACGGGATCCGCCCCGGGCTTGGCCGGCTCGAGCGGTGGCGGTGGGGGCGTCGGGGTCGGGGCACCGGACCCGCCCGGGGCAGCACCGGGCACGCACGCCGCGATGATGATCGCGACCGCGATCATCAGGAGAAGCGCAGGACCGATCCGGCGCAGGGTCGGGGAAAGGGTCACGGGCGGGAGGCCTCGCTAGCGGACCGGGTCATACCCGCCCGGGTTCCATGGGTGACAGCGGGCGATGCGCTTGGCACCCATCCAGCTCCCCTTCAACAGGCCGTACTTGGCGATCGCCTGCTCCGCATAGTGCGAACAGGTCGGCTCGTAGCGACACGACGGCGGCAACCAGGCGAACACGACCCGGTAGAGCTTGATGAGCCCGATCCCGATTCGCTTCATCCCGTGGTCCCTCCGAGCACGCCGCCCCGGACGAGTGTCCGACGCAACGCTCCGACCAGCGCGTCGTGGTCGGTCTTGACGATGGCGGGTCGGGCGATGATGAGCACGTCCCAGCCGGGCTGGAACGAGGCCGCCATCCCCTTGAGCGCCTCGCGGAGTCGCCGGCGGACCCGGTTTCGAACGACCGATCCACCAAGTCGGCGGCCGGTCGACAGGCCGAAGCGAGTCGTCGGGAGACCGGTACGCACGAACCGGGCGGTGAAGAGGGAGTCGGACCTGGTGGTCCCGGCACCCTGGATCGCCGCAAAGTCCTGCGGGCGAGAAAGCATCACGAGACGCGGCGGGTTGGGGCCGCGTTCGCTGGTCAGGCCGTCAGCCGCTTCCGACCGCGAGCCCGCCGACCGGCAAGGATGCGGCGACCCGGCGTGGTCTTCATCCGGGCACGGAAACCGTGTTCCTTGGCGCGATGGCGCTTCTTGGGCTGGTAGGTCTGCTTCATCGGGACTGTCTTTGGATCCTCTCCATCCGGCCTCGGGTACGGTCGTTCCGTCTTCCCCTGGAGGCACGCGAACGCGCCGGGCACCACAAAGGCGCATGGCGCGTCATCGTCGGGCGGATGATACGGCCGCCTCCGAACGAGTGTCAAACGTCGGCGCCAGGCCGGGATCCACCCTTCTTGGACGGTCACGCACGGATACCCCATGGGGGTATGGGAGAATCGCCTTGCGAGCCCATCCGCGCCGGTGCTATCCTCTTCCTTCCCTCGGCGCCGGGAAGCTCGCGGGATACCCTCGTTAAGCCTCGCGTGAGGTCTGGGGGACCGCGTCGACCGGACCGTCGGAGGCGTCCTTGCGACGCTCCCGAACCCGGCCTCCCCCGACCACGTCCGTGGCCGACGCTACCTATCGACGTCTCTCGAAGTTCAGGGTCCCATCAAACGAATGGACGCGAAACAGGTCTGGCGAGCCGCCCTGGGTGAACTTCAGGTCTCCCTGTCTCCGGCCAACTACGAGACGTGGCTGCGCGACACCCTGCTGGTCGATGTCGACGAGCAGCGGTTTCGGATCGCGGTACCCAACGGGTTCGCGAAGGACTGGCTGGAGACCCGCTACCGGTCCCTGATCAGCCAGACCCTGGCCCGGATCGTGGGCTACAGCGTCCAGGTGGAGTTCATCGTCGGCGCGCCGGCCGGCCCGGCCGAGTCCACCGACGGCACCGTCACCACGGCAGCCGTTCCGGCGGCGACTCCGGCGACCGGACACGTGCGAGTAGAGCCGACGCGCGTCGGCGGTGAGGGTGGCGCGACCTTCATCAACCCGCGCTACACGTTCAACAATTTCATCGTCGGCTCGGCCAATCGTCTGGCCCATGCGGCCAGCCTGTCGGTCGCCGAGCGCCCGGGGCACGCCTACAACCCGCTCTTCCTGTACGGCGGCGTGGGCCTCGGCAAGACCCACCTGATGCATGCCATCGGCAACCAGGTGATCGCCCGCTTCCCGCGCAAACGGGTCGTCTACGCGACGTCGGAGAAGTTCACCAACGAGTTCATCACGAGCATCCAGCAGGGCAAGATCGACGAGTTCCGGGCTCGCTACCGTAGGATCGACCTCCTGCTCATCGACGATATCCAGTTCATCGCGGACAAGGAACGGACCCAGGAAGAGTTCTTCCACACGTTCAACGCGATCCACGAGGACGGCAAGCAGATCGTGCTCTCGTCGGACCGGCCGCCCAAGGCCATCCTGACCCTGGAGGAGCGTCTGCGCAGCCGGTTTGAATGGGGACTCATCGCAGACCTGACCGCGCCGGATCTGGAAACGCGCATCGCCATCCTGCGGGCCAAGGCGGAAGAGGGCGGCGTCGCCATCGGCTCGGACGTCATCGAATTCATCGCCCGCAAGGTGGTCAGCAACATCCGCGAACTGGAGGGCGCGCTCAACCGGATCGTGGCCTTCGCGAACATGGGGGCCACGAACATCTCCATCGATCTCGCCCAGGCGGTCCTGTCCAACGTCCTGTACAACCCCAAGAAGCGCCAGGTCACGCCGGAGCGCATCGCCAGGGTCGTCTCGGACTACTACAGCGTGCCGATGGATGCCCTCCAGGGCCAGAAGCGGGACAAGGCGATCGTCATGCCCCGCCAGATCGCGATGTTCCTGATGCGGGCAGAGACGGACGTGTCGCTGCTGCGCATCGGCGCGGAGTTGGGCGGCCGGGATCACTCCACGGTCCTGCACGCCTGCGACAAGATCACGCGCGAGGTCGCCCACAACGACGAGTTGCGTCGGGAGATCGCCGCCGTCCGCGAGCTCATCTACGCCGATTGAGATCGGGCGCCGACGATCCCTGGGGTCCCGTGGATAACCGTTCCCTGGTCGGTAGATATCCGTGCACTTGATGTGGGCTTTGGGCGCGGTCCATGCCACCTCTGGCGGACGCGCTGGCCAGTCGTCCACGGTCCATCACCGAGCCGGCCCCCGATGGCCGCCTGGCTGTCCACGGATCCCCTCGGTTCGTCCACTCCCCGTTCATGCACGGCCACGAGGAGCCGTCCACTCCGCCCACACCATGATGATGATGATGACGGAGTGAGAAGATAGAGAGAAGATACCCACGACTAACGCGATCCGGTCGGGATCAGATGGAGTGAACCCACGTGAGACTCTCGGTCATGCAGGAGAACCTGGCGCGCGGCCTGTCCGTGGTCAGTCGCGCCGTCTCGAGCCGGAGCACCCTGCCGGTCCTCGCCAACGTCCTGCTCAAGACCGAGGATGCCGGCCTCAAACTGACTGCGACGAACCTGGAGATCGGCATCACCTACTGGGTCCCGGGCAAGATCGACGAGGACGGTGCCACGACGGTCCCGGCCAAGCTGCTCACGGATCTCATCAACTCGTTGCCCAGTGGTGACAAGGTGGAGCTCCAGGTGGCCGCCGGCGACATCCTCCACGTCAAGGCTGGGCGGTTCCAGACTCACATCAAGGGCATCGACGCGGAGGAGTTCCCGGCCATCCAGACGGCCGGTGATCGACCGACCACGCGGATCGCCCAGAACGTCCTGCGACGCGCGCTGGCCGAGGTGGCGTTCGCGGCCGCCAGTGACGAGGCTCGACCGATCCTGACCGGCGTCCTGGCCCGCTTCGAGGGCGATCAGCTGACCCTGGCGGCGGCCGACAACTACCGGATCGCGGTCAAGACGGTGCCGATCCTGGACCCCGTGCCGGAGACGAGCGTGGTCATCCCGGCGCGCGCGCTCAATGAGCTCGCCCGCGTGCTGGCCGATATCGACGATCCCGTGGACGTGGTCCTGGCCGGTGCGCGCAACCAGGTCCTGTTCCACCTGGATGGCATCGATCTCGTGAGCCGCCTCATCGACGGCCAGTTCCCGAACTATCAGCAGGTGATGCCGCAGACCCACTCGACCCGGGCGGTGGTCGACCGCGAGGAGCTCCTGCGGGCCGTCCGTCCGGCCGCGCTCATCGCCCACGAGTCGGCCAACATCGTCAAGATCCAGATCGGTGGCGAGGGCGAAGCCGGCGTGACGGTCAGCGCCAACGCGGAGGTCGGCGACCACGTCGGCCAGGTGGAGGCCCAGGTGGAGGGTGACGGCACGACCATCGCGTTCAACGCGCGATACCTCGCCGACGTGCTGACCAACGTCGCGGCGGAGCAATTCGCGATCGAACTCAACGGACCGCTCTCGCCTGGGGTCTTCAAGCCGATCGGCGACGACCAGTACGTCCACGTCGTGATGCCCGTCCGGACGACCTCGTAGCCGTCGCGGAGCGCCGAACGCTGCTGGACTCCATCCGCGCGCAGGACCTGCGCGGGTACGTGACGCTGGAGGCGTCGTTCGGGCCCGGCGCCCACCTGGTCTGGGGTCCCAACGCCGCCGGCAAGACGAGCCTGCTGGAGGCGATCGCGCTGCTCGGCTGGGGCCGATCCCACCGGACGACCGCTGACGGTGAATTGATCCGTTGGGGATCGGACCTCGCCCGAGTCGAAGGACACGTCGGCGGCGATGTCCTGGAGGTCGCGGTCACGAGGTCCGGGGCCGACGGCCGGGGTGGCCGGAAACGCATCCGGGTCAACGGGGTGGGACGGCGCGCCTCGGGCCTGGGTCGCGTCCTGCGGGTCGTCCTCTTCGCGCCAGAGGAGATGCTCCTGGTCATCGGACCGCCGAGCCTGCGCCGATCCGCCATCGACAGCCTGGCCGCGGCCCGCTTCCCGGCCTACGCGGACGATCTGGCCACGTACGGTCGGACGCTCCAACAGCGCAACAGCCTGTTGCGCGCCATCCGCGAGGAGGGGGCCACGCGCGACCAGTTGCGCTACTGGGACGCGACCTTCATCGAAACCGGCGGCCGGGTCGTCGAAGCGCGGCTGCAGCTGATGGACCTCCTGGCCTCGGCGCTGGCCGCCGCGCACGGAGAGATCGCCCCGGACGAGGCCGCTGCGGGTAGCCTGACCATGCGCTATGTGACCAACGCGCCGACGATCGGCGATGAGCGACCGCGGGAGGCGCTGGCCCGGCGTCTGGCCGATACGGCCGACAAGGAGATCTGGAATGGTTCGACGGTGATCGGACCGCATCGGGACGACATCGCCTTTCACCTTGGTGAGCGCGACCTGGCCGGATTTGCCTCGCGCGGCCAGCAGCGCACGGCCATCCTGGCGTTCAAGATGGCCGAACTCGATCTGCTCACGGAGCTCGACGGGCGGCCGCCGCTGCTGCTCCTCGACGATGTCTTCAGTGAGCTCGACCCGGAGCGACGCGCGCACCTCGTCAGGCGCATCGCCGACCTGCCCCAGGCGTTCGTGACCACGACCACCCTGGACGACCTGGACCCGCGGCTGCGCGCCGTCGGACAGTCCTGGGAGGTGCGAGCCGGCGACGGCGACGGCGACGGCGCGCGTCTGGTGGCCTCGGCCTTGGCCTCGTGACCAACTCACGTCGCCGACCGATGTCGCGACTGGGCGACCTGATCCCGGACGCCGCCCGCGCCCTGGGCCTGCAGGACGAACTGCGCCTTGCCCGGGCCATCGCCACGTTCGAGGCACTCGTCGCGGAGCGCGTGCCGGCCGCCGCGGGGGCGTGTCGGGTCGTCCAGATGGAAGGGTTCGGTATCGATGTCGAGGCGGATGCCCCGATCGTGGCGCAGGAATTGCGCCTGCGTTCACGGGAACTGATGACCGCCTTCGCGGCCACACCCGGCGGGCTGGGTATCCACGAGCTTCGCGTTCGTGTCCGTCGGGCAGGTCCGCGCGTATAATCCCCGGACCTGCCAGCCATCTCGGGGCGAGCGTCCGCCGATCCAGCAAGGAACGTCCCGTCGCCCGTCCACCCTCATCGAGAGGCCGCATGGCCGTCCGCTTGCAACTGAAGCTCGGTCTCGTCGCCGAGCATGATCGCCTGACCGATTCGCCGGACACCATCGTCGTGGTGGAGCCGAGCGTCGGTTCCGTGGCGCGGTCCAAGGGTCACCTGTACCTGCTCGTCTCCTCCCGGACCAGCTCGCGCCATGCGCTCGAGGCGACCCGACTGGCGGCGGAGACGATCCGGAACGAGTACTACTACGACGAATCGGCCGGGATCCGGGTGTGCCTCCAGAAGGCCATCGCGACGGCCAACAAGCGGCTCGCCCACCAGGCGGACCGCCTGGGGTTGCGCACGCAGGATGGCAACGGCCCGATCGGCGTGGGCGTCGCCGTGGTGCGCGGCAACGAGATGTACGTGGCCACGGTCGGGCCGGCCGAGGCGTACCTGATCCGCCAGGCCCGGCTGTCCACCCTGCCGGACCCGCACCGCGAGCGTGGCCTGCCCTCGTCCGGCCTGGAACCGGACGTCTGGCGCGGCGAGATCTCCGTCGGGGACTCGCTCGTGCTGATCTCGCCGAACATCATCGCCAGGCTTGGCCCGGACGAGCTCAAGGACGCGATGTTGACCCTCCACCCGCAGTCCGCGATGGAGCACCTGCACGCACGGTTCCTGGCGGCCGGCGGGTCCGGAGCGGACGGCGCCATCGCCTTCGAAGCGACGGAAGTGGCGACCACGTCCCGGACGAGGACGCTGGTTCCGGTCCGCCCGGCCGAGCCGCTGGCCGGGGCCCCCGACCGTTCACCGATCCCGCTCGCCGACAACGTCCAGGCGGCAGGTGCCGCCGTGACGGCCGCGGCCGGCAGTGCCCGCGATGCCGCCGGAGGCGCGCTGGAGCGCCTGCTGAGGCGGGCGCAGGAGCTCATGCCCCGGCGCAAGCCTGCCTACCGGCGGGTGACCCCACTGGCCTCCCGGCGCGAGACCCAGCGACGGGCGGCGATCGCGGCGCTCGCGCTGATCACGGTCGTGGGCGGCCTTGGCCTTGCGGTCTGGACCCTGGGCGGCACCGGTCAGCAGCCGGCCATCAGCTCGGTCAACGCCGGCCAGGCGGCCCTGCAGGTGGCGACCTCCAATCTTGGGGACGTGTCCGGTCCGGGGATCGACCTCGTGGAGTCCGATCCGGAGCAGGCCCTGGCCCTGCTCACGGAGGCGTACGCGGAGCTGAAGAAGGCGGAGGCGGCCAGGGTGAGTGCGCGGGTGGTGGCACCGCTGCGCGAGGAGGTCGTCAGCCTGCTCGACCAGCTGTACGGCGTGGTCCCGGTCGCGAGCACGGATCTCTTTACCTTCGCCCCGGAGGAGGGTGCCGCCCCATTCGACCTGACCGCCATCGTCCGGGGACCGGACGACGCCCCCTACGTCATCGACGCGACCACGAAGTCCGTCTACCGGATCGACCTCCAGCGGATGAAGGCGACCGTCGTGGTCCGGGCCGGCAAGAAGTCGAGCGGGACGACCGTTGCCGAGCCCCGGTTCCTGGCCGTCGGCGGACGCGATCTGCTGGTCCTGGACGCCAAGAACGTCCTGTGGCGGTGGCGGGCCTCCGACGACGCCGGCAAGGGCACGCTGACCAAGGTCAACGTCAACGGGGCCACGCAATGGGGCGATGACATCAGCGGCATCGGGACCTACCTCCGCAACGTCGACCGTGGGCTGTACAACCTGTACGTGATCGACCCATCCGAACAGCAGATCCGGGCCTATCCACCGGCCAGCGATGGCAGTGGATTCCCGGCTGACTCGAGCGGTTGGCTGGCGCCGGCACGGAACGTGGACACGATGTCGTCGATGTATATCGACGGCGATATCTTCGTCACCGAGGGCGGCGTGCTGGAGCGCTTCACATCCGGCAAGGCCGACGGATGGGAGGTCGGGGACCCGGCGGACCAGCTGTTGCGACCGACGGCGACCGCGGACCTGGTCGCCGGCGCCGGAGAGCGGCGCAAGGGCGCCATCTACGCCTTCGATCGGCGCAACGCGCGCCTCCTGGCCTTTGCGAAGGAGAGCGGCACGTACCTCGCCCAGTACCGCCTGGCCGCGAGTGCGACCGACTGGCAGGCCATGCGCGCGATGTACGTGGTGCCGGGCATCGAGGACCTCCCGGCCACCCTCGTGTGGCTGTCCGGGACGGCCGTCCACCAGGCGATCCTCGTTGCCGTCCCGGACGACGGGTCCGCGCCGTCCCCCGCGCCGTCGGACAGACCGGCGGCCAGCGCCGACGGGTCCGCGGCACCCAGCGTCGACGTCACGCCCGCGCCATAGCGCCGCCAGGAACCACGGGTGATCCCGCTCCGCGACGCCAACCCGACCCGCCGAACGCCGGTCGTGACGATCGGCCTCGTCGTGGCCTGCCTGGCCATCTTCGCCTACGAGCTTGGCCTGCTCGCAACGGGGGCGGCGGCGCTTGATGCGTTCGTCCGGATCTTCGGGGTCGTCCCGGCCGAACTCATTGCGGCGTGGGGCAGCGGTTCGATGGTTTCGATGGAGTCGGCGACGCTGATCAGCAGCCAGTTCCTGCACGGGGGCTGGCTGCACATCCTGGGCAACCTGCTGTACCTGTGGATCTTCGGCAACAACATCGAGGATCGCTTTGGGCGGCGCGCCTTTCCGATCTTCTATCTGGCCGGTGGCGCCGTCGCCGGGCTGACCCAGGTCCTCATCGATCCGACGTCCGACGTGCCGCTGATCGGCGCATCCGGGGCCATCGCGGCGATCCTGGGCGCCTACCTCGTCCTCTACCCTCGAGCGCGGATCACCTCGCTCGTGTTCCTCGGGTTCTTCTACCAGCTCATCGACGTGCCGGCCGTCATCGTCCTGGCATTCTGGTTCGTCCTCCAGCTGGTGGACGGTCTGGCCTCGCTGGGCGTAGGGTCCGTCGGCGGGGGCGTGGCTTTTTTCGCCCATATCGGCGGGTTCGCGTTCGGGGCATCGGTCGCCGTGGTCATCCGCACCGTGGGCCGTCGGCGCGGCCGCGGAGCGGTGCGACCGGCGGGCCCGTCCCGTCGTGCGAGCGTGGGATAATCCGGCGATGGACGACGGGCTGGTCGAGATGGTCGTCGAGAGCGTTCGGGTCCACATGCTCTCCAGCCGCCACGTGGTGATCCTCAAGGAGAGCGGTGGCGACCGCTACCTGCCCATCTGGATCGGTCCGTGGGAGGCCAGCGCCATCGCCATGCGCCTGCAGGGACTTACGCCGGAGCGCCCGCTGACCCACGACCTGTTCGCGAGCACCCTGGAGGCCGTCGGCGGCAGCGTCGAGCGCGTGGTCATCTCGGAGCTCGCCGACGAGACGTTCCACGCCCGGCTCATC
>Ga0163144_10015140_pt1 | contig 15945 bp, 12 predicted proteins | sample OliLak19BULKMAT1_FD_123175 | JGI IMG/M metagenome (GOLD analysis project Ga0163144, IMG submission 123175) | Freshwater microbial mat bacterial communities from Lake Vanda, McMurdo Dry Valleys, Antarctica - Oligotrophic Lake LV.19.BULKMAT1 | ecosystem: Environmental > Aquatic > Freshwater >...
CTCATAGCCGGCGTCCCGGTCCACCATCCGCACACCGTCCAATACTGTTTCCGCCTCATCCAGTCGCAGGCATTCGATGAGGGCCCGGGTGTAGGCCAGAGTGATATCGTGACGCTGCCGGGATTCCACCCACGCCTGTCGCAGCGGCACGAGCGCCGTGCTGTAATCGCCTCGACCGATCGCGTCCAGACCCGTTTGCAGGAGCCCATCCCAAGGCTTGGGCAGGTACTTCTCCAACATTGTTCGGACGAACGTCTCAGTCTGGGCGCCGGCAAAACCGTCCACCGGCTGGCCCCCCTGAATGACCATCACAGTGGGCAGGTTGCGCACACCTAATTGCTGGGCGATGCCCGGCTGCTGATCGGCGTTAACCTTGGCCAGCAGAAAGGCGCCCTGGTATTCGGTGGCGATTTTTTCCAGCAGGGGCATTAACACTTTGCAGGGTGCGCACCAATCGGCCCAAAAATCCACCACCACCGGGCGCTTGTGGGACTCATCGATGAGCAGTGCGGCGGCGTTGCTGGCGTCGATATTGACGATGTAGTCGGTCATTGGGTTCACTGTGTCCTGCCTCAATTGGACGAACATTCAACACGTGCGTCCCGCCCGTAAGGTGTGATACAGCTTTGCGGGACACGCTACAAGTACGTCCATGTAAGCTCGACGGCGGCCGTCCATGGCCACCGACGGTCCCGCAAAGCTGTATCACACCTTACGGGCTACCATGTGTTTGGGCTGCTACAGCCCCAGTACATCCTGCATATCGTACAATCCCGCATCGCGTCCCACGAGCCAGCCAGCGGCACGCACGGCGCCACGCGCAAAGGACATCCGACTGGACGCCTTATGGGTGATCTCTACCCGCTCTCCGTCTGCAGCGAAAGTGACCGTGTGATCCCCGACAATATCACCGGCGCGCACGGTGGCAAAACCGATGGTGTCGCGCGCGCGCGCACCGGTCTGGCCTTCGCGCCCGTACACAGCGACCTTGTTCAGATCACGCCCCAAGGCATCGGCCACGACCTTCCCCATACTGAGGGCAGTACCGGAGGGCGCGTCGATTTTGTGTCGATGATGGGCCTCGTAGACCTCAATATCGACCTCATCACCCAGCACCCGGGCGGCCATATCCAGCAGTTTAAAGCACAGATTGACACCCGTGCTGAAGTTGGATGCCTTACAGATCGGCGTGCGACGCGCAGCCCGCTCAATAGCGCCCTGCTGTGCGGGAGTAAAGCCGGTGGTGCCAATCACCATGGCCACGCCGTGCTCACTACACAGGACCAGGTTGGCCATGGTGGCGTCCGGCACCGAAAAATCGATCAATACATCAATGCTATCTATCACGTCTGCCAGGGAACTAACGACCGCTATGCCATTTTTGCTCTGCCCGGCCAGCTCGCCTGAATCAGCGCCAAGGAGCGTACTTTCCGGGCGCTCAATAGCGGCTGCGAGTGACAGGCCCTCCACCAGGCTGATCGCCTCGATCAGGGCGCGCCCCATGCGTCCAGCGGCACCGGTAACAGCAATTCGTATCGTCATGGTTTCATATCATCAAAAAAACTCTTCACGCCCTCAAACCAACTGGTCTGGCGCGGGGATTGTGCTGTCCCGCCCTCCCCGAGGCTACTGCGCAGTTCCTCGAGCAGCGCTTTTTGCGCCTTGTTCAGTTTTACCGGGGTCTCCACCACTGCCCGGCACAACAGATCACCCACGCTGCCACCGCGCACCGGTTTGACACCCTTGCCCCGCAGTCGGAACAATTTACCCGTCTGCGTCTCTGGCGGTACCTTTAATTTCACTCGCCCATCCAGTGTAGGTACCTCCAGATCACCGCCGAGGGCGGCGTCTACAAAAGTAATGGGGACCTCACAATAGAGATCCTTGCCGTCACGCTCAAATATGGCGTGTTGCCTGACCGACATCTGCACGAAAAGATCGCCTGCGGCGCCCCCATCGGGACCCGCCTCACCTTCCCCCGACAACCGAATCCGGTCGCCGGTATCGACACCCGGTGGAACCTTCACTGACAGCGTTTTGGTTTTCTCCACCCGACCCTGCCCACGGCATGTGCCACAGGGATCGGTGATTGTCTTGCCCCGCCCGCGACAGGCGGGACACGCCTGCTGCACCTGGAAAAAACCCTGTTGCATGCGGACCTGGCCAGCGCCACCACAGGTACCACAGGTGGCCGGTGAACTGCCCTTTTTGGCGCCGGAACCATCACAGGTCTCACAGGCACTCAGGCTGGGGATACGAATTTCAACCGTGGTGCCCTTGACCGCATTTTCCAAGGAAATATCCAACGTGTAGCGCAGGTCTGAGCCGCGCTGGGGACCACCGCGGCCGCGGCCGCCGCCACCAAAAATATCCCCGAATACATCGCCAAAAATATCGCTGAAATTACCTCCACTGAAGCCGCCACCGCCCATGCTCGGATCAACACCGGCGTGCCCATACTGGTCGTATGCCGCGCGTTTTTTGCTGTCCATCAGGACGTCATAGGCCTCGGTCGCCTCCTTGAACTTGCCCTCGGCCGCCGGATCATCAGGATTGCGGTCGGGGTGATGCTTCATCGCCTCGCGGCGATAAGCCTTCTTGATGTCCTTCTCATCGGCGGTTTTGCCGACACCGAGAATCTCGTAATAATCGCGTTTCGACATACATTCTTAGGCTTTTTTATAGCTCATTCGGAAATGACTACGCGGGCATTGAAATCCCGCGCAGTCCTGGTCAGTTTACGCGATGGACTCACTGTCCGCCGCGTTGGCGACACGCGCCAGAGTTTACTTTTTATCGTCCTTCACTTCCTCGAATTCCGCGTCAACTACATCATCGCCGCCGGCGGGTTCGGCCTGCGCACCGCCCGCGGCCGACTCAGCCTGGGCCTGGGACGCCTGCGCAGCATACATCTTCTGCGCCAAGGTGCCTGTCACTTCGGTCAGTTTAGTGGCCGCCGCGTCGATAGCTTCCTTGTTGTCGGCCTTGAGTGCAGCTTCCGCCTCGGCAATCGCAGCGGTGATCGTTGCCTTCTCTTCGTCGCTGGCGTGCTCACCCGCCTCCTCGATAGTCTTCTTCGCCGCATGAACCAGACCGTCACAGGTATTGCGCGACGCAACCAACTCTTCAAACCTGGCGTCAGTTTCGGCGTTGGCCTCGGCATCGGCTATCATTTTCTCGATATCTGTATCGCTCAAGCCGCCAGAAGCCGTGATACGGATGGACTGCTGCTTATTGGTCGCCTTGTCTTTGGCCGACACATTCAGGATACCATTGGCATCCAGGTCGAAAGTCACCTCGATCTGGGGCATGCCGCGCGGGGCCGGTGGAATATTGGCCAGGTCAAAGCGACCCAGTGATTTATTCCCGGTGGCCTGTTTGCGCTCACCCTGCACCACATGTATGGTCACAGCCGCCTGGTTGTCATCGGCCGTAGAAAAGATTTGCGATTTCTTGGTAGGAATAGTGGTGTTCTTCTCGATCAGCGGCGTCGCCACGCCACCCATTGTTTCAATGCCCAGCGTCAGCGGGGTGACATCCAGCAGCAGCACGTCTTTGACGTCGCCAGACAGCACTGCGCCCTGGATAGAGGCGCCCACGGCCACCGCTTCGTCCGGATTGACGTCCTTGCGCGGCTCCTTGCCGAAGTAATCAGCCACCACCTTTTGCACCATTGGCATACGGGTCTGGCCGCCCACCAGGATGACCTCATCGATTTCACTGGGGCTCAGGCCCGCATCCTTCAGGGCAATCTTGACCGGCTCCATGGAGCGCGTCACCAGTTCTTCCACCAGGGACTCAAGCTTGGCACGGCTCAACTTCACCACCAGGTGCTTGGGCCCGGACGCATCAGCCGTAATGTAAGGCAGGTTGACCTCGGTTTGCTGGGCGCTGGACAACTCAATCTTGGCCTTCTCGGCAGCCTCCTTGAGACGCTGCAAGGCCAGTGGATCGTTGTGCAGGTCGATACCACTCTCTTTCTTGAATTGCGCTGTCAGATATTCGATCAGGCGCATATCAAAGTCTTCACCACCCAGGAACGTATCGCCATTGGTGGACAACACTTCAAACTGGTGTTCACCATCCACTTCGGCAATCTCGATGATGGAGATATCGAACGTACCACCACCGAGGTCGTATACCGCGATGGTGTGGTCGCCTTTGGCCTTGTCCATACCATAGGCCAGCGCTGCTGCAGTCGGCTCGTTGATGATGCGCTTGACTTCCAGGCCGGCGATCTTCCCGGCGTCCTTGGTGGCCTGTCGCTGCGAGTCGTTAAAGTAGGCCGGCACGGTAATCACGGCTTCGGTTACCGGCTCACCGAGGTACTCCTCCGCCGTCCTTTTCATCTTGCGCAAGACTTCTGCAGACACCTGTGGCGGCGCCATCTTGTCATTCCTGACCTGTACCCAGGCGTCGCCATTGTCCGCGGCAATAATTTTGTACGGCACCATGGAGATGTCTTTTTGCACCACATCGTCCTTGAACTTGCGACCGATCAAACGCTTGACCGCGTAGATCGTGTTGTGCGGATTGGTGACCGCCTGGCGCTTGGCGCTCTGGCCGACCAGAATTTCACCCTCCTCGGTATAGCCGACAACTGAGGGGGTCGTACGATCGCCTTCCGCATTTTCGATGACCTTTGGCTTGCCACCTTCCATGACGGATACGCAGGAGTTGGTCGTCCCCAGGTCTATTCCAATTATCTTGCCCATGCTCTGTCTCCAGTCTGTTAACGCGGACCATGCCCGCTGCTGTCGCTTACGTTGTTCTCTATATTGGCCCTATTTGACTCATTTCAAGGGTTTGCTACACGCTTCTGGTCCTAAAAATCACCGACCCTCGACTATTTCCCCCCGGGGCTTTTACTGACCATGACCATCGCCGGGCGCACCAGGCGGCCGTTGAGGGTGTAGCCTTTTTGCATAACGGCGATAACGGTGTTGGGTTCCACATCTGCGTTCTCCACCAGACTCATGGCCTGGTGTAACTGGGGGTCGAAAGGCTCGCCCGCAGGATCAACCGCCTCGATATGGAATTTCTTCAGGGCATCCTGAAAACTCTTGAGGGTAAGCTGTACCCCCTCGGCGATGGGCTTGACGATCTCGTTGTCGCCTGCGGTTGTTTCCAGGGCACGCTCGAGGTTGTCCACCACCGGCAGCAACTCGCTGCAAAAGCGCTCCAGAGCAAACTTGCGGGCCTTCTCGATGTCCTGCTCAGCCCGGCGCATCACATTCTGGGCATCGGCCTGAGCGCGCAGCACTGCGTCCCTGGCAGTGGTCAGCTCCTCCTGTAGTTTGGCTACCATATCCTCCGGGGCAAGAGTGGCGAGCACCTCGGCGGCGCCCAGACCCTCATTTTCTGCCGCAGCTATTGACGCGGCGCTATCCGTTCCAGAATCTACTGTTTTAAGCTGCTCATCAGTCTCTGGCTGCTGTTGGTCTTGTTCGGCCACGCTGGCACTCCATTCAAAGTGATTACTCTCCACGCGCACTCTGACGGAGCGCGCACAATCCGGAATCTGTAGCCCGATATGGGGCCGTCAGTGGCTATTTCAAGGCTGACGTCGAGGAAATTGGAGGGGCTTGAAACCCGCGCCCGGGCCCGGCCTGTGAGCCGGCCTGTGCGCTGGTGGTGTCTAGCTTGACAGGGCCGAACTCAACATCCGGGCAGTGACATCGACGATGGGAATGACCCGCGCGTAGGCCATGCGCGTGGGGCCGATCACCCCCAGCACGCCCAGTGTCCTGGTCCCGTCGTGGTAGGGTGCAGTGACCACGCTGTAGTTGTCGAAGACCTCGTAGCCGGCCTCCTCGCCGATAAAGATCTGCACGCCCTCGGCCCGGGAACAGCGCTCCAGCAGGTGTAGCAAATCCTTTTTCTGTTCGAAAGAATCGAACAGCTCGCGCAGCCTGGACATGTCCTCTGCCGAGGCGCTGCCCAGTAAGCGGGACTCACCGGCCATCACGTACTCTTCTTCGTTACCTTCCTGGTCCAGCGCCCTGTTGGCCAGGTCCAGAGCGTCCTCCAGGTAGCTGTCTATCTGGCTGCGCGCCTCCTGCATCTCGCGCAAAATCCGCTCCTTCACCCGGTTCAGGGGTTGGCCCGCATAGCGCTGGTTCACCATCGCCGCCGCTTCTCGCAGTTGCGCCTCCGTAAAGGGCCGCTGGGTGTGGATAATGCGATTTTGTACCTCACGTTCGTTGACCACGAGAATCACCAGTACACGCTCCCCGGAAAGGGGCAAAAACTCTACCTGGCGCAACTGATTCGCTTCCTGGCGAGGCACGGTGACCAGACCCGCCTGGGCGGTAATATTGGCCAATAGCAAAGACGCGGCCTGCACCAGTTCCGTGGCGGATCTATCCGGGTTGAGTTCGGCGCGCAGCGCTGAGAGGGCCTCATCTTCCAGTGGCTGGACCTGCAGGAGTGTATCCACGAACAAGCGGTAACCCAGGGCGGTAGGCACGCGGCCCGCCGAGGTGTGGGGCGAGTGTAAATAGCCCCTCTCTTCCAGATCAGACATCACATTACGGATGGTGGCCGCGCTGACCGGCAGGCCGGCAGCCCGCAGCAGCGTACTGGACCCCACCGGCTGGCCATCCAGAATATGCTGCTCAACCAATGTTTTTAGCAGAATACTGGCGCGCGCTGATATCACTCCCGTCGTCATAGGTTACTCACCGATAAAGACCCGCTCACGGTTTTATCACAGCGGCCACCAATTACAAAGCGCTAGAAGCAACAGAATAGTGACGCGCTGTGGATGTTTAAACAGCTAACCTTCTAAGGTATAAATGGAGAAACCACCAGATGATCTGCCATGCTCGCCCAAATCAGTATCAGCAACTACACCATTGTCTCCTCCCTGGAGATGGAGTTTTCCCCCGGTATGACGGTGATCACCGGGGAAACGGGCGCGGGCAAATCCATCATGCTGGACGCGCTGGGGCTGTGCCTCGGTGACCGGGCCGACCCCAAGACCGTACGCCACGGGTGCGAGCGGGCCGAGATCACGGCCAGTTTTGATCTTGTCGCCATCCCCCGGGCTGTCACCTGGCTGCAGGAGCGCGACCTGCACACCGGCACTGAATGCCTGCTGCGCAGAGTTGTGACGGCCGATGGGCGCAGTCGCGCCTATATCAATGGCAGCGTCTGCACCCTGCAGGACTGCGCCGAGCTGGGTGCGCTACTGATCGATGTCCACAGTCAGCACGCCCATCAGTCACTACTGCGTAAACCGACGCAGCGCGATTTGCTTGACGCCTATGCCGGCCACAAGCCCCTCGTTCGGGCGGTGGAACAGTGCGCCTCCGATTGGCTGCGCCAGCGGCGCGAGCTGGAGCTGTTGACCGGCGCGCAGGATGAGCACACCAGCCGCACGCAACTGCTGGCCTATCAGGTGGAGGAACTCGATGCACTGCATCTGCAGGAGACCGAACTGAGTGCTCTGGAGCTGGAGCAAAACCTGCTCGCCAATGCCGAAGAAATTCTGCAGGGAGCCCACCAGGCCCTTGTGCTCTGCGACCAACAGGAAAGTGGTGCGCGCCAGGCCCTGAAATTGCTTGGCAGCGCCGTCCATGCCACCAGCGCCGCTGCGGGTGCGCGCGAACTGTTGGAATCTGCGGCGATTCAGTTGCACGAAGCGTGCAGTGAGATTCAACAGCATATCGACAGCGTCGAGGTTGACCCGGAGCGCCTGGGGCAGGTGCAAAAACGGCTGGAGAGTATCTACGACATCGCCCGCAAGCACCGGGTTATGCCCGAGCGACTCGCTGCGCTGCACCAGGCCCTGCGCGACGAATTGCAGGGCCTGGCCGATGGCGGCCAGCGCATCGCACAATTGGAGCACGAGATGGCTGAGCTGGCCCAACAATATGCGACTGACGCGGCACGCCTGGGCAAACAACGGCGCGGCGCGGCGAAAAAACTGGTGAAAAACGCATCTGCAGTCTTGTCTTCGCTGGCCATGGACGGCTGTCAGTTTGAGATTGCCCTCACACCCCTGAAAAGTGATCACCCGCACCCTCACGGCAGTGAGGAGATAGAATTCCTCATCAGTACCAATCCCGGTGCGCCGCCCCGGGCACTGGGCAAGATTGCCTCAGGTGGAGAACTTTCGCGCATCAGCCTCGCCATCGGCGTCGTCACTGCCAACAGCGCCACCGTACCGAGCATGGTGTTCGACGAGGTGGATGTCGGCATTGGCGGCGCGGTGGCGGAAGTCGTGGGCAAATTGCTACACACCCTGGCGGAGCGCGCCCAGGTGCTGTGCGTCACCCACCTGGCGCAGGTCGCCGCCCAGGGGACCCATCACCTGCAGGTGACCAAAACCAGCAGCGACACCGCCGTTGAAACCAGCCTGCGCAGGCTGGATGACGAGGAAAAAGTGCAGGAGATTGCCCGTATGCTCGGTGGCGTGAAGATTACCTCCCAGACGCTGGCTCACGCGCGGGAAATGCTGGACAACTAAGTCTTCTAACTTCTAACTACGTCTTCTAACTGCGTCTTCTAACTACGCCTTCTCTTTCTTGCGCACGTACAGCACGAGGGAGTGGTCGATCAGTTCGTAACCGTGTTCACTGGCGATCTGCCGCTGGCGCTGTTCAATCACAGCATCGGTAAACTCCACAACCTCACCACTGCTGACACACACCATATGATCGTGGTGCTCGCCCTTGGCCAGTTCGAACACCGAATGGCCTGTCTCGAAGTGGTGGCGGCTCACCAAGCCGGCGGTCTCAAATTGTGTGAGTACCCGGTAGACCGTTGCCAATCCCACATCCTCCCCCGCGTCCCGCAGCGCGTCATAGACGTCCTCAGCGCTCAGGTGCCGGGTTCCATGTGCCGAAGATTCCAAAATTTGCAGGATTTTGACGCGCGGCAGGGTGATTTTCAAACCCGCTTTACGCAGCTCCTGATTTTGCTCAGCCATAGCCGTGGGGGTTCTCTGTGCTGTCTAGTGGAGGTATGATGCCACCCCAATACCGGAAGTGGAAGTTTTATCCCATGCGGATTCTGTTGATCTCCCTGGCAATCGCCTGTCTCTGCGCTTGTGGCTTCCCCGGCGTCTACAAGATTAATGTCGAACAAGGCAACATCGTCACCCAGGAGATGGTCGACCAGCTTAAACCGGGCATGAATCGCCGCCAGGTGAGATTTATCATGGGCACTCCGCTGATAGAGGACACCTTTAACCAGAACCGTTGGGATTATCTGTACGTCAAGCGCAATGGGGCGAATGTGCTCGATGAGTCCCTACTGACCGTCGAGTTTGAAGGCGATGCCCTGGTACGTATTGCGGGAGACCTGGTCCCAACTGATTGGGGCACGGTCAGCAGCACTGCACCGGTGCGTCCACCGCAGGCAGAACCCGCTCCCGGTATACCTACCGGGGGATAGGGCGGCCGACGCGATCAGCCACGCTTGTCCTGCAGCCTGCGTTCTTTGGCGCGCTCTGCCCGGGCCTTGCGCACTACCTTGGGATCGGCCAGGAGTGGCCGATAAATTTCTACCCGGTCCCCTTCGCGCAGCACGTGCCGCGGCGCAACGAGCTCGCCGAAAATGCCGAATGTGGCGTTATCCAGGTCCACGCCTGCAAACTTGCTGGCGATACCGGAGCGCTGCGCTGCCTCCAAAGCGGTGGCCCCCACCGGCAGCTCGAGCGCAAGAACAACCTGCCTGTGGGGCAGCGCATAGGCCACTTCCACCCTAATCGTGTTGCCTTTGCTCATAGCGTCAACCGTAGAATGGGCTTCAACCTACGCACCGCCCACCAAAAACGGGGCCAGCATCAGCAGCGCGATGGCCGGCGGCGCAATATACCGCAACAGAAAGCGCCAGAGCGAGAAAAACAGGTCTGACTCCCGCGCCAGTTCCAGCCGCAGGATTTCCGGTCGCAGCCGCCACCCGACTAACAGTGCGATAAGGAGTGCAACCAGCGGCAGCAGCACACCCGCTGTCACGGTATCCAGAATATCCAGCAGGTTGCGCTGGCCAAACCACTGCAGATGTGTGCCAAGCGACAGGACCACGGCCAGGCCGATCAGCCACACTGCGGCAGCGGCCAGCAGGGTCGCAGTGAAGCGCGCCAGTCGTAACTGCTGAATCAGCGTGGCGACAATGGGCTCCATGATGGCCACCGCTGAACCCAGAGCTGCCACTACCAGCAGCACAAAGAACACGGTGCCCGCCAGCTCCCCCTGCAGAAGATTGCCAAACGCGTAGGGCAGGCTGATGAACAAAAGGCCTGGCCCTGCGGCCGGTTCCACATTGCTCGCAAATACGATGGGGAAAATCGCCAGTCCAGCCAGCAGGGCAAATACGGTATCGAATACCGCCACCGCCAGCACCGAACGTCCGATGGGAATACGTTGCGGGGCATAAGCCCCATAACTGATGCCGGTGCCCACACCCACGCCGAGGGTAAAGAATGCATGCCCCAATGCCAGCAGCACCGAGCGGCCAGAAAAGTCCACCACGCGGGTGGAAAACAGGAAATTTCCGGCGGCGTCCATATCGCCGTTATCAAATCCAAACTTGATCAGAAATGCCAACAGCGCCAGCAGCAGTGGCACGGTGAGCCAGACCAGCATGCCCAGGCCACGCCTCACACCCAGCATAACAGTGCCTGCCACAAGCAACAGAAACAGGCTCTGCCAATAGACCTGCGGCAGCGGCTCGGCCAGAAAGTGGTCGAAGTGTACTCCCACATCCACCGCTCGGGCGGCAGAGAAAACGCCCGCGTGCAGGAATCCGGCGTAGGCCATGCCCCAACCTGCGAGCACGATATAGAACGAGAGAATGAGCAGTCCCGTCAGGCAGGCCAGAGCACCCACCACCTGCCAGGCGCGCGAACGCAGCGAGCCATCACAGGCGCGACGCATGGCTGCTACGGGACTCGGCCCACCGTAGTTACCCAGTACTATCTCCGCGACCATGACCGGCACTGCGATTAGAAACAGACACAGCACGTAGGTGACGACAAAGGCACCGCCGCCGTATTCACCGCTCAGGTAGGAAAAGCGCCACAGATTGCCCATCCCCACCGTGGAGGCAGACAGGGCCAGTAGAAATGTCGTGCGTGTGCCCCACTTGTCGGGAGTCCCGGGGTCGGCCACAGTCACCATAAAAAAGCCTGAATTGTCATTGGCTTAGAGTGCCGCAGGCCTGCAGGTGTGAAAAGGGGAGGATTCACGTTTCCCCTTTGGACCTTGTCCGTATAATGCGCGCCATGGCCAAAAAGAAAGCGCAAAAACCCAGTAATGTCATAGCCCAGAACAGGCGCGCCCGGTTTGACTATGAACTGATGGACACTTTCGAGGCCGGCGTAGCGCTGACCGGGTGGGAGGTAAAAAGTCTGCGCATGGGTAAAGGGGACATCGCCGATTCCTATGTGCTGATCAAGGACGGGGAGGCCTGGCTGCTGGGGAGCCTCATTATCCCGCTGGACACTGTCTCTACCCATTTCATTCCCGACCCCACCCGTACCCGCAAGCTGCTCCTGCACAAAAAGGAACTGGCCAGACTCCTGGAGGCGACTTCGCAAAAAGGCCTGACCTGCGTGTGTACCCAACTGTACTGGAAGAGTCACATGGTCAAGGCGAGGATAGCATTGGCCGTGGGCAAGAAGTCCCACGACAAGCGCGATACGGAAAAGGATCGGGACTGGAACCGCCAGAAACAACGCATTGTGCGGGACAACGTCAAACAATAAGATAGCCGGCAATAAGCTGCCCGGCGCCTCTTTGTGAAACGACTCATATTTGCCTTCGTTGTAGTTCTGGCCCTGGCCGCGTTGACGTTCTGGGGCAACCGTCTGCTCGGGCGCGCGCTGGATGCACAGCTCGGCCCCCTGCTGACCAGACAGCTCGGCTTACCCGTACACCTTGCCCCCGTGACTGCACAGCTGATGCAACTGCAGGCCAGCAGTCCGACATTGACCATGGGTGATCCGCTCGATCCCGCTGTCATCGCGACCGACGTCACGGTAACACTGGCATGGGCGGACCTGCTGGACCGCAAGATACGGCTGGTGACCGCCAGCGCTGCCGACCTCATGGTGCGTCCGTCGCGCTGGCCCCACAGCAACACGCCGCTGCCAAATGACTACCGCTTTCTCGAGCCCTGGCTGCCGCGGAGTTTACAACTGGCAAGCGGGCAGTATGTCAGCGACAGTGGTGACAGCTACCCGATACGCAAACTGCTGTGGCAGCGTCAAACCAGTGGCAGCGTGACGGCGAACTGGTCCGAGGCGCGCACGGCCGGGGAGCTTACCGTACAGGCCAAAGTGATATCGCTACCTGACTTACTGCAACTGGCTCCTGTGAACCTGGAACTGGCCGTCGCCGTCACGGGACAGCCCGACTCGGCCATTACCCTCAAGGCCGCGGTGCAGCCCGGCACAACCTCCGCGTACGCGACGCAAATCGACCTGCAGGCTGCCACCCTGAGCGCGCACATTGACGCCACCGGGCAGACGCCCTGGCGCCTGCCCGATCAGTCTGAAACAACTCTGCCACTTTTGGACACCACACTGTTGCTGGACTTGTTCAACCGCTATAGCGGTTCCGGGGCACATGGAAAACCTGCTCGAGACCTTGACTCAGCCCTGCCAGAGCTGCGGTTGCCAACACACCGGGGCCATGTGGCCATTGCCGAGATCCGCAGGGAGGATGAGATTATCGGCAGGGACAACGCATTCGATTTCACCAGCGGCGCACAGGGAGTGCAGATAAGCGCCCTGACCAGCAGTGGTCCTGTGGGCATCCTGAATGGCGAGCTCGGCGTGGTCAGCGATGCACAGGGCTGGACAGTGAACACGGATGCCACCCTACAGGCACGGGAGGCCGCAGACGGGGTAGCACTCGAGTTCGTGGGCTCGGACTGGCTCTGGCGCACGGGGCGAGCAAAGCTGACCGGACGCGGAGATACCTGGGGAACACTGCTCAATGCACTGCAGGGCGACATTGCGCTGGCCGGCGATTACCACGGCGGCGCAGACCCGATACCAGTGGCCATCGAAGCGCGGCTGGACAATCGCCCGGAGGAAATTGCGCTGGACCATCTGGCCGTCAAGTTCGGTGAACTGCACGTCAGCGGTTCGGCACGACTGTCCGGTACGGAGCGACGCAAACTCACGCTGGACCTGAAGGGATCACACCTGGATGTGGGCTTTCTCTTTAACACCAAAGATACGCCACAACTCCCCGGGATCGCGTTACCGGACTATCTCACAGCGATGCCGGATCTGGACCTGGACCTGACATTAAGTGCAGAAAACCTGCAGGCCCCTGGACTGAGCCTGGGCCAGGCCAACGCAACACTGGAGCGGACAGCGTTAGGGGGCAAACTGGCAGCCACAATCAAGGGCTCAAATAACGGCAGCCTTGATTTGACCCTGCAGGCCAATACGCCGCCCGACATGCCCAGCGCTATCCAGCTCAGCGCGAATTTCACCGAAATGGATTTACCCGGCCTGTTCCGGCAACAGGGCATCCTCCACAGTCGCAGTTCGGGCAGCCTGAATTTTCACGGCCAAGGTCAGGGGGTAAAGAACGTATTTACCGCACTGCAGGGAGAAGCAAAGTTAGCGGTGGAAATCAGGTCCGACAACAACTGGCGTCGGGCAGCAGGTGCACATGAAAAACTGGCATTGTCAGGCAATTCCAGTCTGGTGATCGAGAATGATCGGATTGTCGGTGTAAAGATTGAAAAACTCGATATGGATTCCATCGAGCAGGACCTGACTGGCAATCTTTTTATGGTGGCCAGTCGCAGCCCGTGGCTGGTGGCGGATCTGGCGTCGGAAATGCTGAACGTCACCGGCCTGCTGGCCCTGCTGCCCGCATCCACGGCGCAGGCCGACCAGGCAGGCCTGGTGCCGTCACTCAAGCGCCTCGGCGCGGTCCAGATCTCCCTGGCGGCCACAGCACTCACTCTGGAAGACGCGGATTTGTCAGATGTGCGACTGGAGGTTGCATCGGCCCCCAATGTGATGAACATCAAGCAATTCGATTTCGTCTCTGAGGATCTCACATTAAAAACGCAGGGCAAAATCACCTGGAAAGACCAGAGCGCCATGCTTGAAAGCACGGCACAGTTGACCGACGTCGACCTCGACCAGTTTCTGATTCAACACCCCGATGCGGAGCAAGTGCCTGTTTCAGGGACTCTCCAGATAGTCAGTGAGGGGCGCCGGATCGAGGAACTCATCAGTAACGTGACAGGCTATGTTGATCTGCAGGCCGCTGGGCCACGGCAGAACGGTGCGCCACAGGCCCGGCGCAAACTGACTATGAAGGCAACCCGCCTGCCCGATGGTGTGCAGGCCGATATCACCAGCCTGCAATGGGGCGAGAGCGAGCTTACCGCCAGCGTGCGCTACCACCGCACCTCGCCCCCCTCAATGGAGATTGAAATACACGGCGGAACACTGTCGCTGTTGCCCTGGGAAAATGCCTACCTGAACAGTGACAAAGGCGCTCCGGTACGACCCGCAGAGACCATGTTCGGCTCCGTCGCCAGGGCAAGCGCTAATCTGGTGGGAGATGTACTCCTTACCCCACTGAAATTTTTGACCAGGGACAAGGAGGCCGCGCCGGGCGACAGGGTATTCAGCACAGACCCCTTTCCCCTGGATTCGCTGAAAAAATTTAATATGAACGTCTCAGGGCAACTGGAGTCGCTGCTCAGTACTGCCATCACCGCAAAAGAACTGCAGTTCACCGGCAGCCTCACCAATGGCCAGCTCGCATTGCAAGCAAGCAGCGGCCAGCTAAGCGGTGGCAGCGGAGACCTCACGCTGGCGCTGGATGCCAATGCCGCGCCGCCCAGCTTCAAACTGACCGGCACGTTTGAAAACGTGCGCCGGCTGGCGAGCATGGATACCTTCCCCCGCAGTGCTTTCATTTCACTGGAAGGCCGGGGGCAAACTCAGGCGGAACTCGCCGCCACCACCAGCGGCCTGATCTTCCTGGAGCTGGGGCAAGGCCCCTTCGACTTCGCCAATTCAGCGCTGCTCACGGCGAATCTGCTCACCGCCATGTTCCAGACCCTGATACCCGGCCTCAACCGCCAGCAACAACAACTGGAGTGTGGCACGGCCCTGGCGCTGTTCCAGAACGGCCAGGGCAGCACGCCCTACGGTTTTGCCGCGCGCACCAACCAGGCCAATCTGGTTGGACACCTGAAGGTCGACCTGGGCAGGGAAAATCTGCAGATGAACATAGACTCCCGAGGTCGCCAGGGGATTGGTCTATCTCTGGGCAGTGTCTTTTCCAACACCGTGCAGATCAGGGGTTCGCTCACCAACCCGAGAATGGTCCCCAATACCACCGGCATTCTCTGGCGCACCTGGGCGGCGGTGACCACAGGCGGTTTATCCATCCTGGGCGAAACCCTGGTGAAACGTATCTGGGCCAGCCGCAACCCCTGCGACTCCGTCAGGCGGATCATTGTGGAGAACGAGTGTCCCACTAACCCCATTGCCGCATCCTCGCAAATGGTTTGCCCCAAAACCTGATGATGTGCGCTATACTGGCCTCTCACTTATGGGGGCGATTTGGATTCGACGACGGTAGCGAACCCTGAGGTGCATGCCGTGATGGTAGCCAATCACGTTAATCCAAAGCTGCAAACTACTAGTTGCCAACGACGACAACTACGGTGCCCAACTCGCTGCGTAAGCAGCCTTTTGTTGCACTTCTGGCGGATTCGTCTGCCAGCGGTCTTTAGCAAGGTACCAGCCCCGCGCTACTGACTGTCATATAGAACTGGATCGCAGCAAGGTATGTCCTGGACCGCGCTGCTAAAAAACTTCAGGGCTCGCCAATTACGTCCTGCCCGTTGGGCTGTATGCGGCTAAATCAATTAACGGAAACTAAGCATGTAGAGCCGAAGGCAGAGTACTGGCGGACGCGGGTTCAACTCCCGCCGCCTCCACCA
>Ga0163144_10015142_pt1 | contig 15944 bp, 13 predicted proteins | sample OliLak19BULKMAT1_FD_123175 | JGI IMG/M metagenome (GOLD analysis project Ga0163144, IMG submission 123175) | Freshwater microbial mat bacterial communities from Lake Vanda, McMurdo Dry Valleys, Antarctica - Oligotrophic Lake LV.19.BULKMAT1 | ecosystem: Environmental > Aquatic > Freshwater >...
ACGGGCGACGCAGCGGCCACCCAGGCGGCTTCCGGGGCTCTGATTACCCCAAGTAACCCCGCCCGCCGTGGCGACGTCCTGACGCTCTACGCAACCGGCCTCGGCACCACCGAAAACCGCGCCGGTCTCGCTTGGGCCATCCTCGCTCCGACGGTCGAAATCGGAGGCGTCCGCGTCGCCCCCCTATACGCCGGCCGCGCCCCCGGCTTCGCGGGACTCGACCAAGTCAACTTCATCGTGCCCCCCGAGGCACCCCGCGGCACCGCCGTCCCCGTCCGCCTCATCAGTAACAGCCGAGCCAGCAACGAGACCACCCTCGCCATCGACTAACCCTAATAATTCAGCCGCAGCGAAAAGCGAAAGCTCCGTCCATCGTTCAGCGTATTCGTGATCACCCCGAAATTCGGATCGGTCAGCGCGAATCCAGGCTCCGCAAACTGCGGCGAGTTCGTTAAATTGTTACTCTCCGCCCGGAAACCCAGAATCCGCTCCTTCGCCAGCAACCAGTCGATCGTAAATCCCGCGTTCATATTTCGAACCGGCCCCCGACGGAACGTGTTCCGCCCCAGATTGCCCCGCTCCGCGCCCCGTGGCAGGTACCGAAACGCGCTCCTTGGCAACAGTTGCCGCGACAGGTCCGGATGCGATATCGACCGACCGAGAATAGAAGCATCCAGGATATCCGGCCGGTCCATGCTGATCCCGTCCACATTGCCAAACCCCGGCGCATCCGAGCCCGACGTTACCTGAAACGGCGTGCCCGATTTTGCCAGAATAACGCCCGACAAACCCCAACGACCCATCCAAGCCCGTCGCCAGCGCGGCACACTGTAATCACTCCGCAGCAGAAACGCATGGGGCTGATCGAAGCGCGAGCGCCCTCTCAGATCGGCATGGACGTCATACTCGCTCTGCGACCTCGACCGAAAACTATCCAAGTCCTGCGCCGTCCCCGTGTAGTCGGCACCCAAATCGATCGCCTTGCTGAACCAATAGGAGGCCTCAAGATTGAGCCCCTTCCAGCGTGGCACCGTCATCGTGGTTTTGAACGCGTCGTAGAACCCACGCGACATATTCTCCACCTGCCGTATCTCGCCCCGCGTCACATCGTTGCGCCTTGCCTCGATCGTCGAGTTATCGAGCGCAAGCCCTGCTCGGGGATGCGCTCGATTCGTATAGTTATGGTAAAGCAGCTTCTGACTGCGGCTACCCGTATATCCAAGCTGCCACTTCAGAAACTTCACCGGCTCTAACTCCCAGTTAAAGTTATATAGCTGCGAATATGGCGACACAAGATTCGGAGAATACGAATAAGTCACTGGCTTCGCGCTCCCCGGCAATGCCGGGTTATAGTTCGCAAACGGATCCAGCAAGCTAGCTCCCTGTATCACCAACTTGCGATTCAGCGGCTGATTGAACCGGATCTGCTGAAACGTCACCGGAAAGATCTCGCCATAATGCAGCCCATAGCCGGCCCGCAGCACGCCCCACTTTCCGCCCAGACGCTGTGCAAGCCCCAGAAAAGGTCCGAAATTATTCCGGTCACTGGCAAACGGCAGTTCGTTCAAGTCGTTTACCTCCACCGGTCGCGAGTTTGGTCGATAGCCAACCCCAAAGTTCACCGTCAACCCGCCGTTCACGCGCCAGTTATCCGTCAAGTACAGCCAATAGTCCCAATTCCGAAACCCTCGCCGCACGTTGCCAATGGACTGAAAATAGACAATCGGAGTACCCAGCCGTAAGTTAGTAATCGCGTCCGCCGTCGGCGTGTTATTGAACGAAAGCTGCGGAATGTGCGCGTCTGAGTCAAAACCGTTCAATTGGTGGCGGTTTGCCTGCAACCCGGCTGACCAGTTATGGTTGCCGCTTATCCTGCGCACCTGCGCGGCGGTCTTGAACGAATTTTGCGCGCGATTAATCGGAATGCCGTTATTGGCATTGATCGAAGTCAGCGCCGTCGAAGGATAAACCGCGTACGGAATCGCATCGTCTTCGGGAGAAATCACCGTCCCCGCCCGATCAAACCGAAACGCCGCCGCCAATACCGTCGAAGGCGACACCGCGCGATTCCAAGCCAGACCCGCCTTGTGCGCCCGCGTCGTCGTATCCGGATTCTGCCCCCGAATCAACTGGAACGCCCGCACTCGCTGCGCAATCCAGTTGTAGCTCATCGTGACCTGATCCTTTTGACTGATCCGCTGATCGATCCGCGCGCTGTTACTCCGGTTATCGATCGACTGCGGAGCGTTCAGATTCACCATCCGCCGGTCAATATCCGTCCGGTTCGGGTCAATTTTCGGATACGAGTCCAAAATTCTAACCACTATCGCTCGCAGCCGCGGGTCCGTCGCCAGCGGCGTCCGCTCACTCGGCAGCGGGGCCAGAATGTTCCCGTTCACCACGCCGCGATTGGCCTGCAGCGATCCGTCCCAACTCAGCGACGCACCTCGCCAAAGCTTGCCGCTCACCCCGGCCGCAAAATCGTTATCCCGCGACGGTTGCACCCCACCTACCTGAAAAAACGCCCGCGCCGAAGTCAGGCTATTCAGGTGGGACCACCGCACGTTCCCATGCCACGAACTCTTCGCCACCGGCGCTATCAGGACACTCCACACCGGCGTCGGGCCAAACTCGGCTCCGAAATAATTCCGGTCTCCCGAAAACTCATTCACTAACGTCGCAGTGACCCCAATCCGCTGGTTTAGCTCCTTCTGCGCATTGTTATCCACCAGATTGAATTGCACGTTTTCATTCCGCCGGCTCTCGCCTGACTTGGAATCTGGCTGCCCCAGCAAGTTCAACTGCGTCCGCGCCTGCGCCGCCGCCGGCGTCTCCCTCACCTCTTCCTCCACCACCGGAAGCTTCTCTGGCTTCTCCTTCTCCCGCTCCTGCGCACAAGCCCAACTGGCCAGCGCCAACCAAACCATCGATCGAAATATCATGTTTCAGCAGTGACCTTTACCGGCCCATTCGATCGCGGAAGAGCACAGAACTTAATGATAATTCAGTTCCTGATACCCTGAGCAGAGTGTCGAACTCTTCCCGTAGAACATTCTTGAGTACTTCTGTTGTAACCGGAGCAGCCGTGGCCCAAACAAAACCTTTTCCCGATGTCGCCGTAATCGGCTCCGGGGTCTTCGGAGCCTGGACCGCTTTCATGCTCCGCAAGGCCGGAGCCGAAGTCACCCTCATCGACCAGCACGGCCCCGCCAACAACCGCGCCAGCTCCGGCGGCGAATCCCGCATCACTCGCGCCGGCTACGGGCCCAAAGAAATCTATACTCGCTGGTCGATGGAAGCGCTCGCCGTCTACAAAGATTTCTACGCCCAAACCGACCCCACCCTCTACAACGAAACCGGCTTCCTCTGGATGGGCCGCCCCGACGACGCCTACATGAACGCCAACCTCGTCGCCTTCAAAAAGCTCGGGGTCAAACACGACGTTCTCTCTCGCGAAGAGATCGCAAAACGCTTCCCCGCGATCGGCCTCGACGGACTCACCTGGGGGATTTACGAGTACCACGCCGGCGGCCTCATGGCGCGCCGAGGCGTGGCCACCGTCGTTCGCCATCTCGTCAAAAACGGTCTGCGCTACGAACAGGCCCGCGTCGTCCCGCCCGAGGCGGGCACAAAAATCACCAGCGTCGCGGGGGTGAAAGCCGGCCAGTTTGTCTTCGCCTGCGGCCCCTGGCTTCCCCAAGTCTTCCCCAATTTACTCAAAGGCCGCATCCGGCCCACCCGGCAAGAGGTCTTCTACTTCGCCACGCCCGCTGGCGACCCAGGGTTCCGCGCCCCCCTGCTCCCCGCCTGGGTCGATCCCGGCGATACCATCTACGGGCTGCCTGATCTGGAAAACCGCGGGTTCAAAATCGCCCCCGACGGTCACGGCCGCGAAATCGACCCCGAAACGCAGGAACGAGTGGTTCCTCAAGCCTCGGTCGACAAAGTGCGACTCTACCTCGCGAAACGTTTCCCCAAACTCGCGCACGCCCCTCTGGCACAGGCCGAAGTCTGCCAATACGAAAACACGGTCAACGGAGACTATCTAATTGACCGCCACCCTGAACACGACAACGTGTGGCTCCTTGGGGGCGGCAGCGGCCATGGATACAAGCATGGCCCGGCGGTCGGCAAATACACCGCCAATTTAGTCCTCAACGGCGGCAGGACCGAAGAACTCTTTGCCTTGCGGACAAAGGCACTCTACGACCCCGCCAACCGCAGTTCTACAATTCCCGGCAAGTGACTTAACCTCGCACCACGCGAAGATTGTTTGTCACCGAGAACACACCCGCTACGCCGTTGGCCTGGATAAACGCGATGTTCTTATCCATTTCGCGGTCCACGACTCCTTCGAGCGTCACATTGCCGTTCTTCACAATGATCCGAATCGAAGGGTTCGCCCCTAAAGCGTAACGGTTCAACGCCGACTGCCCATACACGTTTCGAGCTACCAGAAGCCGCAAACGGTCATCAAACGGCGACAGAGGCAAAACCTCAATCTGGTTCACAACCTTCGCAATGCCCTCAATCCCGCGTAGGCGATTCGCCGCGTCGCTCTTCAACACTGGGCGCACGGTTTGCCCGGTCAGCGTCACCGTGTCTCCCTCGATCTGGTAATTGAGATTGTCGAAGATACCCAGAAACGGCAGGGTAATCAACTCCCGGCGAACCTCTTTCTGTAACCGCTCCTGCGCTTTTGGAGTGTTCTCACTCTTCGTTGCAGCGGGCAGGAGCATCGCTCCGGCTACCGCGGCGGTCATTATCATCTTTCCAATTTGGTGTTTCATTTTTACTGCCTCCTACTATCAATACGCGGAGAACAGTCAAACGGTTTACGCCTGCCAGTACGCTTTTACGAACCCTTTACAAATCCCTACGCCGTAACCGGATCGGTCACAGCCTCGGCGCTCGTCGAACCCAGCTCTGCCGATAGGACCTGTAACGACCGCGGCGAGCCCTCCAATTCCAAAACCACCGGGATCTCGTCGCCATGGCCCGCACCCAACTCTTTGAATCGGCGCGCCGCCGGCATGACCCGAGCTTCCAATGTGCCTACCGCTTTGTTAAACGACTGGTTCGTCCGGTCCAGATTCTTCCGCAACTCCGTCAAGTGCTCCGCTACCGTCCGCATCCGGTCATACAGCGTCTTGCCCAAATCGCGGATCTCCCGTGCGTTGGCCGACAGCTTCTCTTGTTTCCAACCATACGAGATCGCTTTCAGCAGGGCAATCAAGGTCGTCGGCGTCGCCAGAATCACTCGCCGTTCCACCCCAAATTCAATCAAAGACGGATCCTGCTCCAGCGCCGCACTGAAGAAGGTCTCGCCCGGCAGGAAAGCCACGACGAATTCCGGCGACTGCGCGAACTGATCCCAATACTGCTTCGCGCTCAGACGCTGCAGATGCGCCCGCACTTGGTCGGCATGTTGCTTCAACTTCGCCACCCGCGCCGTTTCATCGACCGCATCGAGCGACTCCAGATATGCCGACAACGAAACCTTCGAATCGATTACAATTTTTCGCTGGTTCGGCAGTTGAACCACCAGATCCGGCCGCAAGGATCCATCCTCGGTCTCTACCCGAGGCTGCTCTTCAAAGTCGCAGTATTCCACCATCCCCGCCATCTCCACCACCCGCCGCAACTGCACTTCGCCCCAACGTCCCCTCGTCGCCGGCGTCCGCAGCGCGTTCACCAGGTTCTTCGTCTCCGCCTGCAGTCCCTGTTGCGCCTTCAGCAAGCTCTCTACCTGCTGCGAAATCGCCCCGACTACCCCCGATCGCTCTTTTTCAAACTCCACAATCCGCGTATCGACCTTATCCAACTGCTCTTTCAACGGCTTCACAAGCTCGCCGATGGCTTGGTGCCTCAGATCCAACTCGCCCTTGCTCGTTTCCTGGAACCGGTTCATCGTCGTCGCTGCCAACTCGAGAAACGCTTGGTTATTGCTCTGCAATGCCTCGGCCGTGATCGCGCGGAACGTCGCGCCCAGCTGGTCTTGCAAATCGCTCAGACTCGAGATTTTTTCATCAGAGTTCTTCTTCGTCTCCTCCGATCGCGCCGTCGCCTGGGCCAGGGCTGCCTGCAACTTCGCCAGATCCTGGGTCATATCCATGATCCGACTCCCCCGCGCCTCAATCTCGGCCTCATACTTGGGAATCAGTTGCCCTCGCGCCTCCGCCGTGGCCCGTCGATCCCCCTCCACCTTCAACTCGCTAGACAGCCGGACGACCTCCGCCCCACTCGCGTCGGCCTTCAGGCGCAACTCCACAATCTGCGCATCCCTTGCATCCACGCGTTCCTTCAACGAGGCAAGCTCCGTGATCGCATCCCCCTTCCCGCGCTCGTACGCCGAACGCTCCCGTAGCTTCATCGCCAGCCAACCGGCGACCGCGCCTACCCAGAAGGAGGCAAACAGGATCATTGCTAGACCGAACTGTTCCATGCCTCGGTTATCGACGGGTCGCGGAAAGAACTTTATACCCGTAACCAAAATGGCACAATAAGAATTCAACCATGCGACGCCTCCTACTCATTTCCCTTGCCGCCTCGCTGGCCCTCGTAGCCCAGTCTAAATACAAGCAACCCCCCGAAGCCATTCTTAAGGTCCTTCGGGCCCCTGCAACCCCTATCGCGAGCGTAAACCCCGCGAAGACCTACCTGCTCCTCCTCGAGCCGGATCGCTACCCGCCAATTGCAGAACTCGCCCAGCCCATGCTTCGACTGGCCGGTCTCCGCATCAACCCCCGCAATAATGGCTCCCGCAGCCCACAAGCCAGCTTTAGAGGCTTGGAGGTCGTCAACCTCACCACCCTTCAGAAGACCGCCCTCCCCATCCCCGCCGGTGCCCGCTTCGGCACCGCCCAGTGGAACCCACAAGGTGACATGGCCGCTTTGCCCGCGATATTCGACGATCGCATCGAACTGTATCTCCTTGACGTCAAAGCCGCCAAGCTCAAAGCTATTCCCACCGTTCGCCTAAACGCCGCTTACGGCGACGCCATCGATTGGCTCCCCGGCGGACGAACCATCCTGATTCAATCCATCCCAGCCCAGCGCGGCACGGCACCAGCGGCAAACCTCGTCCCCTCCGGCCCCGACATCCAGGAATCCTTCGGCAAGGCCACCCCCGCCCCCACCTACCAGGACCTCCTCAAAAGCGAGCACGACGAATCCCTCTTCGAGTACTACTGCACCTCCCAACTCGCCCTCGTCGACGCAGTTTCCAGCCAAGTCACCCCCATCGGTAAACCAGGCATCTACCGTGCTTCAGAGGTTTCCCCAAACGGCGCCCTCTTCCTAGTCTCCAAAGTCCACCGCCCCTTCTCCTGGGTGCTCCCCGTGTCGAGCTTTCCCCTCGACGTCGAAGTATGGGACAAATCCGGCCAAACGATCTCCACCATCGCTAAACTCCCCCTCGCCGATCGCGTTCCCCTCGAAGGCGTTCGGACCGGCCCCCGCGGCGTGAACTGGTACCCCACCGACGGTGCCACCCTCACTTGGGTCGAGGCCCTCGACGGCGGCAACCCCAAAGAAATGGTCCCCCATCGCGACCGCATGATGATGGCCAAGGCCCCCTTCCACGCCCCGCAAGAGGTCACAAAATTCGAGCAACGCAACATGGGCCGCGCCGATTTCCTCACAGACGGCCGCTTCCTCACCGCTGACTACGACCGCAAAACCAAGCGCATCCGCACCTTCCTCGTCGACCCCTCCTCAAACCCCGCCAAAGTCGACGAAGTCCAATCCCGCGGCATGCAGGACCGCTACCGCGACATGGGAACCCCTGTCACCGAAATCATGCCCACCGGCAAACGCCTCGTCGTCTCCGATGGTGATTTCGCCTTCTTCTCCGGCCAGGGTGCCGGGCCGAAAGGCGACCGCCCCTTCCTCGACCGCGTCAACCTCAAAACCAAAGAGAAGTCCCGCCTGTTCGAATGCGGCGACGGCGTTTACGAGTCGGTCGTCTCCGTCCTCGACAACGCCGGCACTCGTCTCGTCACTCGCCGCGAATCCACCACCGAACCTCCCAACTACTTCCTCCTCGCCGCCGGCAAACGCACCCCTTTGACTCAGTTCGTCGACCCCGCCCCCGAGCTTCGTCAAGTCAAAAAGCAACTCGTCAACTATAAACGCGCCGACGGGGTCCCGCTCAACTTCACCCTCTACCTCCCCCCCGGCTATAAACCCGGCACGCGCCTGCCCACCGTGATGTGGTCCTATCCCCGCGAGTTTAACGACGCCGATACCGCTAGCCAAATCACCGGCTCCCCCTATCGCTTCACCCAACTCTCCGGGGCCTCGCACCTGTTCTACCTCTTGGCTGGCTACGCCATTCTCGACGACGCCACCCTCCCCGTCATCGGCGACCCGGAAACCGCCAACAACACCTATCTCGCCCAAATCGTCGCCGGAGCCAAAGCCGCCATCGACAAGGCTGCGGAGATGGGCGTCACCGACCCCAAACGCGTCGGCGTCGGCGGCCATAGCTACGGCGGTTTCATGACCGCCAACCTCCTCGCTCACTCCGATCTGTTCGCCGCCGGAGTCGCCCGCAGCGGCGCTTACAATCGTACCCTCACCCCGTTCGGCTTCCAGTCCGAACGCCGCACCATCTGGGAAGCCTCCGACGTCTACCTGAACATGTCGCCATTCCTCAGTGCTCACAAAATCAACGAGCCCATCTTGCTGATTCACGGCCAGGCTGACAACAACACCGGTACCTTCCCAATCCAGTCCGAACGCATGTACACCGCCATTCGGGGCAACGGAGGCACCGTCCGCTTTGTCTACCTGCCCTTCGAATCCCACGGCTACGCCGCCCGCGAATCCATTGAACACACCCTCGCCGAAATGGTCGAATGGTTCGATAAACACGTCAAAAATAAACCCGACTAAATGCTCTATAGCATTCGCGAGCAGACCAGCCGGACGATTCTTTCCAGAACGTCCGGCTTTCTGCTTACCGCCGGCTTCACCCACTCCCTTACCCCCGCCCGCAATTGCACCTTCGGCTGCTCCTACTGCTACGTCCCCACCATGCGCGTCCAGGCCGGCCTCCAGAAGGACGATTGGGACCATTGGGGCCATCACACCACCTTCAAGACCAACGCCGCCCTCCTCCTCGCTCGCGAACTCCGGCCCGATCAAACCATCTACTGCTCCCCCCTCACCGATCCTTACCAGCCCGCCGAGGCCTCCCAAAATCTCATGCCAGCTATCCTCCGCGCCGTCGCCGCGGCGCCCCCCCAAGCCTTCGTTGTCCAAACCCGCGGCCCGCTCATCCTCCGCGATCTCGCCCTCCTCGCCGCCATCCCCCGCCTCCGCATCAGCTTCAGCATCACCACCGACGACGACGCCGTCCGCCGCCGCTTTGAGCCCCATTGCGCCTCCATCCCGGAGCGCCTCGAAACCATCCGCCAACTCCGCGCCGCCGGCCTCCGCGTCCACGCCACCCTGGCTCCGCTCTTGCCCTGCGACCCCGCTCGCCTCGCCGCTCTCGTTCTCGAAGCCACCGATCAGGACCTCATCGCGGACCCCCTCCACGTCCACGCCGACAAGCCCCGCGGGGCCACCACCCGTGCCCCTGGCCTTCAACTCCTCGCCCGCTACCCCTCATTCGACTCCTCCGCCGCCCTGGCCATCATCGAAGCCGCTGCCACCCGCGCCGGTCGACGCTTCGGCACCGGCCCGTCCGCCTTTGGTTGGCTAGCCGCCCCGTAGCGGCAATGCACGTCAGAAACAGTAGTTCACTGCATATTTTGCGATATAACTCAGTTAGCCTCCCTCTGGCACCATCACAATGGCACTCCTCGACCAAGCCCTTCATCGCACCGAAGTCCGCCGTCTCCTCTCCCGCCTCGGCATCGCCTACGAGCAGTCCGGCGTCGCCCACGACGAATGGACAGAACGTCCCTCCGGCGAATCCGTCCCCATATTCTCCCCCGCCGACGGTGCCGAACTGGCCACGGTCCTCCTCGGCGCCGAAGAAGACTACGACGACGCCGTCTATCTCGCCCAACGAATCTGGCCCTCCTGGCGCGACCTTCCCGCCCCCCGCCGAGGACTCATCCTCCGCGAAATCGCCGATGCCCTCCGCTCCTCCCTCGACGACCTCGCCGCCCTCGTCGCCCTCGAATCCGGCAAGATCCTCATCGAAGCCAAAGGCGAAGTCCAGGAGATGATCGACGTCGCCGACTTCGCCGTCGGCCTCTCCCGCCAACTCTACGGTCTCACCATGCCCAGTGAACGCCCCGGCCACCGCATCATGGAACAGTGGCACCCTCTAGGCGTGATCGGATGCATCACGGCCTTTAACTTTCCGGTCGCCGTCTGGAGCTGGAACTCCTTCCTCGCAGCCGTCTGCGGCAACTGCGTCGTCTGGAAACCCAGCGAAAAGACCCCCCTTGCCGCCATCGCCGTTCACAAAATCTGCGAACCCATCCTCGCCCGTCATGGCTTCCGCGGCGTCTTCACCCTCGTCTGTGGCACCGGCTCCGTCGTCGGGGAACGGATGACCGCCGACCGCCGCCTCCCGCTCATCTCGGCCACCGGATCCTCCCCCATCGGCCGTCGTATCGCCGAAATTGTCGGCGGCCGCCTCGGCCGCTCCCTCCTAGAACTCGGAGGCAATAACGCTGCTATCGTCATGGCCGACGCCGATCCCAAACTCGCGGTCCCTGCCCTCCTCTTCGGCGCCATCGGCACCGCTGGCCAACGATGCACCTCCATCCGCCGCATTCTAGTCCAGCGTTCCGTCGCCGACGAATATCGCGAATACCTCCTCCGCGCCTGGGGCAAAATGCGCCTCGGTCACCCCCTCGACGCCCGCTCCTTATGCGGCCCCCTCATCAACCAATCAGCCGTCCGCACTATGCGCGAAGCCCTCAGCAACATCCGAGAGCAAGGCGGCGAGGTCATCTTCGGCGGCCAAGCCGTCGAAGTCGACTACGAAGGCAAACCCCTTCTCGGCGGCTGCTACGCCCGCCCCGCCCTCGTCTCCTCCCCCGCGGACATGCCAATGCTCAAGCAAGAGCTCTTCGCCCCCGTCGTCCACATCATCGAGTTCGACGATCTCGATGAAGCCATCGCCCTGAACAACAATGTGCCCCAGGGTCTCTCCAGCGCCATCTTCACGGAAAGCCTCCGCGCCGCCGAACTCTTCCTCTCCCCGCGCGGCAGTGACTGTGGGATTGCTAATGTGAATATAGGTACGTCGGGCGCGGAGATCGGTGGGGCCTTTGGCGGAGAAAAAGATACAGGCGGGGGCCGTGAATCCGGGAGTGACTCCTGGAAGGCTTACATGCGCCGCCAGACCGCTACCATCAACTACTCCAAATCACTCCCCCTAGCGCAAGGCATCCAGTTCGACTTATGATGTAGGGCGGCCTCGTCGCCATCAAATTTTAACAATGCACAAGTACATTATTTGCGGCCCTCAAGGTTCGGGCAAAGGTACGCAGAGTGAATTACTCTGTCGAGACTACGACCTCGTTCACATCTCGATCGGAGAAATCTTCCGCTGGAACGTGTCAAACCACACCAAACTGGCCGCCCGCATTCGCCGGATTACCGACGCCGGCGTCCTCGTTCCCGACGAGATCGTCGAACGCGTCGTCCGCGAACGCCTCGACCAGCACGATTGGAACTACGGCTTTGTCCTTGATGGCTTCCCCCGGACTCGCGCCCAAGCCGAGTACCTCTTCGAAAACTGGAATCTCGATAAAGTCATCTATCTCGAACTCGCCGACGAGGTCGTCTACCAGCGCGTCATGTACCGCGCCAAAATGGGCCAGGGCTCCGGTTTCACGAAACGCGCCGACGATAACCCTGACGCGCTCAAAACCCGGCTCCGCGAGTATCACGAAAAAACCAAGCCTCTCCTCGAACTTTACGACCGCATGGGCGTCCTGGTTACGGTCGACGCCACGCGTAGCATCTCTGATATCTACTCAGACATCCGAAACCGCCTCGACCTCTCCGACCCCATCATATAGATTCTTAGTACTAAGGCGAATCGGATCGGGTTCTAAAGCCAAAGGGTGATTGAATCTTCAGCTCCTTTCAGAGCAACATGGAGATGTCCTAATATCAGTTCCAGAGGCTCGGTCCATGCTCGGTAAATTCAGAATTAAGTTCGGCCAACTCTTCCGCCGCCAAGCAAATGACAAAAGCGGACAGGATTTGATCGAATATGCCCTCATGGCCGCCTTCATCGCGGTCGCCATTGGGGCGACGTTTCCTACCACAATCGGCCCCAATATCAGCTCAATCTTCTCGAAAGTACAGTCGAACCTAACCCAAGCGTCCGCCACCAGCTAGTCTAAGTACTTCTTCAACTCGGGATTCAGCTTCGCCTGAATCTCGGGCAAACCCACGTTTTGCTGGGTCACCAGTTGCGGCGGCATGTTGTTAATCTTCTCCACAGTCTGGCCGTTGATCGACTTCATTGCGTTCTGTACAGATTGATAGCCCATCTGAAACGGATCTTGCACCACCAACGAATCAAATACCCCTGCCTTCAAATCGGCTACCAGCGCCGGACTCGAATCAAAACCCACCGCCTTCACTTTATTGCCTGCCCGCGCCTTCAGCGCCTGCGCCGCCCCCGCCGCGCTCGATTCGTTCGAAGCAAATAGCCCTGCCACGTCCGGAAACGCCGTCAGCATGTTCTCAGCCACTTGCAAACTCTTCGCGTAGTCCGACATCCCATACCGCTTGTCGACCAGTTGAATCCCCGGGAACTTCTTAATCTCCTCTTCGAAGCCCTCCTCCCGCAGCATCGTCGAACCGCCCCCGGGCTGTACCGCCACCATAATCACCTTACCCTTACCCCCAAGAATCTCGCCCATCCGCCGAGCCGCCACCCGGCCCGCTTCCTTGTTATCGGTCATCACTTGCGAGATAAACTGCTCCGTATCGATCCCGGAATCAAAAATCACTACCGGGATCTTCTCCTTCATAGCCCGCTCTACCGCGCTCACCATCACTTTCTTGTCAATCGGAGCGACGCAAATCGCGTCCACCCGCCGATTGATCATCGCGTCCATAATCTGAATCTGCCCATTGAAATCCGTCTCGGTCGCTGGACCGTTCCAGATCACTTCCACGCCGCTTTCCCGCGCCGCCTTCACAGACCCCGCGTGGACGCTCTGCCAAAATACGTGCGCCCGGCCTTTCGGAATTACCGCAATCTGCCGTTTCTTGCTCTGATTGCAGCCCACTGTCGAATAAGCAGCAGCGGCCACTCCAGCGCGGAGAAACCACGCGCGTGTCATCATCTGTTTCAACATGGGTTTATTGGGGGAACGACTTGGGTTCGGTCAAGTGCTGCCAGCCCTCGCCGTTCAACGACTTCATGAACTCTACCAGATCCTTCTTTTCTGCCGCCGTCAACTGCAACGGCTTCAACCGCTCGTCAAGGTTCTTGTTCTTAACGCCGCCCTTGTCGTAGTACTCAACGACCTCTTCCAGCGTCGCTAGGCTCCCGTCGTGCATATAGGGCGCTGTCTTGGCGATCTCTCGCAACGTCGGCGTCTTGAACGTTCCCCAATCCGCCGGATCCTTCGTCACAGCGAACCGGCCTTCATCTGGAGTGGCCTTCTGGCTGCCCACCCCCAAGTTATGGAAGGCGTTCAACGTGAAGTTCGAGCCTTCATGACAAGCATCACACTTCGCTTTGTTCACGAAAACGTTAAACCCACGCACCTGCGCCGCCGTCAAAGCCTTCTTATCGCCCGACCGAAACTTATCGTACGGCGAATTCCCGCTCACGACCGTCCGTTCGAACGTAGCGATAGCTTTCGCAACCGTGTCCAAATCAAAGTCTTCGGTGCCGAACACTGTCTTAAACTGAGCCCGGTAGCCGGGAATCTTTCGCAACCGCGTCACCACGCCTTCGTGCGAATGCCCCATCTCAATCGGGTTCGCCATCGGCCCAACCGCCTGCGCCTCTAACGACCCGGCGCGGCCATCCCAAAACTGCAATTGGCCATACCCCCGGTTGATCACCGTTGGCGCGCTCATTCCTCCCTTCTGTCCCCGAATCCCTACCGAAACCGGTAGGCTATCCGTAAAGCCCTTTTCCGCGGCGTGGCAGGATGCGCACGCCACCGTATTATCGGACGAAACCCGTTTGTCGTAGTACAACAAACGGCCCAACTCCGCCTTCTCAGGCGTATAAGGATTGTCTTTCGGCCACAACATCGGGGTCAGGCCCAGCGGGACTCGAAACGTGTTCTTATCGCTCTGGCCGACAACTAGTGTGGTCCCGAGCAGACAAATCAAAGACAGGATGCGCGCCAACTTCATCGCTCTATATTCTCCGTTATCGAAAAACTACTTCTTCACGTAGCCGGCGACGTAAATCGCCTTGTAACCGCCGTGCTGGGTCATCGTCCCCGTCACTTCCATGATATGCGCCATGTGGTCGGAAGCCGCCGCCCGGAAATCGGTCATCGTCAGCCCGTCGCGGCGCTGATCATGCTCCTCTTCCATCACCATATACAGCGAACCGTCCGCCGTCAGCAACCCGATCGGCTGGCCCGACTTCGCGCACTTCTGCCCACACGCGCGATGCTTCTCACCGTGCTTGCCTAGCTGCAGATAGCAGGAGAAGTCCACAATCTCACCCACCATCGTCACCACTTTCCCGGGCAGCGGCTTGCTGTCCACCCCGGCCGCCACGCTGGTCTGTGACCAACCCTCGGCCTTCTCTCCCATCTTGCCCATCGCTTTCTTGTAGGTTGGGTCACCCACCGGAGCCATCTGCGGCTGCAGAATCGGGGTCTTGCCCTGGCCGACCAACACCGCGCTCAGCGCTAGCGTCGCCACACTCGCCAAAATCCATTTCTTCATGATTATTTCTCCCTGAAATTGTTTACGGTCTATCCGCGGACACTGGCCGCGGGAATCTTATTCACGAGGTCTTCCATCTCCGCCCGGCTTTCGCTGCCGATCGTGAAAGCATCCACGCAATCCAAACCCAACGCAAACTGCAAGCATTCATCGGGCTTATCCCGCAGCTTGCCCGCGCCGAAAATCTTCATCCCGATAATACCTTTCCCGGCGGCTTTCATCTCGCGCAGTACGCCAATCACCACCTCGGGCTTAGCGTCCATCGCCACCCCGGCCGGATTGACCCGCGCCAAATCCACCTCTACCCACGGCTCCACCGCTGCCGTCTTCAGAGCATCCAACGTATGGCACGAAGTTCCCTTCGTCCGGATGATGCCCTTCTCCTGCGCCTCGCTGAGTACATCCATCGCCCCGCGCTTCTTCACGTTCCAGTCTTTATCCAACATGCAGTGCAGCAGCAGAATGTCGATATAGTCTGTGTTCAGCTCGCGCCGGAACCGGTCCAAATCCGCCCGCATCTCCGCGGCGGTTGAAGCCCGCGTCTTCGACATCAGAGTCACTTTCTCTCGGGGCAAACCCTTCAACGCGGCCCGCACATGCGGATGCGTCCCGTATTGGTCCGCGGCATCAAAAAAATTCAACCCCGTGTCATAGCCAGCCCGAAACAGATCCGCCAGCCCCTGGACGCCCAACTTGCGCGTCTGGTTCGAAGAACCACCTACGCCATTCGTCCCGCTGCCCATCGCCAACCGGCTTAGGATCACTTTCTTCGGCCCAAGTTCAATCCGGTCCGTTGCTAATTTCTTCACCGGATTGGCAAACAACGGATACGGAAATTGATGAAGCGAAATGCCTGCGGTGATCGCCGCCGATCGAGTCAGAAAATTACGACGCTGCAAATTGGAGTTCCCCCTACCTCTTGCATGATATAACTTCACATTCCCCGAATGTACCCGCCTCTGCTTTCTCCCCCGTTCGCCCACTCTCCGACCCGACGCTCCGAAACCGGCGGGGCATCGAGTAACGACAAGCTTCTCGGCTGACCCCGTGATTTCAAATCCCTAGACGCCCCTTCCTATCCCATTTCA
>Ga0163144_10015143_pt1 | contig 15944 bp, 9 predicted proteins | sample OliLak19BULKMAT1_FD_123175 | JGI IMG/M metagenome (GOLD analysis project Ga0163144, IMG submission 123175) | Freshwater microbial mat bacterial communities from Lake Vanda, McMurdo Dry Valleys, Antarctica - Oligotrophic Lake LV.19.BULKMAT1 | ecosystem: Environmental > Aquatic > Freshwater > Lake...
CGATCAACGCCAGCGCCTGCTCCCAGTATTCCTCCCGGAACGCGAAGCGACCGTTGGGGTCGTCGTTGTCATACTTTTGTTGCATCAGGTCGTCTATGTTTTTCACAATTTTTAATGTGATAATTCGATAATGTGATAATTGGGCATTGGCTTGGCGTTGGTTTTCAAGGCTTTTGCCCCTAGGCGCCCGAATGTTCCGCAATCCAGGTCTGTAATTTGCTTCGCGCTGCATTGACATGCCATTTTGAAGTTCCTTCACTCATGCCAAGCATATCGCTGATTTCTTTGTGGCTAAACCCATCCAGGGCAAACAAATTAAATACTTGTTGGGTCATGGGGGGCAATCTGCGCATCAAAGCTTCCAGTTGTTGTATGTCGATCCTTTTTTCTGTTTCCTGCCATTCAACGGGCTCTTCTGGATGGGCGCGTTCTATGTCTTCCGTAAAAACGGTAAGCTCCCGCCATTTCTTTTCCCGTCGAAATTCATCAATGGCGGTGTTTATCATGATTCGCCGAATCCAGGCTTCAAAAGGCACGGTTTCGCGGCGGTATTTATCGAGGTTGTTGATGATTTTCAAAAACCCGATGTTGAGCGCCGACACGGCCTCTTGTTCGTCGCGCCGATACCGGACACAAACGGCCATAAGCAACGGAAAACAAGCGCGGTAAAGCGCGTACTGCGCTTTACGATCGCCTTTGTGGGCTGCTTGTAGTAGTTGCGGGTCCAGGTTCATGTTTTGTTATTGTCCAACTCAATCACATACACGCAGGGTCGTGGTGAAAGGTTGGGTAAGGTTGAAAAAAAGTTATGAGAGATGAGTTATGAGTTATGAGTGATGAGTTATGAGTGATGAGTTATGAGTTATGAGTGATGAGTGGGCTCATCAATGTAGTTTTGGTTTGGGGGTGGTTACTCAGCACTAAAAACAGGAGAGAGCAATGATGCAGGTATATGCCACCCACTCCTGCTAAATGGAGTGGGGAGGGCACTTGGGTGTTGGCCTAGCTGTGGGTGTGTAAAAGCCTAAGGAAAGAATACTGGTTACGAGTTGCATTCCCGATCCGCAAGCATTTTAGGTGCTGAAACACCACGCCCCCAAAAGGTTGGATGTTGTGCAAACTCATAACTCATAACTCATAACTCATAACTCATAACTCATAACTCATCACTCATCACTCATCACTCATCACTCAAACAAGCATCATTGGAATTTCCAACGTCCGCTTCAAGTAATACTCCACGTTCTCCCGCACGATAATATCTAGCGGAAGATATTGAACGGCGGGTATCTCTTTGCGGAGAATGAGGTGGTTAACCAAGGTAAGAATACCCAAATAGCCCTGATGCCAGGCATTTTGATTGATAAGAAAGCGGATTTTATTTTCTTCCAATAATTTCAGGTTGGGCTCAATAAGGTCGAAGCCCACAACTTTTATGCGCTGTTGGATTTCGGGGGACAGGGGGGCAAGCAATTTGTAAGCGCGCGAGTTCGTGACAAAAAAGCCGTTCAGTCGTGGGTGCTTTTCCAGTTGCGCGCTGATCCATGCCTTCATTTTTGCCGGATCGTCAAAGTCTTCAAAAATTTCTGAATGTACTTCAATGGATTTAGTGTTGTGCCGCAGGAAAAAATCTTTGAAGCCCTGTTGTTTGGCTTGCAGATGCCGGGCATTTTGCACTTCCTTGTCGAGGTTGAGCACCATGGCATGGTCGCCGTCGTTGAGGCCAAAATTGAGCAGGCGCCCGGCCAGCACACCGCTTTGGTAGGAATCCTGGCCGATGTAACTCAGCGCGTCGGTGCCTTCAATATGGGTGTTTATCATCACCTTGGGGATGCCCAAGCGCGTCGCTTCTGCGATGAGATAATCGGATTCGGTCAAAAAAACGGGCGCAAAAAGCAGTGCTTCAGGTTGGGTTTCGAGTGCCTTTTTGATCACTTCCTCGTATACTTTTGGCTCGAAGAGCGGGAAAAAGTAAAACTCTACGACAACACCATAATGACGTACTGATTCTGCTGCGCGTTCCACACCCTCCTTGGGTTGCGCCCAGTAGGGGTCTTGTTGGAAATGAGGCAATATGACGGCAATGCGCAGGGGCTTTTTGTTGTTGGCCAGCGACCGTGCGACAATGTTGGGTTCGTAGCCCATTTCGCGCATTACTTTAATGACACGTTCGCGTACAGCGGTCGACACATGCCCACGGTTGTGCAGCACCCTGTCGACCGTGCCAATGGAAACTCCGGTTTGTTTCGCTATGTCTTTGATCCGTATTCGCTGGCTCATAAAATTTGATTTGGTACCCCATATCTCCAAACAGCGACCAAGGTAGGCGATTTTGATATTTCTTCAATTATCCTCAAAAAAATAATCAGAATAATAATAACCCTGTGTGCGCACACGGCAGGAGAATAGTTTTTCCGTGTGCGCACACTTAAATAAAAAAAGTTTCCGTGTGCGCACACGGTATGAATATCCTGTTTTATATTTGAGCCGCCTATTTGAACCATTTAGGCCCACAATTCAACACATTCATAGAACAGAACAGGCGCTAACAGTATGAAAGTCAAAGAAAAAGCGAACACTGGATACCTAAAGTACGAGCTCAAAAACTTCGAAAAGCTACCCGTCAAAATATGGGACGACGCCTTGGAAGCCTCCCGGCACGTTGCCCAATCCATTGCTTTGGCCATTCGCCAGCGGCAGCAAGATGGAGAACGCATCGTATTAGGTCTCGCTACAGGCAGTACGCCGATCAAAGTGTATGAGGAACTCGTGCGCATGCACAAAGAAGAAGGGCTGAGCTTTCAAAACGTGGTTTCTTTCAACCTCGATGAGTATTACCCCATGCCCAGGGAAGCCCGCCAGAGCTACTGGCGGTTTATGCACGATTACTTGTTCGATCACGTGGACATGCAGCCCGCCAACATCCACATACCGGATGGCACCGTGCCGATGGAACAGGTTGCCGACGATTGTGCGCGTTACGAAAAACTGATAGACCTTGCTGGTGGCATCGACATTCAGTTGCTGGGTATTGGCAGAACAGGCCATATTGGCTTCAACGAACCCGGTGCCTGGGAAACTTCCCCAACCCGCATGGTGCGCCTCGACCACCTTACCCGCCACGACGCACTAAAAGATTTTCAAGGCGAAGACGATGTGCCCTACCGGGCCATCACCATGGGCGTAGGCAGCATTTTCAAAGCCCGTACGGTGTACCTGATGGCTTGGGGCCAACACAAGGCACATATTGTCCAGCAAGCTATTGAAGGTGAAATTTCTACCGCAGTACCTGCTTCATTCCTCCAAAAACACCCAAATGTAAAAGTGGTGCTCGACCGCAGCGCCGCTGAAGAGCTGACCCGGATGCGTTCCCCCTGGCTTGCCGGTATTTGCAACTGGACAGACGACCTTATTTGCAAAGCGGTCGTTTGGCTCTCGCAAAAAACCGGCAAGCCCATCCTCAAACTCACCGATGAGGATTACAACGAACACGGCCTCAGCGAACTCATCATCGAACAAGCTAATTCCTACGAACTCAATATCCGAATTTTTAACCGCCTGCAGCACACCATCAGCGGCTGGCCGGGGGGTAAACCCAACGCGGACGACAGCAAGCGCCCCGAACGCGCCAAACCTGCCAAAAAAACGGTTATCCTTTTCAGTCCCCACCCCGACGATGATGTGATTTCCATGGGCGGCACCTTCCAGCGCCTCGTCGATCAGGGCCATGATGTGCACGTGGCCTACCAAACTTCGGGCAACATCGCCGTGCACGACTACGATGCCCTGCGCTACGCAGAGTTCATGCTGGAATTTGGGGAAACACAAAAAACAATGGACGAAGCCGAGGCAAAGCGCCTGAAAAAAATCATTCAGTTCTTGGGAAAGAAAAACTCCTCCGATGAAGATTCGCCTGAAGTGCGCAGCATCAAAGGCTTGATTCGCCGGGGCGAAGCGCGTTCAGGTGCCAGGTTTACAGGCCTTAACGACGACCATATTCATTTCCTCGACATGCCTTTTTATGAAACAGGAAAAACCCGTAAAAAACCGCTGGGCGACGCTGATATTAAGATTATCATGGATTTGATGCAGCACTTGAAACCCCATCAGGTGTATGCAGCGGGCGATTTGGCCGACCCACACGGCACCCACCGCGTATGCCTCGATGCTATTTTTGAAGCTTACCGTAGATTGAAAAAAGAGCCTTGGCTGAGCGATTGCTGGGTTTGGCTGTACCGCGGCGCCTGGCACGAATGGGCTGTGCATGAAATTGAAATGGCCGTGCCCATGAGCCCGCACCAACTCCGCAAAAAACGCCAGGCAATTTTTATGCACCAGAGCCAGAAAGACCGTCCACCATTCCCTGGCGACGACAACCGCGAATTCTGGCAACGCGCCGAAGAACGCAACCGCGAAACCGCCCACGCCTACCGGAAACTGGGCTTGTCGGAATACGAAGCCATGGAGGCATTTGTTCGTTGGAAACCCATGTAGCCAGTCATAATTGCTTTTGAATTAATTAATTAATTAAACCATTTTTGTATGAAGCACAAAATTAAACAAGCTCTTCACAGCAGAATCTACAAGATTCCGCTGCTGCTGCTGTGCATGGTCTTTGTCGGCCATATCAGTGCGCAAACCGTGAGTGGAAAGGTGACTGATGCCGGCACCGGAGATCCGCTCATCGGCGCTTCGGTACGGGAAGATGGCACCAGCAATGGCGCTACTACCGATGCCAACGGCGCCTATCGCCTGAATGTCAGCAGCGCCAACGCTACCTTGTCGGTAAGCTACACGGGTTACCAAACAAAATCTGTTTCGCTTGCTGGCAGCGCTACCGCTGATGTGATGCTCGAAGCAGGTACTGCCCTCAATGAGGTAGTGGTTACGGCCCTCGGCATTTCCCGCGAGAAAAAATCGCTCAGCTACGGCGCTCAGGAAGTGAGCAGCAGCGAACTCAACCGGGTGAAAGATGCCAACGTCATCAATTCACTGTCCGGTCGTACTGCCGGTCTGCAAATCAACCGCAGCGGCTCAGGCGTGGGTGGTTCTACCCGTGTGGTGATGCGCGGCCAAAAATCGACACGCGACAACAACGTACTCTACGTTGTGGACGGTGTACCCATGTTCAACTACTCTCCAGGGCAGCCTGGCGATATTTGGGGCCAATCGGGTAATTCTGGCAACGTGGGCCGTGATGGCGGCGACGCTATTTCCAACATCAACCCGGAAGACATCGAGAGCATGACTGTGCTGAAAGGTGCTTCTGCAGCAGCCTTGTACGGCAGCCAAGCCGCCAATGGTGTTATTCTCGTAACAACCAAAAAAGGTAAAGCGGGGGATTCAAAAATTGAATTCTCCTCAAACGCCACCTGGGAAACGGCGGTGATGTCGCCAGAATTGCAGTTTGGCTACAACGCCCGCCCGAACGAAAACTTCAGCTGGGGTGCCAAAGGGTCTTCTCCCGACCACGTGAAAGATTTTTTCAACACCGGTGCTACCTATATCAATTCTATTGGATTGACCGGGGGTAACAAAACAGCGCAGACTTATTTCTCCTACGCGAATACCTCCTCCAAAGGCATCGTGCCAACCAGCGAACTGTCGCGCCACAACGTTACGTTGCGTGAAACGGCTGAGTTTCTGGATGGCCGCCTATCCTTGAACGCTACGCTCAACTATACCAACCAGCGTGGCGATAACCGCAACGTTTCAGGTATGTATTTCAACCCGCTGACAGGTCTTTACCTGATGCCACGCGGCTTGCGTTATGCTGATTACAGCGGTGCTAACTTTGAAAAATACGACGACGTAAGCAAGCTCTACCTTCAAAATTGGGTGGGAAGTCGCGACGACTGGCAAAACCCAGAGTGGATACTAAACCGCAACCCGAACTTCGATTCCCGCAACCGTTTTTATGGTACTGTAGGTGTGAGCCTCAAGCTTACAGATTGGGCCAATATTCAGGTTCGCGGCAACATGGACAAAACTTTCGACCGATTTGAGCAACATTCTTTTGCCGGAACGGAGGCCACGCTGGCTGATGCCAATGGCCGTTTTGTCATGAATGATTTGAAAAGCACCGTGCGTTACGGCGATATTTTATTGAACTTGAAAAAGGATTTGACCAGCGACCTAAACGCTGCGCTTACCCTTGGCACAAGTATCAACGACATCAAAGTGAACTCCTTATATGCCGATTCAAAAGGTCCTGGCTTGTATTATGCCAATACCTTTGTGATCCAAAACATCAAACAGCCGGGTGCAAACATCACCCAGAGTCAGCCAAATCGCACACAGTTGCAATCCGTATTTGGAAGCCTTTCCTTGGGCTATAAAAGCATGTTGTACCTTGACGTAACAGGCCGCAACGACTGGTCCTCTACCCTGGCATTTAGCTCTTCCAATTCATTCTTCTATCCTTCCGTAGGCGCTTCAGTCATCCTGTCAGAGATGTTTGCCATGAAAGGAATTGACTTTGCCAAGGTGCGCGCGTCTTATGCGCAGGTGGGCAATGGCGTGAATGCATACGACACCAACATTCAATACGCCTTCCCCGCTGGTGGCGCGCAAGCGCCTACTACGGGCTTGCTGCCTGGCACTGATGTACAGAACGAATTGTCAAAATCACTTGAATTTGGCGCCGATGTGCGGTTCTGGAGCAACCGTGCCGGCCTCGACCTCACCTGGTACCAAACCAATACCACCAACCAGCGTATTGTGGTGGCAGTGCCAGAGGGTAGCGGCCTTTCTACGGCCATTATCAATGCCGGTGACATTCAAAACTCAGGCATTGAAGCATCGCTTTCACTCACGCCCGTGCGCAGCCGGAATGTGGAGTGGACAACGCAGGTGAATTTTACAACCAATAAAAACAAGGTAATTGAACTTACTCCCTTGTTGAACAATGGCGTGTACACGCTGACCGATGGTGGTGTGAACAACTACGACATGGTCATCCGCAAAGGGTATGCATTTGGTGAAATTAGCGGCAAAGGCTTTACCTACTTGAATGATAAAATCGTGGTAAGCCCAGAAGGTGTGCCACTTGCTGGTGCCGACACGGTGTTGGGCAATCCTGCACCTGACTTCACTTTGGGTTGGAACAATACCGTAAGATTTGGCGATTTCTCCGTGGGTGTGCTCATCGACGGTCGTTTCGGCGGCGAAGTAATGTCGGTTACACAAGCTGTTTTGGATCGCTTTGGTGCTTCGAGGGCAACTGCTGATGCCCGTGATGCCGGTGGCGTTGATGTGGCAGCTGTATTGGCCGATGGCACGCCGTTCTCCGGTAAATTGGATGCGGAAAAGTACTACACCGCAGTAGGTGGTCGCGACGGTATCACGGAAGCTTATATTTATGATGGCACCAGCATTCGTTTGCGCGAGCTTTCGGTGGGTTATGCTTTCCCAAAATCTTTTACCAGCGGGATGGGTAAAAATGTGTCGCTGCGCCTGTCATTGGTAGGCCGCAACCTGATTTATTTTGTCAATAAGGCACCATTTGATCCGGATATTTCAATGGCTACAGGAACGGGACTTCAGGGTGTTGATGTATTCAGCGCGCCTTCCGTTCGCAGCTTTGGCGTAAATGTGGGCTTGACGTTTTAATGAAGTCCTTTAAACACAACAATTTGACTTTCAATAAATTGAAATAACAATGAAAAAGAAACTCAGCCTTTTATTTGGTGCGATCGTGTTGGTAGCAGCTGGCCTGCTGACCTTCCAGAGTTGCACAAAGGACTTTGAGGAAATCAACACCGACCCGTATCGTCCACAAAACATACCCGTTGGTGAAGAATTCAAACAAGTCCTCCAAAACATCTACGCCTATTCTCCAGCATGGATTACACAATTGCAGCAAAACCTGATTGCAGACGTGTATTCTGGCTATATGACGCCGCCCACACCTTTCCGGGGCAACTCCAACAACATGACCTACGATCTGGTAGACGGTTGGAACGAATGGCCCTGGCACGTGGCTTACGGCAGCGTGATGTCGCCCCTGCGCCGCATGGAGGCAAACGCAGGCACAAATTACCCCGAGTTCAACGCTTGGGCTAAAATTTGCCGCGTAGAAGCCATGCACCGCCTCAGCGATATTTATGGCCCAATTATTTACTCGCAGTATGGGGTGCTTACACCTGGTGGCGGCGTGGAATACGACTGCCAGGAGAAAGCTTATCAACTGTTTTTTGAAGACCTTGATGCGGCTGTTGCGGCCCTCACGCCTTTAAAAGACGATGTGAATGCAAAAGCTAATTTTGCCAAATTCGACCTCGTGTACAACGGTGATATCACCAAATGGATACAATTCGCCAATTCTTTGCACCTGCGCCTGGCCATTCGCGTTTCGCGCGTGGCACCTGCAGTTGCCAAAGTGGAGGGCGAAAAAGCAATGTCCCAATCTGTTGGCTTAATGACCGACAACAGCGGCGACTTCCTGGTGACGAGTGCTGATGGCACCACTCACCCATTGAACGTGATGGACAATGCCTGGAACGACATTCGTATGGCTGCTCCGATGGAATCTATCTTGACCGGCTATGCTGACCCGCGTTTGGCCAAGTATTTTGTGCCGTCTGTGATAGTGCCAGGTGCCTATAAAGGTATCCGCCAAGGCATTGCGATTGCCTCAAAATCTGACTATGAAGGCTTTTCGGCGCTCGCTGACCCTGATAAAGTACAGTTGATGACGGCTGCAGAAGTTTATTTCCTGCGTGCTGAAGCAGCCCTTTTGGGTTGGACGGGTGCTGGTGGCACACCACAAAGCTTGTATGAGCAAGGCGTGCAGACTTCCTTTACGCAGCATGGCGCAGGCAGCGCCGCGGCTTATTTGGCCAGTACGGCCCCAGCAGCAGCGTATGTAGATCCGGTGAATGCGGCCAACAATGCTGGCCCGGCAAGTGCCGTCGTACCGAAATGGGATGATGCCGCCGCCACAGCTGTGAAATGGGAGCAGATTATCACCCAGAAATGGATCGCAGTGTATCCTGATGGACAGGAAGCATGGTCAGAATACCGCCGCACAGGTTTCCCACGGCTGTACAAAGTGTTGGTAAACAACAGTGCCGGCAAAATTGATACCGATAAGGGCATCAAGCGGATCAATTTCCCCGCACCGGAATACAGCACCAACAAAGCCGAAGTGACCCGGGCGGTGCAATGCCTCGGCGGCGCCGATAACGGCGGTACAGCGCTTTGGTGGGATGTAGATTAATGTCACAACGATTATACTTCAAATAGTTTAGTGCCTTTGGCCCGCCTGTAGTGTATCACAGGCGGGCTTTTTTGGAACAAACGCTACATTTGTGCATGAAATCATACTGTCTCCTCATTCTGACCTTGGCGCTCTTTTTTTCCTGCAAAAAAAGCACCCCATCTGGCGCGGCTTTTACCGAAATACCCCGCAGCCGCACCAATATCGACTTTCGCAACCTCCTCATTGAAAAGGAAACGTTCAATATTTTCAAGTACCAATACTTCTACAATGGCGGCGGCACGGCGGTTGGCGATTTCAACAACGATGGGCTGATCGACCTGGTTTTTACAGGGAATATGGTCAAGAATCGCTTGTATTTGAATAAAGGAAATTTTGAATTCCGTGACGCAACGCAGGAGTCGGGTATTGCTGGAAAAGAAGGCTGGTGTACGGGCGCTACGCCCATCGACATCAATCAGGATGGTTGGCTCGACCTGTATATTTGCCGGGCAGGCTATCCATTCGACAATTTGCGCAGCAACCTCCTGTTCATCAACCAGGGTACAACTGCGGATAAAAGCGTGAAATTTGTAGAAAAAGCAGCGGAATACAGGCTCGCCGACCTTGGCCACACCACCCAGGCATCCTTTTTCGACTACGACAAAGACGGCGACCTCGACCTGTTTTTGATCAACCATTCTACCGTGGAATACTCCCGCGGCTCACTCGATATTTATTCCATCAAAGGAAAAAAGAACCCTGATTTTACCAACAAGCTTTTTAGAAACGACAACACGCCACAAGGGCCTCGATTTACCAATGTCACAGAAGCCGCAGGTATAACATCTAATGTACTAACTTTTAGCCTTGGGCTGAATACCTGCGACATCAACCTGGATGGCTGGCCCGACATCTTTATCTCCAACGATTTCAACGAGCCAGATTACCTGTTCATGAACCAAAAAAATGGCACATTTCGGGAGGAACTGGCAGAACGTTTCGACCATACATCCCTGTTTTCCATGGGCTGCGATGTGGCCGATTTCAATGGCGATGGCTTGCCCGACCTCGTGAGCCTCGACATGCTCCCTGAAGGTAATCACCTGCAAAAAATGCACTCCGGCGCTGATAATTTTGAGAAGGTGTACACGATGATGCGCTCCGGATTTTACAAACAATACAGCCGCAACATGCTTCAATTGAACAATGGCGATGGCACTTTCTCAGAAATCGGACAGTTGGCCGGGGTGTCGAACACCGACTGGAGCTGGGCATCCCTGTTTTTTGATTTTGACAACGATGGCACCCGCGACCTGTTCATCAGCAATGGCTACCCGCGCGACCATACCAACATGGACTTTCTGAAATTCACCGCCGATGAAGTGGTGCGCATGCAGAAAGGGGAACAAAACATCGGTTTTCAGGAGTATTTGCAAAAAATGCCACCCATTATGGAGCCGAATTATTTCTTCAAAAACGAGGGGGGACTAAAATTCAGCAACCAAACTGTAGCCTGGGGGCTAAACAAACCGGTGGTGACCCAAAGCGCCGCCTGGGCGGACCTTGACAACGACGGCGATCTCGACCTGGTGCTTAACAACACCAACGAATACGCGGATGTATTGGAGAACAATGCCAACGAAAACCCGCAGCATCACTGGCTGCGCGTGCAGCTTCAGGGCTCCAAGGCCAATCCTTGGGGAATTGGGGCTAAAGTGTGGGCCTACGCAGCGGGTCGCGTCGTTTATGTGGAACAAAATCCTGTGCGCGGTTTTCAGGCATCCGTCGACCCCGTGCTGTCACTGGGCCTTGGCAATGTGGGCCAATTGGATTCCCTGGTGCTGGTATGGCCAACGGACGAAAAGCAGGTATTGAAAAACGTGCCGACCAATCAGACATTGACCTTGAAAATTGAGGCAGCGCAGGAACATTGGGTTTTTAAACAACAAACGCTTGTGCCCATGTTTTCGGAAATGCCTGGCACAATCCCATTTCAACACCAGGAAAATGAAAACAATGATCTGAAAAAGCAAAGCCTGATGCCCTGGTTCTATTCCCGGCAAGGGCCTGCGCTGGCAGTAGGTGATGTGAATGGCGATGGCCTGGAAGATGTTTTTTTGGGTGGGGCGAAAGGCCAGGCAAGCGAATTGTTCCTGCAACAGCGTGCGGGAGCTTTTGCTAAAAGTACCCAATCCAGCTTTGTCGCAGATGCTGGCACAGAAGCCGTAGATGCCAGCTTTTTTGACGCGGATGGCGATGGCGACTTGGACTTGTACGTTTGTTCCGGCGGCTACGAATTTGAGCCGGAAAGTCCCTTATTGCAGGATAAATTGTACCGCAACGACGGTCGGGGCAACTTTTCAAAATCAGAACCATCCCTTCCTAACTTCCCATATCCGAGCACCTGCGTGCAGCCCATGGACGTGGACGGCGATGGCGACCTGGATTTATTTGTTGGTGGAGGCATTTTGCCCGGAAATTACCCTAAAACAGCACCCAGTATCTTGTGGCGCAACGATGGGAAAGGCAAGTTCTCCCGCGATCAGGAATTCCCGGCGGCAACCGACGCGCTTTGGCTGGATGTAAATGGGGACAAACAGCTTGATCTGGTAATCATTGGCGAGTGGGCACCGATTCAAGTGTATGAAAACCAAAGCGGTAAATTGAAGGCGCAAACGGCTAAATATATCCCCTTCAATTCCTCAGGCTTGTGGTGCAGCATCCACGCCGCCGACCTTGATGAAGATGGTGATCTTGACCTGATTGCCGGGAATTTGGGCCAAAACACCCAAATGCAGGCCAGCGAGACCGAGCCACTCAACATCTGGTACGACGATTTCGACAGCAACGGCAGCGTTGATCCTTTGATGTTTTATCATGTGCAGGGGAAGTCATACCCGCTGGTTTCCATGGAGGATTTAACCAACCAATTGCCTTACCTCCGCAAAAAATTCAACTATTTCAAGGACTACGCCGATGCACAAGTTGGCGATGTGCTGCGCCCAGCGCAAATGTCGGCAGCCACCCATGCGCAAGCTGCTAACCTTGAAACCTTTTGGCTGGAAAATAAAAACGGCATTTTTGAAAAAAGAGCTCTGCCCACTCAAGCCCAAATCGCTCCCGTTCAAGCCATCGCCACGCTCGATGCCAATGGCGATGGGCATGCTGATATCGTGCTGGCGGGTAACCGCACCCACGCCCGCGTGAAGCTCGGCAGCCTGGATGGCAACCACGGGCAGCTGTTTCTAGGCGATGGGAAAGGCGGGTTTGTTTTTTCGCCCCAGCAGCAATCGGGACTCAAAGTGCGGGGTGATGTGCGGGCTTTGGAAGTGCTGAAGCTAGGTGGGAAAACGGGGCTGTTATTTGGGGTGAATAATAGCGGGGTTCGGAGTGTGGAATGCGGAATGCGGAGTGCGGAATAAGCTCGTAGTTTCACGCTGTGTCTGGCATTCCGCACTCCGCACTCCAAAATCCGCATTCAATCCCCTCTCCCATAAGCCGCTAAAAACACCGAAGCCGCCGCTGCGCCCCCGGCCAAAGCCCCCACCAAATAAATCCAAATATCGCCCAAAGAGAACATGCCCGCGACGGTAGCGCCGATGCACACTGCCGGGTTGAAGGCACCTCCGCTGATAGCCCCCAACCCGCAAGTTGCGGCCATCACGGTGAAGCCAATAGCAAGGCCATAGTGGGAATTGCCGGCGTTGCTTTCTGTGGTCGCTACATTCAGCACCACATAAGCCAGCGCCAAAGTGCCTAAAAATTCGCTCAGCAGGGACGCAAAAGGATCGGGATTGCTGTGGAAGGCGATGGCTGCCCCGCCGCCAGAACCGTGCAGGTAAGCTCCAATAGAAGCGGCTATTACCCCGCCAAATATCTGCGCCACCATGTACATAATGGTGTCGTTTATTTCTATTTTTCCACGAATGCGCACCGCGAGCGTGACGGCAGGATTGAAGTGCCCGCCGGAGATATGGCCACCCGCATAAATCATTGCCATGTACATGGCGCCGATGGCCAGTGGTGCCAGGGGTGTTATGTCGGGGTTATTGGAAGTAAGTATTGCCGTGAGCACGAGAAAGAAGGTGCCGATAAATTCTACGAGGTACTTTTGCATGGTTCTGTCGTTTTGTTTGGCGAAAAGTCGATTTTTGCGGGGTGGGGGAACATATAGACCATGATTTTTTAACACATAGACACATAGGGACATAGAAAACATAGCACGACGGACTCAAAAACTATGTTTTCTATGTCCCTATGTGTCTATGTGTTAAAAAATACACGGACTATCTAGTAAATTCACCCGTTTTGATTCACAAAATAACAAATAACGCGCATGAAACACCTCCCTTTTATCCTCCTTTTTTTATTCATAATGGCACATAGTGAAACGAATGCCCAAAACCAGGTGCTTACGCCCGAACTGCTCTGGAAAATAGGTCGTGTTGGCCTGGAATGTGTATCGCCCGATGGTCAATTGGCTGTTTATGGCGTTGCCCGCTACGATATGCCAACGAATAAAAGCAGTCGGGCGCTGTATTTGGTCAATATTCAAAGCGGCGATACCCGCCTGCTCACCGACCCGGATAAGACAAGCTCCGACGCAGAATTTCACCCCGATGGGAAAAAACTGGGCTTTCTGCGCGATGGAAAGTTGCACGAGATGCCCGTCAGTGGCCCAGGCGAGGCTGTGAAGGTCAGTGATTTGGAAATTAATGGTTTCCACTACGCACCCAATGGCAAGCATATCCTTTTTGCCCAAGACGTAAAATTGGATAAAAACCTCCAGGAGCTCCATGCCGACCTGCCCAAATCCAGCGGCCGCGCTTTTGACGGGCTGATGTATCGGCATTGGAAAAGCTGGCACGACTACGCATACAGCAATGTTTTTTACGTGAACTACCGCGACGGACAATTTACATCCAAACCCGTCAATATTCAAGGCGACGAACGCTTCGATACCCCCCTGACCCCCGATGGCGGCATGGAACAAATTTCCTGGAGCCCCGATGCGCGATGGATCATTTACACCTGTCGGAAAGCCAATGGCACGGCTGAAGCCCAATCCACCAACAGTGACCTGTATGCCTATGAAGTTGCTTCGGGGAAAACACTCAATTTTACGGAAGACCTCTCCGGCTACGACCGCGACCCTGTTTGGTCGCCCGATGGGAAATACCTCGTTTGGACAAGCCTCGCCCGCGCAGGCTATGAGGCCGATCGCCCGCGCCTGATGATGATGGAAGCGCAAACCAGTCAGCGGGAGGAACTTACCACTAGCTGGACTTATGAAGCCAATAACCCCGTTTGGGCAGCTGATAGTAAGTCTTTGTATTTTATCAGCAGCGAAAATTTTACGCAGCAGATTTACCAAATCAACCTCGCCGACAAAAAAATCAGGCGCATCACAGAAGGCACGCATGATTACACGGCCTTAAAAGTGGCGGGTAATGAGCTCATTGCCACGCGCAACTCCATGATAACGCCTGCGGAAGTATATGCCGTGAACGCCAAAACGGGTGTTGCGCGACAGCTTTCCCAGGTTTCCGATGAAGTGTGGGCCAACCTGGCCAAGCCCAAAGTAGAGCGCCGCACCGTGAAAACTTTTGACGGGAATGACATGAATGTGTGGCTGATTTTACCGCCAAACTTCGACCCGACAAAGAAATATCCTGCCTTGGTATATGCCCAAGGAGGCCCCCAATCCGCCTTGAGCCAATTCTTCTCTTACCGCTGGAATTTCGCCTTGATGGCTTCCCATGGCTATGTCGTGGTAGCACCATGCCGCCGCGGGATGCCCGGCTCCGGCCAAGCCTGGAACGATGCCATTACGGGCAAATGGGGTGATGCGATGAAGGACTATCTCTCTGCTACGGATGCGGCGGCGAAGGAACCATTCATTGATGCTACAAAAATGGGTGCTGTGGGTGCCAGTTTCGGTGGCTACGCCGTGTATTGGCTGGCAGGCAATCACCAAAAGCGGTTCAAAGCCTTTGTTTCCCATTGCGGCTTGTTCAACCTGGAAAGCTTTTATGGAACAACCGAAGAAGTTTGGTTCCCGTATTACGATTTCGAGGGCGCTTACTGGCAAACACCAACACCGAAAATGTATCAAACCGATAGCCCGCATCTCTACGCAAAAAACTGGGACACGCCCATGCTCGTAATTCACAACGAACTTGACTTCCGGGTGCCTTTCAGCGAAGGCATGCAGGCATTTCAGGTAGCGCAGTTAAAAGGAATCCCTTCACGTTTTTTGAGCTTCCCCGATGAAGGACACTGGGTGAGTAAGCCGCAGAATAGTTTGCTGTGGCAGCGGGAGTTTTTTGGGTGGCTGGACAAGTACCTCAAGTGAATGCGGAATGCGGAGTGCGGAGTGGGGAGTGCGGAGTGCGGAATGCGGAGTGGGGAGTGGGGAATGCGGAATGCGGAATGCGGAGTGGGGAGTGCGGAGTGGGGAGTGCGGAGTGGGGAGTGCGGAATGCGGAGTGGGGAATGCGGAGTGGGGAATGCGGAGTGGGGAATGCGGAGTGCGGAGTGTGGAATGCGGAGTGTGGAGTGCGGAGTGTGGAGTGCGGAATGCGGAGTGGGGAATGCGGAGTGTGGAATGCGGAGTGCGGAATATGCTCATCATTTGGCCATGCTTTTGGAATTTGTCGCTGGCACTAATGAGGAAGAATTGTTAAATGAAATAGTATAATAGGCTAAACTGCGGGAATGTTTAGAAAAGTGTGTCAAATCA
>Ga0163144_10015145_pt1 | contig 15942 bp, 13 predicted proteins | sample OliLak19BULKMAT1_FD_123175 | JGI IMG/M metagenome (GOLD analysis project Ga0163144, IMG submission 123175) | Freshwater microbial mat bacterial communities from Lake Vanda, McMurdo Dry Valleys, Antarctica - Oligotrophic Lake LV.19.BULKMAT1 | ecosystem: Environmental > Aquatic > Freshwater >...
GCCCATGCAGTTGAGGATGTCGACGCGAAGCACGTCCGACCACACCCCGTGCGGATAGTAGAACACCCACATTTGAAAACGAAAGAGAATGGCCAAGCCACCCAGAAAGCCGGCCCGGCGCAGCGCGGCCAGCGAACGGCCCCACGGCGAAACCCCGCGCTTCTCCCGGCTATCGACCAGAAACGCCAGGGTCACCCCAGCCAAAAACAGGAACACGGCCGGAGCCACGCCGCCGGGAAACTGCGAAAAAACGTAGACGCCCGTATCGCGTAAACTCTTGTCGGTAAAACTCTCCCAGACGTGGCCCTGAAGCATGACCAGCGTGGCCATGCCTCGTGTCCAATCAATAAACCCCAGCCGGTCGGTTGTGCTCGCTTGTTGCGTCCCCAATCTTCCATAATAAAGCGGATGACCCGTCGAAATTTTCTCGCCTCGCTGCTGGCTCCCGAACCGGTAATTGATATCCACCAACACACGCCCTACACGGGCCGAACCGATGAGGAGCTCGTGCGCCATCAGGAGACGATGGGGGTGACCCTATCGATCCTGTTGCCGGCCGGAAAGAAGTACGGCTTGGCGGCCGGTGCGGGGGGCAACGACATCTGCGTCCGTTTAGCCAAGCAGTATCCGCAGCGGTTTAAGTTCTTCGCGAACGAAGCCCCCGACGAGCCCGACGCGCGTCGGACGATCGAGAAATATTTGAAGATGGGCGCGATCGGCATTGGGGAACAAAAATTCCCGCTCGATTGCGATGGCCCCGAGGTGCGCGCCGTCGCCGAACTCGCCCGCGACTTCAAAGTGCCCGTGCTGCTGCACTTCGAACACAACACGTACAACCTCGGCTTCAACCGCTTCTATCGCGTGCTCGAAAAGTATCCGACCGTGAACTTCATCGGCCATGCCCAAACCTGGTGGGGCAACATCGACGCGGCCTTGACGCAGGAAGATCTGTACCCGCGGACCAAGGTGACCCCCGGCGGCATCACGGACAAGTATCTGGCCAACTATCCGAACATGTTCGCCGATATGAGCGCCGGCAGCGGCCTGAACGCGCTGCTGCGCGACGAAGATCACGCTCGCGGATTCCTCGATCGCCACCAGAACAAGCTGCTCTACGGCAGCGACTGTAGCGATCGCGATGGCAAAGGCGATCGTTGCAGCGGCGGCAAACAACTCGAAACGATTCGCCGACTGGCCCCGAATAAAGCGGCCGAACGGAAGATCCTTTACGAAAACTCGAAACGGCTGTTCCGGCTCTAATTGAGATAACGAAGGGTGACGGCCGCGGGACCACCGGGGGCGACGGTCAGCTTCTGCGTCAGCGCCCCGAGCGTCTCATGCCAAACCGCGAGCGTGTAACTCCCCGGCGGCAGATCCGGCCAAGCGAACTCGCCCTTGGCATCGGTCACCGCGAGGAACGGATGGTCGAGCACGCCGATGTAGGAGCGCATCCAGTTATGCACGTTGCACTTGACCGGAACCATAATTTCCGGCCGGGCGAAGCGTCGTTGCAAGTCCGGCGCGCCGGGTGGCTGCTGCTGGTTCCAATCCCGATTTTCCTTCGGCGTCGGGTGAATATTGTGCGAGACCGGATCGGCATTCTTCACCGTTAGCGTCTGGCCCGTCCGCAGCGCGAGCACGCGCGGCACAAACTGGCAACCCTTCTGTTCCAGCACGACCGAGCCGGTCGCCGGCCCAAAGGTGACACCCTCCAGCCCGGCTTGAATGTAGACGAAAGCGTTTGCCAACCCGCCGTCGGTCGCCACGGCGATCAACTGCTCTTCAACCGGCTCGGCATGTAGCTTTTCGCAGTCAGCTTCGGCGTCCATCGAAATGACTTTGGTTTCTCGCCGGGGGCCGGAGTATTCCACGCGGCCGCTGAGCTTAACGCCGGGCTCCGGCTTTCTCGGCCCACAAGCGGCCAGCAACAAAACGAACCCAAGCGCTAAACCTTTCACGGCTTCTCTCCGGTGAGCGATTCCAGGAAGGCAACAAGGTCGGCTCGCTCCTGGCGCGTGAACATCGTCAGCGGGCGCAGCAGCGGATCCAGTTGCGGGTTGCCATTGCCGCCGCCGACGTAGAAATCGACCACCTCTTTGAGCGTCTTCAGGCTGCCATCATGCATGTACGGAGCGGTCTCGGCAACGTTCCGCAGGCTGGGCGTACGGAAGGCCCCTCTGTCCCTCTCTCGCCCGGAAACCTTGAATCGGCCAAGGTCGGTCAGCTCGCCGGCCGGGTCCATGCCGACCCCGAGATTGTGAAACTGATGATCGGTGAACAGCGCGCTCTCCTTGCCGATCAGATGGCAGGTGGCACAGTTGGCTTTGCCCCGAAACAGTTCCAGGCCGCGCTGCGCGTCGGCCGACAGCGCCGTTTTGTCCCCGCCGAAAACGAACCGGTCAAACGGCGAATTCCCGCGGACGAGCGTTTGTTCATAGGCCGCAATCGCCCGCGCGATGCGTTCAATGGTTACGCTGTCGTCGCCATAAGCCGCCGCCATCATCTGGCGCATCTCGGGCAGCGCCTGCACGCTAGCCACCACGCCACTGGGGCTGTGGCCCATCTCTATCGCGTTCATCATGGGCCCAGAGGCTTGTTCTTCCAGCGACTTCGCGCGACCGTCCCAGAACTGGGTTTGCTGATGAACCGCGTTCCACACCGACGGCGCATTGCGATTGCCCATTCCGCCCTTCACCCCGGGCGAGGCGGGCCGTGCATCCGCAAAGCCCTTCTCCGGCTGATGGCAGTTCGCACAAGCCACCGTGCCATCCACCGAAAGCGCCGGACTGAAGAACAGCTTTTTCCCCAGCGCTACCGCCGCCGCGGGAGCCGGATTCGGCACCGGAGGCAGGCCCAGCGGGGCGGGAGTCGACAACGCGGTACCGACGAAGTCCGCCGTCGTCTTCGTGCAGCCGGCGACGGTCACAAGCGATATGAAGACCAACCAGCGCATGTTACTGTCCAATCGCGATAACGCCCCAGGGCTTGTCCCCGGCCTTCACTTTACGCACGACAGTCATCGTGGCGACGTCGATTATCGAGACATCGTTGGACGGACCGTTGGCCGTAAACAGCAGCTTTTCGTCCGGCGAAAGGGTGATGCCCCAGGGCCGTTGGCCGGCCTCGACGGTGGCCGTTACCTTGTCCGTTTTCGTATCGATGGCGAGCACTTTTTTGCCGCGCCCGGTGCTGACAAAGAGTCGGCTTCCGTCGCGGGTCAGGGCGGTGCCCATCGGCTTCAAGCCCGGTTCCAGGGCCACCGTGCCGGCCGCTTCCAGTTTTACGAGATCGAGAATCGTCAGGTTGGCATCGTTTTCGTTGGTCACGTACGCCCGCTTCCCGTCCGGCAGAACGGCCACCGAACGGGGCCGACGACCCACTTTCATCACTTTGATCACGGTCCCCGCCGCGGTATCGACGGCGGAAACAGTGCCGTCATTCTCTGAGGTCACATAGACGACTTTTCCGTCCGGGCTCAGCGTGACGCCTTCGGGCTCTTCGCCCGTCGGGACACTTTTCACGACGCTGCCATCGGCAATGCGAATAATGCTCAGGCCCGAGGCGTCTTCATTGGCTACATACAGAATCGACCCGTCGCGACTGATTGCAAACTGTTCCGGATCGGAGCCGCCAAAAAACTTGCGGACCACTTTGCCCTGCGCCAGATCAACCACCCCGATGCCGTCCGCCGACTTATCGGGCGGCGGCAACGTGCTCTCATCCACCCCCGGAGGTGCCGAGGGCGATCCGCTCAACGCTACGTATATCTGCCCGCCGAAGTCATGCACTCCGCGCGGCCGTTTCCCCAACGCAATCGTCGCAACGGACTCAGGCTTGGCCGGGTCGATAACGGTGAGATCGCCGGAGCCTTCATTGGTGACATACACCAGGTAGCTCGGTTTGGCGGCGGGCTCCGGAGCCTTCGAGCAAGCGGCGGCAAACACCGCCATCGCAACGAGCAGAGATTTCTTCATGGGAATTAGTAAACGATCCGATCTTTCTTCTCTTCCAGCTTGGCCGTGGCCAGGGCGGGCACCTTCAACAGATCTTCAAACGCCTTGAACCCGCCATTCTCCTTGCGCCAGGCAATCACGGCCGAAGCCTGCGACCGCTTCAGGCTCAAGGCGCTCTCCAACTGGATCGCCGAGGCGGTATTCACGTTGATCTTCTCCACCGCCTCGGGTGGAAAATGTTTGACCAAATAGTCGACCACCGTTGAATATTCACCGTCGGTGGCCTTCATGCCGAAGGCCGCCATCCGCGTCATGGTCTTATCCCAGCCACCCCGGTCCTGGCGCGGCGAGACTGACCGCGCCACTTCGTGGCATTGTTTGCACAGCTTTTCCGTCTCCGCCTGGCCCGGCCCTTCCGGGAGTTGTTGGCCATAGGCCGCGAGAGCTAGAACGACAACGAGTCCGTATCTCATACTTCTAGTTTAATGCTCAATCGGGAAGCTGAAGGCGTACTGATTGCCGTCGTAGGCACCGACGTAGACTCGGCTACCGCCGGCCGACAAGCCGCCGCTGTGCACAAACGAAGTGATCGTCTTGCCCGAGTTCCACAGCTCTTTACCGGTCGCGCCGTCGAGGGCGTACAACACGGCGGGAACCGACTTGGCGACGATCGTCTTCAAATCCTTCCCGCGGAACTCGCCCGAGGAGAGAGCAAAAACAACGCCGTTAATCACCAGTGGAGGCAGCGGCGAAACGAGTTCGCGCGACGTCCAGGCCACTTCCAACTTGCCCGCCCCACCCAGCTTAAACGCCGTTATGTTTTTATCGGAGGGGGCCAACAGCCAGCGGTTGCCGGCCGGATCCTGCCAACTGGCGACGCCGCCGGCCTGGTATCCGGCCGCCGAGAACACCGGCGATTGCGCAAACGCGGCCGAGAGGTTGGTCGTATCGATCACCTGCAAGTGGCCCTGGGCAGAGGTCGCAGCCGCCATGTCTTTCCCCTTATAATCGAACAGCACGGGCGAAGAGGTGAACTCCCCGGCCGTCGATTTGAAGGAGCCTTTTGCGGCTAGAGTCTTTGCTTCGAGAGCGGCCAGTTCAGTGCCGGCGGCGACGTACACAGTGCCATCCGGAGCGATCGCCGGGCCAACCGTGCCTGCCACGTTCGCGGGAGTCGTCCACTTCGTCACGTCCTTCGTATCGATGCCGAGGGCCCAAACGCCGTTGGCGACGCCGGAACAGCTGTTGGTGGTGGAGACGTAAGCAAAGCGATCCACCACAATCAGGCCTTGGGCGTTGGCACCGGCGGGCAGAAACGAAAGGCCCGGGGCCGGCTCTTCGCCATTGCCTAAGTAAACCGAGTGGAACTTGCCGTCGCCGCTCAAGGAGTTGACCCATTGCACGCGTGCGGCGAAAGGATTCGGAGCACCGGCGGCGGGCTTGGTAGCGGGCACCGGACGCGGGGCCTGGGGACGAGGCGGCGGGTCGCGTTTCAAGGTCACTGCGCCTTCGTAAGGCTCGCCGACACCACCCTTGGCCGGGGTGCCGCGGCCGGGGCTGGAGCCGGTGGGAACGGGCGGATAGCCGAGACCAGTGGGCCGCGTAACGGCGGAAGTCATACCGCCCGGGCAATCCAGTGTGCCTGGCTTCGCCGCACCGGGAGTGGCATGGCTATTGGCCCATTCGGTGCGGGCCAGATCGAGGTCGTAGGCAACCACCGTGTCATTGCTTCCGCCGAAGAAGCCGAGCGCGCGAAAGCCACGATGACCGATAAAGAAGTCGACGAGCGACGGCGGCATAAGTGTATTCAGTTGACGGGCGGAGTTGGCCGGCTTTACCTTCCACACGAGTTCGAAGCCAGGCTTGCCCATCGATTGAGTCGAAATCTTCCCATCGTTGCGGACCCAAAAGGATCGCTGGGCATCGAAGCCGCTGGTCATCCAATCTCCTTGCCCCCGCTGGGCAAAAGCGGTGAAGGCGGTTAGGAACAAAACCAGGGGTACGGAAGGCGAAATGATTCTACGCAGGACCAAGGGTATCTTCTCCAATTCGAACGTCGAAACTAGATCATATAACGCAAGAGGGCTCGATTGGGATATAGTGTGGTTTTCGGAGACACGCCGTTCCATATGAGAAGATCCTTGCCCGCTCTTTTATTTCTTGCCGCCGCTTCGCTGGCTTGCGCCGCCGACTGGTTGACGGACGGAGGCGACTCCAAACGGAACAACTGGCAGAAAGATGAAAAAATCCTGACCAAAGCCAACGTCAAGGGTATGCAGTTGCTTTGGAAGAAGAAGCTCGACAATGCACCCCGGCAGATGCACTCGCTGCTTGAGCCGCTCGTGATCGGCAAGGTCGATACCAAGAGTGGCCCGAAAGAACTCGTGATCCAGGTTGGCGTGTCGAATAATGTATACGCTATGGACGCCAAGAGCGGTGAGATGGTTTGGCATCGGAAACTGGAAAGCACCTTTGAAGACACGGCTGGAGGCCGCGGCCCCAGCGTGCTGTGCCCTGGCGGGATGACGGCCAACGTCACCATCGGCCCTGGCGAGCAGCCGGGCAGCTACAAGATCTACGGCGCGGGGTGGGACGGTCGGCTGCATATCCTGAACGCCGCCGATGGCGAACCGCTCTCGAAGCCGTTGAAGTTCATGCCGCCCAACGGCAAACCCTATGCCTTGAACCTGGTCAACAACGTCATTTACACCCACAGCGCCCAAGGCTGCGGTGGTAATCCGAATATGGCCTACACCTACGATCTGGCCACCCATAAAGTCGGCAGCTGGGGCCCGGCCGGCGGTGGCATGTGGGGACGCTCCGGCCCGGCCGTCAGCAAGGATCTGGTGATGTACACCGGCACCGGCGACGGGAAATGGGATCCGGAAAACGGCGTCTACGGCAACGGCATCATCGGCGTGAAGCAGAACCCGGAAACCAAAGGCCTCGAACTGATGGACTACTACGGCCCCTCCAACGCCGAGTGGCTCTGGAAGCGCGACCTTGACATGCAGGTCACTCCCACCATCTTCGACTACAAGGGCAAAGAGTACATGATCGACGCGAGCAAAGAATGCCGCCTCTATCTGATGGATACCGAATCGATCGGCGGGGACGACCACCGCACCGCCGCCTACCGCACCCCGCTCATCTGCAACGAGATCGTCGACTTCGCCGAAGCCGGCATCTGGGGTTCGCTCGCCTCCTGGGAAGACGCCAAAGGGACCCGCTGGGTTCTCACCCCGTTCTGGGGCCCGAAGCACCCGAAATATAAGGCCCCGCTCGAATACGGCCCGGTGAAGAAGGGTGCCATCGCAGCCTTCAAAATGGACCTCGTCAACGGCAAACCGGTGCTGCAACCGGCCTGGGTCTCGCGCGATATGAATCAAGCGGAACCGCCGTTGATTGCCAACGGGATGATCTTCGCTTACGGCAGCGGTGAGAACACGGCCCAGGCGTTCCCCGACGTCGGCCTCGACTTCCGGATGGAACGCCGCATTCCGTTGTCGACCCACGCCGTCCTCTTCGCCCTCGACGCCGAAACCGGCAAAGAGCTTTGGAGCAGCGGCAAAGAGATCACCAACTGGAACCATTGGAGCGGCATTGCCCTCTCCAACGGCCAGGTCTACATCAACACTTACGACGGTCATATCTACTGCTACGGCTTGAAGAAATGAGACTGGTCGCGACTCTGCTTCTCCTGGCCCTGGGCGGCGGTCCCGCGTCCGCCCAGCCGCCGACCCCGGAGCAGATCGACCAGGCGCTGGAAGCCTATCGACGCATTCTGGTCGACTGGGGCAGCCTGACCCGCTACGGCAGCGAAAACTCCGAACTGCGGCCCCAAGCGGGCCGCGTCGTTTTTCTCGGCGACGAGATCACCGAAAACTGGGGCCCGGAGTTCTTCTCTGGGAAACCTTATTTGAACCGTGGCATCATCCGGCAAACGACGCCGCAAATGCTCGTCCGCTTCCGGCAGGACGTGATCGCCCTCAAGCCCGCCGTCGTCATCATCCAAGCCGGAACCAACGATCTCGCCAGCGTCATGGGCCCCTCGACGGAAGGGACGATGGCGGAGCACTTTATGTCCATGGTGGAACTAGCCCAGCACCATGGTATCCGCGTCGTCCTGGCCTCGGTCACCCCCGTCTGTGACTGTTTTACCAAGATGACCAGCCGTCGGCCCGCCGGCAAGATCATCAGCTTGAACGGCTGGCTCAAGGACTACGCCAAAAAGGTCGGAGCCGTTTATCTCGACTACCACGGGGCGCTGGTCGAAGGCCGCGCGATGAAGAAAGACTACACCGTCGACGGCCTGATTCCGAACGCCGCTGGCTATGCCCGCATGGCCCCACTCGCCGAAAAAGCGATCGCCGAAGCCCTCGCTCGCTAGCGGGAACCGAGAAACGGGATCTTCTCTTTCGTCCGTTCCCAAAACGTTTTTTCGCGGCCCACGTTGGGGTCGAACGGCTTCGTTATGAGAATCGCTTTTACGTCGAACGGGTCGGCCAGGCGCTCCCAAGGGGCGGTCGAAAGCAACCGAACCCGATAGCCTTCGAAGGCATAAGTCCGTCGCTCCAGTGTGCCGTCGTCTTTTTCAAGGACGATCGAGAAACCAGTTACGGTCGAAGTCTTCTTGGCGGAGGTAACCTCCACCGGGTGGACGGCGCTGGGGTAGTAACCCTTTACCTCGCGCAACCGAAACGCCGTTTCGTAACGTTTGCGCCGGACGTTAAAGATGAACACGCGCAAGCCGTCGAACTCGTAATCATGGCCACCGCGGGGAAGCGTCGTCCAAAGATAATGCTTCTTCGTGACCCCTTCCTCATTCTTCACTTCGCCCAGCGGGAACCAGGACGTGATCCGGTGGCCTTCGGCGTATTGGGCCACGTCATCGGGAATTGTCATCGTCAACGCCCGCGTCAAAGCCCAACCGGCCCGGCCTTCCACGCTCCGTACGAGACTCCAATCCTCCATCTTCACCGTGTCCACTTCGGCGGCGACCTTCGGGGATTCCTTCACGATCGCGACGGGGCGGGGCGGGGCCGACTCGTCCACTTCCGGCAACATCCGGCGAGAGATATCGAGCCAATCCGAAGGGGGCTTCGGAGGAGCGGGCATCGGCGGGCGCTCAATCCCGTCGTCTTTGCTCTTGTCTTTCTGTTTGTCTTTGCGACTTCGCTTTTTGGGAGGGGCGGCGGGCGCGATCTCTTTATTCACCGCCGCTTGAAAGCGAACCCGCGGTGCTAATCGGTGACCGATAATCACCAGCTTCTCGTTTTCCTTCAACTGGTGAAAGCTCGGGGCTTGCCGGTTCGGCTCGGTATGAAGATTCAAGACGTCATAGACCATGGCCTCGCCCTGCGCCGGCAGTTTCGCGGCAATCTCGTTAGTGGCCCGCAGCTTATCCATCTGCTCGGGCGTCAACAGCTTTTCGCCGTCGCACCATCCTTCCACCCCACTGGCCACGCGCACCCGCGTGAACCGCCGCCTAACCTGCAGGATAGCCAAGCGATCCGCATGCTTCACCGTCGCCACCGTCGACGATTTCAGCGAGATCTCCTGCCGGATATTCAGCGTGATCGGACCTGCAAACGCTTCGCCAATTACTGGCGCTTTCGCGGGCCCTTGATTACACGCTACACCGAAAACGGCCAGCGATCCGATCAACAAATAAAGCAATGAGCGCATACTACTGCGCCATAACTGGAGCACCCATCAGTCTACCGCGAAGGCACGTAAACGCGCAGCAATTCAACCGAAGAATTGCTATCGAGAAAATATCCGCCCAGTTCGGCCGGGATCAGCCAAGCCTGCCCAGGTGTCAGTTCCCACACGTCTTCGGCGAAACTGAGCAACCCTTCCCCTCGACAGACGATCAGCAGATGAAAGCGTTCGGGGTCGGAGTTCCACACCACGGGCCCGGCCAGCACATGCCGTTCTGTCGCAAAATATTCGCAACTGGCGAGTAAAACTTCGGGCTCCGGAAACACAGTCGGCCCCGCGGACCGCCCCCAATCAAGGACCGCGATGGAAGGCTCGACATGCAGGTCCCGCGGCCGGCCGTAGTCCCAAAGCCGATATGTAACGTCAGAATTCTGTTGGATTTCGCAGATCGCGAGGCCGCCCCCGATGGCATGAACAGTGTGCGCCGGCGTGAAGTAAGTCTGCCCAGCCACCCCCGGCCACCATTTCAGGAGCGACTCGACCGACCCATCGGCCAGCGCCGCTCGCAGCTCGGCTTCCGTCGTCTCCCGCTGAAACCCTTGCGCGATGACCGCACCCGTCTCCGCCCTAAGCACGTACCACATCTCCGTTTTGCCGGGCTGCCCTTCGTGCGCCAAGCCATAAGCATCATCGGGGTGAACCTGCACTGAAAGCTTCTCCGTCGTGAACAGGAACTTCACGAGAATCGGAAAACGCCCCCCGGGCGCGGGCGACACCGCCGATCCCAACACCTCTGGCCGCAGCGTCAACTCGCCCAACGTCAGCCCCTCGCACGAAGTTTCAATGTCGTTGGACGAAAGCCACACTTCGCCAATACGCCGATCAGGCGCCGGAAACAAAGGTTCGAGCGAGGTGGCTCCCCACACTCGCTCGACAAACTTCGGCTGCAGCGCGATCGGCTTCATCCCAGGGCAACGATAAAGTTATGAATACGGTCCAAACCACGTTCGATCTCGTGCATCGACGTCGCATAGGAGATCCGAATATGCTTCGTCGTTCCAAACGCTTCGCCCGGCACCACGGCCACATGAGCCTCGCTCAACAGCCGCTCGCAAAAATCCATCGAAGAGTTGATGCCCTTCTTGCCGAAGGCAACGCTGATGTCCGGGTAGGCGTAAAAGGCACCCTGCGGCTCATCGAGCGAGACCCCGGGGATCTGCCGCAAGCGATCGATCACAAACCGCCGCCGCTCTTTATAGGCCGCCAGCATCACGTCGATCGATTCCTGCGGACCCCGCAGCGCTTCGACCGCCGCCTTCTGGCAGATCGAAGTCGGGTTCGACGTCGAGTGGCTCTGCAGCTTCATGATCGCGTCGATCACCGGCTTCGGGCCGAGAGCGAACCCGATCCGCCATCCGGTCATCGCATAGGTCTTCGAGAGCGAACCGGCCACGATCACGGTATCCCTCGCGCCGGGAACCGAAGCGATCGAAAACGGCTTGCTGTCGTAGAGGAACCGGCAGTAGCACTCGTCGGTCATCAACCAAATGCCGCGCGCGGAGGTGACTGCAAAAATCCGTTCAAACTCCGCCTGCGGCAGGACAGCGCCACTGGGGTTGCTCGGCGAGTTGATGATGACGAGCTTCGTCTTCGGCGTAATCGCCCGCTCGATCATCTCCGCGGTCAGGTCGAAACCATGGGCTTCATCGGTCTCGACGAAAACACACTTGCCGCCCGCATAGTTGACGACGTCTTTATACGTCACCCAGTACGGCACCGGGATGATGACCTCATCGCCAGCGTTGATCACGGCCTGCATGATGCCGAAAATCGCGTGTTTACCTCCCACGCTGATCACACATTCGGCCGGGGTGTACGCCGTGCCATAGTCCGCTTTGTGGCGGTCGCAAACAGCCTGCTTCAACTCCTGCGTGCCACCGGCCGGCGTGTACTTCGTGAAATTCTTGGCCAAGGCATCAATCGCCGCATTCTTGATGTTATCCGGAGTCGGGAAGTCCGGCTCCCCGGCTCCGAAGTCGACTACGTCGACCCCTTCACGGCGCATCTTGTCGGCATCGGCGGCCACCTTCATCGTGGACGAAACCGAAATCGTGGCCATCCGATCGGACACGGCGAGATTGTCTTGGTGCACTAGAGAACTCATGGGTTTATTTCTTTCACCTGCGAACTGGATTCAAAACTTGGGCGGGGCGGAACCGTTCGGCCAATCGGCTCTCGACCAGCGCGGGAACCAGGCCCGTCACGTCACCGCCCAACCGGACTACTTCCTTGACCAAGCGGGAGCTAATGAACGAATAGGCCTCGCCGGACAATAAAAACATCGTCTCAATTTCTGGCCGCAACCGCCGATTCATCAGCGCCATCTGCAACTCGTATTCGTAGTCGGAGACCGCCCGAATGCCGCGCACGATTAAGGTGGCGCCCCGCGCCGTCGCGTAGTCGACCAGCAGACCGTCGAAGCTTTCAACTTCAATATTCGGCAGGTTAGTGGTCGCTTCGCGGAGCATCGCCATTCGTTCTTGCACGCTGAACAGTGGCTGTTTGGCTTCGTTATTGAGAACGGAAACGATCAGCCGGCCGACCAATCGGCTCGAGCGGGCAATCAGATCCAAGTGCCCATTGGTCAGCGGGTCAAACGAACCAGGATAGATCGCGACGACTTTGTCGGTGGAAGGGCTTACGTTCAAGTCCTCTTATTTTAGCCGATTCGCGAGGCCAACTTGGGTTCAATATCGGAACACGGTCACCGACTGCTCGGTCTCTCGACCTTGACCGTCCCGGGCGACAAGCGTAATCACGTTGAACCCGTTGAGCAGCCGGACGTTGTTCATCTGCCACGCAGTCGTCCCCGAGGCGGTTCCGGTGGAGCCGTTGGAAACCCGCCAAGTCACCGTGTTGATGCCTACCGAGGAAGCCGCGGTGCCGCGAAGCGTCACCGTCTCTCCGCTCCAAAGAAAGCTGTAGGACGCCGGTGAACTCAGCGCCAAGCGGGGCGGGGCCGCGGGGTCGGTCGTCGTCGTCGCGGCCGTTATCTGCAGCGAACGGCCGATCGTTCTCCGGCTCCCATCAGAGACCAGGATCGTCACCGTATTCATCCCGGGGACCAGGCGCACGAGCGGAACCGACCAATTGAAGTTGCCGCCTCCGACCACGGTCACCGTGCCATCGCCCCACATGCCTTTGTCCGTTACCCAACGGACCGTCGGCACGCCGGTTACGCCGCTCGCGGAACCCATCATCGGGATCGCCATCGCTGTCGTCTGCAGGTTGACCGAGGGCGAGATGAGCTCCACCGTAAAGCCGATTGGCGTCGGTGTCGGAGTCGGGGTAGGCGTCGGAGTTGGTGGCGGTGCTGGCGTCGGGGTCGGGGTCGGCGTCGGGGTTGGGGTTGGGGTCGTAGGAGGCGTCGTCCCCCCTACCGTCCGCGCCGCATACAAGCCCTGCGCCGCGCCAATATCCTCGGCCGTCAATTGCGTCGCCCGGCGATAGTACGCATACATCACCGCTCCCGGCAAATCACTATGGCCCAGCCCCAACGCATGCCCGATCTCATGCAACGCCACACTATAAACATCAATATCGAGCCCCACCTGCCAGTTCTCGTCTTCATCGAAATGCAGGTCGCCCGCCAGCGGCTCGCTGTTCGGCGGCGCCGGGTAGAACGTATGCGCCAACACTTTGCCCGGTCCATCAAAAGCGTATCCATCCCCATGCGCCCCCCGGCCCCATAAAATCCCAATCGTCCGCGGCGCATCCGGATCATTCCCTTCCACAAAATCCACCTGAATCACCCGCGACCACTCCTGCAACGCCTTCACGACCTCCGCCCGCTGCGAAGTAGACGACAGCTTCGCGCTCAACGCCTTAAACGCATACTGCAACGTCGCCCGCCCCTTACCCGCTCCATCCCAACCCTCTCCCACCGTCTGCACCAGCGCCCCAATCGGACCCGTCTCCACCGTCGCCCCCGCACACCCAATCAACGGCGCCCCCGTCATCAACTCGGTACTGGCCGGAAACACATACGCCACCTCATCCCAATCCGCCAACGCCTCCACCTGCAAAGCCGTCCCCCTCACCAGCATCTGGTCGCCCACCAAATCCGGATGGTCCCGCAACTCCAACCCGTTCTCCTGCACCAGCGCCCGCCGCTCCTCCCACGTCACATCCCCATGAAACTCCACCACAAAGCCCCGCTTCCCCGCCCTGCCCCGCCCAATCTCGGCACTCAACTTCTCACTCGTCCGCAGCGGCGATACCGAAACCACCTCCAACCCACCCAACCGCGCCTCCCCCTCCACCGACAAAATAAACCCGTTCATCGGAACATAGCTCACCACCCGCTGACCACGTCCCTCCAGCCCCTTCAACATCTCCGGCGTCGGTACCTGCGCCAACTCCACCAAGTAGTGCCCCCGCTGCGCCTGCCGCGACTTCGGCTTCTCCCATGAAATCCCACGCCGCTCCCCGCCGCGCTTCAGGCTTAATGTACCTTGGCCCGACGCCCCTGCGGCGAGAAAGACACCTGTAACCACCAGGCTTACCACTTTGGCTTTCATATACCGTCATATCGCTATCTCGTGAGAGCTTTTCCACTCTGTTCCCACTTACCCGTTGAGGAAAACACTCGTATGCGGGTCAGAATATGGAATAGCGCCTGCTTACACATGGCATACACCCTGGTGGCCCTCTGCCAGCCGCCACCACAGGCCTATCGCATTCAAAGTCTAGTCGGCTCCTCTAACGCCGGCGATACCCTCCCCGCCATCCAAGCCCTCCTCTCCCAAGCCGAAGGTCTGGCCTACGACCCTGACGGAAACCTCTATATAGCCGACGCCGGCGAACACCGCGTCCGCCGCGTCTCTCCCACCGGCATCATTACGACCTTCGCCGGCAACGGCACCCGCGGTTACTCCGGCGACAACGGCCCCGCCGCCGACGCCCAATTAGCCTCCCCTTACGGCCTTGCCATCGACCGCCAAGGCAACCTCTTCATCGCCGACCTCGGCAATAAAGTCGTCCGCCGCGTCACCCCCCAAGGCCGCATCACCACCTTCGCCGGGGGCGGCGCCGCCCCCGCCAGCGAGCAAAGCGAAGGTTCCGCCGCCACCTCCGTCAGCTTCGAAACGCCCCGCAATGTCGCCGCCGACCCCGACGGAACCGTCTACATCTCCGACTTCGATGCCCATCGCATTTACGCCGTCACCAGCGCCGGAACCTTCCGCCTCCACGCTGGCACCGGTCGACCCGGCTACGGGGCTAACGATATCAACGCCCTCCGCTCCGCCCTCCGCAACCCCGCCGGACTCTGGATCGATCCCCAAGGCGGCCTCCTCGTCGCTGAAGCCGGTGCCCAACGCATCCGCCGCATCCTCCGCGGCATGATCAGCGTCTATGCCCCCGCCGCCGCCATCCGCATTCCTCTCTATTCCCCCACCGGAGTAGCCGTCGATTCCTTCGGTAATCTCTTCATCGCCGACGATCGCAAAGACGCTGCCTTGAAGCGGTCGAGCCAAGGCGAAATCGTCACCCTCCCCGCCGGCGGCAAAGCCGTCACCGTCGACAACCGCGGCAACGCCTTCTACGCCAGCGGCAGCGTCGTCTATCGCATCGGTCTCAATAACCTCGCCACCGTCGTCGCCGGGTCCACCGCCGGCTCCTTCTCCGGCGATGCCGGCCCCGCCGACGCGGCCCGACTCAACGCCCCCGCCGCCGTCGCCTACGACTCGAACGGCACCCTTTTCATCGCCGACGAGCGGAACCATCGCATCCGCCGCGTCTCCCTCGACGGCACCATCACCACCATCGCCGGCACCGGCTCACCCGGCTTCTCCGGCGATGGTGGACCCGCCTCCCAAGCCAAACTCAATGGCCCCCGCGGCCTCACCGTCGACCGCTCCGGCAACCTCCTCGTCGCCGACACCGGCAACCATGTCATCCGCCGCATCGCCCCCAGCGGCGTCATCAGCACCGTCGCCGGAAACAACTTCAACGGCTTCCGCGGCGATGGCAGCCCCGCCCCCACCGCCATGCTCGACACCCCCACCGCCGTCGCCGCCGACCCCAACTCCAACGACTATTTCATCGCCGACTCCCGCAACCATCGCGTCCGTCGCGTCTCCGCCACCGGCATCATCTCGACCTACGCCGGAACCGTCACCGGTGCCGGCTTCTCTGGCGACGGCAACATCGCCGTCTTCGCCCAACTCAATCAACCCTCCGCCCTCGCCTTCGACCGCTCCGGCCAACTCTACATCGCCGACTCCGGCAACAATCGCATCCGCCGCATCGACCTCACCGGCAC
>Ga0163144_10015147_pt1 | contig 15941 bp, 19 predicted proteins | sample OliLak19BULKMAT1_FD_123175 | JGI IMG/M metagenome (GOLD analysis project Ga0163144, IMG submission 123175) | Freshwater microbial mat bacterial communities from Lake Vanda, McMurdo Dry Valleys, Antarctica - Oligotrophic Lake LV.19.BULKMAT1 | ecosystem: Environmental > Aquatic > Freshwater >...
CGAAGTGCTGTCCGGCGCCGCGCTGGTCCAGGCCAATGCGCTGCTGGTGGTGGCCGACGTCAATGCCGTACCCCCGGCGGGAATCTCGGGTGTCGGCGTGATGGACGACGGAGCGGCACTCGCGGCGGCCGGCTCGGGCAAGGCGATCGCGATCGGCGCACTCGCGATCGGCAATATCAAGTACCAGGTTGAACGCGGACTGTTCGAGAGCATGCGCACGGCCGAGAGCGCGCAGTACCTCGATTTCCGGGACGCGTTCCGCAAGGCCCGCGAACTCGTCGGCGCGCCTTGATCGCGGGTGCTGGCGTGCCATCCATCGACCGGGCGGTGGTGATCGCAGTCTCGGGCCGCGCACTTGCGCAATCGGCTGCGAAATGCGCGCGGGACGTGACGGTGCTCGACGCCTTCGGCGACGCCGACACTCGCGCGGTCGCCCGGACGCTGCCCGTGGGTCTGCGCAACGGCATCGGGCTCGATGGTGCGCGCATGATGGCCGCGCTCGGCTCGCTCGCCCGATCGCACGACACGATCATCGTCACGGGCAGCGGCTTCGAACGCGCTCCGCGGTGGCTCGACCGGGTGGCCCGGTTCGGCACGCTCTGCGCCAACGACGCCACGATGGTCGCCGGGCTCAAGGATCCTGCCATCGGACTGGAGCTCCTGGCGGCACTCGGCTGGCGCGTGCCCGAAACATCGCGTTGCCGGCCGGCCGTTGATACGGGTTGGTTGTCGAAGCGCATCGGGGGCGCCGGCGGCGTTCACGTGCAAAGCGCGGCGGGAATCCGCGAGTCGGCTGGCCGCTACTGGCAACGCGAGATCGCAGGCATCCCGATGTCCGTGACGTTCCTCGCCGATGGCCAGCAAGCTCACGTGCTCGGCTTCAACCGGCTGTTCGTCGCGGCCATCGGCAAGCTGCCGTTCTGCCATGCCGGCGCACGCTCGGGCGCGGCGCTTCCTGAAGGCACGACTCGCGATATGCAGGTTCGACTCGATCGCCTGGTTCGTGTATGCGCTCTGCACGGTTTGAACGGTCTGGATTTCGTGCTGAGCGACCATGAGCCGGTGGTACTAGAAGTGAATCCTCGTCCCACCGCGACGTTCGAGCTGTACGACGACGACTTCGCCCGAGGCCTCGTGCATTGGCACGTGCGCAGTTTCGACGGACCCATCGCCGACTTCCCGTCACGGCAGCCGACGTCCGTCGTCAGAGCTTTGCAGATCGTCTATGCCGAGCGGGCGCTCGCAGTGCCCCCGGGGAGTTCGCTGCCCCCTTGGTGTCGCGACGTTCCGTGGCCAGGCAGCCACATTCCCGCTGGTGCGCCGGTGCTGACCGTGAGCGCTTCCGGGATCACGCCCGAAGCGGCGCAGCGCGAACTCGATGCACGCATCGCGGAGATCGGGCGCCAGCTCGCGCTCTGGTCGGCACAATGCGGGCCGATCTCCGGGAACGCACTTCAATGAACGAAAATTCGACCACCGCCTCGTCGCCTGTCAGCGTGAACACCCTGGCGGCACCGCTGGTCGAGCGATTGGCGAATTCCCGGGACGCCCTGCGAATCTCGGTGTCCCGGGCATGGGGCGGCAGCCAGCTCATCGATGCCGGTATCACCGCGGTCGGCGGTCTCGAGGCGGGCCGGCGGATCGCCGAGATCTGCATGGGCGGTCTGGGCACCGTGAGCCTGGTCCCGGGGGACGGCCAGGGCAGCGGCATGACCCACGTGCACGTGCACAGCACCAACCCGGTACTCGCATGCCTCGCGAGTCAGTACGCCGGCTGGAGTCTCGAACACGGCGAAGGCCGGGATGCGTTTCGCGCCCTCGCGTCCGGGCCGGGCCGGGCGCTCGCGCGCCGCGAAGCGCTGTTCGGAGAACTCGGCTATACCGACCGCGCCGACTGCGCCGTGTTCGTTCTCGAAGTGGGCCGGCCACCGCCGGATGAGGTGATCGAGAAAGTCGCGCGCGACTGCGGCCTCGCGGCCGATCGCCTTACCTTCGTGTTGACGCCCACCCGCAGCCTCGCCGGGACGGTGCAGATCGTGGCCCGGGTCCTCGAGGTCGCGCTGCACAAGGCGCACGCGCTCGGCTTTCCGCTTGCCGGCATCGTCGATGGCGTCGGTGCTGCACCGCTGCCGCCGCCGGCACCCGATTTCGTGACTGCCATGGGGCGGACCAACGACGCGATCCTGTTCGGCGGTCAGGTCGCGCTGTTCATCGACGCCACCGACGATGCCGCGCGCGCATTGACCGAAGCGCTGCCTGCCTCGGCATCCCGCGACTACGGCAAACCATTCGCCCAGATCTTCGAAGACAACGGCCGCGATTTCTACAAGATCGACCCGATGCTGTTCGCGCCGGCGGAAGTGCGGGTGTGCAACCTCGCCACGGGCCGCGCCTTCCGGGCCGGCCGGCGCGATGCCGGCAAGCTCGCAGAGTCCTTCGGCATTTGACCGCCGCACGCCGCATCGCGATCGCGACCGACACGCCCGGCTGGCACGGCACGCGCCTCGCTCGCGCGTTCGCTGCGCTGGGCGTCGAATCGAAGGTCGTGTCGCTCGCCGCCTGCCGCGTCGATTTCGAGGCGAACCGCTACGGTATCGTCGTTCCCGGTTTCGGCGACGGATTGCCGGACGGAGTCCTGGTGCGTGAAATCGCCGCCGGCAGCTTCGAACAGGTGACGTTGCGGCTCGGCCTCCTGCACGCGCTGGCCGAATGGAACGTGCCGGTCTCGAACAGCGCGCGAGCGGTCGAGCGCACCGTCGACAAGTCCATGACCTCGCTGCTGCTGCGGCATGCGGGCCTCGCCACACCACCCACCTGGGTGACGGAGTCTGCCGCCGAAGCGCGCGCCGTCCTCATGCGCGAAACAGCAGCCGGACATCGGCTCGTGTCGAAACCGTTGTTCGGTTCCCAGGGCAAGGGGTTGCGACGGCTTGCTGCCGGTGATGCGCTGCCCGATCCGGCGCAGCTCGGTGGGGTGTTCTATCTCCAGCGCTTCGTCGAACCGGGCGAAGGCGAGGCTCGGGACTATCGCGTGTTCGTGATCGGCGGCCACGCGATCGCCGCGATGACACGCCGTGGCGCCGACTGGGTCCACAACGTCGCGCAGGGAGCCCATTGCGCCAGCACTCCGCTCGACCCCGATCTGTCCAGCCTGGCGGAGCGCGCCACGGCAGCCGTCGGTGCCGACTACGCCGGCGTCGACCTCATGCGCGGCCGCGACGGCACGCCTTTGGTGATCGAAGTCAACGGCATCCCGGCCTGGCGCGGCCTGCAATCGGTCAGCCCGGTCGACATCGCTGCGGCATTGGCGCGGGATTTCGAGGCACGCCATCTCGCGATCGCGACGAGAGCGGCCCGTTGACTGCCAGACCGGCCCTGCGTCCGGAGCGGGTGGCGCAGGCTTTCGTCGACGCCTGCCTGCTCGACATGACCGCGCTCAAGCCCGGAAACGTGGGCTTCCACGGCGCCGGCCACGGCATGGAGGTGGCGGACTTCATCCGCAGCGCCCGCGCCGCAGCCGAGGCAATCGCCCGCCCGGACGCCACGGTGGGCGAGCGCATTGCGCTCGCCGTGTCGGCCACACAGGCGGCGGTGGGCATGAACACCAACCTCGGCATCGTGCTGCTGGCAGCACCTTTGGCCCATGCCGCCCTGACGCCGGACGGGCAGCTCGACGCCGTGCTCGCGGGCCTCACCATCGACGACGCGGAGCATGCGTTCGCCGCCATCCGCCTTGCCAACCCCGCCGGGCTCGGACACGGCGGGCGGCACGACGTCCGCGCGCCGGCGCGAGTGACGCTGCTCGAAGCCATGCGCGCGGCGGCGCCCCGCGACCGAATCGCGTTCCAGTACGACAGTGGTTTCGCCGACGTGCTCGGGGCGGGACGCGCCCGACTCGACTCCGCGCGCTCGAGCGGACTCGACTGGCGCGACACCACGATGGAGGTGTTTCTCGCCTTCGTGGCCCGCTACCCGGATTCGCACGTGCGGCGTAAACTCGGCGCTTCCCGGGCATCGGCCCTGCGCGATGTGGCGAATGCCATCGCGATTCAAAGAGCGGCACAGGGCCCGGGACGCGCAGCACGGATCGTGCAGTGGGATCGCGAACTCAAGGCCGGCGGCATCAATCCCGGAACGAGCGCGGATCTCACGGTGGTGACGTTGTTCGCGGCGTTTCTGGACGACGGATCGGGTTGGAGCGCAGGCGGTGGCTACCCATTGCCTGCGCAAGAGATGGTGGGGGAGTTCCCGCACACCGGTAGTTGTTCAACGACGACAACAATGGAGGAGGATAGTCATGGCAAAGATCAACAAGCTGATGGTCGGCGAGTCCCTGATCGGTGATGGCAACGAAGTCGCACACATCGATCTGATCATAGGTCCGCGCGGCGGTGCGGCCGAAACCGCGTTCGCGAACTGCCTCACCAACAACAAGGACGGATTCACCTCGCTCCTCGCCGTCATCGCGCCCAACCTGATGACCAAGCCGAGCACGGTGATGTTCAACAAGGTCACCATCAAGGGTGCCAAGCAGGCGGTGCAGATGTTCGGCCCGGCCCAGGCGGCCGTGGCGCGCGCGGTCGCGGACTGCGTCGCGGAAGGCACGATTCCCCAGGACGAAGCCAACGACGTGTTCATCTGCGTCGGCGTGTTCATCCACTGGGACGCCGCGGACGATACCAAGATCTACGACTACAACTACAAGGCCGTGAAAGAATCGATCGAGCGTGCGGTGCGCGGCGATCCGCAGCCTTCCGAAGTCACCGCCAAGCGGGCGTCGGCGAAGCATCCGTTCTCGCCGAAGTAGCGCCGCGGCCGTTCGTCAGGACTAGACGAAACGGCGCAGCGTCGCGCGATCCAGGTTGCCGTCGTGGATCGCGCTCGCCACCAGGACCGCGTGCATCCCCAGGGCCTCGAGCATATCGAGGTCCCGGGCATCGCGCACGCCACCGGCCGCGATCACGTTCTTGTCCGGTGCTGCACCCCGCACCTCGCGCAAGCGATCACCGGCCGGGCCTTCGAGCGACCCGACGCGCTCGAGCGTCATCACGATGACGCGTTGCGGCCAGCGCTGCGGATTTTCGAACACCGCGCGCGGGCCGAGTCGCTCATCGCGCCGCGTGTCGAGCGACAGGATCGCGTCCGGAGCCGCAATGAGCATCGTCTCGAGCGCGTCGGCAGAGGCGAGCGACTCCGAACCGATCACCGGCGTCAGATCCGCGACGAACCACGGTTCGATCGACTCGCGTGAGCAGAATCCGGCGTCGACCCACAACGGCAGCTCGGGAAACCTGGCGCGGATGTCCCGGACCATCGCCCGTTGATCGCCGCGGCCACGAATCGCATCGAGATCGGCCACGTACAGCGCCGGGAAGGACGCAACCTCGAGCAACCCGCAGACGACGTCGAGCGGATCGCTGGAACGCGCGAGCGGTGATTCGAGCGGGCGGTAGCCAGCACGATCGCCGCGCCGCGCGTGCACCACGTGCCCGCCCATCAGATCGATGACCGGCACGACGATCATGGGCGAGACGAGCGGACGGCGGGTGGCACCTTGAACATCTTCGTCTACGAGCATATCACCGGGGGTGGCCTGATCGGCGAGCACTTGCCGCCGTCGTTGGCAGTGGAGGGACAGATGATGCGCAACGCGCTGGTGGGCGACCTCGACGCAATCGCCGGGATCGAGGTCGTGACCTTGCGCGACCCGCGCGTCGAGCCACCCGCCGGCGGGGCACAGTCGATCGTTCTCTCCGATCGGGCGCAATGGGGCTCGGCCTTCGACGTCCTCGCGGCGAGCGCCGACGCGGTCTGGCCGGTCGCCCCGGAAACGGGTGGGGTCCTGGAACGGATCTCGCGCAGGATCCTGGACGCGCGACGCACGCTGATCGGCAGCTCGCCCGATGCCATTCGCATCGCAGCGAGCAAGCGTGAAACGCATCGAATCCTGTCCGCAGACGCCGTCGCGTCCGTACCGACGTTCCGGATCGATGAAGCGCGGCCGCGCCACGACGGTCCGTGGGTGGCGAAGCCCGACGACGGTTGCGGCTGCGAAGACACGCGCCTGTTCCCGCACGAAGCGGCCGCGGTTCGCTGGGTCGGGTCGCGACCCGATGCGACGCGCTTCGTGTTGCAGCCGCATGTACCAGGCGAAGCGCTGAGCCTGTGCGTGCTGGCCCGGGGTGGAACTGCGTGGCTGCTGTGCGTGAATCGGCAGCGGATGCAGGTCCGCAATGACGCGTTCGAATTCACCGGAGCCGAGGTCAACGCGATCGTGGACCGCGACGAAGTCTTCGCCAGCCTCGCGCAAAGCGTGGTCGGTGCGCTGCCGGGACTGCACGGCTATTGCGGAATCGACCTGGTCCTCACGCCATCGGGACCGGCGGTCGTGGACGTGAATCCGCGCCTCACGACTTCATGGGTGGGGCTCGGCGCGGCGCTGCGCCGCAATCCCGCGGCGTTGGTACTGGACCTGCTGAAGGCCGACCGATTCGTGCTGCCGGCATTCGAACGCTCGACGGTCGAGGTTCGGGTCGGAACCTGACCGCGCTATCCTGCGATGATGACTTTCGGCTGGGACCTCGGCGGAGCGCACGTCAAGCTCGCGGTGCTCGATGGCAAAGGCCATCTCGCGCGGGCGGAACAGGTACCGTGCCGCCTGTGGCTGGGTCTGGGTGAACTGGAGCAGGCGCTGCGCGCGCTCGGCGGGGCCGATGTCCCGAACGAACGCCACGCCGTGACGATGACCGGGGAACTCGTGGACCTCTTTCCGGATCGGGCCACCGGGGTCCAGGCGATCGTAGAGACATTTCTGAAGATCACGGGAGCGCGCGATGTCGTGATCCTCGCAGGCGACACTTTCGTCGAGCCCGACCTGGCCCGCACGCATTGGCACACCGTGGCTTCCGCCAATTGGCGCGCGACGTTGCAGATGACCGCGCGCCTCGTCGACGAAGCCCTCGTGGTCGACATAGGCAGCACCACCACCGACCTGATGCTTGTGACGAGCGGCAAGCCCGTCGACGGCGTGGAAGACGACCACGGACGACTCGCCGCGGAAACGCTCGTATACACGGGCGTCGTGCGCACGCCGCTCATGGCGTTCGCGCAACGCGCACCCTTCGGTGGCCGATGGGTCGGACTCATGGCGGAATACTTCGCCACCTCCGGTGACCTGTACCGCATCTCGGGTGAGCTCGACCCTGCCTTCGACCATTCCGACACGGCCGACGGCCGCGGCCGATCGAAGGCCGAGAGCGTCGTGCGACTCGTCCGCATGATCGGTCTCGATCCGTCGAGCGCGCCCGCGGCCGCGTGGGAGCAGCTCGCCGGATGGTTCGCGCGCCTGCAACTCGATCGCCTGCGCGATGCCTGCCAACGTCAGTTCTCGCGAGGCGCCGTCGGCCCGGCCGCTCCGCTGGTCGGATTGGGCGTGGGAGCGTTCGTCGTGCAGAAGCTCGCGGCGACCTTCGCGCGGCCGTATCTCGATTTCGCCACCCTTGCGAAGGTGCCTCCCGAACTGGCCCCTGCAGCCGCTGTCTGCGGTCCGGCACTGGCGGTCGCGCGCCTCGCGTTCGATCGCAACCGGTAACCCTTTACCGGTTACGATCGATCGTTGATGAACCTCGTCGTCATCAAGATCGGGGGCAGCCTGATGCGCTCGGACGCGGCTGCACGGCTGCTCACCGCGCTCGTGGATGCACGCGGCCGGCGGCTCGCCATCGTGCCCGGCGGCGGGACCTTCGCCGATGCCGTCCGGCGCGCGCAATCGCAGCACGGTTTGTCGGGATCGGCCGCGCACCACATGGCGCTGCTCGCGATGGACATGTCCGCGTACATGCTCGCCGACCTCTCGCCCGCGCTCGTCGTTGCCCGCGCGGCAGCAGAGTTCCAGGCGAGCTGGTCCGCTGCGCTGACGCCCATCTGGGCGCCGATGCGGATGGCCTCGGTCGCCGCGGACATTCCGCACTCCTGGGAGATGACCTCCGACAGCCTGGCCGCCTGGCTGGCGCAGCAGCTCGGTGCGACACGCCTCGTCGTGGTCAAGTCCTGCGCCGTACCGGAAGCCCGCCGGCACGATGCTACCGCGCTCGCCGAGGCCGGCATCGTCGATCGTTGTTTTCCGCGCTTCGTGTCGGACCGGAACTTCGCTTGGCAGGTCGTCTCAGGCGCGGCAGCGGCCCTGGAGAGTCTGGCGGCGACTTGAGCCTCGGTCACTATCGCTTCATGGGCGCACAGTGACTCGGGGCGCGCGCGCCAGGCCAACTGCCGCACTTCAGCCCGGCGCACACTGGCGCCTCCCCGCTCGGTGCTATCGGCGGACTGGCGCGCCTTTTCCAACGCGCGACGCCATCCGGCCGCCTGCCAGGCGATGTCGTGGTTGATGTCGTCACCGCGTGAATATTCCGAGCGTGGCTTACTCAGGCGCCAAGCCGACCATTGAATGCGGATGCTATCACTGATAGCATTTTCACCGCCGCATAGTCCAGGAGGAAGCCACGATGGCCGACCTGATCGTACGAAACGTAGACGAGCGCCTGGTTCTCGCGCTGAAGGCGCGCGCCGGCAAGCATGGCCGAAGCGCCGAAGCCGAGCATCGGGAGATTCTTGCTGCCGGCCTTTTTAAAGCCAGGAAGAAGTCCTTCTCCGAAGTGCTCGCTTCGATACCCAATGTCGGCGAGGACGCGGACTTTGCAAGAGTCGACGACGAGCCCGCGTCGAATGTACCTGGCTGATCCGGATGTTCTGAGCGAGATTCGGAAGGGCGAAGGCGAACGCGGGCGTCAGGCAATTCTTCGCAGAGCGACGCGATGACGACAATGCACTCTTTGTGAGCGTGATCACCATCGGCGAGCTTCGACGCGGTGTGGAGTCCATCCGCAATCGCGGGGACGACACACAGGCCCGCCTGCTGGAAGCGTGGCTCGGCACGGTGATGGAGAGCTTCGCGGACAGCATTCTCGAGTTCGGGCTCGACGAAGCGCAGGTCTGGGGGCGCCTGCGCGTACCGCATCCGGAAAACGCCATCGACAAGCAGATCGCCGCGATCGCCGCGACTCACGACCTGACCCTGGTCACGCGGAACACAGCGCATTTCAAGGGGCTGGGTGTGACGCTTCTCGATCCATTCTCATAGCGGACTTTCGGATGCATAAGGTTCGCAGGTTGACCGCGCGCGACTGACAGTTCCGATTCGAAGTGGCAGTCGCGATGGAGGGCTTCAACAGCCGGACACGCCCGGGTCAGTTGATCCGCTCGATACGCTGCGTCGCTGCCAGCCCCCGGGCGAGTTCGCTCGCGCTTCCCCTGCCCGGAAGCTCCAGGTCTGGCGCCAATTCCGCCAGCGGCACCATCACGAATGCGCGCTCATGCATGCGCGGGTGCGGCACGGTCAGACTGTCCTCTCGGAGGTCCAGATCGCCGTACCGGAGCAGATCGAGATCGAGTGTGCGCGGCCCGTTCGGAATCTCGCGCACGCGTCCGTGGTCGCGTTCGATGGAGAGCAGCCGTTGCAGCAGATCGCGCGGCGCCAGGTTCGTCTCGATCCGGGCGACTGCATTGACGAAATCCGGCTGCCCGGCGCAGCCCACGGGCGCCGTGCGGTAGAACGACGACACTGCGCCGACGCACGTGCCTGGCAATGCAGCGAGTGCAGTGAGGGCTTCGGCGAGTTGCCGCTCGGGCGACGCGAGGTTCGAACCGAGACCGATGAAGGCTTCGATCGGTGCCTCAGGCCGCACCGGCGAGCTCCCGGCAGCGCGCGGTAAAGCGACGCACGCGCGAGGCGTCGATGCCGGCCCTGCGGTCGTCGGCCACGCAAACGGCGCTGCGCACGCCGACGATGTCCGCGCCCAAGGCGATCATTCGTTCGATGTGCTCGAAGCGGATCGCACCGGCCAATGCAACGGTGAGACCGGTGGCGTGCGCACCCGAGACGAAAGCCTCCAGTGCAGCTTCGTCGAGCGCGTCGAACAGCGAGCGGCCATCCTTGATGGCGGTATCCAGCATGACGACATCACACCGGGCTGCCACCGCTGCGGCCAGAACCGCCGAGGGATCCAGGCCCCCGAAGCGCGCGTGATCCGCGTAGCCGGCGGCCACGACCGTCACCGGACTCGTCTGGTCCCGGCACGCTCGGCGCACCGCGTTCATCACGTCGACGCCCTCCTGGATCGTGCGCACGCCATGCAGTCCTGCTTTCACGTAGCGCGCGCCGCTCGCGACCGCGCCCACGGCAGCCAGAGCAGCGTTGCCGGGTCGATGGTCGAGATCGCCGATCGAGGCCGCGAACACGGCTCGGCCTTCACCGACGCCGTGGACGATGTCGCGGATCACCCACGGATAGTTCGCGCCGAGCGAGCCTTCGTCGACGTTCTTCACGTCGATGATGTCGGCGCCGCCGGCGTGCGCCGCCTGCGCTTCATCGAGACTGATCGCGCTGACCAGTACTTGCATCGTGATCAGTTCTGATCCAGGAACAGGGTGCGCTCCTCGTAGGCATGCAGCAGACAAGGCACGTCGCCGCAGGCATCGCGCACTTCCGTCTCCCACGCTCGCTGCTCGAGGCGGATGCGCTCCCGCAACTCGTCGTTCTTCGCGCGCCGGTAGACCTGGAAGAAAGAGAAAACGAGCCTCTCGTTGGCTTCGCTCACCCGGTCGTTCGAGCAGATCAGGCGCTCGACCGAGGTTTTCGGTTTGCTGCAGTCCTGGGCGGCACCGGCAGCTCCGGCGATGGCCGTGAGCGCTGAGAGCATGCAGAAGATTCGAATCATGGTTGCTTCCTCCGACCCGTTATCGCGAACACTTCAGGGGGCGATGAATCGTTCGATCAGCGCATTCACGCGCTCGCCGCGCTCGTGCACCACCCAGTGCGAGGCGTCCGCGATGCGCTCGACGCGCAGATCGTCGACGTGGTCCTCCAGCCCATCGAGCACGCCCGGCAGCAACGCGCTGTCGCGTTCGCCCCAGATCACCAACGTCGGGACTGTCACGCGGAATTGCGCGGCGTCGAGGTCGGGCAACGCTGCCTCGGGTTCCGGCGGATGCAGCGGTGAAGCGCGATACCAATTGAGCATGGCGGTCAGCGCTCCCGGTTGCGACCAGGCATCGACGTAACCGTTCATCGTCTGCGGCGAGGCATCGCCGCCGTTCGCGCCCCATTGCTCCAGGGTGACCCGCTTGAGCCGCCGGTACTGGTCCTCCGCGAGAACGCGCTCCGCCTTGTCGGTGCGGAAGAAGGTCATGTAGGCGCTGGCTTCGACCTGGGCCGGGTTGTTCCGCAGTTCGCGCAGGAATGTGATCGGATGCGGCGCATTCAGGATCACGAGTTTTTCGACGCGCTCGGGATGCCACGCGGCGACGTTCCACGCGATCGCGCCGCCCCAGTCATGGGCGACCAGCGTGGTGCGATCGTGACCCAGTGCGGTGGCCAACTGGACGACATCGTCCACCAGCGGCTTCGCCCGATAGTCGCGCACGGCCGGCGGCTTGGATGACAGATTGTGCCCGCGCTGGTCCGGCGCGACACAGTGGTGGGTAGCGCCGAAATGCTCGAGCTGGCGCCGCCACATTCCGGAGTACTCGGGGAAACCATGCAGGAACATCAGCAGCGGACCCGAGCCGGTCTCGAGGGTGTGCAGGCGCTGGCCATTGTCGAGGTCGACGAAGCGTGAGCGGATCATGGGACGATGGTACCCTGAGTCGCCTGCATGCATCGCGTGCATCCATCGCTTGCATCCATCGTGTGCATCCAGATGGCAGTGGTGCTCGTAGGTTCCAATTGCCGGTCGAGCAACCCGCTTCGATCGGTTTTGGTTTCGACGCCATTGCGACGACGATGGAACCCCGACCCAGGAGACCCGATTGGACACGTACTATCACCCGCACGACCTCGGCAAGTTCGCCGACATGGGCAAGGCCAACGCCGAGCTGTGGGACAAATTCATGGCCTACTACGGGGCCGTGTTCGCCGAAGGCGCCTTGACGGCACGCGAAAAGGCCTTGATCGCGCTGGGTGTATCCCATGCCGTGCAATGCCCCTACTGTATCGATGCCTATACCCAGGCCTCGCTCGAACAGGGCTCCAACATCCAGGAGATGACCGAAGCCGTGCACGTCGCCTGCGCGATTCGCGGCGGCGCCTCGCTGGTCCATGGCGTCCAGATGCGCAACGTGGCCGAAAAACTGTCGATGTGATCCAGATCCCGGGAGGCCGATCGTCATGGTAGTTCGCACCCTCGCATTCCGCGGCGCGCCCCTTGCGTCGAGCCGGACCCAGCTCGACGTTCTGGCGCGCCCTGCCGGCTGGCCGAACTTCGACGACCGGCTGGCGGCAGCCGGACTGGGGACCCTGCACGCTGCGGGCATCGAGGTGTTCCAGATCAATGTCGGCAAGTTCTGCAATCAGACCTGTCGGCACTGCCATGTGGACGCCGGCCCCGAGCGCAAGGAACAGATGAGCCGCGAGACTGCGGAGCAGTGCATCCGCGCGCTCGCGCAGACCGACATCCCGACGGTCGACATCACCGGCGGCGCACCCGAGTTGAACGAAAACTTCCGCTGGTTGGTGACCGAAGCGCGCGCGCTCGGTCGGCACGTGATGGATCGGTGCAACCTGAGCATCCTGCTGCTGAAACCGCACGAAGACCTCGCGGAGTTCCTGGCGGAGCATCGTGTGGAGGTGTTCGCATCGCTACCCTACTTCCGCCCGACCCAGGCCGACGCCCAGCGCGGTGAAGGCGTCTTCGACAAGTCGGTCGAGGCTTTGCAGAAACTCAATGGACTCGGCTACGGCCGGGAAGGCAGCGGCCTCACGCTGAACCTCGTCCACAACCCGGTGGGTGCTTTCCTGCCGCCTGCCCAGGCTAGCATCGAGGCGCAGTACCGGCGCGAGCTCGGCCAGCAGTTCGGCATCACCTTCGACAATCTCTACACGATCACGAATATGCCGATCAGCCGCTTCCTCGAGTTCCTGCTGGAAAGCGGCAACTTCGAGGGCTACATGGAACGGATCGTGAACGCCTTCAATCCGGCCGCAGCGCGCGCGGTGATGTGCCGCAACACGATCTCGATCGGCTGGGATGGCAAGCTCTACGACTGCGACTTCAATCAGATGCTCGAGCTGCCCGTATCCACGGCTTCGGCGCTGCACGTTCGCGATTTCGACGCGGCGGCATTGGCGCACCGGCGGATCGTGACCGGGAACCACTGTTACGGCTGTACGGCCGGCTCGGGGTCTTCGTGCGGTGGCGCGGTGGCTTGAGTTTTCGGACTTCGGACGAAGGCGGAAGACGTCCCTCGCTGCCCCCTCCCTCGCCCTCCCCCGGCTGCGCCGATGGAGGGGATGTACACCCCTTACCTCGCGCGCACGTGCGGGGAAGATACCGTCTGAAACGTCGAATGTTCGGCGCGGTTCGGCTACGTGGAAGCGCGGCGCATTGGCCCCCTCCCACTCCCTGACCTTCCCCCGGCTTCGCCGAGGGAGGGAATGTAGTACACCCCTTCCCTCGCCAGCGGCGGGGGAAGGCAGGGATGGGGGCAACTTCGATGAGGGCGCGGGTCACTCTCAACGAGGCAGCGCATCTGCCATTATCGGAAGCGCCGCCGTACGCAGGCTGTCCGGATAGTCGCGCCCGAACTTCAACAGCAGTTCGCGTGCGCGCGCCGCGTAGCGTTGCGCGTCGACGCCTTCGCGGGCTGCCCGCACGTAGGCGACAGCAGTGATGAACCTCGCCTCTTCGATATTGGCGTCGCGCGGGAATTCGCGCTCGAAGCGCTCGCCCAGTTCGATGAGCGATCGCGTCAATGCCGGATCGGGGACGACCGGGCGCAACGGATCGTCGCGGAAGCTGTCGTAGAAGCTGCCCGACAACAATCCGAATATCGCATCACCGGTCCGCGTGCCCTGCCCACCGAGTTCCAGCGCGGCACGATAGTGCTCGATCGGTGCGGCGTAGCGCCCCAACCGCTCCGACCACGGCAGCGGCGCGCCCGCGGCGCGAAGGCGCTCGACCACGAGAGTCGAAGGCAAGCCCTGCACCCGGCCGTGCATGGCGAGATCGCGATTGAGCAGGTCGCGGATCTCGTCCTGCATCCGGGCCAGCTCGAGTCGTGCTTCGGCACGCTTCCGGACCGGATCGCGCGAGCGGATCACGGCAAGATTGCGGTCGGCCTGCGCCAGGTAACGCTCCGCCGTCTCGGCAGTGATGAGATCGTGGGCGGTGGCGATCCTTGCAACCGCCATTAGTGCGACCGCGAGAGCGACGAGCCGCGCGCCGCTCACTGCCGGACGCGCGCGTCGAGCGGCCGACCCTCCACGAATGCCAGAGCACCCGCATGCGGTGGAATCTGGCCGACTTCGGCCGCTTCCCGGCCCGGCACCGTCAATCCGAGATCCTTGCCGTGCTTCATCAACGCCTCGGCCACGAGATAGGCGTGCTGCAGCAGGAAGTCCTCGCGGCACACGAGCATGTAGTCGGTCGTCTGCACCAGCACCCGCAGCGGAATCGATCCGTATTGCTCGAACGGCGCAGTACCGCGATACATCGCGAGAGCGTTCGCGCGGGATACCACGCCGACATCCGCCTGCCGCGTGGACATCAGGCTGGCGATGCGCTGTACGCGCGGACCACGTCCCACCGCGGCCTTGCTGTCTGGCAGAGCCTCGCGCATCACCGCCACGCATTTCTCGCCCAACTCGTCCGCCCCCGGATCATCCCGACTGGTGACTACGACCAGATGCGTGTCGCGATAGACGACCCACTGCCGGTACGGCGAGTGGCCTGACAGCACCAGCCACCCCGCCGATACGGATGCGAACGTTAGAAAGCGGCGACGATGCATTGGAGGATGGTGACTACCGTGACTCGATACTCGTGACTGAAAACCCGAGACTAGGGACTAGCTTGAGCGTTCATGAACTGAATGACCAGTGGAGCGCTCGATTTCCTTCTCCTGCGGAGCGCGCTCCGGCCTGCATGCCGCCCGCCGCTCGTCCGGGCTCGCCGCATCCTGTCACCCGTAAGCCGCGACCGCCAGGCACGAATCACCAGTCATACCTGTCCAGTCACCTATTTGCCGATATGTTCCAGCGGGCAGATGGTCGAGACGGCGTAGTTCGGCACGTCCACCACGTTGCCGATCCGCAGGTCGCACGCGACGCTGGCGTAGACATACGCCTGTACCGGCGTCCACCCGTAGGTCTTCACCAGCCAGTCGATCATCTCGTTGAGCGCGCCGCGGGCGGCGACTGTCAGATCCTCGGACAGATTGATCAGCGGACCGATCTTGTCGCCGTTCAGGTACTTGTGCTGGGGCGGAATCTCGCCGGCCTTCTTGATGGGGTAGGCCCCGGTCGCATGGAACCGGTCCGGCTCGAGCTGCTTCAATTGCGATCCGCCCTCGAAATGCGGGCCGGACTTGATCATCGAAGCCATGCCCTTGCGGATCTCGGTGCGCACCGTGACCTTCGCGCCCATCTCGATCGCGGTGCCCGCCACTTCCCCATCGCCCTGCGCATAGTGAACGTCACCGATGAACAGGCCGCACCCGTCGACGTAGCAAGGCAGCAGCAACGTGGTGCCCACGACCATCTGCTTGATGTCCATGTTGCCGCCGTTCTCGCGCGGCGGAATGGTACGCAGGCACTTGTCCTTGTGGCTGCCGCCCGGTCCGCATACGGCGGCCGGCAGCGCACCGGTAGGTTGCGGCGGCAATGCCACCCCGCCCGCCTTGCCGAGCTGGGTTTCGCGCGCTTCCCATGCATCGACTTCGGGGAATCCCGGCAGCACGCCCACGGTGCCCATGAACCCGTTGAACGGAATGCGCACGCCGGGCAACTGGTCGGATACGGCTTCGAGGTGATTCAGCTTCCAGTTGGCGATGAACGGTTCGGGGAAGCGGTCGCGCAGGAAGCCGAAGCCGGGCACGACCGTGGTGTAACC
>Ga0163144_10015148_pt1 | contig 15940 bp, 15 predicted proteins | sample OliLak19BULKMAT1_FD_123175 | JGI IMG/M metagenome (GOLD analysis project Ga0163144, IMG submission 123175) | Freshwater microbial mat bacterial communities from Lake Vanda, McMurdo Dry Valleys, Antarctica - Oligotrophic Lake LV.19.BULKMAT1 | ecosystem: Environmental > Aquatic > Freshwater >...
CAGGACATCACTGATCAAATACGTCATGGGGCAAAAGCGATTAACAAGGACAAAAAAGCAAAGACCGCTAGAAATTCTAGCGGTCTCAGCTTAGGAAGTAGTTCGGATAACTTCCAGTCGTGCTGGGGCGGGTGGATTCGAACCAACGAATAGCGGATCCAAAGTCCGCTGCCTTACCACTTGGCGACGCCCCAATATACAGATGATTATATCACACTCCAATCGTAGGTCAACGCCTAACGATACGGATCTGCATCATCAATTGGAAACGGCAGTTGCGAGTCGCCCGATGCGAACGGATTATAGTTGCTGGAAAGTTGCCCAGTACCGCCGCCTGTACGCCCCCGCACCACCATTCTCGGCTCGCTGTTGGTCTCGGAGGGGTCTTCCGCCACAATCACGATAACGGTGATGTTATCGCGCCCGCCGCGCAAGTTAGCGAGTTCAATCAACTTGCGCGAGGCAACTTCTGGCGAAGTATCTGACAAGGCGATTTCGGCGATTTCATCGGGAGTGACATGCAGCGTCAAGCCATCGGAACACAACACCAGACGGTCACCGGTTTCGAGGTACGCCTCATAAATGTCGATGTCCAGTTCCAACCCCTGACCTAAGGCGCGGTAAAGGACATGCTTCATCGGGTGTTCTTCAGCCTCGGCGCGGGTGATATGCCCAGCCGCAATCATCGCCTCGACAAAACTGTGATCTACGGTGATTTGATCCATCGTGCTGGTGGCGGCACGTACATGATAGGCGCGGCTGTCGCCGACATGCCCAATCACGACCCGTCGCCCTTGCACAAAGGCGAGAGTCACCGTCGTCCCCATCCCCCGGAGTTGTGGGTGTTCGTCGGCCAACCGCACAATCGCACGATTCGCCCCGGTGATCACATCCCGCATCCGCCAATACAACGCATCAGGAGAGACATTTTCCGCATCGTCAGGGCCAGCGCGTTCCAATTCCTCGGTACGCATCGCCTGATAAATCATTTCGACGGCCACCCGACTGGCTTCTTCGCCAGCGATATGCCCGCCCATCCCGTCAGCAACGACAGCCAACGCGACGTGTTCACGCGCCCAGAGCAGTACCGAGTCCTCGTTAATCTCACGAAGACGCCCAGTGCTGGATTGGGCATCGCAGTTCAATATCACGTTCCACTGCGGATTGGACATACGACGACCTTTAAAACACATATTGTGATGTTATTGTAACCCAGATACGGTTCTCGGCAACGTTTACGGCTTTGTAATATGCAAAACTGGTGATTAGAAAGCGCCCTATCGCACCTTCGGCAAACATGTTACCCTCATTTGCCTATGATGTTTTAACTTTTGTCCCACATTAAAGGTGGGTTGGTCTCCTAGATTATGACGACTCCGCTGCAAGATGTCTACCGCCTCGCGGACTTTGTGGATACATTCGCCCTCGGCCACTATGCGCGCGTGCTGTCGGCAACCGATAAACGTACCGGAAAAACGGCTGCGTTTAAAGTGCTGCGCCCCGAACACTTGTCGCCAGATGGCGATATGCGTTGGGAATATCGCGCTTTCCCCAGTGAAGCCGACCTCTTAGGCCGGTTGGCTGCCAGCCCCGCCATCGTCAAGTTGCTAGACTGCGGCTATGTCGAATCGGGCGAGGAAGCGCCGCGTACTGGTGAAATCGTGTCGTTCGGCACACAGGTCAAGGCATTCAGCCAAGCCGCCGCCGAATATGCCCAAAAAAGTTGGCGTCCATATCTGGCGTTAGAAGACCTCCCCCGCGCCAATAACCTATTGTACCTGATGAAGCCGAACCAACCCGGTACGCGCTGGCGTCTGCCCAGTGAGGAAGGTCTGGCGCTGGCGACTCAGTTTGCCCAGTTCCTACAGTTGGCGCACGCGCAGAAAATCGTCTACCTTGACCACAAACTAGAGCATGTGTATTGGGACGGGGCGCGGCTGCAAATCATCGACCTGAACAGTTCGCGCTTGCTGAACGGTCAGTCGGATGACGCCAACCACTATCGCGCCGATTTGCGGAGCTTATGCGTCGGCATCTTATACCCGGCCTTCACCGGCATTTCGGCCATCACCGGCAGTTTACGCGCCCAGCCCAGCAGCATGTCTGAGGTTGAGGCGCGGTATCAGGGGATAGCGCATCTCGATTTTGGGGTTGAACCCAGCCTAAGCCAAGCCCTACAAGACCTGTTGCAGCGCGGCGCGGGACAAGAATATGCTACCGCCGCCGATTTCGCTACAGACCTGCAAAAAGTCGCGGCGCTGCACGGATGGGACGCCCCCGGCGTCGATAACACCCCTAGCCGCCGCCAAGCCCGTGACCAGATGCGTGCCGCCCTCAAAAAGGTACGGCAGGGTCAGAACGCGCTACGCGACGCCCGCGATTTGCTGCGCGATGCCGCCATCATGGACGACATCACGCCCGACCTAGAGTACGAATTACGTCGGTTGGTCAAGGCCGCCAATCAGATGCTGAACAATCGGGTGATTCCTTAAACAGGTTGATAGATGATTTTCAGGCGGGCGACCCGACGGGTCGCCCCTACGAAATACCCATCTCAAGGTGTTGAGTGGGAAAACACAGCATCCTGTTTTTCCCACGCATCACTCAAAACGCATCACTCTGGTTAACGGACGCCCATGCCCGCCATGCGGATAATCCAGCGCGTCCCCTTGCCGGGGGTGCTTTCGACCCGGATTTGCCCGCCCAGCGACGCAATCAACATATAGGCGATGGCAACACCGAGGCCACTGCCCTTATAAGCGCGCACGGCATCGTGGTCTGCCCGGAAAAACGGCTTGCCTAGTTTTGTGATTTCTTCTGGCGTCATGCCGATGCCGTTATCCGACACGCTAATGACGACGGTTGACCCGTCAGCAGCAGCCGTCAAATCGACATGACCGCCTTCTGCCGGAGAATAGCGCAACCCGTTTTCGACCAGCTTATGCACCGCCATCGAGAGATGTTCGCCGTCGGTCTGCAACATCGGCAAACCTGTCGGAACGTCCACATTGAGGACGCGGCCTAATTCGGCTTCTTGCGGTTCGGCGCGTTTCTGCACCATCATCGCCACATTTTTGAACGTGTCCAACTTCGGCTTGATTTGCAACACGCCAGCGCGTAGCTTATTCAAAACCGAGAAGTCCGACAGCAAATTCTCCATACGGCGCGAGTTGGTACGGACGACGGCCAGAAGTTGCCTCTGCATATCGTTCAATTGACCGCCCATCGCCGGATTCGAGAGCATGTCCGAATAGCCACGGATGCTGGTCATCGGCGTGCGGAGTTCGTGGATGGCGGTCTTCCAAAATTCCGCGCCCTCGCTCATTAACTGGCGAAAGTCGCCGCCCATTGAAGCGCGGGTACGGTCAGCCTCAACCACCACCCCTTCGAGCATTCGCCCCAAAATCTCAAGCTGGTTGACATCTACCGTGCCGCCCGCCCGCGCCGCTTGAATCATCGCATTGAGGTGTTCGCGTGATTTACGTAGGTCGGTCATGACCCTACCTCTCCCCTATCCAATAGGTTTCCATCGGTGAACGTGTGCCGCCCGCCGTCAAAAATGCTGTTACCTGCGCCGCCATCACATCCCAATCCGGCCAAAATGTGCTGAGTTGGGAACTATAACACCGGATTGATTCTATTTTAGCGTGAACGTCGCTTGCCGACAGCACAATATCGCGCCGGATTACCGATTGAGGGGGCAAACTGCTCAAGACCGCTTCCCGCGCCCCCTGCGTCTGGCTGTAGGGGTAATCCTCATAAAACCAGATTTCCGCCCCATCGACCTGAGATTTGAGTTGTTCCGCCCAACCATGTGCAAGTTGATGGTCAACATGATTGCCCACCGCCAACGGAAAATACAGCCGCGCCGCCTGATACAACGTATCGTCTAAGAACACCTCAATCAGGCTGGCATCTTGCAGCCAATCCGTCCCAGCGTTATAGGGCGCGAACAACGCCGTTCCATCAGGATACAACGCCGCGCCATTCGCGCCGCGCCGGTAGATACAATCAGGGAACGGGAAAAATTGAATATCTGCGCCTAAGATATGGGCGGCGGCGGAATCTTCCTCACGCCGCACTTGTGACGGACGATTGCCGATTCCCCAGCGGGCGTGCAATTCGCGCACCAGCGGGGTATCTGGGATGTCGGCAGGCGGGTCGCCGCCCATGATGGTCACAATCAAGACGCGCTGACCCTCCGCCGTCAATTGGTGAATCAGGCCGCCACAACTGAGGGGCGCGTCATCTGGGTGGGGAGAAAAAAAGATGTGCATGGCGTCGGTTATGTTTTATTGGGCGATTTAAGCGGCTTGGGTGCGCCCTGAGTCATGGCGGCGTAGTAGTCACATAACTCCGTCAGTGGGCAACGTTCGCAGTGAGCGACGCGGGCGGTACACGTCTCGCGCCCATGATAAATCAGATACAGATGGAATGGATAATGCCAATTGACTGGGATGAGCGCGTCCATGACCGGGTGGGCTTTATCCGCCGACATTTTCTCTGGGATGAGGCCAATCCGCCCGCTGACGCGGTGGACATGCGTATCGACGGGGATGGCGGGCTTGCCGAATGAGAAGCACAGCACAATCGCCGCCGTCTTTGGGCCGATGCCGTCAAACGACATCAACCACGCCCGCGCCGCCTCTAATGGCATATCGCGCAGAAAGTCGATGTTATATTCGCCGCGCTCGGCGTAAATGCGGGCGAGGACAGCCTGAATCCGAGGCGCTTTTTGGTTGGCAAGCCCCGCCGGACGCAACACATCCACCACATCCGGCGGCGGCGCATCGACCACGGCTTGCCATGTCGGGTAACGTGCCTTGAGCGCGAAAAATCCTTTGTCGCGGTTGGTATCACTGGTGCTTTGGCTGAGGATACAGCTAATCAATTCGTCCATCGGGTCAGAAGCATTTTCCGCCCGCCATATCAAATCGCCGTAGATGGGGCGGAGCGCCTCGAAAATCGGTTTGACTTTCGCCTGCGGGGTTATGGTCATTGCGTGTTACCTCATGGTGGGCGACCCATGGGTCGCCCCTACGTTAATTTTCGGATTATTCGGTTTCGACTGTACCGACCCACGTCAGGTCGGACACGGGTTCAATTTTTCCGGTATCGCGGCGAACTTTCCACGTCCCATTCTGCGCGGGGTCAATCAACAAAATAGATTGACCGTCCGGCGTCCAAGCCACAGGGCGCAATAAGCGCGGTTGGGGGGTGGTGAGCGTGGTTTGGGTCAAGCCGCTGACATCCACGCTGACCAAGACCGACTCAATCCGCGCCGCGCCCGCCCCGCCGCTAATCGACACCAGCGTATAGACCGCGCTATCTCCGTCCGGCGACACCAAAACATCGCCCGCCAACGTATATCCGGTCAGGCGAATCGCGTCAATCGTCAGGGCGCGTCCGAGCGCCAAATCTAAGACACGCACATCAAACCCGCCCAATGCTCCGGCCACGGTCAGGCGCACGACTCGCCCATCTTTGACGCCCGCGCCAGTAAAGTCACCCGGCTCACCCGGCAAAAACTCAATTTCAGGCGACTCCGTCGTGACATCCAACGTGAACAGGCCAGAAAACTGCGGAAAAATCAGCAAATTTTCCAACCCGCCCGGTTGATAGTCCATCACGACGGTCTGACCATCGGGCGAGAACCCCACCGGCTTGACGCGCAGGCCGTCGGTGCGAGTCTCCTCCCAGATCATCCGACGCTCAGAGCCGTCCGCGCCCGCCACCCATGTCTGGGTGCTGATAATCCCCGGCGCGTCGTCGCGTACTAGCGTCCACAAGATTCGCCGCCCGCCGTCGCTAATCACCCAATCTAACCGAGAGTCGCCCTCACGGGGTTGGATAAACGGATGCAGGCGCATCAGGCTGTCATCCGGCGTCGCCCACATCACCTGACGGGTCGCGCCATCCCACCATAAAACGCCGCCGCGCATGGCCGTAAAACGCTCACCAGAGGCCAACAGGCGCTGTTCCTCACCCGTTGCTGGGTTGATGAACACCAGCGCCCCGCCGCGCACATCACGCAGCGCGTGATAGACCACTAGCGGCGCGTCTTGGGCGTGAGCAGACAACCCTATCAAGGTGAGCGCGGCCAATAGGCTGAGGATAAGGCGCTTCACGGTCAGCGCCCCTGACTCACGAGGTCAAATAACGCGGGCATGATTTGACCAAATCCGCCGCGCAGCGAAATATCGGCAAAGGCATCGTAATCGGTGGCATCTGGATTGATGTCGATGACCGTCGCGCCGGATTCTTTCGCAGTGAGGGGCAACTGCGCCGCCGGAAACACCATCCCAGATGTGCCAGCCACGATAAAGACATCGCTCTCAGCGGCGATGGCCTCAGCGCGGGCGAACATGCCGACGGGCAACATCTCGCCAAACCAGACCACATTCGGACGTAGCCAACGCCCGCAATGCGGGCAGGTCGGCGGACTGGATTCTCCGTGGACGAAATCATCCTCATTGACGAGGGTCGGTTCACCCTGACAGTTGTAGAAGCATTTGACCTCATTGAGCTTGCCGTGCAGGTGCATGACATCATGGCTGCCGCCGCGCTCGTGCAGGTCGTCAATATTCTGGGTGATGATGGTCAGGGCTGGCACAAGGGCGGCCAATTTCGCCAGCGCAATATGGCCGGGGTTGGGGTAAACCGTCTTGAGTTGCATCCGGCGCTCGGTATACCAATCCCAGACCTTGCCGGGGTTTTGGCGGAATCCTTCCGGCGAGGCCAATTCCTGAAAGCTGTAATTTGACCACAAGCCGGTCAACGCCTCACGGTAGGTCGGGATGCCGGATTCCTTGCTCACGCCCGCGCCGGACAACACCGAAACTCGTTTAGCGACACGGAGCGCATCAGCCGCCTTTTGCAATAAGTCGTCCATGTTCATGCCTCAATACAATCTAGGTGGGCGACATGGGTCGCCCCTACAGATTCATTGTCTATTCGGTGATTAATTGTTCATCCGTAGGGGATGGCGTGCCATGCCTCAAATTGGGGTGAATATCTGATGGAAGAGACGAATAGGATTTGCATGATTTCTCGGTGATATATTCATGCCAACTCTATTTCGATCATCCATGAGGGTTAATCCAATCGTTCGATGATTGTGCCTGTCCCCATGCCGCCGCCACAGCACATGGTTTGCAGGCCAAACCGTTTGCCGTGCGTTTCCAGCGCGTGCAACAGAGTCGTCATCAGGCGTGCGCCGCTGCCGCCCAATGGATGCCCAAGCGCGATTGCGCCGCCGTGGACGTTGACCTTGCTCATGTCGGGATTATACTCACGCCCCCACATCGCAATCACCGCCGCGAACGCTTCATTGACCTCGAACAGGTCAATATCGTTGAAACTCATCCCCGCCCGCGCCAAAACTTTTTGCGTCGCTGAAATCGGCCCGGTCAACATCAGATGCGGGTCACTGCCTACCGTCACCGATGCGACGATACGCGCACGCGGTTTCAATCCCAGTTTATGCGCCCATGCGGAAGTCGTCACCAAGACCACCGCCGCCCCGTCGCTAATCTGGCTGCTATTGCCCGCCGTCGTCACGCCGTCTGGGGTGAAGGCTGATTGCAGCGTCCCCATCTTGCCTAAATCGACATTCGGGCGGATTCCCTGATCGTGTTCTACCGTGAAAGGTACGCCGTCATCGCCGATCCCTGTGATGGGGGCGATTTCGCGCTTGAACCAGCCTTGTGCGGCGGCGTGGGCGGCCTTCTTGTGGCTGTCATACCCGATTTGGTCAACTTCGGCGCGGGTGACTCCCCACTGTTGGGCGATTTCATCCGCCGCCATACCCTGCGGAATCAAATTATAGGCGTCCATCATCTTTTCGGTGAACGGCTGACTATTGCCGAGGCTTGACCCCATCGGGACGCGGCTCATATTTTCGACGCCGCCCGCAATCACGACCTCGGCCTGACCGCTGGCGACCATCGCCGCCGCCAGATGCACGGCCTGTTGACTGCTCCCACATTGAAAATCCAGCGTGGTCGCCGGAATGCTAAACGGCAGACCGGCGTCTAACACGATATTGCGGGCGAGGTTAAAGGTCTGTTCACCCACTTGGCTGACGCACCCCATCAGCACATGGTCAAGTTCCTCAATCGGGAGGCCGGTACGCGCCAAAAGTTCAGAAATCACATGCGCGCCCAAGCGGACGGGGTGCGCCTCGCGCAGCCAGCCGCCGCGCCGTCCCAATGGGCTACGCACTGCATCAAGTATCACAACATCAGTCATGGCTCAAAATCCTTACGGTCATATTTTGGACAGAATCACACAGGGCGAATCATAACCCAATTCGCCCTGTGCTGTGATGAACTTCCGCTAAATTTATTCGTTCCGACGGCGGCGCACAACGAATAGCGCGGCCAAAATCAACACCAACAGGCTCGCCCCGATAATCAGCGCCACGGCGGGCGTGAACTGCGGGGCTTGTGCGGCCTCCGCCACGACATCGGTGATTGAGATGGGCGTGCTGGTCGGGTCGAATGGCGTCTGGGTCGGCTCAAGCGTCAGCGTCAGGGTCAAAGTGGCCGTCGGCTGGTCAGTGGCGGTAGATCTCGGTGCATCCGTCGCGGTGATCGTGGGTTCATCGGTTGCGGTAGCAGTCGGCTCGTCCGTTGGCGTAGCTGTCGGCTCATCTGTCGCGGTAGCGCTCGGCTCCGGCGTGATGGTCGGGGCGTTGGCCGTCGCGGTCTCAGCTTGGAAGGCGGCGGCTTGTACAGCGCTACGGGTTGAGACCACGGCGGTTTCGGCGGCTTGAACCTCCGCCGCCATATTCGTAGCCGCTTGCGCGTCAAGAGTCGCTTGTGAGTCTACAGTCGCTTGAACGTTCAACGCCTCGGTGTCGATGGTGGCTTGCGCGTTAGCCTGTGCGGTGGCGGTGAAGGCCGCCAACTGCGCCAATTCGCCTTCGATGGTGGCCTGCATCTCATTGGTGGCTTGCGCTTCTGCCGTGGCGAGGGCGATGTCGGCTATCGCAGCAGAAGCCGTGCCGGTGGAATCCGCGCTCAGAGTGGACTGCACATCCAAAGCAGACTGTGCGGTGATTGTCGAGTCGCTGTCCAAAGTGGCTTGTGCGTCTATGGCGGCCTGAGCAGTAACTGTCGAGTCGCTATCCAAAGTGGCTTGCGAGTCTAGGGCGGCCTGAGCAGTGGCCGTCGAGTCGGTATCCAAAGTGGCTTGCGAGTCTAGGGCGGCCTGAGCATCTAAAGTCGCTTGAGAGGATTCGGTAGCGCGGATGAAAGCGGCGGCTTGCTCGGCAGTGGCCTGTGCCGCTTGTGTGATGACGGCTTCTGTCGCGGCAAAATCCGGCGTCTCGGTGGGGGTCGCCGTCGGTGTTGCGGTATGAGTCGGGGTCGGGGTCGGGAACAGCATCTCCGGCACATTGACCGAGATTTCAAGTGTCGCGGGCTGACCAAAAGCATTGGCGACGGTCAGAGTCAGCGTATGTGCGCCGGGTTCGCTGAACAAGGCCAACGGTTCAAGTTCAAACGTCAACGGCGACACGCCCGCGACAAAATCAGCCTCCACGCCGTCGGCCAATAGCGTGACAGTTCCCTGTGGGGATTGCCCGCCGAGGGTGACCGTCAGCGTGCGGGTCGAGTCGAGCGTATCACCGGCTGCGAGTCCCTCAATAGCGATGGTCGGCGGCAGGGCGGCGATTTCGATGCTCTGGGCGAGGATCGTCTCCGTCCCAGATTGTTCGGTCACGACGAACTCGACAGTATGCACGCCCGGAGTCAGCGTGATGGGGTCAATCTGGAATTCGGCGGGTAGGCCAGACCCCGCGCCGAGCGTCTCACCGTCTATGCGAAGTTCCGCGCTAGTGGCGGGGCTTTGCGTCTCGCCGTTCAGATTGACCGTGACGGGTGCATCAATCACGCCCAGTGAGGCCAAATCGACATCCAGCGCCAACTGCGCCTGTTCTGGCGAGATGCTGACCGGGACGACAGCCGTGCCGGTATCGCCTTCCGCGTCTGTGGCGGCGATGGTCAGGGTATACTCCCCCGGCGCGAGGGTGAACGGGTCAATCGTCAAGCGATACGGCGAAGTCAAAGTTTGGGTCTGACCGGCAAAATCCGCCGTCACTGCGGACAAGTCTGAATCGGAACGCACGCGGGCGCTGAACGTGGTTTCGCCGCCCAATGGCGCGGTCAATTCGGGCGTGACCGTCACCAGTGGCACGGGGATGGGCGCACGGAAGGTTGAGGCGTCCAATACCCCAGACGAGGCAACCGTCAAGAGGAAGGGATACACCCGCCCATCTAGCGCCCCGTCAAAAATCGTGGTCAAGACATACTGTGACCGGAACAATTCGGCCAATTCGTTGTAGATTCCGGGCAAGTCTTCCGGCGCGGGCGACTCATAAAAGCGCCCATTGGTGCTGTCGGCCAAATCGCGCAGATAGGTGCGGTCTGTGCCGAAACCGAGGCCGATGGTATAGACAGGCACGCCGCTCACCCCAGCGGCCTCGCGGCCTGCCTCACGCGATTGGATGGACGCGCCGCCATATTCCGCCCCGTCGCTGAGTAAAACCACCGCCCGACGTGGGTAGGGCGCACGCGCCGCGACCTCAACGCCGACTGCTGCCCCGTCATATAAGGAGGTCTGCCCGCCAAATGGCAGATTATCCAACGCGGACAGCAAGGCAGCGCGGTCTGTCGTGTAATCTTGAACCAGCACCGGGTCATCATTGAAAGACACGAGCGCAACGCTGTCATTTTCGGACAGCGATTCGATGAAATTGCGGGCGGCGGATTTGGTCAGCGCCAATGGCTGCCCCGCCATACTGCTAGACGTGTCAATCACCAAGACCACCGCCAGCGGCAGCGCGTCATCGGTCACGCTCTCCACGCCCGTGATGACCGCGCCCGCGTTCGCCCACGGGCCACTCAGTGTGAAATCCGCCGCCGTCAGGCCAGAGATACTCTGACCGCTGGCGTCTGTGACGCTGACCGTGACGAGGGTGCTGCGCCCGTCATTCGGGTTAACGCCAGTGATGTCCAGCCGGTGCGGGACTTTCCCGGCCTCTTGGAGTGCCATTACCGACGGGAGAGATACAACTGTAATCAATAGCGCTATCAGCGCAGTGAGCCAACGCTTCATGAAAAAATGCCGCCTTTCGAAATTCAAACACCCCAAAACACTTGTATTTCAATGTAAGGCTACTGTAACGCATTTGCCGCCATTATGACATCAAACTCCATTAAACTTAATCTTGATACGCCGTGCGCGCCGTGCGAGTGGGGTATAATACGGCGCATATTCAGATACAAAGAGGGTTCAGACATGGAAATGTCGCTGGATGCGGTTCGCGCCATCGCGGAACTTGCCAAGCTGGAACTATCCGATACCGAAGTCGAACGCTACGCCGGTCAGCTTTCGGGCATCTTGGGGTACTTTGAGATGTTGCAGCAACTCGATACCTCGACGATCCCGGCCACGGCCTCGGTGTTGCCGCTGACCAATGTCCTCCGCCCGGACATCGCCTTGCCCGCGCTCACCCCGGCAGAGGTGATCGCCAACGCCCCCGCCGCCCAAGACAACCAGTTTGTCGTCAGCGCCGTCCTCCCAGAATGAACGTTGAGGACGGCGCTGCAAGCCGCGTCATCTACGTTTTTGAGTGGCAACGCCGCCGCGCCTTACGCCGCGCATGGATGACGGTGATTATCGCCGCGCTATTGCTGGGGGTATTCATCGGGCTGGGGTATTGGCAAGCGTTGGACGCCAACCAACCGCTGGTTCGCCTGAGCCGGATGGTGGGGTCTTCATCGGGGCGATGTTCGCCATACGCGCCGTGTTTAACTTGGGGCGGGCGATGTTCCGCCGTACCCAAGTCGCGCAATTCAGCCGTGAGGGGTTCGCGTGGCAGGTTGATAACGACATCCAGCGCTATGCGTGGGAGCAACTCCGTGCTTATCGCAAAGGAGCGCGGACATGGCGGATTTTGCGATTCCCAGTGCGACGCTTCGGGAAGAACAGCCTAACCATGAACGATGGGCGTGTGTTCGTGTTACATCACGGCATCACCTCGCCAGAGAAATTTGGTCATGCCGTCGAGCCGGTGATTGACGCGGTGATGGGCGAAAAAATCGCCAGCACGCTCCGCGCTGGGGGGAATATCCGGTTGCACAAAAACCTGATTGCGAGCAAAAATGGCTTGGTCGTGCTGCGAGGTCGTAAGAAAATCGGCATCAAGTGGTCTACTGCCGATGTTCGGGTTCAGCGTGGCAACTTGGGCATCTATACCCTCGGTAAAAAGGGCAAGTTCCAACTCGTGAGCCGATTCTCCACTCACGCCGTCGATAATCTGGGCGGATTCTTAGAATTGGCCGAGGCAACTCTCAGAAATCACCAACCCGAACGCTTTAACATCAAAACGGTGGGCAAAAATCCCCGCCGGTAATCTGGGGAAGGCGGACATGTCAGTGCCGTGTCCCTACAAGTTGCCTGTGTTCTGTAAGCCATAAACGTGGAATAACGATTAAAACAAGGAAACGTCTACTATGAAGATGGTATGGATACTCATATTGGCTGCGCTGATGCTTGCGCCGGTCAGCGCCCAAGAAACCGTCGCGCCCGTTGAACCGTCGCCCGCGCTGCTCACTTATCTGGCTGATTTGGAAGCCGATACCACCGAAATCCGTGGGCTTGCGCCATTGGAGCCGGTGGAGCGTTACTTCCCAAATAAAGCTGATATCGCCGCCTTCCTCGCCGGACAATTTGCAGATGAGATCGTGCGCCAGTCGGTCATCGACGCCGAATTTATCTACAAGGCGTTTGGCTTGCTAGAGCCGGACGTTGACCTGTTGGGGGTTTATCAGCCGTTGTTGGAGGCACAGGTCGCAGGGTATTACGACCCTGCGACCAAGCGTATGAACACATTGCTCATTAGCACCGACAAATTGAGCGATAAGCTCCCGCTGTTTGAGCAAATCCTTTATGTCCACGAGTTCACTCACGCCCTGCAAGACCAACACTTTGATCTAGATTTGTTGTTGAATGATGAGATGGCCGCCGCCGAACCAGACCGTGCCGTGGCGATTCAGGCATTGATTGAGGGCGATGCCACTCAGACCATGACCGATTATGTGACCATCCTCACGCAAGAGAATCCAACTGAAGTATTGGGTCAGCTGGACGCGCTGATGGGGTCGTCGGCCTCGGCAGAAATCCCGGCTGGGACGCCCGACATCCTAACTCAAGAACTGCTGTTCCCGTATACACAGGGTCAAGTGTTCGTGCAAGCGCTCATCGCACAGGGCGGCTATGCAGCGGTGGATGCGGCCTTCCGTAACCCGCCCGTCAGCAGTGAGCAGGTTATCCACCCCGATAAATATCTGGCAGGTGAAATGCCCATCGCGGTAGACCTGACCGACAGCGCGGGGATTTTGGGCGACGGTTGGGCGCTGGCGTATGACCACACAGCCGGCGAATATTTCCTCCGCAACTGGCTCAGGCCGGGACTCAGCGCCTTCACGTTGCCGATTGCCGCCAGTGGTTGGGGTGGAGACCGTTACCTGATGTATGCCAATGCCGAGGGACAGGCCGCCTACCAATGGAAATTGGTCTTTGATACGGCTGAGGATGAGGCGCAATTCTTGGAATATCTGCCGAAGTCGCTGACCTATCAGTTTGGCGACCCGACGGTTGACGGGGCGTGCTGGGATGTGGGAGGCGGGGAATATGCCTTGTGCTACCGCGCCCAAACCGGCGGCGGCGTCATGATTACCCGTGCGCCCAATATCGCATCAGCGACGGCGCTACTGGGGTAAATCACACCCAAAACGTTTGGGCGACATAAAGTACGTGGGTAAACCGCACTACAAGGGCGACCCGCTGGGTCGCCCTTACAGATCACGATCATTCGTAGGGGCGTAGGGTGCTACGCCCTTTTTTGTCTTATGTACCCTTATTTCAACGTGTAATTGATGGGCGCTGAGGCGTTGTCGTTGTCGTTGGTCTCAATCACCTGATTATTCTCATCGACGCGCACCACCGCCGTCTTTGCGAGATTCTGCCCTGCCTTGTCGGTAAACGCAATCTGGATGAGCGTTTCCGCCCCCGCCGCCAAGCTGCCAACCGCCCCCGCCTCGACCAACTTAAAGCCGCCGTCACTGCTATTGACGACGGTCAACACGGCAAAAAATCCGGTTGAAGGTTGATCGCCGGTGTTGCGGATACGCACAAACGCGACGCTTGGTTCATTCAGCGTGATGTCGTTGGGGGGCTTGCTGCCATTGACCTGTTGAAGCTCAAAGCCGACCACAATCAGATTCGGGCCGCCTGTGACGGGCGCGGTGGTGGCTGGGGCAGATGTGCCAGCCGGAGCGACACTGGTCGCGGTGGCCGGAGCGCGAGTCGGGACGGCTGGTCCAGCTTCACGCGGGAGCGACTCGACAGGGCCTTCGGTCTTGACGATTTCGCGAAAAACCCAGCCCTCTCCACCGGCAAAACGTACTTTGAGCCATTTGCCATCGGTATTGAGCGCCAAAAGTTCAGCGGACTGACCGGCATTGAACGTCCCAATCGGCGGCTCAAAATTGGTGCTTGGGCCGCGCCGAACGTTCACCGCGCCCTCGAACTTGCCGATGGGCGTGGTTGATGTGGCCGAGCCAGATGGTGTGACGCCTGCGGTGGTCGGGGCGGTGGTCGCGCCCACATTGGTTGAAATCACGACAGCGCCGCCGGGGGTATTGGTCGGTTGAGCCACCCCCGTGGTTGGGGCTAGGGTCGCCGTAGCTGCCACCGTCAGGGTGATGGCCTGTGTGGGCGGAATCGTATTGGTCGGCGTCGGGGTTGGGTTGTTGGGCAAATCAGCCACGACGTTATAGGTCACAGAAACCGGCTGGCTGACCGTGCCATCTTCGCGGAAAACCCGCGCCTCAACCAAATGCGATCCAACGCCTTCGGCGCTAAAGGTCTGCGTGATGCCAAACGCCGGGGAATCCGACGGGTTGGGGTCTGGGAGGGTGGCAGCGACCACGCCATCCAAACTAACTTCCACGCGGTCAATGCCCGCGCCCGCGTTGGTGACGGCCAATTGAATATTGACGCCCACCCCTTCTAGGTAAGTGGCGTTGGGCAACGGGGCGGTAATCCGCGCCAGCGGTTCACCGCTGATTTGGGGGATAATCTCCTCAACCGAGCCGCCAGAGAGCGTGCAGCCGGTCAAGAGCCACGCCAATAACAGCGCGGGGATGACCATGCGATAGTGTCGCAGCATACGCGGAGTACTCCTTCGGTACAATCATGCAAGAGACTGTACCGGAATAATCCCCACCGTGCGAGAGGCGATTAACCTACCGTTCACCCATTGGCGGCGCTAAGAGTCCCGGCGGTAATCATGCCGACATCCTGTACGCGAATCGGCACGCCGTCTAGTTCTTCGGGTAGACGGTCTTCGGTATCAAGGTCATCAGGGCTGTGATAGGCCGTCACCAACACGACCAGACAGTAATATACGATGTCGTCAATGGTGTCCCACAGCCCAATCGACACCCCAATCACAAAACGCTTCTGCATCAGCCAATCGGTGTAAATCTCTTGGACGTGCATTACATACTCATACGAGGTGTTATCGCTCACAAACATTATCCACCCCCTAGCGGGCTAAAACGTCACATTTAAGGCGGCCAGCACCGAGTCAATCGGCGTGAAGATAGTCGCCTGTGGAGACCCAGCGAACAATAGGCCGACAGCTTTATTTTCCACCGAATCCACAATCAATGAGCCGGAATCGCCGCCCTGACTCATCGGTTGGGCGATGATTTGCCCGGTGAAACGCGCCGAGCGTGCGCCTTTGGTCGTGCTATAGGCTACCGTCACCGTCACATTGACCAGCGTAATCATGCTCTGGGTGAAGTCGGTGGTGCGCCCGGTCTTGCGGATTCCCATGCCGATTTGCGCGGCTTTCGTGCCGGTA
>Ga0163144_10015151_pt1 | contig 15936 bp, 11 predicted proteins | sample OliLak19BULKMAT1_FD_123175 | JGI IMG/M metagenome (GOLD analysis project Ga0163144, IMG submission 123175) | Freshwater microbial mat bacterial communities from Lake Vanda, McMurdo Dry Valleys, Antarctica - Oligotrophic Lake LV.19.BULKMAT1 | ecosystem: Environmental > Aquatic > Freshwater >...
AGGCCCTTGTGCGCCTGGCGAGACGTGATCGCTGCCGTCAGCGTCGTCTTGCCGTGGTCCACGTGACCGATGGTGCCCACGTTCACGTGGGGCTTCGTCCGCTCGAACTTTGCCTTGGCCATCGGTGCTCTTCCTCTCCCTACTGGGTCGCTTTACTGGGTCGCTTTGCTAGGTCGATTTGCCAGGTGGGTTTCCTGGGCGTCTGGAATTCAGGACGACGAGACGATCCCGCGCGTGATCGCGTCGGGAACTCGCGCGTAGTGCGAAAATTGCATCGTGTAGCTCGCGCGACCTTGAGTCATGGACCGCACGTTGCTCACGTAACCGAACATTGCCGACAGCGGGACCTCGGCCTGAACGACCTGTAGCATCCCGCGCATCTCGATCCCCTTGATCTGCCCGCGCCGGCCATTCAGGTCGCCCTGCACCGCCCCGCGAAACTCCTCGGGCGTCACGACTTCCACGCTCATCATCGGCTCGAGCAGGACCGGCTTCGCCTGGCCGAGCGCATCGTTGGCGGCCATCGAGCCGGCGATCAGGAAGGCTCTCTCCGAAGAGTCCGTTTCGTGGGCTGCGCCGCCGACCAGTCGCAGCTTCACGTCGACGACCGGATAACCCCCGAGATGGCCGCTCTGGACGGATTCACGACATCCTTGTTCGATCGAGCGGATGAACTGGCTGGGAATCGCGTCCGGACGCGCGGCGTTCTCGAACACGAAGCCCGAGCCCGTCTCGCCCGGCTCGACCTCGAGCTTCACGATGGCGAATTCGCTCGTGTTGCCCGTCTGCTTGACGTACTCGCATGCGCCGCTCGCGGGAACCGAGATCGTTTCCTTGTATGCGACCTGAGGTCGGCCGACGTTCGCGTCGACGCCGAACTCGCGCAACAGGCGGTCGACGATGATCTCGAGGTGGAGCTCGCCCATGCCCGAGATGAGGAGCTGGCCCGTCTCCGTGTCCGTCGAGACCTTGAAGGAGGGATCTTCGATGGCGAGGCGGTCGAGCGACTGGACCAGCTTGTCCATGTCGGCCGTCGTCTTCGGCTCGATCGCGATCGCGATCACCGGCTCGGGGAAATCGAGGGATTCGAGGACGATCGGAGCATTGACGGCGCAGAGCGTGTGGCCCGTGACGACCTGCTTGAGACCCACGGCGGCGACGATGTCGCCGGCGTAGACCTGGTCGAGCTCCTGGCGCTTGTTAGCGTGCATCTGGAGGAATCGGCCGACCCGCTCCTTCTTGCCCGTCGACGAATCGAGCAGGCTCTCGCCCGCCTTCGCGGTGCCGGAGTAGACGCGCAGATAAGCGAGGCTGCCCGCATGGCGATCGGACTGGATCTTGAAGACGAGCGCCGCGAACGGCTCGTCGTCCCGCGCCTCGCGGCGGACTACGTTCTTCTCGGAGAGCTTCGTGTCCAGCAGCTTCCTGTCGACCAGGAGAGAGTCGTCTACTCTCTCGCGGATGCCTTCGACAGGGCGTACGTCTGCGGGTGATGGAAGGTACGCCACCACCGCGTCGAGCAACGGCTGGACGCCCTTGTTCTTGAACGCGCTGCCACACAACACCGGGACGAGGTCGAGACTCAAAGTCGAGCGACGGATCGCAGCCCGGAGCTCTTCGACCGGAACGTCCTGGCCGTCCAGGTACTTGGCCATCACCGCGTCGTCGACGTCGGCGAGGCGCTCGACCAGCTGGTCGCGCGCGAGCTCGACGTCGTCGACGAGGTCGGCCGGAACCTCAGCCTGCCGCACGACACTGCCCTGGCTCGCATCTTCGAAGTAGAGCGCCTTGCGATCGAGCAGGTCGACGATGCCCGAAAACGTATCCGCCGAGCCGATCGGCAGCTGCAAAGGCAGCGGCCGAGCCCCCAGCCGGCTCTCGATCATCGAGACCACGTTTTCGAAGTTTGCACCCATACGATCCATCTTGTTCACGAAGGCCACACGCGGCACCCGGTACTTGTCCGCCTGACGCCAGACGGTCTCCGATTGCGGCTCCACCCCCCCGACGCCACAGAACACCGCAATCGCCCCATCCAGCACCCTGAGCGATCGCTCGACCTCGATCGTGAAGTCGACATGCCCTGGTGTATCGATGATGTTGATCCGATGCCCTTGCCAGAAGCAGGTCGTCGCGGCCGACGTGATCGTGATTCCGCGCTCCTGCTCCTGCTGCATCCAGTCCATCGTGGCCGCGCCGTCGTGAACTTCTCCAATCTTGTAGTTGACGCCCGTGTAGAAAAGAATCCGCTCGGTCGTCGTCGTCTTGCCGGCATCGATGTGAGCCATGATGCCGATGTTTCGGGTCTCGTCGAGTTGCGTGCTTCTCGGCATGACAACTCCAGCTCCCCGCCCTTGATACCCCTACCCCGCGGCTACCATCGGGCGCCTGCGGCTACCCTCGAGCGCCTGCAGCTACCCTCGAGCGCCTGCGGCTACCATCGATAGTGCGCGAACGCCTTGTTGGCCTCCGCCATGCGATGCGTGTCTTCGCGCTTCTTCACGCTCTCGCCGCGGTCGTTCGCCGCATCGATGATCTCGTTCGCGAGCCGCTCGCGCATGCTCTTGCCGGGGCGCGACTGCGAGTACTGCACGAGCCACCGCATTGCGAGCGAGGTGGCACGCTGGGGCGAGATCTCGACCGGAACCTGATAGGTCGCACCACCGACGCGGCGGCTCTTCACCTCGAGGCGCGGCCGGATGTTCTCGAGCGCACGCCGGAATAACGCCATCGGATCGCTGCGCATCTTCGTCTCGATCTCGCCGAACGCTCCGTAGACGATCCGCTCGGCAGTATTCTTCTTGCCATCGCGCATCACGACATTGATGAAGCGGCCGAGCATGACGTCGCCATGCTTCGAATCGGGCGCCGTCTGGCGCTTCTGTACCTCGCGTCTCCGGGGCATTTACGCGTCCTTTCCTACTTCTTCCGCTTCGAGCCGTATTTCGAGCGACTCTGGTTTCGTCCATCGACGCCGGTCGAGTCGAGGGAGCCGCGCACGATGTGGTAACGCACACCGGGGAGATCCTTGACGCGACCCCCACGCACCAGGACCACCGAATGTTCCTGAAGCGTGTGGCCTTCGCCGCCGATGTAGGCGTTGACTTCGTTGCCGTTCGTCAGGCGAACGCGCGCGACCTTACGAAGCGCCGAGTTCGGCTTCTTCGGGGTCGCGGTAAAAACGCGCAGACAGACGCCGCGTCGCTGCGGGCAGGCGGTCAAGTCGGGCGACTTCGAGCGCGTGGCCTTCGGCGAGCGGCCCTTTCGTACGAGCTGTTGGATGGTCGGCATGGGGCGGGACGAAACTCCTGCTGACTCGGTCGCGGCCGCAACCGACTGCGATGGCGAAGGTCGTCTCGACGAACGTCTCGAGTCGACCGGGGACGAAAGTATTGGATTCTCGAACCGGAATTCAGAGACAGAGCAGCCCCGGAGTCACGTTTCTCTGTCACGAAGAGACCGGAGCTAAGCTCAGGCCCTCTCTTCGAAAACCGGAAACGAACCGCGGGGTTGAAGAGTCCCTGGTTCTGGAATCGGGCGGCAGCTTAGCCTCCTGCGGGGTCGTGTCAACGCCCGCTCAGAGGGCTTTCCAGCACTATCCCGCACTGGCCGGCATTGGCCTCTATTCCCGAGATGCGACCGCCCCCATCAGCTGAACCGATGGGGGCGGCAACGCGTCGGTACGTCGTACGCGACCGGAAAATCCGGTCAGAAGTCGTGGGTCCCACCTTCCGGAGCGATCTCCCCGTCCGGTGCGAACATCGTCGGGAGGCTCGACCCGGGCTCGACCGGCTCGTCCATGATCAGCCCGCGCGGCGTGGTCAAATCCGAGACGGTGGCATCTCCCCGCTCGGCGGTCGCGATTTCGAAGCCCTCCGGCATCTCGACCTCGATCCCGGTCAACAGGTACTGGGGCATCCCCGTACCCGCCGGGATGAGACGTCCCATGATCACGTTCTCCTTCAGGCCTCGGAGGTAGTCGTTCTTCCCCCAGATGGCCGCCTCGGTCAGCACCTTGGTCGTCTCCTGGAAGGAAGCGGCCGAGATGAACGACTCGGTCGAGAGCGAAGCCTTCGTGATGCCGAGGAGCTGCGTCTCGGCGCGGGGCGGAGTCTTGTCCTCGGCCTCGAGCTTCGCCACGACCTCCCGGAAGAGGACCTTCTCGACCTGCTCGCCGATCAGCCAGTCGGACTCGCCCGGATCCGTGATGCGAACCTTGCGGACCATCTGGCGAACGATCGTCTCGATGTGCTTGTCGTTGATCTTCACGCCCTGCAGGCGGTAGACCTCCTGCACTTCGTCCACGAGATACTTCGCGAGCTCCTTCTCGCCCTTGATCTTGAGGATGTCGTGGGGATTCGACGAGCCGTCCATCAGCGCCTCGCCGGCCCGCACACGATCGCCTTCGTGGACGGAGACGTGCTTGCCCTTCGGAATCAAGTACTCCTGGGGCTCGCCCTGGTCCGGGGTCACGATCACGCGCCGCTTGCCGCGTGAATCGGGTCCGAAGCTGACGATGCCGTCGATCTCGGAGACGACCGCACACTCCTTGGGCTTGCGTGCCTCGAAGAGCTCGGCCACGCGCGGCAGACCACCGGTGATGTCCTTCGTCTTCGATGCCTCGCGCGGGATCTTCGCGATCACCTGCCCGGCCGTGACCTGCTCGCCTTCACCCACCGACAGATAGGCGCCGACCGGCAGCAGCGACTTCGATTCGCTCTCCCCCTCGCCTTCGCCCTCGACGATCGAGATCTGCGGACGAAGCTCGGGATCCTTCGACTCGATGATCACCTTCGACGAGACGCCGGTGAAGTCGTCCACCTGCTCCTGCATCGTGGCGCCTTCGATGATGTCGCGGAATACCACGGTTCCGGGAACCTCGGCGAGAATCGGACTCGCGAAGGGATCCCAGTCGAGCAGCACGTCGCCGGTATGCACCGGCGCCCCGTCCTTGACGCGCAGCGTCGCGCCATACACCACAGGATGACGCTCGCGCTCTCGACCCGACGCGTCCACGATGCCGACTTCGCCGTTTCGCGTCATGACCGTCGCGCGGCCTTCGTTGTCGACCACGGTCCGGATGTTGTGCAGGCGGATCGTGCCCTCGCTCGCCGCTTCGGCATGCGACTGCTCTGCCCGACGCGTCGCGGCGCCACCGATGTGGAACGTGCGCATCGTGAGCTGCGTCCCGGGCTCGCCGATCGACTGCGCTGCGATGACGCCGACCGCCTCGCCGAGGTTCACCATCGAACCGCGCGACAGATCGCGTCCGTAGCACTTCACGCAGACGCCGAACGTGCTCGCGCAGGTCAGCACCGACCGGATCTTCACGGCCTCGATGCCCGCGTTCTCGATCAGCTTCACGCGATCTTCGTCGATCTCCGCGCCCCCGTGGACGAGCAGCTCGCCCGTCACCGGATCGTGGATGTCGTCTAGGGCCACGCGGCCGAGGATTCGCTCTCCCAGCGGCTCGACGATCTCGCCCGCCTCGATGAGGGCACTGGTCTCGAGCGCATCGGAGGTCCCGCAATCCTCGTCGCGGATGATCACGTCTTGCGAGACGTCGACGAGGCGGCGGGTCAGGTAGCCCGAGTTCGCCGTCTTGAGCGCCGTATCCGCGAGACCTTTTCGGGCACCGTGGGTCGAGATGAAGTATTGCAGGACCGAGAGACCTTCCCGGAAGTTCGACGTGATCGGCGTCTCGATGATCGCGCCCGAGGGCTTCGCCATCAGACCGCGCATGCCGGCCAGCTGACGCATCTGCTGCGCCGAACCGCGCGCGCCCGAGTCCGCCATCATGTAGACGTTGTTGAACGACGGAACCTGTCGCTCCGTTCCGTTCGCGTCGACCACCGTGTCGGTCGCGATGCCTTCGAGCAGCTGGGTCGTGATCAACTCGGTCGCCTGTGCCCAGATGTCGACCACCTTGTTGTAGCGCTCGCCGTCGGTGATCAGACCTTCCTGGTACTGCTCCTGGATCTGCGAGACCTCCTGGGTCGCGTCGTCCAGGTACTTCTGCTTGTCGGGCGGGATCCGCATGTCGTCGATGCAGATCGAGATGCCCGCGCGGGTCGCGTTCGTGTAGCCGAGCGTCCGCAGCTTGTCGGCCAGCAGGACCGTCGCCTTGCTGCCCAACCGCCGATAACACTGATCGATCAGCTCGCCGAGCGCCTTCTTGTCCATCACCTGATTGATGAACTCGAAGGGGATCTCGATCGGCACGATGTCGCGGAGCAAAAGTCGCCCCGTCGTGGTCTCGACCATCTCGCCGTCGAGTCGGACCTGGATCGCGGCGTGCAGATCGAGCACTCCCGCGTCGTAGGCCATCTGGACCTCTTCGAACGTCGCGAACTTCATGCCCTCGCCGTTCGCGCCGGCACGCTCACGCGTCATGTAATAGACGCCGAGCACGATGTCCTGCGTGGGCCCGATGATCGGGCGGCCGGTCGCGGGCGAGAGGATGTTGTTGGTCGACATCATCAGCACGCGGGCCTCGATCTGCGCTTCCACAGAGAGAGGAACGTGTACGGCCATCTGATCGCCGTCGAAGTCCGCGTTGAACGCGGCGCAGACGAGCGGATGGAGCTGGATCGCCTTGCCCTCGATCAACATCGGCTCGAAAGCCTGCATGCCGAGGCGGTGGAGCGTCGGCGCGCGGTTCAGCAGGATCGGATGCTCCTGGATCACCTCCGCGAGGATGTCCCACACCTCCGGTCGCTCGTTCTCCACCATCTTGCGCGCAGCCTTGATGGTCGTCACGAACCCCTGCTGCTCGAGCTTCGAGTAGATGAAGGGCTTGAAGAGCTCGAGCGCCATGCGATTCGGCAGGCCGCACTGATGCAGCCGCAGCTCGGGACCCACCACGATCACCGAGCGACCGGAGTAGTCCACGCGCTTGCCGAGCAGGTTCTGGCGGAAGCGACCCGACTTGCCCTTCAGCATGTCGGAGAGGCTCTTGAGCGGCCGCTTCGACGGACCCGTGATCACGCGACCGCGGCGACCGTTGTCGAAGAGCGCGTCCACCGCTTCCTGAAGCATGCGCTTCTCGTTGCGGATGATGACCTCGGGCGCGTTCAGCTCCTGCAGGCGCTTCAAGCGGTTGTTGCGGTTGATGACCCGACGATAGAGATCGTTCAGATCCGAGGTCGCGAAGCGACCTCCATCGAGAGGCACGAGCGGCCGCAGATCCGGCGGGATCACGGGCACGACCTCGAGCACCATGTACTCCGGCCGGTTGATCGCCGACTCCCGGAACGCGTCGAGCACCTTGAGTCGCTTCGCGATCTTCTTGCGCTTGGCCTCGCTGGTCGCCTCGCGCATCTCTTCGCGCAGCCGCGTGCATTCACCATCGACGTCGAGCTCGGCGAGCAGCCGCCGAACGGCCTCGGCGCCGATGCCGACTTCGAACGCGTCGCGGCCGTGGGCCTCGCGCAGCTCCTGCAGGCGCTCGTCGGTGACGAGCTCACCCTTCTCGAGCTCGGTGTCCTTCGGATCGAGGACCACGTGGGCCTCGAAGTAGAGCACCTTCTCGAGATCGCGCAGCGTGACCTCGAGAATGTTGCCGATGCGCGAAGGCAGCGACTTCAGGAACCAGATGTGGGCTACCGGGGAGGCCAGGGTGATGTGACCCATGCGCTCGCGGCGGACCTTCGACTGGATGACCTCGACGCCGCACTTTTCACACACGACTCCCCTGTGCTTCATGCGCTTGTACTTGCCGCAATTGCACTCGTAGTCTTTGACCGGACCGAAGATCTTGGCGCAGAAGAGCCCATCGCGTTCGGGCTTGAAGGTCCGGTAGTTGATCGTCTCCGGCTTCTTCACCTCACCGAACGACCACTCACGGACCTTGTCCGGGGAAGCCAGTGAAATCCGGAGCGAGTTGAACGCCAACGGGTCCTTGGGCTTCTCGAAGAGATTGTATAGATCACGCAATGATGGGTCCCTCTCTCGGGTTTCCTGCGATATTCGATTGATCGAGCCGGATCAGGACCGTCCCGGCCCTATCGGCCGGGGCGATCGGCAGGGGTGCCAAAGGCACCCCTGCCCTTCAGACCGGCGGGCCCTCTTCGCGCATCTCGATGTCGAGACCGAGGGCCTGCAATTCCTTCACGAGCACGTTGAAGCTCTCCGGGAGTCCGGGCTCGAGCGTGTGCTCGCCCTTCACGATCGACTCGTAGATGCGCGTCCGGCCCTGCACGTCGTCCGACTTCACCGTCAGGAACTCCTGCAGAGCGTAGGCGGCGCCGTACGCCTCGAGTGCCCAGACCTCCATCTCGCCGAGCCGCTGACCGCCGAACTGCGCCTTGCCGCCCAGCGGTTGCTGGGTGACCAGGCTGTAGGGCCCGATGGAACGGGCGTGCAGCTTGTCGTCGGCCAGGTGGTGGAGCTTCAGCATGTAGATCGTGCCGATCGTGACGTCCCGGTCGAATGCTTCGCCCGTCCGTCCATCGAAGAGCACGATCTGACCCGACGTCGGCAGCTCCGCGCGCTCGAGTTCCTGCTTGACTTCGATCTCCGACGCGCCGTCGAACACCGCGGTCGCGACGTGGATCCCCTTCGCCACGCTCTGCGCGAGGGAATCGATCGCGTCGTCCGAAGCCGACTCGATCGTCGCTGCGATCCCCTTGTCGGCGTAGATTTCCGCGAGCTTCGTCCGGATCTCGGCTCGCGTCGCCTGGCGCTCCAGCAACCGTCGGATCTGACGTCCGAGGCCGTGAGCCGCCCAGCCGAGGTGGGTCTCGAGGATCTGTCCGATGTTCATGCGCGAAGGCACGCCCAGCGGGTTCAGCACGATGTCGACCGGCGAGCCGTCGGACATGTAGGGCATGTCTTCTTCCGGAAGGATCCGGGAGATGACGCCCTTGTTGCCGTGGCGGCCGGCCATCTTGTCGCCGACCGAGAGCTTGCGCTTGATGGCGACATAGACCTTCACCATCTTGAACACGCCCGGAGGCAGCTCGTCGCCTTTGCGCAGTCGCGCAATCTTCTCGTCGAAGACGGCCTTGATCACCATCGCCTGCTCTTCCACGTGGTGGAAGACGCGGTCGACGTGCTCTTGCGTCCGAGCATCGGTGACCTGGATCTCGCGCCACCGACGATCCGGGATCTGGGCGATGGCCTCGGCGGAGATCTTGTCCCCCGACTTCAGCCATTCGAGATCCTTGCGCTCGTCGGCCACGCGATTCGCGGCCTGCTTCCCGACGATCAGCTCGCGGACCTTGTTGAAGGCGCTCCGGCGGATGATCCGGATCTCGTCTTCCTGGTCCTTGCGCAAGCGCTCGATCTCGGCCTCTTCGAGCGCCTTGGCACGCTCGTCCTTCTCGACGCCGCGGCGGGAGAAGACCTGGGCACCGATGATCGTGCCCGTGACACCCGGCGGAACGCGCAGCGAAGTGTCTCGCACGTCGCCCGCCTTTTCGCCGAAGATCGCGCGCAGCAGCCGCTCCTCGGGCGAGAGCTGGGTCTCGCCCTTCGGCGTGATCTTGCCGACCAGGATGTCGTCCTGGTGGACCTCGGCGCCGATCCGGACGATGCCGGCCTCGTCGAGGTCGCGCAGGGCTTCCTCGCCGACGTTGGGAATGTCGCGGGTGATGTCTTCCTTGCCGAGCTTGGTGTCGCGGGCGACGCACTCGAACTCTTCGATGTGGATCGAAGTGAAGTAGTCGTCCTTGACGATGCGCTCGGAGATGAGGATCGAGTCCTCGAAGTTGTATCCACCCCAGGGCATGAACGCGACGGTCACGTTCGCGCCGAGCGCCATCTCGCCCCGATCCGTCGCCGGACCGTCCGCGATCACCTGCCCCTTCTTTACCCGGTCGCCCGCCTTGACGATCGGCCGCTGATTGATGCAGGTGTTCTGGTTCGAGCGTTGGTATTTGATCAAATTGATGATGTCGACGTTGCTGCCGGTGCCGTCGTCCTCGTCGGGCTTCAGCACGATGCGTGCGGCGTCGACGGACTCGACCGTGCAGTCGCGCTTCGCCACGACGGTCACGCCCGAATCCCGGGCGACCACCGCCTCCATGCCGGTCCCCACGAGCGGAGCGCTCGTGCGGAGCAGCGGAACGGCCTGCCGCATCATGTTCGAGCCCATGAGGGCGCGATTCGCGTCGTCGTTCTCGAGAAAGGGAATCAGCGACGCGGCCACCGAAACCAACTGGTTCGGCGACACGTCCATCATGTCGACTTCCTCGGGCGGGATCATCTCGAACTCGCCCTGCTTCCGGGCCGAGATCCGCTCGTCCACGAAGCGCCCGTCCTTGTCGAGCACGGCGTTCGCTTGCGCGATCGCCATGCGCTCCTCGTCGAGGGCCGACATGAACTTCACTTCCTTCGTGACCCGACCATCGCGCACCTGGCGATAGGGCGTCTCGATGAAGCCCATCTCGTTGACGCGCGCAAAGGTCGAGAGCGAAGCGATCAGACCGATGTTCGGACCCTCGGGCGTCTCGATCGGACAGATCCGACCGTAGTGGGTCGGGTGCACGTCGCGGACTTCGAAGCCCGCGCGCTCACGCGTGAGGCCGCCTGGCCCGAGCGCCGACAGCCGGCGCTTGTGGGTCACGCTCGAGAGCGGGTTGGTCTGGTCCATGAACTGCGAGAGCTGGCTCGAACCGAAGAACTCCTTGATCACCGCCGAGACGGGCTTGGAGTTGATCAGGTCGTGCGGCATCAGCGTCTCGATCTCCTGGAGGCTCATGCGCTCCTTGATCGCACGCTCCATTCGGACGAGGCCGATCCGGTACTGATTCTCGAGCAGCTCGCCGACGACGCGCACGCGGCGATTGCCGAGATGGTCGATGTCGTCGATGCGCTTGCTCGGATCGTTGCCGTTCTTCAGGTCGACCAGGTACTTCACGGCCGCGAGGATGTCCTCGCTGCGCAGCGTCGGGAGATCCGAGAGATGGATCTCCGACGACTGATTCTGCACGCCGGAAGGATAGAAGGTCACCCGCTCGTCGCCGTTCCACTCGAGCTTGTGGTTGAGCTTGAGGCGACCGACCTTCGAGAGGTCGTAGCGCTCCGCATTGAAGAACAGGTTGTTGAAGAGATTCGTGGCGGTGTCGATCGTCGGCGGATCGCCCGGGCGAAGGCGACGGTAGATCTCGATGATCGCGTCTTCCTTCGACTGCGTCTTGTCGGCGAGCAGCGTGTCCCGGAGCGCGGTGCCGGTCGTGATCGGATCGAGAAAGAGCAGCGGGAACTCGAGGATGTTCCGATTCCGGAGCTCCTCGAGATGAGCTTCGGTCAGCTCCTCGTTGCACTCGACGATGACCTCGCCCGTCTCCTCGTCCACGATGTCGATCGGCGCCACGCGGCGAACCGCGTCGGACCGGATCAGGTCCTCCTGGCCGACCTGGATCCACTCGATCCCGAGCTGGCGGAGCTTGCGCGCCGCCGCCTTCGTGAACTTCTTGTCCTTGCGAACGATGACTTCGCCGTCGTCGGCCTTGACCTCGCGCGTGCAGCGCTGCCCGATCAGGTTCTCCGGCTCGGTCTTCTTCATGATCTTCCGGCCGTCGAGCTTGATCGTCTCGCTCGGATAGAAGTACTGAAGCAGCTCCTCGGGCTGGTAGCCGAGGGCCTTCAGCAGCACGGTCACGTGGATCTTGCGCCGCCGGTCGATGCGGGCAAAGACCAGGTCCTTGTGGTCGTACTCGATGTCGAGCCAGGATCCCCGGTACGGGATCACGCGGCAGGAGAAGATCTTCTTGCCGGCAGCCGACGCGGTCGTCGAGAACGATGTGTCGTAGAAGATGCCCGGAGAGCGGTGGAGCTGGGAAACGATGACCCGCTCCGTGCCGTTGATCACGAAGGTGCCGTTGTCGGTCATGATCGGGATTTCCCCGAAGTAGACCTCCTGCTCCTTGACGACGCGAATCGTCTGGGCGCCCTCGGCGTCGTCCCAGGCGACCAGGCGGATCGTGACCTTGAAGGGCGCCGCGTAGGTCATGCCCCGCTGGAGGCACTCCTGCACGTCGTACTTCGGCTGCTCGAGGGCGTAGCCCACGAATTCCAGCGATGCCGTGTCGTTGAAGTCGCGGATCGGGAAGACCGACGTGAACACGGACTGCAGGCCCGTGTTCTCGCGCTTCTCCATCTCGACACCGGTCTGCAGGAACCGGTCGAACGACTGCTTCTGGATCTCCAGAAGATTGGGCGTATCGACGATGCGCGGAATGCGCGAGAACGACTTACGGACTCTGGGAGCGAATTCGGAGAAGATGGTCTCAGGCACGAGTGTTCGTCACCCTCCTGTGTAGCCCCGCGGCGTTCGGATCAATTCCGAAAGGCGCTGGTGCTCGACCGATGGCACGCGGCCGGGATGTCCCCGTCCGCAGTCGAAAACGACCTGACGCGCCGTTCGCTTTCGCGAGTCGGCGGAATCGGTCGCTGCAATGCGCGACCGCCCTGCTTCCCGTTGGTCGAATTCGGGAAGCAGTGCGGCGCATCATCCGATCACGAGCGATCGGCGTCCAACCGGTCGATCACTTGACGTCGACCTGACCGCCGGCCTCTTCGATCTTCTTCTTGATGTCGTCGGCCTCTGCCTTCGGCACGCCTTCCTTGATCGCCTTCGGCACGCCTTCCACCAGGTCCTTGGCCTCCTTGAGACCCAGACCGGTGATGCCGCGAATCTCCTTGATGACCTGGATCTTCTTGTCGCCGAACCCGATCAAGATGACGTCGAAGTCTTCCTTGACCTCGACCGGCGCTGCCGCCGGGCCCGCAGCCGCCGCTACGGCGACCGGCGCCGCAGCCGACACGCCCCACTTCTCTTCGAGCAGCTTCGCGAGCTCGGCCGCCTGCATCACGGTCAGGCCGGACAGGGTGTCCACGATTTCGTTGAGATCCGCCATTTTCCCTCTTCCTTACGTACGGGCGGTGCAAGCGGGTGACGATCACCCTCCCGCCCGGTCCTGTTGAAGCCGGTCTCCGCCTTCGGAGAACCGACCGAATATTCGGGTCGTTCGGACCGCTCGGCCCGGACGACCCCGAATGCCTATTCCGCGCTTTCCGCGCTTTCCACCGTGCCCTTCGCGGCCATCACGCGGGCGAGCTGCGCTCCGGGCTCGTTCAGGAGCCGCGCGAGCTTGCTCGCTGGCGCCTGGAGGAGTCCGATCAGCTTGCCGCGCAGCTCGTCGAGGGACGGCAGCGTGGCGAGCTTCGAGATTCCGGCCGCGTCGAGCACCTCGCCGTCGAGGAACGCGCTGCGGAGCTGGAACTGTTCGTTTTCCTTCGCGTAGTCGACGAGCGTCTTGGCCAGCGCCGCCGGGTCGCCGAACGAGATTGCGACGGAGGTCGTGCCCTTGAAATGGCCCTTCAGCCCTTCCATCGGTCCGCCTTCGGAGGCGCGCTTCAGCACCGAATTCTTCGCGACACGGAACTCGCAGCTCGCCGCCTGGGACTTGCGCAGTCCCACCCGGAGCTTTTCGAGCTTCTTCACCGGAATCCCTCGGTAATCGGCGACGAACACGCTCGTCGCGCGCCCGAACTTCTCACGCAGCTCGTCGATCTGCTCTTCTTTTTCTTTACGAGTCAACATGATCGTTCACACCTACTTTCAACCGACCTTGAGAGGCGACGTCGGATCCACCTTGATCCCGGGTCCCATCGTCGACGACACCGAGATCTTCTTCATGTAGACGCCCTTGCTCGCGGCAGGCTTTGCCCGAAGGACGACGTCGATCAGGGCCGACGCGTTCTCCCAGAGCTTCTCTGCCTCGAAGGACACCTTGCCGATTCCGCAGTGCACGATGCCGGCCTTGTCGACACGGTACTCGACCTTGCCGGCCTTCTGATCGCGGACGGCGTCCCCCACGTTCGGAGTCACGGTCCCGAGCTTCGGGTTCGGCATCAGGCCGCGCGGACCGAGCACGCGACCGAGACGACCGACGACACCCATCATATCGGGCGTCGCGATCACTCGGTCGAACTCGAACCAGCCCTCGTCCTGGATCTTCTTGGCCAGTTCGTCGCCGCCGACGAAGTCGGCTCCCGCTGCCTTCGCCTCTTTTTCCTTGTCGCCCTTGGCGAAGACGAGGACCCGGGTCGTCTTGCCGACACCGTTCGGGAGCACGATCGCGCCCCGCACCATCTGGTCCGCATGCTTCGGATCGACGCCGAGATTGATCGCGATGTCGACCGTCTCGTCGAACTTCGCGCCCGGTGTCGATTTGATCTTCTTCATGGCGTCTTCGAGGCTGTAGAGCTTGGTCTGCTCGATGCCTTCCATCGCCTTCTGGAATCGTTTGCTCTGCTTCGGCATGTCGCTCAGCCCTCCACCACGTCGAGGCCCATCGATCGGGCGGTGCCCGCGATGATCTTCTTGGCCTGCTCGACGCTGAAGGCGTTGAGGTCTTCCTTCTTGAGCTCCGCGATCTCGGCGAGCTGCGACTGCGTCACCTGACCCACCTTCTTCTTGTTGGGCTCGCCAGATCCACTCTGGATCTTCGCCGCGCGCTTGAGCAGCACGGCTGCCGGCGGCGACTTCAAGACGAACGTGAACGTCCGATCCGAGTATATGGTGATCTCGGCGGGAATGATGAGCCCCGCCTTGTCCTGCGTCCGTGCATTATAGGACTTGCAGAACTCCATGATGTTCACACCGTGTTGGCCGAGCGCCGGACCCACAGGGGGGGCGGGGTTCGCCGCTCCTGCCGGACACTGCAGCTTCACGATGGCTACGACCTTCTTCGCCACTCTCGTCTTCTCCTACCCTGGCGGTCCGCGGCCGACTTTCCCTCGAACGATCTCGATTCGAAGTCGACCTCCCGCTCACTCTATGGGCCCTTGCCCTGGGTGATCCCTGGGTGGTCCCTGGGTGTTAGTCGGCCGGGCGCCTGCCCGGTCGCGTCACCTGATTTCGATCAGGCCTTCTCCACGTTCGAATAATCCAGGACCACCGGCGTCGCGCGCCCGAAGACCTGCACCATCACGCGGAGCTTCTCCTTGTCGGGCATCACCTCGTCGACGAAGCCCGAAAAATTCGCGAACGGCCCCGTCGTCACCCGCACGTTTTCGCCCTCGTCGAAGCGGACCAGGGGCTTGGGTTTGACCGCACCTTCCTTGATCCGCTGTGTCATGCGGGCGACTTCCTCGTCCGAGATGGAGGGCGGATCGGTCGCATTGCCGACGAAGCCGGTGATCTTGGGGGTTCCCTTGACCACATGCCACGTTTCGTCGTTGAGTTCCATATGGACGATGATGTAGCCAGGGAAGAACTTTCGCTTCGAAGTCCGCTTCTGCCCTCCCACCATCTCGACGACCGACTCCTCGGGAACGAGGACCTCGTCGAACTTCTCTTCGAAGCCCATGGTCTTCGCCCGCTCGAGCAGCGCCTTCTTCGCGCGACCTTCCTGTCCGGAATAGGTGTGTACGATGTACCACTTCTTCACGGGCAGCTTTGCGGTCTTCTTCCCGGTCTCGGCCTTCGGATCGATTTGACCCGGCGCGCCCGCTCCAGTCGAGGATTCCATCAACCCAACACCATCCGCATCACGCGACTCAGTCCGAAATCGACGATGCCCAGGAAAGTTGCCATCACCGCGACGATCACCACGACGGCGATCGTCCCGTTCATCATCTCCGACTGCGGCGTCCAGGTGATCTTGTCGAACTCACCACGCACCTCGCCGACGTAGGCTCGGGAGCGAGCAACGAGACCCATCTGTTGTTCCGTCGTCTCCGCCATCGCCACTCCTGCCGGTCGGTTCCGATCCGAGATCCATCGAGTTGGCAGGGCCGGAGGGACTTGAACCCCCAACCCCCGGATTTGGAGTCCGGTGCACTACCAGTTGTGCTACGGCCCTACTCGATGACTTCCGCGACCACGCCCGAGCCGACCGTTCGCCCGCCCTCGCGGATCGCGAAGCGCAGCTCCTTGTCCATCGCGATCGGCGTGATCAGCTGCACCACCATCTCCACGTTGTC
>Ga0163144_10015152_pt1 | contig 15936 bp, 12 predicted proteins | sample OliLak19BULKMAT1_FD_123175 | JGI IMG/M metagenome (GOLD analysis project Ga0163144, IMG submission 123175) | Freshwater microbial mat bacterial communities from Lake Vanda, McMurdo Dry Valleys, Antarctica - Oligotrophic Lake LV.19.BULKMAT1 | ecosystem: Environmental > Aquatic > Freshwater >...
CATAAGTGATTGGAGGAGTATACGTGATAGTGAGTGACTGGTCAAAATTATCGAGATTCTGGAGCTATGACAATAGTGATATCTGAGGCGGATGTAGGGAACGTCCCTTTCCAAAACGGTCGCAAGGCAGCGGTCGCACTTTTAATCGAAGGATAGAGTTGGAGAATGCCCGTAAGGTCTTTCTTGTTTTTTTCTGATAAGTCATTCTTTAGCTTCTCTTCATCAAATTTTGAGACAAAATTGAGAGTTCCCGCGAGTGTAAATGAGAAGCTATCGAGATTTGAGGGACTCAAGGTGTCCTTGTCTTTAATGACGAGCTTGAGGCTTTCTGCACCGACGATAGCCACTTGGCTTTTTGCGACATCTGGGGCGAGCCTGCTTGCAATGCTTTGCGCAAACGCACGGTTATTAAAGAGAATAGCAGTAATGGTGGCCTCTTCGTTTATGGTAGCGGATGATTTTGAGTCACCAGATTGGGGAAGTGAATTGTATGTATAAAAGATGCCGTCGTCATATAAGGTGAAATCTGCGGGGGCCTGGGCAATAGCCATTTTTTTTAGGTCGTCGTTTAGCTTTGAGTGGAGCTCCTCACGTGACTTTTTACTTTCTGAGTCTGATACTTTTTTAACAGTTCCCAGAAAGCCACCTGCCATTTCAGTTTTTGACCTACCATAAAGCGTCTTAAATTTTGGATCATTCTTAAACCCGGGAATAGTAAAATCAACCTTGCCAATATTGTACTTCTCACCTGCTTCATCTGCATAGACCACTACATCTACGCTTCCGGGAATAGTTTTTCCAAGTTCCATTCTTATGGCAGGGACTACAACTGACTCGTTCACCCGATATATGAGGCCCGTAGGACTTTCAAAACGAGTGTTTTTAATGAGGCGCTGGGATGTCTTATCGGTAGAGTTGTACACCGTAATAGTTCCCGTAGCTTTTCGCTCCACTTTTTCTTCACCAGTCGCAGTGACGTCTTTGCCAGCACTTTGGGTGATTTTAAGCACTTGGAATCCAAGCTCATCTCCTGCTGGGGTGCTCTTTGCGGTAAATATCGTTTCAGGAGTAGCGGTGACAGTCTCTGCTTTTGGGACTACTGTGACTGTGGCGCCTGAGAAAAGTGATGCAACAGCAAAAAGGATCATGAGGAGTGCAATCACTCCTGCCCCCCAGAGCATTTTTTTGTTATGTATGAAAGAAAGTCGTGAGCCACCGCCATCTTCTTCGTCGTAAGGGTAGATACGAACATCTGTCTTTTCTTCGCGTTGCTCTACTGTATCTGGAGCTCGGTCAATGACTGGCCTGCGAGGAACTTTTGGGATTTCAAAAGTAGCTGGAGTAGTGAATCTCGAGCTAATATCAGAAAGAGGATTTGTTGGACGAGTATTTTTTGATGGAATGGGAATATTACGAATAGAGCGTTTTTCTGGTGGAACAATGTCCTGCAAAATATTTTTAGCCATTTCGAAATATAGATTAACGAGGATTAACTACCCTATTCTAATACAAGTAAGCGTATTGTAAATGTATAAGAGCGCTACTTAGTGTGGAGAAAGAGTGTATCTATTGCGATAAATGGGTCATGGGTTACATGTTTTTCATAAGAGATAAATGGATCGAGTGCAGTATCTGAAATAAAGAGCGGGAGAAAGTGATCCCGTGAATCTTTTATTATGTAATTCATAAAAATATCTGAAACATCTGCGTGCGCTGTGAGAAAAATTCTTTTTGTGCCTTTTTCTTTTGCGCGAATAAACACTGGTGTTTTTTCAAGCACCCCGTACCACGTATGCAGATATGATCCGAGTACCCCTTGGAGTGCTTTTTGTACCTCAGCATCGAGAGTGCCTGCGGTCTGGAGAGAAAAGTATGAAAGAGCGAGATCAGGACTGATACCAAGTTTGGTACAGACATTTCTCACGAGTTCATTGCGCCCAAAAGGAAATGAGTGTGAGCCAATAATGCTGTGATCTTCCACATAGGTAACATCCGTCATTTCTCCGGTAATATCAAGAGAGATAAAGTCTGTATCATGAGGAAACAGTGTACTTATCGTACCAAATGATACGAGAGGAAATGTGTATGAGCGAGAATGCTCAATGTGGAATGTATCTTTGAGCATGGTGACGAGCGTGAGCAGGAGCTTGTGGGGGACCAAGCTCATGCCGATGGAAAGTTCTGCGTGCAGAACCTTCTTGAGGTAAGGATTCGTGGTTTCATAGCCGTTTAATTTTACTCTGACGAGCTCACGCTCAATGACATGGAGATCTTGCTTAAAATGCGCTGCGTAGCCTCCTGAGAGAGCTTCTTGTTCGAACTTCCGCTCTTCATCAAAAATGATATCTTCAACAGTTTTTTCATCGAGCAAAAAAGCTTTTGATTTTTCAATGATAACAGTTGATATTTTGGTCGCATACCAGGGAGAGGAGAATACGATTGATGCATGGGTGATGCGTTTATCAGGAAGTGCAGACAATTCTTTTTGCAAAGCGCTACTTACCGATGCAACAGCCTGCGAAAAATAGAGATATACGTTTTTTTCGAGCTCAGATTGGTTAAAACTTTCCCCAATAAGCAGAGGTACAGTTTCGGAAAACACAATATGCGGAATAGATTTTGAACTATCGACAACAGCTATCGCGACACTTGCGCTTCCAATATCACAAATGAGAGAAAGCGGAGAAGAATTTTTATTCCAGTGCATACCACCATTATACACAGCAGAAAAACTATAGGGAAGAAATTATGAGAGCGTTGCTTTGATTCTACGCACTCCTTGTGATGACGCTTCTTCTTTTTGGATAGAAAACTTTCCAAGATTTCCCGTGCGTTCTACATGGGGACCACCACAAAATTCTTTTGAGACGGCTTTGCCATCTTTGTCTTCGATAAAATAGATAGAAACGACATCAGGATATTTTGCGTTGAACTCCATTTCTGCTCCGAGTGATTCGGCTTCCATTTTCGGCATTTCACGACGAATGACTGGCAAGTCTGCTTCTATGTATCCATTTACGATTGCTTCAACCATCGATTTCTCCTCATCAGTCATTTTTCGGTCAAAGGCAAAGTCGATACGAAGTCTTTCTTCAGTGATGTTACTCCCCCTCTGTTTTACGGCTTTTCCGAGTACTTGCTGGAGAGCAGAAAGAAGTAGGTGGTGTGCGGTGTGGAGTTTGATTGTTTTGTCACTGTGATTTGCGAGACCTCCTTTGAACATTCCTGCGGATGATGACTGTGAAAGCTTTTGATGCTCGGTCATTTTTGTATTAAAATCTTCAATATCAATTAGTATTCCTTCCTCTTGAGCAAGCTCAAGGGTGAGTTCGATGGGAAAACCATATGTCGTAAACAACACAAAAGGATCAACTCCTTTTTTGAATTCCTTTAATCCATTTTCAAGTGTTTTATTAAATTTTTCTAACTCGTTTTTAAATGATTCGTAGTGAACTCCAGAATCAATAGAGGGATTTGTTTCTGAATACTGGCGGATAAAAATATTTCGTAATATAAGAATTTGATCAATTGCGAGCCCTTGTTGTTTCGCACGAACCATCGCTCTTCTCATAAGCCTCCTGAGTACATACCCTCTATCTTTGTTTCCCGGCGTTACCCCTTCACCAATTAAAAAAATTGCTGCACGTATGTGGTCTGCAATAATTCTTTTTGATTTTTGATCAGAAATAAATCCTACCGGATTGTGTTTACTTGCAAATATTAATTCGTCTATTTCTTTCATAATTTTCTGAAAAATATCCGTATCATAGGCTGTTTGCTTTGCCTGCATGACTGCAGTAATACGCTCTAAACCTGCCCCTGTATCTACATTTTTTTGAACAAGCTTGCCAATTACTTTTCCTTCTTTCTTCTCATACTCCATGAACACGTCATTCCATATTTCTACCACCTTTTCTTCTTTTGTAGCAACAAGAAAATTACTGTGACTGAGATTGCCAACATTTCCCGTCATATCATAAAACATTTCGCTACACGGTCCACACGGACCATTGTCCCCCGGACTCCACCAGTTGTCTTCTGTAGGTAAAAAATAAATACGATTTTCTAAAATTCCTTGCTTCTTCCATATTTCAGCAGATTCGGTATCTTTTGGAGCATTTTCATCTCCTGCAAAAACAGTAATGTAAAGTCTTGAAATGTCGAGACCTAGACCTTCTTCTTTTGAGGTAAGAAATTCGTAACTCCATTTGATTGCTTCCTCTTTAAAATAAGCCCCTAACGACCAATTACCCATCATTTCAAAAAAAGAAAAATGTCTATTGTCACCAATATCTTCAAGGTCTCCAGTGCGTACACATTTTTGAATATTCACAATTCTTTTGCCCATAGGGTGCTGCTCACCCAATAGGTACGGCACGAGGGGCTGCATTCCTGCAGTGGTAAAAAGTACTGACGGGTCATTTTCTGGCACAAGGGAAGCAGAAGGAATGACAACGTGTCCCCTTTTTTCAAAAAACGCTAAAAATCTTTTTCTAATTTCTTGAGATTCCATAGTTTATAGGGTAAATTGTCCGTTTCTATAGATTACTTTTTCTTCACCATTTTGCAGTATCGCAGTTACTGTTCGAGGTGACGTGGAAATAATATCAGTATGAACTGAAGAGGTGTTAAAACCAAGTTTCTCAAAACCTCGCTTCCCTAGCTTAACCGGATCTCCAGCAAAGCATTCAGGATACGCATTTCCAAGCGCAATGTGGGTATTTCCGTTTGTTCCACCGATATTCTCATCATACAGCGTTTGAGCCATAAACTTGGTAATGCGGGAAAATCGATTGTCAGTAAGCGAAAACTCACCAATTTTATCTGCACCATCTGTTGCAATCATCGCTTTAAGGACTTTTTCATTCTTTGTCGCAGAGCTTTTGACTACTTTTCCATCTGAAAATTGGAGTTTGATTCCCTCAATAAGATTTCCGTAACGATACAGTGGTTGGTTAAATAAAATCCATCCATTGGTCCCCCTCCAATCGGGCGATGTGAATATTTCAAAGCTCGGAATATTTGCCCCCCCTCCACTCACCCACTTTCTCTGCTTGCCGATGGTAATCCATAGGTCAACATCAGTGCCGACTACGTGAACTCTTTCAATTTTCAGATCAGTCAATTTCTTTTGATAATTTTCAATCTGCTTAGAAACTTTTTTCCATTCTTTAATTGGATCTTTTTTATCCAGATAACAAGCATGGGCTATTTGTTCCCAGTATTCCTCTTGACTCATACGCGCTTCAAGCGCCATTGCTTCAGTGCCGTAGAGACCTACGGTCCAGGAGAATTTTCCTCGATTCTCTTTTTCAAAGCACCAATCGGTGTACTGTTTCATTGCTTTCCCTGAAAGCATAAACTTTTTCGGATCAATGCCTCGGAGTGCATGCATATTGGTCTCGGCAGAAATAGAGATGAGATGGTCGATTGAATCAATTTGCCCTTTCATAAGTTTTTCGGGAAAAAAGGTGAGTTGGTCTTCGCTTGCACGAATATAAAACTCACGATTAAAACTGAAGACAGTGTCATTGCTCGGACTGTATCTGAGAACAATGTTTCCTCCCTTTTCCCAAATCTCTTTTGCCAACTCGGCGAGGAGTGGTTTTGCAATTTCGCTAGTTTGGACGAGCACCGTCTCGCCCTTTTTGATACCCTCGCCTTTTCCTGCTGCGAAGTTCACGAGTACTTTTGCGTAATTTTTAAGGATTTTTTTGGGTGGAATATAAGCCATAAGGCTGATTATACGAATTTTTTGAGAACTTGGAAATCGGCCTTTAAATCATCGATTTTCTTTGGATTATAGACCGCGACTGCTGGATGGTAAAGTGGAATGATGGTTATTGGACCAAAAAATGCCTGTGCGGAAAACGGTTTGCCATGGAGCTCGCTGATCGGCCTTAAGTCTCCTTCAAGTCCGTACGCTTTCATAATATATGTCATACTAAACCTACCGAGTGTTGCGATAACCTTTGGTTTTATTATGTCGATTTCTTGTCTTAAATAAGCTCCATAGAGCTCAATCTCATCTGCAAGTGGATCACGGTTCTCTGGTGGTCTATCTTTCACCATATTGGTTATATAAATATCTTTTCTTTCAAGTTCGATTGATTTGAGAAGGTGGTCAAGCACTTTCCCAGATTTACCGCAAAAGGTCTTACCCGTCTGTGCTTCATTTTTCCCTGGAGCTTCTCCAATAAAGACAATTGCGCTATCAAAACTTCCATCACCAAATACTGCGTGATAGTGATTTTCATTTCGATACTGTACGAGCGGTGAAAGAGCGAGAGATTTTATTTCCTTTGTGAGTTTCTCCATCTTTTTTTGTTTTTCTTGCATAGAATTCAAAAGAGTTTGTTACTTCCTTGTGACGTGTCATCTGTTTCCTTTTGCTTTTTGCTTATTTCTTTTCCCTTTGCAAATTGCTCTGCCATAACTTCGCGGATGGACTTTATGTAGCTACAGTAGTCGCAACCTATTCCTGATGCCGGTGATTGCTCACTGACGAGGCATGTTTTTATATCAGCAAGTACATTTGGCACCCAATCTGAGCTTCCAGTGTACGGTATCACTGTGGCATCGAATTCAAGCTTGCCATCGAGAGCCTCTTTATCAGTTTTTGCATTCACGTAGACAAAATATCCCGTGTTAGAAACCTGAAATCCATTCATCTTGAAGAGCCATTGGTAGATTTCCATCTGCCTCTTGTACTGAATTTTCCACTCATCATCGAGGGTAACTTCGTTTTTGCTACTAGTCGCCTTGTAGTCAACGATTATGAGCTCTCCGGAGGGGTACACCCACACATCATCCACGCCTCCACGCACAAGAAAATTTAAATCTTTGTCTATATAGCTAATTCCCCTGCGGAGTGCATCGCGCCACTCTTCCATACGCGGATCATTAAATGGCACTGCATCAATACTGTACGCTTTCATGATTGGATGCGCAGTTTTAGCTGATCGGTGAGCGTCGAACTCTTTTTTCATCAGTTCATCGACTGCATTGTTCAACGTAAGGGGAAAACTCGATGGCCTCCCTACACCGAGACGCTGATCAAAATAGAAACAGCGGGGACATTGTACAAACAGATCAATTTTTGATCGACTAAATTTGAAAAGTTCTTTTGATTTTGGGTCAAAAAGATATTTTGTTCTTCGAGAATTATAATATTGAGACATAGTTAAAGTGAGTTTATTTCCGCAATGAGTTCTCTGCGTTCCTTTTCTCCTATGCCGAGCGAGTTGAGCACAGATAGGTCCTGCTTTATGGTCTTGCAGAGTACGATACCACGATTGAGGAGATCAGCTTTCTGGCCGTGTGAGAGAGATGTGAGGCAGGTGATTGGATGGAGGTCTCCGTCTTCAATCATATCTTGCAGATTGCCTTTTTCCGGGTAGTTCCAGCCTATCATGATTAAGTTGTTGCACTGACCATAGTGAATTGCAGTTTCAGTGAACTTGGTATTGGTAATGAGCCAACCTTCATCAACTTTTCTTTCTTTGTCATAAAAAAACATGTTTTCTTTAAGGTCATCCATACGAGCTTTAACGTAGAGCGCTACTTTGAGGTCGGACTTTGTCCCCTGCTCGTTGTGGAATTTCGCTTCAGCCATGATAAGTTTGTTTTCGTTCCACGCCACTACATCCACCTCATGCTCTACACACCGACCGAGCACCATCTGTCCAGTGAGGGCTTTGTACCCTTTCTCTCTTAGAATTGAAGCTACAAAATCTTCAAACGCAAAGCCTGCAGGTCCGAGCTCACTAATAGCGCGGCGAAGTACATATCGTGTTGCGACCTTCTTGTGTTTTTTGTCGAGGAGAAAGAACGCATGCTTGTAAATTTGCGATGTCGACATGCCATCCTCAAGCTCTGCTTCAAGATGGCTGGTGATCTCTGCCACGAGATCATTATCAGCTCCTGCTCGAAGTAGTGATCCTTCAAGCTTTGCCCGATCAAAGAGCTCTCTTTTACCGTTCGCTTTGAGAATATTTACTGTTTTATTTCCAGTCATAGCAATAGTATATCTCAGACGAGGCCGAAAGGTCGAATCTACGAAGTTTTAAGTTGATACTGTTTTACTTTTTAAGAGAATTATCTGCGTGTTGAAATACGAAAAAACTTACATCGTAAAACTTCCCCTTACTGTTCTATTATTCCTCCTCCGATAAGCACATCACCATTGTAGACTACAGCAGATTGCCCAACAGAAATCCCAACAAAAAGTTTTGCTAAGTGGATATGCCATATTTCCCCTTCTTTAAAGAGTGTGCAGAGTAAAGGAACTTGATGATAGCGAAAACGAACGAGATAATTTTTGCCGGGGTTTGGTTCTGTGATCCAGTTTGTATTCGAAAGGGCGCAAGAAAGCTTTCCAATTTCTAACATATCATTTGGTTCGAGTGCAGATACAATGATAGTATTTCTCTTTACATCTTTTGAGACTATATAGTGAGCCTTCGCTTCTGCGCCAGTATTTACAATGGTAAAACCATGGCGCTGACCAATGGTGAGAAACACCGCGCCGGTATGCGTCCCTATTTTCTTTCCGTAAATATTGAGTACATTTCCCTCTTTAGCAGGAATAAAACGGCCGAGAAATTCTTTCATGTCTACTTTGCCGATAAAGCAGAGCCCTTGGCTATCTCTTTTTGTCGCATTCGGCAGATCAAACTTTTCTGCTAGCTTTCGTACGGCCTTCTTCTCCATACCACCAATGGGGAAAAGAATATGCGGTAATTGCTCCTTAGTAATATTCCAAAGAAAGTAGCTTTGCTCTTTTGCTTTATCGTTTGATTCTACGAGATGGTAAATGTTTTCAATTTTATTATTTTGCACATAGTGGCCAGTTGCGACAAAATCCGCACCACTTTTTATCGCAAAATCATAAAATGCACCAAATTTAATCTTCTTATTACACATCACATCAGGGTTTGGTGTTCTCCCGGCTTTATATTCTGCAATCATGTAATCAACCACCTCTTTTTTGTATTCTTTTTCGAGATCTAAGGTAATGAAAGGGATATCGAGATGCGCGCAGACACGCATTGCATCGAGCCGGTCTTCTCTCCACGTGCACGGCAAAAAATCCGGACTCCACACTTTAATAAACACTCCCGTCACATCAAAGCTTCTTGAGAGCAGTGCTGCAGAAACCGAAGAGTCTACCCCTCCAGAAATCCCCACAAAAACCTTAGGTTTTTCGGAAGTTTGGTCCACCCCTCGATTGTCAGTCATCTTTTTAGGCATGTTAGCCAATTCTACATATTATTTACGGAGGTACAATTCTCGATTTTTTTGGTGGCCATCGAAGTCTTTTGCATAGTACATCTTTCCCGAAAGGTCTGATAGGAAGTACAAATAATCAGTATTTGCTGGGTTAATCGATGCTTTGATTGATTCGATACCTGGGTTCGCAATTGGAGTCGGGGGAAGTCCTTTATTTCGGTAGGTGTTATATGGCGATTCATCAAAAAGGTCTTCTTTGGTTAAGGTGTACGTGTGCTTACCGTTTACATAAGAAAATGCAGCGTCTACTTGAAGAGGCATGTCTATGGCGATTCTATTCCAGAGCACGCTTGAGATTTTTGGTCGGTCCTCATCATGTTTTGCTTCCTCTTCTATAATTGATGCCATAGTAATAATATCCTTAAGAGTCTTTTCTGTTTTTTCAATATCTGAAAGTAGGGGTATAATTTTTGCATCGAAATTTCTTCTCATCTTTTCGATAACTTCAGTGTTTGTAGCGTTTGGCAGAAAAAAATACGTATCAGGGAACAAGTATCCTTCTGCTGCGAGCTCAACGAACTGCTTGGTATCAAACATAATGAGCTTTGAGTGCAAGATTTCAGCTATCTGAAATACCGTGAGGCCTTCAGGGATAGTAATGCGCACTTCAACTAAATTGTAATCCCCACGACTGACTCGATGGATAACATCAAATACGTTTTCTGCACGAGCGAAATAGTAGTCCCCGGCGATTACTGAACGACTCCGCCCCGACAGAACAGTAATCACCTTAAACCAAGATGGGGAGGCAATGATATGATTTTCCCCGAGAATACTTGCTGTTGTAGAAAGACCACTTCCTTTTTCAATTCGGACGGTTGTGAATTTTTGGAAATTTGAAGGGCTACTGAGTGCTGTGACAAAAAATACCGAAAACAAAAGACTGCAAAGGAAAAAAACTATCAGAACTTGCTCTTTCAGGGAGAGGAATTTAATATATAGCTCTGCACTCCTAATATACTGACGGAAAAAATCCATAACTTAGAGAGGAAGGTTTGCCGGAGCTTCTCCCTTTTTTGAATTAATGCGAGTAAATGTCGGGGTGCCCGCGACACCGCCAGGAAAGTGAAACATGGTCGCAAGTTCTTCGGTAGTAAGAATAAACGGCTTTCCTCTAAAATATCGAAACGGAGGGTGGAAATACGCACGACGCTTGTACGCAGCTAAAATATTTTTTTTTAGACCAAGAACCTTGTTCCCCCTGAAATCTTGCCATGGATAGTCGAAGCTTGTTGTTAAGCTTGGCTTAAAACCGTTTAGGTTTCCTGATCCAAACTGTTTAAATGATCCAGTGAGGCCAGCGATATTTACTGGGTTGAAGCTCTCCGGCTTCGCCATGTAGATACCTCGGATCATTGTTTCAAATGCAGGTTTTGATATATTGCGTTGTATAGAATTGATAGTCTCTTTTTGCTCGTCAGTGAGATATGGAGATGCTTTTTCCTCGATTTCTTTTTTCGGTGAATTTTTTAATATTTCTTCAATTTCTTTTAGTCCTGCTTTTTTCCAATCTGGTTTTTCTTTGATGCGGAGGTCTTTCAAATTCTCTTTTTTGTGTGCCTGCACAAGAATCTGAATCCATGCTTGCTCATCGGGCTTGAGGGCTCCTAAGTATTCAATGAGCGGAGTAATTGGATCAATTTTAAATTCTTCATCAGGGTTTTTATCGAGACCATAGTCAATATACGTTTTAATTGGATATACATCTGCTTTTGTAAGACCGAGTTGCATACCCCAGAGCGCCACTTCCGTAAATGATGTAGAGAGTGAGTAATCAGGCACATCATGGACCTCAACTGTTGGGAACTGAGCGTAAATTTGAGACTCAATAAGATTTTTGAACTTTTTTGGGCACCATATAAAGAATTTTACCTGTCCTCCGAGAGATACCATCTCGAGTGAAAACCATGGACGGACGCGACCTTTCAGGTAGACATCGATATAGCTCCCGACGGATGGCTGAGATAGTGTCCCCAAAATTAATTCCATTGCAGCAGGTGACTTCGTCACCTCTTTTGGAAGCTTGAGCTCCACCACCACGCTTCCTTCTTTTTGGATGTACTGCGCTCTGACATACCGAATCCACATGGAATAAAATGCGCTGAGTGTTACCACAGGGAGCCAAAACTGATGCGTATTCCACAGCACTTGGAATGCAGAAATAATGAAAGGAGCAAGTGTTTCAAATAAACTTTGATTCATTGATAAATATTGTACCTTAAACATCGTGATTTTTACAGCAAAAAACCACCCTTTGGTGGTTTTTTGCTGTGCAGAACATTGAATGTTATTTTTCTACAATGCTGTATTTCCCATCCTTACTCTTCGTGAAGAATTTTGGGTTCTGGAGGTTTACCAAAATCGTATTTTCCTTTACATAGCGTTCCTTCAGTACCTTTTCAATGATTTTCTCCTTTGGGAGTGGTCCGTTCTTTTCGATGACTTTTTTAATCACGTCCTTTACAACTCCTGAGAGATATCCCCATTCAGCGAGTGCATAGAGTCCTCGTCCGACGAGCACAAAGCGTGGATCTTTGATGAGCTCGTTGTGAGTAGTTGCAACATGTGCCTTTTTATTGAAATAGAGTGTGATTGCTTTTGCAACATCCTTAAAGTGGATTGGTGATCCATGCTTTCTTATAACTAGGAATGCGTAGTCGCGCATACCTTTTGCATTAACGTTTGCTGATTCGAGCTTACCCCACTCTCCGAGCGGATTCTTTCCAACTTTTCGTGAAAGTGAGAGCCAACGCTTAATTACCTCTTCTGTTTTATATTGGTCATTCACTTCCTTTACGTATTCAAGGAATGAGTCAATCATGTCTGCTTCGATGACGAGTTCGTCGTCACCAAGATTTGAATAAAGCCTGCGAAGAGAGGTGTGGATTTTGTCGGCGAGGTCTTTGTCCACATACCATCGGTGCTTGAAATTTTCGTCTTCTTTTTCTTTTACAAACTCTTCACCAATTACGAGCATAAAGTGGACGTGGTTCTGGACACTCTTGTCTTTGCTGACATGAGCAAGGAGATCTTCTTCAGAAATAACGCCACCAAGTGACTCTACGAATTCACTGAGCTGGTCAAATGCAGGGCGCTCTTTCACATAGTCCTTTGACTTGCGAATGTTGATGAGAGAGTGATTCTCGATCTGGCGAACGCGTTCACGAGTTATGCCATACTTCTTGCCAATGCCCTCAAGAGTGAGACGCTTTGCAGTATCATCAAGGCCATAGCGCTTGATGATCACATCTCGACCACGATCAGACAGCACGGAGAGCAAACGCTTAGTTACCTGCTTTGGCTTGAATTTAATGGTTTTGGTATCACTCATACGGAATAAAATTATTCTTCTAATGTTGTTTTTACTAGATTCGTGACATCATTTTTATCATTTTTAGCAAATTGAGTCAAGTGCCCCTTGTCAAGTCTTGCAAAAGTCGTTTCTGTGGAGAAATTCAAAGTTGCAGTGTTTTGAAAAAATAACCAAAAGTAGGGCTGATTTTGATTACAAAACAAAATTAATGAGTTTGTTTTTGACAAAAATCACCTTTTTTATTTCGCTGTCTCCTAACCACTTTGTGGTTTCAGGAAGTGCGCGGACTAAAGCGAGAACAGCGCTCTCTTCCTCGTCGACTGCAATATCGAGTACGGTTCGAGTCTTACCATTTACCTGCACAACCATCTTTAGAGAGGTGACGAAAACCTTGCACATGTCAGAAATTGGCCACGGTGCGTATGAAATAGATCCTTTTCCGCCAAGCATCTCAAAGAGCTCTTCGGTTATGTGTGGTGCAAGTGGAGAGAGGAGTTGTAAGAAAGTAATGTAATCTTCTTTACTTAATTGTTTTGATTTTTCGACAGCATTTTGAAACATCATAAGTGTAGAAACTACGGTATTGAAACTCATTGACTCAATATCGTCTGATACTTTCTGGATTGTTTTTTGGAGTAGCGATACGATTTCTGGATCAGAAGTTTTATCACTCTCCAACCTAATTTTTTGCGCAGCTCTCCAGATCCGGTCGAGAAATCTTCGTGGCCCAATGAGGCTTTCGGTAGACCATGCGACTGGCTGATCAAATGGTCCCATGAACATTTCGTATACGCGGAGTGTATCAGCTCCGTAGAGCTTCACTAGGCTATCGGGATTTACGACATTCCCTTTCGATTTTGACATCTTCTCACCACCTTCAGCCAAAATGAGGCCGTGGGATGTACGTTTCGTATATGGCTCAGAGGTTGGGACAAGTCCAATATCAAAAAGAAATTTATTCCAAAAGCGTGAATAGAGTAAGTGAAGCGTTGTGTGCTCCATTCCACCGTTGTACCAGTTTACCGGCATGTGCTGTGCGAGAGCTTCTTTGCTTGCAAAGGCTTCATCGTTCTGAGGATCACAATAGCGAAGGAAGTACCAAGAAGAGCCAGCCCAGTTTGGCATAACATCAGTTTCTCTTTTTGCTGGCTCATTACAACTTGGACATGGAACATTAACCCACGAATCTATTTCAGATAGTGGAGATTCCCCATTATCTGTCGGCAGGTAATGATCTACTATTGGAAGAGTCACAGGCAAATCTTTTTCAGGAACTGGTACTATCCCACACTTCTGACAATGAATGACAGGTATCGGTTCTCCCCAATATCGCTGTCTTGAAAATACCCAATCACGAAGTTTGAATGTAACCTTTTTCTTTCCTATCTTTAAATGTTCGAATTCTTCAATAATTTCAATTGCTGCATCTTTAGAAAGCAATCCATTTGCCCAAGCAAATCCCTCACTGTTTATAATTATTCCGTCCTCTGTATAAGGAAGCACAGTCTCACCGTTTGGGTTTTCAACTACTTGTTTAATGAGAAGATTGTATTTTTTAGCAAACTCAAAATCACGCTCATCATGAGCCGGAACAGCCATAATTACTCCAGTTCCGTAGTGAGGCAACACGTAGTCAGCGACAAACACAGGTATTTTTTTCTGAGTTGCTGGATTGATTGCCACAATTCCCTTAAGCTCCACTCCTGTTTTTTCTTTCCCTTCTGATGTACGTTCAATATCAGTTCGATTTCGTACATCGTGTATGTATGTTTGAACTTCTTCTATATTCTCTATCTTATATTCATCACCATCAAGAAACTTCGACACCATTTTATGTTCAGGAGCGAGTGCGATATAGGTAGCTCCGAAGATTGTTTCCGGTCGCGTTGTAAACACTACAGCTTCAAGCTCTAAGCTACCAGCTAACACCTTGAAGATAATCTCCGCCCCTTCACTCCTCCCTATCCAATTCTTTTGTTGAAGTTTTATTTGAGGAAGATAATCGACCGTGTCTAGGTCCTTATCGAGTTTGTCTGCGTACTTAGTAATTGCAAGCATCCATTGCTCCTTCTCTTTTTTTTCAACTGCAGTTCCGCATCGCTCACAACATCCTGCCACCACTTCTTCGTTTGCAAGACCTATCTTATCTTTCGGGCACCAATTGATGACTACTTTTGCTTTATACGCGAGGTCGTGTTTTAAAAACTGCAAAAAGAGCCACTGTGTCCACTTGTAATACTCGGGGTCTGTAGTGTTTATTTCTCGTGACCAATCAAAAGAAAGCCCGAGAGAAATTATTTGTTTTTTATACACTTCAATATTTTCTCTTGTTGTGATGCTGGGTGCAGTGCCAGTCTTGATGGCATAATTTTCTGCTGGTAATCCAAATGCATCCCATCCCATTGGATACAGCACATTGAACCCCTCAGCTCTACGCTTACGAGCAATAATATCCATAGCTGTGTAGCCTCTGACATGGCCGACGTGCAAGCCGTCTCCTGAAGGATAGGGAAATTCTACCAATGCGTAATATTTGGGCTTTGAGGAATCATTGATTGCTTCAAAAGCTTTGGTTTCCTGCCATTTGTTTTGCCATTTTTTCTCTATGCTTTTGGGATCATACTGATTCATATTTTTCTCATACTATAACAAAAAACAGCCTCTTGCTAGGCTGTTTTTTGTTTAGGAGAGCTAATTACTCACAACTTTTTACTTAGTAGCTATCTAAAATTTTTATTGAATTGCGTGTACCTCTCTGGATCAATTGTTCTTTCAAAGCATTGTTTTCCAGCTTGGTGATTCCACTTTTCATTCATTCCCATCATGTCGTACTGCTGTACAGCAATACTGTTAGAGTTTTGGGCCTTTGAATCAAGATTAAATGTTGCGCAAAGCTTAAAAGTCGTAGGACTGACAACTGAATATTCATACTGCATGCCAGTATCGGGATCAGTTGGTGCTACAAAATATGACAAATCATCATTGAGATCACTGATACTCGCTGGTAAAGACTTTTTCATTTGCCAATAAGATAGAACCTGACTTTGAATATTTTGTAAGTCTGATACTTTCTGTGAATCATATTTGATTAACCTCTGCGTGCGAGGTAATCCAATTACTGTGAATCCAAGAATAATTGATCCAACTACCAGCACTATCGCTCCTACTCGCCACGTCATTCGTGTTTTCGATGAAAGTGTTCGAGATAAGTTTGAGAGTGTATACCCAAAGGTTGGACCGAGAACAACAAGGATTGATAGTACTTTTAGTAAGAATGCAGTCGTGAGGTCCTGTCCGTCGAGAAAAAAGTATACAACTGCGATAAGGTCGCC
>Ga0163144_10015157_pt1 | contig 15932 bp, 23 predicted proteins | sample OliLak19BULKMAT1_FD_123175 | JGI IMG/M metagenome (GOLD analysis project Ga0163144, IMG submission 123175) | Freshwater microbial mat bacterial communities from Lake Vanda, McMurdo Dry Valleys, Antarctica - Oligotrophic Lake LV.19.BULKMAT1 | ecosystem: Environmental > Aquatic > Freshwater >...
GCACCTTTCTTTTTAATTTTTGAAGATAGGCGTGGGTCAATTATCAGTAAATGATTATTACTTGAAATATTGTTGTTTCGTATGCTCCAATTACCAAATAATTCTATTTTACCTCTATCTAGTGGAAAAGAAGTTAATGAAATTAGATAAGGATTAAATAACGGCGCCGAAATTTTTTGAAACTTGTAACTCATGTCAAAGTCTTTATTGGTAGCTGGATTCATACGTAAAGAAATTCCAAATAAGCCATAGGGTTTGATGCCGCTGTTTACAGTTAATTTTACCCATTTATCAGTATTATCAATCGAATCTCCCTTAATGTTTAATGGGTATAAAGCCATTGCAAATTTTTCGGTACCTGAATAATCATTAAATTTAAAATTTGCATCCACTACAGCGAGGCTTCTTACTTTATAATCACTTTGTAAAAAATTTTTAAATATGGCTTGTATATATTCAGATATTTTTATAATTAAATTAAATTTTTCGGTATTATTTTTTGCAGCTGAAACTTTTGAGCCATTTTTACCAAACATATTCTGTATGTTATCTAAATGATCGTATTTTTCGTAAATACAATAAGGGTTTTCAAGCCTAACTGTATCAATTAAATATTTTTTTATAGCAGGTGCAATTTGTTTAAATACTAATTTTAATCTTTTATAGGATACAAAATCATTTAACGAATCTTTGCCAAAATGAAAATTATTAATGTTAATATATCCTTTACCGTTAATGTTTTGTTTACTTTTCAAATTTCCAGATGCATTAATATTTGCATTCAACTCACCTGAAATGTTACCATAATTAGCCAAAGCTTTTAAATATTGCTTCATAACATTTAAATTAAATTTTGTAATCAAGGCTTCAAAATTATAATCAAGGGTATTTGTATTTATTAGAAAATTAGCTTTTAAATGGCCACTACCAGCACCGGATATTAAAGTTAGTTTCCCATTAATTGTATCGCTGTTCCAGAGTTTGCCATCACTTTTAAAATTTACTTTTAAAAACGAATAATTAATAGACGAATGAGGTTCTCGAATATAAAACCGACCATTATTGATAGTAATGTTTAAAATATTAAAATGTAATGGTTCTTTATTTTTTTTAGGGAGTAGAGTGTCGTTTGGTGAAAATTTTAAAATTAAATCGTTAAAATTAAATATGTTATTTGTTCGAATAATTATTCCTTTTGGATTATCTAAAGTAAGCGCACTAATTTCATACGTTTTGGAAAGCATTTTTAACATTTCAAAATTAGCACTGACGCCATCTACTGAAAAAAATAAAGAATCACTTTTTGCCTCAAAAATCTTTAATTTATCGAAGTGCACATAGCCTGTAAACGGATTTACATAGACCCAATTCATTTTAATTTCTCTACCTGTGTATTTAGTATCGTATTTTTCAACCAAATATTTGGTTAATGGAGAAATGAAAGTAACGGCTAAGGTGATAATAACAGCAATAGTTATTGATAAAAAAAGTATAATTTTTTTAAACCGTTTTTTTGGTTTAATACTTTCGTCATTCATAAATTATAGAGATGAATTATTTTTAAATTTTTTCAGTAAATTTTTCTCGAACTCTTTTTTCATGTTGTGATTAATTGGCACTTCATCTATTGAATGTGATTGGTGAAGCGTTTCTTCATTTTTAGTTAATCCGCTTAATTGCTTATAATATTTTTGAATTACTTTTAATTCTTCTTCAGTCATACTCTCTATATCTACTAATCTATTACTTGCTAAATCGCTTGCGGCAATTAATTCATTTAACTTAAGTTGAATAGCTAAGGCATCTTTATTTTGAGATTTTTGAATTAAAAAAACCATTAAAAAAGTTATAATGGTAGTTCCTGTATTTATAATTAATTGCCATTGTTCTGAAAAATTAGCTGCCGGACCCGTTATTAACCAAGCTAAAACAATTAAAAATGCAATAATTATTGCAGAACTACTTCCAGAAAATTTTGTAATTGTTCTTGCAAATTTTTCAAAAAAAAGTGGTTTTGATTTCTGATTTTGCGTTTTCAAAATAATTTAATTAATCCTCATTTAATACGTGGTTTTCTGTTTCTTTTTTAGTAGGATTGATCAATGATTTAATTGTGTAAAATATATTTATTCCTGAATCTTTAATTTTATCAGAATTATTTGTAGCAATTTTTGTAACTATGGCTTGCAATGCCATTCCTGCAATTTTTTTAATAGGATTTTCAGAGGATCCAAGCATTATTTTTTTTGCCAAAAAACCTGTGGCTATCCCTATAAGAGTTTTTCCGATCCCTTCTTTTATATCGGGTGAAGCTGTAACATCTTTAATTGTATTTTTTATAAAATTAATTGGCCTTAAACTTTCGTATGTGGTGTTTAATTGTTCTTTTAAAATTAAAAAATCATTGTTACGTTTTGCTTCTTGCAAAAGTATATCGTTTTGCAAAATACTCATCGCGCTTTCTTTTGTCATAAGTATGTATTTTATATTTGGTCGTTACGCATTTGTTTAATTATTGCATTGCTTAATGGGGTTTGTACAAATTGCCTGCGGAAAGAATAAAATATAATTGCAAGCAATAAATAAAATCCTCCTACAATAAAAAATCCTAAATAATTGCTGTGCAAACACTCACCTATCCATAAAGCTACACCAAAGTTTACCATTGTGGTTATGCACAGGGCTGCTATTAGTACAATAAATGAAGAAGTGATGGAAGAAATAATTTTTACTGATGTATCAATAGCTCTTAGCTTTAACAAATCAATACTGCTTTTAGTGTAGTTTTCTGCTCTTTGTAGAAGTGTTTCTAACTCACTTGTTTGTTCTTCCATCATCTTCTTTAAATTTTAAATTTGTTTTAATTCGACTATTAATTAACCTTATGTAGTTTTTAAGTCCTTTTTAAAATCTTGCTTAAAATCTTGAACTTTGTTTTTATTTTTTTCCATCATGTCATTTGCTTCATTTTTGGCTTCAGCATATTTATCTTTTGCGGCATGCATTAAATCTTCAAATTTATCTTTCATTTCTCCCATAAGGTCTTCTCCTTTTTGTGAAATCTTTCTACGTGTGTTTACTCCTTTATCCGGTGCAAACAAAATACCTAATGCTGCGCCTGCGGCTAAGCCAGCCACTACACCTAATACAATTTTTCCTGTGCTCATAATTTTTGTTTTTTAATTGTTAATTAATTTGTTTATTTATTTCAAACTGCCTTGCTACCTCGTATTACTCTTAGTATTACAGATACTAATGCAATTATAAGAAGTATATGTATTATATTTCCTGCGCTATAAGCAAAAAAGCCTATTGCCCAAATTATTATTAGTATTACTGCTATTGCATAAAGTATATTTCCCATTGTTTAGTTATATAATAAGTGGTTAAAAAAACAGAAAATAAAAGGAGTGAAACCTTACGGGATTCTTACCGCTCCTCTTAATTCTGCTAATAATTATTTGTTTTTACTTTGTTGTTTTGTCAGTTGTTTGATTTTTGTTTGTTGTATTGTGATCTTTTTCGTTTTTATTAGCTGTTTTTTCGTTATTTTTATTTTCGTAGTTTACGTTGTTATTTGTTGTTATTTCTTCAGTCTTATTTTTTTTATTTTGCTCACCTTTTGGGTTTATGTATTCATGATCGTGATTTGTATCATCATGCTCTTTACGAGTGATTGTCGCATCCTTAGTTTTTGTAGTGCTTTCATCCTCAACAGAAGATTTTTTATTAGGATTGGTATTTGAATTGTTAGTTTGTTTGTTCATCTCATCTAACTTTGTTTTTGGATCGTTTTGGTTATTGTTACCTTGTTGATCATTGTTTTGATTATTTTTCATAATTTCTGTTTTTTAATTATTAATAATTTATTTTTTTAATTTGTCATTGTTTTTACGCGGTGAACTGTTGGTAGATGAAGTTTTTTTTGTAGAATTTGAATCGTTTGTTTTAGATTCTTTTCCTTCGTTGTTTTGTTTCGAATCATTTCTGGTTTCTTTACCTGGCTGAGTCGTTTTTTCGTTGTTTTTCATATTTATTTGTTTTAGGGGTTTATTTTTTATTAAATTTTATTTTCTTTTGGTTTTTATTAAAACCGCTGTATCATTTTCATCTTCCTCTTCTTCATCCCCGTCTGCAGCTTCAATATTTATATTTTCGGAAATTTGTGATAAAGCTTCATCTGCTCCTTTTTCTTCGTTTAAATTTTCCTCTAATAGTTTAGTTACTTCTTCTTCACCTAAAATTTTTGAGAAAGCTACGAGTGTTCCGTAAGTTGCAATTTCGTAGTGCTCCACTTTTTGACCAGCTAATATTATACCTGCATCTCGCACTACACCTTTTTCGGTTTTTTGCATAATTTCTTCTGCCTCTTTAATTAAACCTGCTATTGCTTCGCATTTTTTTGCAACCGCTTTTACGTTTAGGTATGAAAATACTTCTTCCAAGCGTGTTAATTGTTGGTTAGTTTCATTTAGGTGTCCACTTAATGCTTCAACCAAGTCTTCAGAAGTTGCATTTTTAATCATTTTTGGAATGGCTTTTGTTAAAGCTTTTTCAGCCCAATAAATGTCTTTTAACTCTGCCTCAAATAAATCGCGTAAACCTTTTGCTACATCATATTTCGAAATAGATTGTTTTGTTTTTTTGTTTGTAATTTTCATAATTAGTATTTTAGTTGTTATGTTGTTTATAATTTTCTTTTACAAAGGTGCGGCTGGATGTTGTAAAGTGTGTTATATATTTCTATAAATATTTTACATATATCACATTTTTTATTATGTGACTGATGTTTCTAGTAGTACTAATTGTTCTAAATTAAAGTCTACAACTTCATACTTTACAACTTCGTCATTATTAATAGTATTATCATTTAGATTTTTTAATTTTTTAATTTTTTTATTAATTCTTTGTATCGTACTTTTTATTCTAAATTTTTCTTCTGAGTTTTCCATAATTTTACTTTTTTTATATTTATTTATATTTAATAATTCTTACTACAAAAAGTGTAATAAGTGCAATTATCGCTTTTACTGCCAATACTCCAAAACCCATGCCTATATTAAAAATTCCACCTACATCCTAACAACTACTCAAGGGAAAAAAGAGATAGTATTAATATTATCGATATTAGTATCTTTACCATATTCATTATCTTAATTTGTTTTAGATATTAATTGTTTGTTTCACAATTTTTTTGATAGGTAACAGAATTCTCTGAATGCTTTTTTAATGAAGCAAGCAAGTTTGCTGCAAAAAATTTTACTTCTTCATCGCTACAATTGTTTGAAGCTTTTTCAAAAAATTTATTTGCATCGTTATACCCATTTACCATCATTTCTCAATATTCTTTATCAAAATAAATACCAAATTTTGCTTTTAGTTTTTAATTGGCATTTTCACCTTTTTTAATAACCTTAGTTGGAATTATTATTGATTTTTTAGTTGCAACATTTTGTAAATCGTTAAGAGCTTTGGTATGTTCTTTCTCCTTCATTCCTCCTAATTCTTTAGCTTATTGCATTAATGAATTTACTTGTGAAATTTGCCCTAATCTAATTTCTTCTAAATTAATTTTGGACGCTTCTACTAAAAATTTAGTATCTTCCTCTAATTTGTTATTATAATCAAATTTTTCGTCGTTGTAATCGGTAGCCATTTCTTTACCGTTGTTAACTTTTATTTTATTATCACAGGAGGTATTCGCTAATAAAGCAATGCAAGTAGATGCGAAGAATCCTACTTTTATAATTTTTGGTTCAGTATTGTTATTTCTCATTTTTAATTATTATTCGGTTTATATTTTATTTGGTAAATATGTAGGTGGTAAGTTTATAATCATTTATATCGCTTACTAAATATGTTATGTTTATCACAGTTGTAAGCAAAAGGTATATTTTATGTTATGTAAAATTTATTTTTTTTTATATTATTATATAGTTAAAGCGATTTATCTTTATCTACTTTTTTTTCAATGTAATCTACATCTTGTATAAACTTTGTAACGTTTGTGTCGCTATACGGACCATAAGCATCGACCAACGTGCCTTTTTCTCCATTTGCAGTTTCAATGGCGTATAGTATTGAATTGTCTTCGGGATTTGAGTCACCCTCAAACCTATAAAAGTTTACAATTTTTACTTCCTGAGATTTATAAATACGTTCCGTTGTTAAAGATTTTAGGCCACCTATTAATGCTCTAAACTGTGTTATAAAGCCTAATTTAGTTAACATATTAATGCAAGATACCAAAGTTCTCATTTCTATTTTATCGTTTACTGAATTTCCCATATTTATGTTTGTTACATTTATGTAAATTTTTTATTATAAAATAGATAATGGGTTATTGTTGCTGTTCTTATTTATTGATAATGCTTTATAAACAAAAATGCCAACGTTTGCATCAGTATCCTGTCCATAACTATCTTGCAACAAACCTTTTTCGCCATTGTAGGTTTCAATAGCGTATAATGTTTTAATGTCGAAGGGGTCGTAGGTATCGTCAATTTTTATAAAGTTTACAATTTTTACCTCGTTTGGGTTATAAAGGTTTTTGGTTACTAGCGACTTTAAGCCCTGATCTGTAGCTTTAAAGCGCACTGTATAACCACTAGTTTTAAACATATTTAGGCAAGTTTCTAAAGTTTTCATGTGTAGAATATTTAAGATTTTTATAGTGCAAATTTATTACTAACACGACTCAATTATGTTACAAAACAATTTAAAAATGTTACACATTTAAAGTTATTGTTAAATAAAAAAAACCGTTATACCAAACAGTATAACGGGTTTAACTATAACATTTTAAATTTTAATTTTTTCTATCAGTATTAGTTTTGTAACCCCACAATTCAACATGAGCTTTTACATCTTTTTGATTGGATACTGTTTTGTAAACAAATACAACTTTTTTTAGGTCGCGTTCGCCACCGTTTAAGTCTATAAACTTACTTTGACCATTTTTTTTAATTTGTTGATCGATTTTAATTGTTTGCGTATCACCACTATCATAAAACACCTCTAAGCTTACTAAATTAATAGGAGCTTTATCTACTTTAAATTCAATAGCCGCAAATTTATCGGCGCCAATAATTGTTACCTCATCTGTATCTTTTTGAAAGTTAACTGTTGTTTCACCAATTTTATGCCAACCTGTTTTGTCGTTTAAAATTAGTGCTGTTTTTTGAGCGTTTACATTGCTAAAACCTCCTGCTACAGCAATCATAACCATTATTACTACTTTTTTCATTTTTTTAGATTTTTTTTAATTGTTTATATTATTTAATTTATACTGCAAAGGTGCTGAGGCAATCCCTTATAAGAATTACACATTAAAAAAAAAATGTTGCATCATTCACACATTAAATAATGTATAAAAATATAGCTAGTTTTTTATAAATAAATAAGTTTAGGCTGGCAAATAAATATTAAAAGTACCGCCTATGTTTGGAAAGCCTTCAGCAGTTATAAAACCTTTATGATTCTCAACAATTTTTTTACAAATAGTAAGGCCAATACCTGTACCACTATATTCTTTATCGCTGTGCAATCGATTAAAAAGCGTAAATATTGCTTCGGCTTGTTCTTGCTCAAAACCAATACCATTGTCGCTTATAGAAATTTTACAAAATTTATTATCTGTTGTATATTTTTGTTTTACAGCATTTTTGTCGCAATTATAATCAACAATAATTTTTATCATTATTGGTTCATTTTCTTTACCGTATTTTAATGCATTGCTAAGTAAATTTGTAAACAATTGTTGTATTTGAAAAGGAATAACATACATTATAGGTAGCTTATTGGCAATGATTTTTGCTTCTTTTTGTTCAATTATTTGCGAAAGTTCTTGTTGGCTATTTTCTAACAAAATATTTAAATCTGTAAGTTCAAATGCTCTATCTGCCTTATTAGCACGCGAAAAAGCTAATAAATCGGTAATTAATAATTGCATTCGGTTAGCGGCTGCTTGGGTTCTTAAAAAATAATCTTTACCAGTATCTGTTAAACTTTCAAATTCATTTTCTTTGAGGCGCGAAATAAAAGTTTGTATTTTTCGCAAAGGTTCTCTTAAATCGTGACTAGCAACGTGGTTAAAAGCTGATAATTCTTTGTTAGATCGTTCTAAATCAAATAATTTTTCTTCTAATATTTTGTTATTATTATGTTGTTGTGTAATATCAGTAATAACGCCAATCCTAATTTGCTTATTATAATTGTCTTTAATTAGTTTTGAAGACGATGTAAAATAACATAGCTCTCCGTCTTTTCTGATAACGCGGTAATAAACGGTTGAAGTTTCAAATTCACTTAAAACATTTTTTGCGCCATCTGTAATGATGTGTTTATCATCAGGGTGCACAAATTTTATAAAGCCATCTACAGTTTGCTCAAAATCTTTTTGAGTACAACGAAGCATGTGATGTATATTATTTGAAAACGTTAAGTGATTTGCTTCTAAATTCCAACACCAATTACAAATATTAGATAAATGCTCGCTGTGCTCAAATAACCTTTTATTGATGAGTAATTGGTTATTTGCTTGTTTTAAATGACGTATATCTTTATAAATTTTATAATAAGCACATATAAAAATAATTAATGAAATAATAGAAGTAACTAAATAAGATAATGGCGAAGTGGTAATTTCTTTTTGATAATTAGCTTCACGTTTTTGTAATAATTTAGCTTCAATAACTTCCATTTGTGAAGTTTTTAATCTAATATCATCCATTTTAATTTTGCCATTTACTAATAGTGTTTTTATGTTTTGTTGCAATAAAGTATCATCCATATTTTGTAGCAAAACGTTGGCTAAAATTTTTAAACGCTTATCAATTAAATACTGTAGCGTATCTAAATTTTGTTTTTGCGTGGTATTATTTATTGTTAACTTTTTTAAGTTAATAAATACGGTTAAAGCCTTATCAAACGAGCCGTTGTAAGGTTGCAAAAATGCGGTATCGCGCGTTAACAAATAACCGCGTTGCCCTGTTTCGGCATCCTTTAAAATTGAGATTAGATTTTGTAATTCAATAGTAACTTTATGCGAATGCACAACCCATTTTTCAGTTTCAATTACTGCTTTATATTGACGGTAAGAAACACTTACACTAAAAAATAACAAAAAAATAGCAACTATTAGCGAAACCGATAGAAGTATAGCCGGAAATTTAAATTTTAATATATTCTTTAAAGTCATTAAATAATTTTATACATTAAATACTAAACATAAAATTTTGTTTATTTAAACCGCTTGTGTAGTATTGCCAGTTAAGACTTATTACAGAACTTAAAACACGTTTTAATTCGGCAAACTCGTTTGGTTTTTTAATATAAATATTGGCACCTTTTACAAAAGTTTCTTCAATGTCTTCATCTGATGCAGATGTTGAATAAATGGCAATGGATATTTCGTTGAATTTGCTATTACTTCTAATTTCGTTTAGGCATTGCATACCCCCTTTAATTGGCATATTTAAATCTAAAAAAATAACATTTGGCACTTTTACTTCTACATTATTTAAATAATCCATTAATTGCGCACCATCGTTAACTAGGGTTACTTTGGTTTTAACTTTTAATTCATTAATCGCGTCTTTAAAAAAAAGGCGATCATCATCATCATCGTCGGCTAGTAAAATATGTAACGCTTCGGTATTCATTTAATTTTTTTTAAGATTTGATAGTTCTATGTTTCTGATTAATTACCCTTTATCTGATTTCGTTTTTTAATAATACGCTGAAACATAGAAGGTGTAAGACCGGTAGTTTTTTTAAATTGAGTTGATAAATGGGGTACGCTACTATAGTTTAATTTATGAGCAATTTCGGTAAGTGTAAACTTATTTTCTACAATTAATTTTTTAGCGTATTCAATACGTTGCAATATTATATAGTTGGCAATTGTAGTATAGGTAACTTCTGAAAATATGCCTGAAACACGACCGTAACTTAAATTTAATTTATCGGCAATATAAAAAGATGTGTTTGAATTAGGCAATTTATCTTCTAAATACACCATTTCAGTAATTATATCTTTTGTTTTTTGAGCAATTGCATTTTTTGGGTCCTCAATTATCTCTATACCATATTTTTTTATATCAACTTTTAAGTTTTCAAATTGCGATGGAGAAAGAATTTCTTTTAATTCAAATTCGCCTACACTTACAATTTCATATCTTATACCCAACTTATCCAAATGCTGTTGCATTAAAATTTTACAGGCCGTGTGTATGTCGTAATTAATTTGTAGTTTCATTATTTAATTCTAAAGTAATTTACAAATGCAATTACGAATTAAAAATATATATTTTGTATTTAAAAAAGTTATATAACTTTTGTATAAAGTTACATCATTTCCATATTTATTTGTTTGGCAACAATTTTATTTAATACAAATTCTTTTTCAAAAACGTTTTGGTTTAAGTTATTAAAACAGTAATTTAAAATATTTTTTAAAAATTCTTCATCTACTAATTTATCAATAAAGCAAGTAGCACCATAACGATAACAAGTGTTTATAGTACTTTGGCAAAGTTTATTTTCCATCATTATCACATAAAAAGTGTTTGACGGATATTTAGTTTTAATTTGGCTTAAACAATTTACACCGTTAATTTTAGGTAAATTTATATCTATAAAAATATAATCTGGAAATAGAATTTTAGAATTTATATAATTTAAAAGCGTCTCACCGTCACTACACACAAACAGTTCACAATTTAAGTTAAGCAATGTTATAATTTGTTTAAATAAAATAATATAATTGTTGCTAGAATCAGCTAAAAAAATAGTTAATTTTTGAGATTTCACAGTGCTTTGTATAAGTTTAGGCAAACCTAAATTATTTATTTTACATAACTAATAGGGTAAAACCCTTACTTTTTTTGTGTTTTTTATGTGTAGTTTTGGTGTCCTAAATTGTAAAGCAAATCAATGCAAAAACCGCCTCAAAAATATAAAGTGGCTTATATTGAAGATCATGTAATTGTAAAAGAAGGATTAGAATTTTTATTAAGCCAGTACCCAGAAATAGAAATTATAAAAAATGTGTTTATTTGTGATAAGTTAAGTGAATTTGTTGCAAATTATAGCCCTGATTTTTTTATATTAGATTTGCATTTGCACACTCAAAAAATTGGTTTTGAACTGTTAGGTTACGAAATTTGTTTAAAAATAAAAACAGAGTATCCCAATATTAAAGTAATTATACATTCGATGTACGATGATATTGAAACGGTAAATAAATGTTTTGATAATTTAGCGGATGGTTTTGTATCTAAAATATCGGGCCATACTGAATTATTAGCTGCTATAAACGAAGTAGCCAATCACAAAAAATACATTTGTAAGGAAATAGCAAAAAAATGTAAAAACTATGATACTTTTATCTTAAATAGTTTCGAAAAATTAAAATCCTTTAACGAACCATTTACAATTGCAGAAAAAAATATATTAAAAAAAATTGCTAAAGGTTACTCAACTAAACAAATAGCCTCGCAATTAAAAATATCTGAAAAAACAGTTGAAGCCCACCGTAAAAATATGTTTGATAAATCGAAAGTAAAAAATGTAGCTGAATTAATTGCCTTTACTTACTCGCGTAGAATATTAATAGATTAAAATGATAGAAAAATTAGAATATACCTTTATTAAGAAAATTGGAGAATTATCTGATGATGGTGTTGTGATTTTTGATACCCAACAATTAAAATTTATATATGCAAATACTAATTTTTCAAAAATAGTAAATGTACCTTTCAATAGTTTATTAGATAACGCAGACATAGTTGTTAAATTAATAATGGCTGAAGACGACTCGTATTTGCGCTTAAAGTATAGCGAATTATTAGCTGAAGGATTTATTAATACTACCGAATTTAGATTGCTATTTGAAGAAAGTAATATAAAACACATTAGTGCTGATGCTTTTATGGTAGAAGATAACAGATATATTGTTGCTTACATAAAAGATATAACTAAAATAAAAAAGCACGAAGATTATTTAATTAAATACATGGCGCAAAAAGATACCATTTTAGATATGCTAACGCATAACTTAAGTGGTTCACTTATACTTTCGAAAGATTTAATTACTAAAGCAAAAAATGATATTCTTAAAAATAATACTGAGTCGGTTTCGCGTGTAATAAATATGTTATCTGAAAATACACAAGATTGTATTGATATAGTAAGTGATTTTTTAAACGAAGAATATTCCGAATCGCCATTAATTTATGTGCGTAATACCCGCTTTGATTTAATTGAGAAAATTAAAGCAACTTTAAAGCGCTTAAAAGAAATGAATAAAGATAAAACCTTTATTTTAAAAACTGAGTTACAAAATTTTAATATTACTTCCGATCCTGTTAAATTTTTTCAAATAATACATATTATTTTATCAAATTCGATAAAATTCACAAATGCTAGTGGTATTATTGAAATTGATATAGATGAAGAAGAATTGCATTACACAGTATCGGTAAAAGATAATGGAATAGGTATTCCAAATCTTATTCAACAAATTATTTTTCAAGATAAAATATTAGGATCAACAGGTATTAAAGGCGAAAAATCAAACGGTTTGGGTTTATTTATTGCTAATAAATTGGTAAATCTTTTAGGTGGCGATATACGTTTTGAAAGCGAAGAAAATGTTGGAAGTTCTTTTTATATTCGTTTTCCAAAAGAGGTTATTTAATTTTTTTTGATAAAATTTTTAATAAAGCGTTAAAATCAATTTAATTTAATAAATAGTTTAACAAGTAACCTCGGGGGGATTCGAACCCCCAACCACCAGAACCGGAATCTGGCATTCTATCCAGTTGAACTACGAAGTTTTTTAATAAGTTAAAACCATTTTTATTAATCAAAGGTCGTTTTTTTTATTTAGTAATAAAAAATATATTTACAGTATTATGCAACCACTATTTATATATAACACCTTATCTCGTAAAAAAGATGAATTTAAAGCAATTAATGCCCCATTTGTAGGATTGTACGTTTGCGGCCCTACTTTATACAGCGATGTGCACATAGGCAATTGCCGCACATTTACTTCGTTTGATATAATTTACCGTTACCTTTTGCATATTGGCTATAAGGTGCGTTATGTGCGCAATATTACTGATGTTGGACACATGGAAAACGAAGATGCCGCTTCTGGCGAAGACCGTATTGGCAAACAAGCACGCTTAAAACAATTGGAGCCAATGGAAATTGTACAACGCTATTCTTTTGGTTTTAGAGAGGTAATGAGCTTATTAAATATTTTGCCACCTAATATCGAACCTACTGCCTCTGGCCATGTAATTGAACAGATTGAAATGACTCAAAAAATAATTGAACGAGGTTTTGCATACGAAAAAGATGGTAACGTATATTTTGACGTTGAAAAATTTTCTAAAACAAATAATTACGGAATTCTTTCGGGCAGAAGCATTGACGACCAATTAAATAATACAAGAGAGTTAGATGGGCAAGAAGAAAAAAAGGGAAGATTAGATTTTGCACTATGGAAAAAAGCAAAACCAGAACATATTATGCGCTGGAATTCGCCTTGGGGAGAGGGTTTTCCAGGTTGGCATATAGAATGCAGCGCAATGAGTAAAAAATATTTAGGTGAAACATTTGATATACATGGGGGTGGTATGGATTTAATACCTACCCATCATACCAACGAAATAGCACAAAATATAGGCTGCTGCGGTACTGCACCTGTAAATTTTTGGGTACATACAAATATGCTTACGCTTAACGGTCAAAAAATGTCGCGCAGCTTGGGAAATGTTTTTTTGCCTGTTGAATTATTTAGTGGTATGAAACTGGCAGAAGATTCTGCAAGTGCCACACCATCGCAAGCCAAATTAAATGGTAAGCACCCACTTTTTGAGAAAGCATTTAGCCCTATGGCAGTGCGTTTTTTTATGTTGCAAACGCATTACCGAAGTACTTTAGATTTTAGCAACGATGCTTTACAAGCCAGCGAAAAAGGTTTTGAAAAACTTATGGAAGCCTATAAAACATTGCAATCTTTATTAACATCTAATGCATCAAGCGAGAATATAAAAGCAATTGAAGATAAATGTTATGCAGCAATGAACGATGATTTTAATACTTCAGTTTTAATTGCAGAATTGTTTGATGTAGTTAGAATTATAAACTCGGCTAACGATAAAAAATTACAACTTACACAATTTGATATTGATATACTGAAAACTATATACCAACATTTTGTATTTGATATAATGGGTTTAAAAATAGAGGAAGAATCTAACAAAACAACTGAAGTTTTAGGAAAAGTAATTGATTTGGTTTTAGAGATTAGAAACGATGCCAAAGTGAACAAAAACTTTGTTTTAAGCGACCAAATACGCAATAAATTAAATGATGCTGGAGTTAGTATTAAAGATGGGAAAGAAGGTAGTAGCTGGAGAATATAATGTGAGAAATTAAAAAATTAAAAATGGTATAGCTCAAATTAATACTTAGCGTTTAAATACAAATTAGTTAAAATTAAAGCTAATCGAAGCACAAAAAAAATCGCTATATTTAAACTAAAAAAACCTATTTTTAAACTTTATAAAGTAAACTTAATTATGTTAGATAAAAACGGAATTGCAAAACGTATAGCGCAAGAAGTAAAAGATGGCATGTTTGTAAACTTGGGTATTGGTATACCTACATTAGTTGCAAATTATATTCCCGAAAGTTTTAATGTGGTTTTGCAGTCTGAAAACGGCATTTTAGGGATGGGGCCATTTCCGTTTGAAGGCGAAGAAGATGCCGATTTAATTAATGCAGGTAAACAAACTATAACCTTACAAAAAGGAGCAAGTATTTTTGACAGCGCTATGAGTTTTGGTATGATACGCTCGCAAAAAGTAGATTTAACTATTTTAGGAGCCATGGAAGTGAGCGAGAATGGTGACATTGCCAATTGGAAAATTCCAGGAAAAATGGTAAAAGGCATGGGAGGTGCAATGGATTTAGTAGCCAGCGCAAAAAATATTATTGTAGCCATGCAGCAAGTAAACAAAGCAGGACAAAGTAAATTACTACCTACTTGTGATTTACCTTTAACAGGCATTAAATGTGTAAAACGCATTGTAACCGAATTAGGCGTTTACGAAATTGTACCTCAAGGTGGTTTTAAATTATTAGAGCGCGCACCAGGCATAAGCATCGACGAAATTAAAAATGCCACCGCTGGAAAATTAATTATTGAAGGCGATATTATGGAGATGGTTGCTTAATTTCGAATATTAAGAAACGATTCCTAATAACCCAAATCGCCATTTAAATTTGTTTAAAATATAATTGGCTTATTTTGTTGTTTCAGTTAATATTTAAAATAAGTTTTAGTGAATTCTGTAAACTTTTTTTATATGGTCACTTTACTCAGCTAGGTCACTCCAGCCGATCAATACGTGCATTCTGTCCATTCCTATAAAATAGGCATTACAAACTGAGTGATTGCCATATGGAAAAGAAGTGTTAAATCTTGACCACATTAATTTGCCAAAAGTGGTTTAAAGTGATTTATATGCGAACCTTATATTGTATTAGGATCATAAATACATCCTAATAAACCATTTGATCTGTATGTTATTAGTAGTAAACTATCCGCATTTGGAATTATGGCAATTGTTCCAACATAACTTATGTAAGCGGACGTGCAATAACTTTCAAGAAATTGATTCCAATAATTAGAAATAAAATTAAAATAACCTTTATGTAGTAACCTATAATCTATGTTACTTGATATTGTTAGCACTTTAAATTTATTACCGACATTATTAATAATTTTAATTTTAAATAAATAATTTTCACATAGTTTTAAATGATTAAATACTTTTTGTTAAACTCCTTTTACAACAATAACAATAGAACTATCGTAAGAAATTTCAATGGGTGTAAAATCTACATCATAA
>Ga0163144_10015158_pt1 | contig 15931 bp, 8 predicted proteins | sample OliLak19BULKMAT1_FD_123175 | JGI IMG/M metagenome (GOLD analysis project Ga0163144, IMG submission 123175) | Freshwater microbial mat bacterial communities from Lake Vanda, McMurdo Dry Valleys, Antarctica - Oligotrophic Lake LV.19.BULKMAT1 | ecosystem: Environmental > Aquatic > Freshwater > Lake...
CGGACGACGACTTTCAGGGGCCAACGAAAACCCAGGCATGAATGCCTGGGCTAGGGAAAAGTAGCAATCGATGCACAATCCACCGACCATTTGGGTTGCCCGGGCGTAGCCCGCGCTGGGTTTGATCCGTGGCTAAGAAACTGCTCAAGTTATTCTTATACAAGCCCTTAGGTGGGATTCGCGCTATTTGCTTGCGCGAAGCAATTCCGTGCGGACCGCGCTTACGCTTCGAGCGAGAAGCTCTCGTGCGGAAGCTCGGCGGCGATGCTCAACGGCGCCGGCGCACTGAATCGCTGGCAAACCTCGCGCCATGTGTCGCGTTCGATTTCCAGGATCTTCAGCGCTTTCGCGAGCTGATCGTCGTCGTTATGCACGTGCGCGGCCGTGAGCGTGCGGAAGACGAACATGTACACGCCGCGGACCTTCCGCACCAGTTCGGGATGGTCGGTGGGGTTGAGGCCGCAGACCAGCTCGGTCACGATTTCCTGACAGCGGATGATCGCCTCGCCCGCTTCTTCGTGGCGGCTCGCTCGGTAATGCTGGCGCGCGATCTGGGCGAAGCGAATGGCGCCGTCGATCAACATCAACTGAAGCTTCTGGGGAGTGGCCGTCATGGCCTCGGTCACTAGATAACTGTCGCGTGCGGACGGTTGCATGCGCGCTCCTTTGCCTTCCGTGGCGGGCGGTGGAATAGTCGACACAGGGTCGTTGCCGGCAGAAATTCGACAAAGTGGCCGCGATCTTTACCTGCCCAGCGGCGCGATGGACTGGATCTGATCCAGCGCGCTCAGATTGTTCTTGATTTTTCCGATCGCCAGTTCGAGGTTGTTGAACTTCAGCAGCCAGCGCTGGCGAGACCTGTCGAGTTTGGCGGTATAGAAATCGATTCTTTCCTGGTTGAGCGAAATGCGGCGTTCCAGGGCCAGATTTCGATTCGCCAACAGTGAGCTATCGCCCGCCGACTGCTCGAGCACGCCCTTCAGTCTATCGACAAATCCGCGGTCCTCGGTTGTGAAGAAGTCGCGAACCGCCGTCGGATCGCTGGCGAATTTGTCTCGGAAGGCAGCCGTGTCGAAACTCAGCTTTCCGGTCGGATTGAGGGCAATTCCCACTTCGCCCAGCGAGTGGATCGAACCCGCCCCGGCCAGCCGTCGGCTGAACAGCGACGAGAGCTCGCTCTGGATGCGTTGCACGCCGGTGTCGGCCTGCAAGATTCCACGCGCGCCGGTCGTCGTATCGTACTTCGTGTAGTCCGCTAGTTTGTCTTGCAAACTATTGTAGGTGTCGACGATCGCCTGCACGGTTCCCACCAGATTCGTATCCACGGTCGCGACCGACACGGTCACGGGCGCGTCCGAGGCGGCATTCACCTTGAGCGTCGCGCCCGGCAAGACGTCGGTGAAGGTCCCCGTCGCCGAGCTGGCGATGATTCCCTTTCCGAACCCGACGGACGATCCGGAGAGCAGCCTGGCGTCTTGCGCCCGAATCGTCTCGGAAACGCCGAAGCTCGCGGAAGACGTGTCGAAGACAAATTCCGCGGCGGCCCCCGACCGTTGGCCCGAGAACACCAAACGAAACGGTTTATTCGACGAGCCGTCGTTGACGCTGCTCGCGGTCACACCCGATTTGAGCGCGTTGAATTTTGCGATGATGTCGGTGGCTTTGTCCGCGGCTTCGATCGTGAGTTTGAACGTGGTCGATCCGTCGAGCACTGCCTTTTGCACGCCGCCCACGTCGACGACCGTCGATTCGCCTTTTAGGTGCAGGCCGGCCGCGGTGGACTTGCCGCCGTCGACCACGCGGATCTTACCAGTGCCATGTCCCGTGTCGACCAAGGCGATGCCGTCGCCCGCCTCGTTGATTTCGGCATGAATCTTGAGATTCAGACCATTTATCGCTCGAATCACGTCGCCGATCGTCTTGTGCGTGTCATCGATCTTCAGCGTCGATCCGTGGCCGGTCGTGTCGAAGACGGTGAAGGTGCCCTGGGCCACGCCCGCGCCGCCGTTGAGGCTGGCAAGCGTCGTGTTCGCGCTGACAACGCGTAATTTCAAGTTGCCGCCGTTGACCGAATTCGACGCCAGATCGATCGCCAGGTTGATTTTGGCGGCCGTGCCAGTCGTGGCATCTCCGTTGGCCACGATCAGGTTGCTCGTCGTCGCGCCGCTGAGGTCGTCGAGCTGAATGCCATTGCGGGCGTCGTTGACGCGGGCCTTGATCTGCAACCCCGAGGCGTTGATGGCGTCGATCGCGTCGTCGGTCGTTTCCGCGGCGGAGAGATCGACCGTGGCTTGGGCGCCGGTGCGATCGGTGAGGGACAACAGGCCCAGCTTGCCGAGGCCCGTTCCGCCGTTCAATTCGCTCAAGAGGGAGTCGTGCAGCCCGGCCAGCAAACGCCGGCCGGCGATGGTCGAGCCGTCGCCTCCCTGATTTGGCGGAAGATTGCCGATCAGCCCCAGGTCGTCTGCGGCGTGCGAGTCGTTGAGATTCTCGACGGCGAAACTGCCGCCCGCGTCGGTCGTCAGGTCGGTCAGGACAATGCGATCTCCGTCGGGTCCGATGGCGGCTTTCAGCCGCGTCGGGTCGGCGGCGTTGATCGCGGCTAGCACGTCGCCTAGCGTGCGTTGCTTTTGCGCCGCCTGCCCCGCGGCGGGCGGAACGTTGAAGTCGACCGAGAGCGGGCTGCTATTGTCGCGAAAATGGATCTGCAAATCGGGCTGCGCATCGTCGAAGCGGACTCCGGCGCCGCCGTTGAGCTTATCCAGCGACAGGCTGCCATGGACCTGGAGAATGTCCTCGCCGTCGGCCGAGCTCGCCGCGACATTGACGTCGGCCAGGCCCAACGACGCCGCGGTCGTGCCCTGGTTGACCTCTTGAACCTTGAGCGACGACGACGTCTGTCCCGTGGTGTCAGTCAGGCGAATATGGTCGCCGTGCGCCTCGGCGTGGACGGAAATCGTCGAGTTCCTGTTGATGGCCGCGAGCACGTCGTCGACGGTCCGCGCGAATCGCAGGTCGATGTCGGCCGCATGCCCGGCACGGTCGGTGATGCGGATCTGACCGCGCTCGAAGCCAGCTCCCCCGTTGATGTCGTCGAGACTAGCGCTGGCGTCGAGAAAACCGCCGAAGCGAAACGACAACTGGCCCGCGCCCGGCAGCGCGTCGCCATTGGGCAAGCCGCCGGCAATCACTTGCTCGGCTTGGGCCGCTTGCAGCGGTGTGAACTGGTAATCGCCCAGGGCAGGCGAACCGGTGACCGTTACGCCCAGCGCCGCGGCGTTGCTGCTGTTGGCAGCCGTCTTACCGAAGAGCGTCGCATCCGACAGCTTTTTGGCGGAGAACTCGAGGCTCAGCAACCGCGCGGCGAGATCCTTGACCGCGAGTTGTTCGTTCTTGTCATCCTTGTTGCGGGCCGCGACCAGATCGCGCGAACGGCCCTCGAAGGCGAGCAGCTTGTCCACGGTGTCGGTGATGTTGATCCCGGTGACCAGGCCGATGTTCGAGGTGATTTGTCCCATACGGCAATGCGGGGGCAGAAGATCGGGTACCGGCGATGTGCAAATCCTCAACCGTTTAGCCGAGAGCCAACGGCGACCGCGTGGCGGCGCGTCAATGGCCCACCTCTCTAAGATCGGTTGCCCAAGGGTGGGAGCTTGATGCTTAGGCAAGAGATTCCGTCGTCGCGGCCCTTCAAAGAAAAAGGGGACAGGTCCAATAATCGTTAGACGTCCTGGATCGATTACCCGCGATCGGATTATTGGACCAGTCCCCTTTTTCTCGCCTGCGCAATAAAAAACGCCGGGCGGGTCCGTGAGTGGACGCGCCCGGCGCTGATATCGTTGCTTAAGACGTACCCGCCGTGCGTTACCGCAGCAGCGAGAGCACGTTTTGCGGGTTCTGATTGGCGATGGCCAACACGCTCGTACCCGACTGGACCAGAATCTGGGCTCGTGTGAGCCGAGCACTTTCCGCGGCGAAGTCGGCGTCGCGGATCGAGCTTTCGGCGTCGGTCAGGTTTTCCAACGTGTCGTTCAACGTGGCGATGTTGGTGTCGAGCGTCGTCTTCTGGAACGCACCCAGTCGACCGCGGAGCGACGTGACCTGGCTGATCACTTCGTCGATGATCTTGGCCGCGCCGCCCACGTCGTTCGTGATGCTTCGCGTGCCACCGGATTTCAACTCGAACAGCTTGCCGCTCACGCCGCCCAGCTTGGCCGTGCTCAGGGCCGTAATGCCCAGGCGGGCTTGCTGGTTGCTCACCACGTCGGGACCGAGTTGGAACTGGGCCCCGCCGCCGACGATGGAGAAGCCCAAGGTCGTGCTGCTGGCGACCGTCGCGGCAACCGAAAAACTGATGTCCAGCGACGACGTGTTGATCGAGGCCTGCAGACCGCGTCCGACCGCCTGGATGCCGTTGATCCGGGCGCTGATGTCCTTGCCGATGCTGCGGTTCGAAGCAACGCCGGTGGAATCCGTCAGGTCGAAGTTCACATTCGCCGTGAGAGACTTCACCGAGACGAAGGCCTCGGAGCCGTACGTCGTCGACTCGAACGTCAGGCCGGTATCGGCCAGGTCGGAATTGCCCAGCAAGGCGACTCCGGTGGGCGATCCCGAGGTGACGACGCCACCCGTCGTGGTGCCCGTGTCGGACACGGTCACTTGCTGCGTTCCGTCCCCGGGCAGGGTGGCCGTAAACGTGGTGAGATCGCTATTGATCGCGTCGACCACGTTCTGCGCGGTCGAAACGCCGGCCTTGATGCCTACGGTCAACTTCTTGCTCGCCGAATCGTAACTCGCGGTTTCGTCGCCGCCGCCCGCCAATAGCGGGTTGTCTTGGAACACGATTTCGACGCCGTCGAAAGCGGCGCCCGACGTAACGGCCGTGACCGTGATGCTGGCGTTGACTCCGTTCACCGCGCTGGTAGTCAGCGAAGCGGGCGCGTCGGTCGTCGTGGTGCCGTTAGTGGTAAACTCCAAATCGTTGGCCGCTGCTCCCGTGGCGGCGAGCAAGCCGGTCCCCTGGCTGCCTTCGGCGTTGCTCACGCTGATTCCCAAGGAGGAGAGCAGCGCGGCGTTGGCCGAATCGTTGAAATAATTGATCAAATCGTTGGCCGTCGTGGTCACCACGCCCGTGCTGCTCGTGGCCAGCTTGACGATCAGGGTGCCTTCGCTGGTCACGCCGCCCGAGGTGTTCAACTTATTGTTGTCGGCCGTAAAGTTGAAGAGGCCGCTGCCGTTGCTGGTGCCGAAGTTCTGGGCGAAGAAGTACTTGTTCGCGTACGAGTCGTTGGCCAGCAGGGTGATTGCCTGGGCGGCGGTCGTGGCATTGAGGATGTTGAAGGTCAACGTCCCCTTGTGTCCGCCTGTCGAACCGGTATCCGCCTTGGTCGCCGACAGGTCCGCGGTGTCGATCGTGCCGGTGCCGGCGTTCGTGGCGTCCGCGGCGAAATTGAGGCCGGCGGCGAAGGTGCCCTCGGTGTTGATGGCGCTGATGACGGTGTTGGCCGTCGTGGTGTTGTCGTTGACCTTGATCGTCAACGTTTTGCTGGTGGCGTCGTACGCGGCGGTCGCAGTGTTGCCGACCAGCGCGGCATCGTTGACGACCGCGACGGTCACGTCGTTAAAGGCGTCGCCACGGGTGTTGGCCTCGATGCGGATGTTGCGGTTTGCGCCCGCGGCAAAGTTCAGGTCGGCCGTGGCCTTCGATTCCTGGCTGTCGTAGATGACCGACTCTTGCGAGCCGGCGCCGACCGCGCGGAAGCGTATCTGCGTGTCGTCCAAGCCGCGGCCCGGAGTGACCGCCTTGAATGTCAGGCTGGCTTGCGGATTGGCCGAGGTCAGCGTGACCGACGACTGGGCCTGCGCTTGCGGATCGGTCGACAGATCGACCCCCAGCGCCTGGCCGGCGACCGCGGTGAAGCGGATGTTTCGCGAGTTGTCGGGTCCCAGGAATTGCAGCCGATTGTTGCTCGCGGCGTCGCCGTAGTACGTCGACTCCTGGAACGTGGACAGGGTGGTGATGCCGTTGTCGGTGCCCGCCAGGGCCGCGGTCAGCACCGGACCGGCCGTGAGGCTGGCGTTGATCGCGTCGACCACGTCTTGGGCCGTTGCCACCACGTCGCCGCCAGTCACGCCGCCGGTGAGCGCGGCGGTATTGCTGCGGGCCGAAACGATCCCCGTTCCGTCGTTGTCGGTCGTGCTCGAGACGGTGAACAACTCGGCGGCCCGGGCATTGGCCACGGCGCCCAGCCGGGCAATGATGTTGTTGGCCGTCGAGACGTTGTTTTCGAGCTTGACGAAGAGCGTGCCGGCGTCGCCGCCGGAGAAGCCCGTGTTGCCGCGGACGCCGGCCTGGGTGAAGGCATTGCTGGCGGCGATCGCGGCGCTCGCATAACCGGCCACGTCCGAGGTGTCAAATGTTCCCTCGGCGTCGATAGCCGCGCGGATCTGATCCGAGGTCGAACTGCCGTCGGAGCGGATGTCGAGGGTCAGGGTCTTGGCCGTGGCGTCGTAGGTGGCCGTGGGCGTGCCGGCGGCGAGCGAGGCGGTGAAGTTGACGCTGACCCCATTGAAAGCCTTGCCGGCCGTGGCCGCGGTGATGAGGAAGTCGGTGTTGGCGACCGACAGATCGACGACGGCTTGCGCCTTGCGGGCATTGTGATCGTACTCGATCAGCTCGCCGCCAGCGTTCACCGCCGCGGCGCTGCCTACGCGGAGGTCGTCGTCGACGTAGTTCACGGCGACGTTGTTGAACTGGGCGCCGGCCACGTTGGCCGTGAAGATCAGGGCGTTGTTGGCCGTATTGCCGAGGCCCTTGACGACCTCGGTCCCAACGCCGGCTTGAGCGGCGAAAGCGTACGTGCCCAAGCCGGAGCTGGCGCCGCCGGTGGCCACGTCGTTGGTCGCGGCGGTGGCAGTGAACACGCCCACGGCGTTGGTGGCCGTGGCCAGGGCCGTGTTGAAGTTGGCGATGGTCTTGGCGTTCGCGGTACCGACATCGTAGGTCAGCGTCTTGGTGCCTGCGTTGTACGACGCAACACCAGGGACCGTGTCGCCGGCACCTGTGCTGGTGAAGTTGACCGTGACGCCGCTGTACAGGGCGCCGCCGATGGTGGAGTCGAGGATAACGTCGTTATTGTTGCCGTTGACTTGCAGGAAGTACTTGGCCTTGACGGCCTGGTCGGTGTCGTCGACGGTGCCGGTGGCGGCCTCGAAGGCCCGCGTCTTGAGCTGCACGTCGAGGGTGGCGGGGTCGGAGCCGGTGGCGGCGGTGAAGTCGACGGCCGTCGCGGTCGTATTGCCCGCGCTGTACTTGATGCGAATGTCGCCGGCGGCAAGACCGGCCTGATCGGCCGTGATCGAAATGTCGTTGTTGGCCCCGAAGCTGGACGCGATCAAAGCGCCCTGCGTGGCTTCTTGTTGAACTCGGGCTTCGACGCCCGTGGCGTCGGAGACGAGGTTCACGGCCGACGCGATGTCGGCGATTTTGCTGCCGGCGCCGAAATTAAAGGCCTCGGCCCCGTTGCGTCCGCCGACTTCGAGGGTCACGGCTTGGGAGATCGCTCCGAAGGAGTAGTTCAGGCTGCCCTTCTGGGCCTGCGTGACGACGTCGACGTTCACGCCGATGGCGCTGAGCGTGCCGAAGTTGGCCTGGTCGATCTGCAAATCCTGAATCTGCGTATTGTCGATGCCACTTTCGAGGAAGGCCAGGCTGCCGTCGAGCAGCTTGCGGCCCTGGAAGCTGGTGATCTGGGCGATGCGATCGATGGCTTCGAGCGAGCTGTCGATCTGCAACTGGTTGGCGCGGAGCTGATCTTCGCTCAACGCGCCTTTGTTGGCGGCTTCGGAAACCAGACCGCGGATGTCGTTCAACAGTGAGCTGACCTGGCCCAACGCGCTGTCGGCTGTGCCGATCAACTGGTTGGCCCGCTCGCTGTTGGTGACCGCCCGCTGCGTGCTGATGATGTCGCTTCGCAGCACTTCGCTGGCGATCAAACCGGCCGGATCGTCCTTGCCTTTGTTGATCCGCAAGCCGGTGCTGAGCCGGGTGAGGGCTTCTTGCAACTGACTGTTCGACCGGGCCAAGGTCTTTTGAGCGATCAGCGAGCTGACGTTGGTGTTAATGCGTGTCATGCCAGACTTCCCTCTTCAAATTGGAAAAGTGATTTGGTTGAAACCCAGTCCGGCTGCGGGGGAGCCGGCTCGTGGGTCTCGCTTGTTGCTGGTTCTGAAACGACTCGTCACCCGCCGACTAACACCCAGCTCTACGGGTACTCACAAAAGTTGGGCGAGAGCAAATCTTGCCCTCGGTTGTGTATAGCATGCGCTTTACGAGGGTGGGAAAAATTTCATCGCCCTTGACGCTAATTGCCCGTCGACATCGCCTGTGCGCATTAGCCCGCCGGATTTTCTAAGCCGGCGCACTTGGCGCGCTAGTTGCCACTATCGACCCAGCCGCGGGACTACATTAGAGAAAACAAAACGCCGTCAATAACTGGAATTAACGTGGTCTCGGCAACTCTCCGACGACGCTTCGAGGCTCGTCGGCCCGCGGAAATCGCCCGGCGAGCCGAAACGACCCCTCGCGGCGCAAACGCACGGCCGGAAGGCGAAAGATCGCTACGATGCGCAGGAACGGGCCAGGCCGCGCCATTCCAACCGCGGGCCGTCCTAACCGCGTTTTCCGGCATTCGGCGAACCGTTGTCCGGCTTGCCCAAGCCCCGAGCGTCCTTGGGGTCGAGTTGGCTGGCGCGGAGGTTTTCGCGCTGGATAGCTTCGTACACCTCCTGCCGGTGTACGGGAATCTCGGTGGGCGCATTGATGCCCAATCGCACCTTGTCGCCGCGGATATCCACGACGGTGATGACGATGTTGTCGCCGATCATGATGCTTTCGTCGCGTTGTCTCGACAGAACAAGCACCGGAGGCTCCCTCCCGCACGGTTGTCAACGTGGCACGTAGTTACAGTTCGCAAGATCGGCCCGGCAGAGGGCCCCGCGGAACCCTACGTCACAAGTCGAACTCGGCGGGCAAAAAAAGGCGACCGCGACAAGCGGCGGCACGGCAGGTTTAATATCGACTGAAAAATGGCTTCGTCCTCAAACCCCTCGCCCCTGGCGGGAGAGGCCGGGTGAGGGCTTAGAAAACGGCGAAGGCATTTTTTAGGCGATACTTAAGCGGCTTTTCGTAGTTGGTGGGGGATCAATTCGTATTGCAACGGCTGGTCGCCATTGGCGACCACCTGGCGAGCCAGGCGACGCGGCAGGTTGACGACGATCGGCGCCTTGAGATTGAGCGTGATGCCACGCTCGTTCTTCGACACGATCGCCAACACCTGCGCCTGGTCGGCTCGCTCCAATTCCAGGGGCGCAAGCTCGCGGCGGAAAACGCGGAACTGGTAGTCCGGGGCAAAGCGACGCGGGCTGACGACGGCCAAGGCCACTTCGGGCCGTGTCGTACACTGCAACCAACCCAACGCGCCGTTCTCGGCGTCGGCCAGCAATACCCATTGCCGGCAGTCTTCCAGTCCCACAGGGCCCGTGGGAAACGCGATCAGATCTTGGCTGTCTATTTCCAAGAGGCCGAAACGCGAAGTTGCCACTTGCATATCGCACCTTCCGTGGCGATGCACCCGCTTCCTTCTACTCGCCGAGGAAGCGCACATACCCTACATCGGCCGCGGCAGTTGCGGCGGACCAGGAAAAATGCTCAGAGGAAATCCAGCAGTGAAAGTTTGGAGATCTGCGCCGCGGTCTGCAACGACGCTTGAAACGCCGCCTGCCGGGCCGTCAGCTCGGAAATTGTCGTGGCCAGGTCCGCGTCGATTTCCAACGACAGGGCGCTTTTCAGGTCGATCGTCTCCGAGTCGATCCGATCCTGCAGCACATCCAGGCTTTGCTGCCGGGCGCCGAGCTCGGCCCGCGAAAAATTGAGCGCCGTCGTACCCTCGTCGAGAATCGCCATGGCGCGCATGATTTCGCGCAGGTCGTTTGTCTTCAGGGCGTCGCGCAGCCGGGCCAGCGCCGTGAAAACTCCGCGGACTTCGGCCGGATCGGTATCCTTGCCGGTCAGCGTTTCGGCCACGCCGCCGTCGACGGTTGCCGTAGCGGACAGATCCAACAAGCCGTTGCCCGAGTTCGGCGCTCCATCGGCCGCGACGAGACTGCCCGAAAAGTAAGTGTTGGCCAACGGGTTGGCCTGCAAAACGCTGATCGCGCGGTTGGCCGTGGTCGAGGCCAAATCGATATCGAAGGTGAGCGTATTGGCCCCCGTGTTGTAGGCCACCGTCTCGTTTCCAGCGCCCAGACCCGAATCGACGAAGAGAACTTGCACGCCGTTGACTTCCGTGCCCGTGCCCTTGGCGGTGAAGACCAGATCGTTGTTCGGGCCAGGCACGGTGAGCATGCCGGTCGCCGCGACTCCGGGCGTAGCCGGCGCGCTTGCCGCTGCGCCCACGGGTATCAGCCCCAAGTCCAGAGCCGCTTCGCTAAAGTGCAGCGGCTTGATCGAAAGCGGATCTGCGCCCAACAGATCATCGTCGACCAATTCGATTCCATTGCCGAATGCGGCCAAGCGTGCCACGACGGGAACGGGTCCGGCGAGATTCGTGGCATTGTTGTTGATCCGATCCAGGACCTCGCCGATCGTCAGCGCGCCGGAGACGTCGATCTCGAACTCGACGCCATCCTTGCGGTGAATTAGGAAGTCGTTGCCGTCGACGACGTTCACGCCGCGGCCGTGGTTCAGTTCGGCCAACGGCGTTTGAGCGGTCAAACTGCGAATTCCCAGTTCCGTGGCGGTCGCGCCGCCATTCTCGCCCAGCGAGAAATCCGAGCCACTGTCGCGCGAGCGGACGTCGATGCCGGTGCCGCTTTCGTTAATCTCGGCGAGCAGGCCAATGCCTGCGCCGTTGAGTGTATTGAGCAAATCCTCGATCGTGTTCGCCGTCGCGAAATCGATCGTCGAGGTCTTGCCGCCGTTGGTGACGCGCAAGCCGGAATCTTTGTCGAAGACGATGCCGCTTCCGCCGGCACTCACCGCGATCCCGGCGGGATCGGCGAAGGAGTCGAGGATCGCGCCGCCTCCGCCGTTGGCGCCCTCGCTGCGATCGAGCCGCGCGGTAAAGGTTCCCTCGGCATTCACCGCGGCGAGCACCTGATTGGCTGTCGAAAAGCCGCTTTGAATGCGAACGAAGAGCGTGTTGGCGTCGCCGCCGCTATTACGCGTGTTGGCCACGTTCGCGCCGACCGCGATCGTGGGTACGCCGCCGCCGGCAGCGTTGATCTCGGCCGAAGCGTCTCGAGCCGCCGTGAACGTACCCTCGGTGATCACCGCGGCAACCAGCGTATCGATCGTCGTCTCGTCGCTGTCGTCGATGCCGATGCGGAGCGTCTTCGTGCCCGCGTTGTACGTGACGTTGGCCACGTCGCCGATGTTGCCGTCGTTGACGATGTCGATTTTCACGCCATTGAAGGCGGCACCGGCCTGCGCGGCGGTGAGCATGAGATCGTTGGTGGGGCCCGGCAAGGCCAGCGACGCCCGCGCCGCGACCGCCGTGGGACTGAAAACGGCAACTTCGTTGCCCGCGCCCAACCCGGGCGCGGCCTGCAGTTTGGCGTCGTCGACGTAGTTGATCGTCACGCCATTGAATTCCGGCCCCGGAACCGCGGCTTCGAAAACCAGATTGTTGGCCGACCCCAAGGGCTGCGAATAAGCCCGGGCGCGAACTCCCAGAATATCGCTGAGCGATGTCGTCAAATTGAGCCGCGGATCGAGGTCCTTGCCGACGATCGGCCCGGTGCTGCCCCCCAGCGTGTTGAGAATCCCCAACTCGCCCGCGGTCGTTCCGCCGCCGACTTCCTTGATGGTCAGGTTTCCACCGCCGCTCGCGTCGAGCTCGACGGTGAGCCCCGTGGCGGTGACGCGCGCCGTGACCGTGCGTCCGGCCGGCGGGTGCGTCTCGAGCAGCCGCGCGACATCTCCAATGGTCGCGGCGCCGCTGACGTCGACGATGCTCGTATTCAAGCCATCGGAGATGGCCACGCTGCCGGCGCTGATGCCCTTGCCGCCGCGAAGATTGGAGACCGCCGTCGCGTCGGTAAGCACGGGGTTCAAATCGATCGAGCCGCGCACGGGCTCGGAAATCGCTCCGAAGACGGCGTCGCCCGGCATATTCGTTTCGAACAGCAAATCGACATCGGAGAAACTCAGGAGACTCTTCTGGTTGCCGTGGTACTCGACCGTTCCCTTGGTGGACGTAAAGGGTTGCACCGTCGTCGACGAACCCGCAAACAAGTACCGCCCGCGAAATTGGTGGTTGCCGATGTCGACCAACTGCTCGAGGGCCCGCGAGACTTCTAGGGCCGCGGCGTTTCGTTGTTCGTCGGTGCTGGTGCTGTCAGACACACCCAGGGCCGTGCCGCGGATGCTGGCCAGCAAGCTGGAAACGCCGGCGATCGCCGTATCAGTTGCGCCCAAATACGACTGGTTGGTCTGGAGATTCACCTGTGCTTGCTGCTTGCGTTCCAGCAGGCTCTGCAGGCTGATGGCTCGCAGGGCAGCCGGTGCATCGTCGCTGGGCAAATTGATGCGGCGGCCCGTGCTGATCGAGTTCTGAATCTTGAAGAGATCCAATTGATCGGACTGGATCTGAGTCAACAGGCGCTGCCTGACAAACGAATCGCTGACGCGGGTCGTCGGAATGGGGATGATGCGTGGCATAGTACGAGTTCCGCGTCACGGAGCGTTACTTACACATGTTGTGGCGTGGTCTCCTGACCACGACACGCTTCGCACAAGCAATTGGGGCTTGTCGTGCGATGATATTTTTGGAATGGATATTTTTACTTCGCGTCGACAAACCGGGGGGCTTACGCCGCCCCGCTCGCCAACTGTTTGTTTTACAAATTCACTAAAACATCGAGTAGTTCGTTGAGGACGGTAATGAACCTTGCCGAAGCCTGGTAGGACCGTTGGTAGGTGATCATGCGAACGGCCTCCTCATCCAGGCTCACGCCGCTGGTGGCCAGTTGTTGTCCCTTGAGCGTTTCCTCGAAGGTGCGAAATCCGTCGGCCACGGCCTTGGCCACGCTCGACCCCTGCGTTACTTCGCCCACGAGCCGGTCGTGCAAGATGCCCAGCGTAGCGCCGTTGGCCGAATCGAGCGGCCGGCTGAGGAAATCGGCCAACGCCACGGCGTTTTCCGTGTCGGCGCCGATGCCACCTTGGCTGGCGGCGAATTTTGCCGGGTCCTTGGCGACGACCTCGCTGACGCCGATATCCAGGGCCGTTGTGCCGTGGAAGAACGTGTTGAGTCCCAGCGCAGCTAAGGCGCCGCTGGTGTCCACAAGAGGCGCCGGAGGCGTGCCCACGCCTGCAAATGCGAACTCGAGATTCGACGACGTCGAGCTGATCTTCAGGCGTCGGTCGTCGGTGATCGTGGCCGACAGCCCATTGATCGAGTTCAGCTTGGCGGCCAGCGATGTCAGTGTGGTGTCGTTGTCGTCTAGCCCATTGAGATCAATCGGGATGTCATTTGTCTGGAAAATGCCAGTTTGCTTGTCGAGCACCAGCACGCGAAACTGACCGCTGGTCGGGGCAAACTTCAGGCCCGCCGCATCGAGCGGTTCGTCAACGTCAGCGACGGCGAAGTCGCTGGTGATCGTCGAATACCCCTTGAGTCCCTGTCCGGCCGAGTAAACCTTGTTGAACTCGTGCGCCAGCGTCGAGGCGAAGTTGTCGATCGTATCGAGAAACCCGCCCAGGATCTCGTCGCGCGCACTGGTCAGTCCGGCCAGCTTGCCCGAGCTGGCCGTCAGGGTCGAGTCGGTCTCCGCGATCTTTAGCGTAGCGATCGACAGCCCACGATCGGTTTGCAGCTCGGCCTTGACGCTGCGCGACGCGCCCTCGAAGACGAGATACTCGCCGCCGGCGAACACGTTCACCGAGCCGCTAGTCTGTTCGCTGACGCGAACGTCGATCAATTTCGCCAGGTCGGCCAGGGCCTGATTGCGTTGGTCGCGCAGTCCCACGGCGTCGCTGGCCGACGCGCTGCCCCCCTCGGTCGACGCGATGCGAATGTTCAGGTTGCGAATCGCCTCGGTCAGCCGGTTGATGTCCGTGGCGCTGTCGATCACACGCGTGTTCAGGTCTGATCGCGCGTCAGCAACGCGGGCCGCCAGGCGATTCAAGTCGCCGGTCAGGGTCTTGCCTTGCAAGACCGCCAGGTTGCGGACCGAGTCGCTGTCGGGCTGATTGAGAACGTCCGAGATGCTGGAGAAGAACTTATTGAGCGACGTGCTCAGGTCGGTATCGCTCAACTCGCCCAGTGTGCTTTCCAGTTGCGCGTAGACCTGTTGGCGGATGTCGCTGCTCGCACCGTCGCTCGACGCGCCGCGCAGCCGCTGTTCGAGAAACTCGTCGATCACCTGCACGACGGCGTGAACTTCGACGCCCAAACCCAACAGTAGGCTGCCCTGCCGCTGCGTTGGCGCGGGCGTGAAGATCACTTCTTCGCGGCTGTAGCCCGGCGTGTTCGCGTTGGCGATGTTCTGGCCGACGACTTGCAGACCAATTTGGTTCGCCTGCAAGGCGTTGTTGGCAAGTTGTATGGAGCCGAAAAGTGACATAGTTTGGTCCGCGCCGTGTTTCGGTTCATCCCGAAGCCGCTAAGCCGCCTGGTCTACCAGCGAGCCGTGGGAATCCGCGGGTTGCGCCTTTCCATAGGTCGGCCGTAAACGACCACCGGTGGCGATAATCTCCAACAATTGCGAAAGATGCAGCAGCGTGCGCTGTGCTAGCACCCAGTTGGTAAGGCTGTGGTGCCGTAGCAGCCGTGCTCGGCTGGCCGCGTCCGCGACGCGCTGGTTGACCTCGCCGGGGCGTTGTGCCGGCAGAGACGCTGCTAGCGAGCGAATGCTATCGCTCGGAAGTCCCACGGTCGCGGCCTGCGCCAGCAACTCACCGCGGCGATGGTGGCAGGCTTGCAGACGCACGAGCAGTTCTTGCTCGCGGCCGTGCATGGCCTGCATGCCGGCAATATCGGCGGCGACCAGCAGACATCGCTTCTGCGTGAGGACGCCGAATAGCTCGTCTTGAGTGGCGCAGAGCTCGTTCAGCAACCCGGCCAGCTCCGTCTCCCATTCGATTTGCATGAGTGCTCGCTGTCTTCTCGAGTCGACCATGGGACCGTGTGTCTCTTACGTCAATGATTTGCCGCCAATACGACTTACGTCAGGACGGCTTGCTTATTTGCCACGGATGGAACGCGGCCCGGCGGAGCCGGAACCAACGAAAAGGGGTCGGCGAGTCGTTGTCGGAAACCGGTCCTGCGTACGGCCGAGTCGCGCCAGCGACAACGAGTCCCGACCCCTTCGGCGTCCATCGAAATCCGCGCACGCCGCGCGGATTTCGATCGTTCGCGCCCCGCGTACCATCGGTGTTGCATTCATGACTAAAGCCTCGCGATGAAAAGGGGACTGGTGCATTATTCGGACGTAACGACACGGCAAGGGTGGAGATGTCAACGAGGTTCGTGGTCGGATTTGCTCTGCTCCAGTAACCGAATAATGAACCAGTCCCCTTTTTTCCGCCTCGATTCCGCGCGAGTCCTAGCTGCGATTCAACTTGAACAGCTCGAACATCGGACCTGTGAACTGCGACGCACTGGACTTGGTCATTTCCTGCGAAAGCGTCTGGTCGAGCTGGCCCTGGAAAATCTCCTCGGCGCGGCCGCCGTGAAAGTAGGCCGGCTTGCCGACGCTCTTGCGCATCGACGACAGCATCTGGCTGAAGAACGTCTCGCCCACAAACTGGTCAAAGGCCTTGCGCACTTCCTTCGAGTCACCATCGGCGGCCGAGGGCGGCTTGGGCTGCTGCGCCTGCAACGCGAGCGACGGCGGTGTGGACAGTGTTGGCATGTTGATGGGCATC
>Ga0163144_10015159_pt1 | contig 15931 bp, 9 predicted proteins | sample OliLak19BULKMAT1_FD_123175 | JGI IMG/M metagenome (GOLD analysis project Ga0163144, IMG submission 123175) | Freshwater microbial mat bacterial communities from Lake Vanda, McMurdo Dry Valleys, Antarctica - Oligotrophic Lake LV.19.BULKMAT1 | ecosystem: Environmental > Aquatic > Freshwater > Lake...
ACCAAGTGCGACGCGGCCAACATGGTGGACGGCCGGGATTTTCTGGAGCGCATGCAGGGCGCGGCGGCGCGGATGCAGACGCTCATCAACGACCTCCTCACCTTCTCGCGCGTGATCAGCAGCTCGCAGCCCTTCACGCCGGTGGAACTGACTCCCATCATCAAGGGCGTACTCAGCGATCTCGAAGTGCGCATCGAGCAGACCAAGGCCACGGTCGAGGTGGGCGAGCTTCCCACCATCGACGCCGACACCACGCAGATGCGGCAATTGTTCCAGAACTTGGTGGGCAACGCGCTGAAGTTCCAGCCTGCCAACCACCAGCCCGTGATTAAGATTTCGGCCAGGGTGATCAAAAGCCCGTTTGCCGGAACGCCCGAGGAGGATCCCTACGCCGAACAGTGCGAGATCACCGTCGAGGACAACGGCATCGGGTTCGAGGAAAAGTATCTGGACAAGATTTTCGCCGTGTTCCAGCGCCTCCACGGCCGCAACGAATACGAGGGCACGGGCGTCGGCCTGGCCGTCTGCCGCCGCATCACGGATCGCCACGGCGGCACCATCACCGCGCGCAGCCAGCTCGGCGCGGGAGCCTGTTTTGTCGTGACCGTCCCCACGCGGCAGCCCGCGCAAAAGAATGAAGAATTGCAAGCCGCATGAACACCAACCCAACTAAATCCATGGTCATTTTGATGGCCGACGACGACGCGGATGATCGTCTGCTGGCCAAGGACGCGCTGGCCGAATGCCAGCTCGCCGGCGATCTGCACTTCGTCGAGAACGGCGAGGAACTGCTCGACTACCTCCATCGCCGCGGGAAATACACGCAGATGGCCGAGTCGCCACGGCCCGGACTTATTCTGCTCGACTTAAACATGCCGAAGAAGGACGGCCGCGAGGCGTTGCGAGAAATTAAAGCCGATCCCGCCCTGCGGAAAATCCCGGTGGTGGTGCTCACCACGTCGAAGGCTGACACCGACATCGGCCGCATCTACGAGCTGGGTGCCAACTCATTCATTTCGAAGCCTGTCTCCTTTGAATCCCTGGTGGATGTCATGAAGACCATCGGCCGTTACTGGTTCGAGATCGTCGAGCTTCCCACTAGGAAACCCTGACCGCCACCCCACGCTCCCATTGTGAGTTCGAACGAGCAGATGAGAGTCCTGTTGGTCGAGGATGACGAGGATGATTTCATCCTGACCAAGACTCTCTTTTCGGAGATGCAGGGCCGGCGCTGCGAGGTCGAGTGGGTGAAGAACTTCACCGTCGGCCTTGATGCGATGGCGCGCAACCAGCACGACGTTTGCCTTGTCGATTACCGGCTCGGCGCTGAAAACGGGATCACCCTCCTCCGGCTCGCCATCGAGCGCGGCTGCAAGGCGCCCATCATCCTGCTCACCGGCCAGGGCGAGCACGAGATCGACCTTGAAGCCATGAAGGCAGGCGCGGCCGATTACCTCGTGAAGGGCCGGCTCGATTCCGGTCTCCTGGAGCGCTCCATCCGCTACGCCATTGAGCGACGTCGGGCCACGGACCGTGCCGCATCCGAACAGGCCCGGCTGGCGGCGTTCGGTGAGGATGTCGGCCTGGCGCTGTCGCGGCGCGATTCGCTGGACGCGATTCTAGGCCGTTGCGCCACGGCGATGGTTCACTATCTGCACGCCGCGCTGGCACGCATCTGGATTTACGATCCGGAGGAAAAAGTTCTCAAGCTGCAGGCAAACGCCGGGATCAGCGAAGACAACGGACTGAACAGCCTTCAACCCAAGATCACCCTTGACTCGTCGCTCATCGCCGAGGGCAAGCCCATTCTCATCAACCGCGCGGCGGGCGACCCGCGCGTGCCGGACCAGGAATGGATCAAGCGCGAGGGCATCGTCGCTTACGCGGGCTATCCGCTCATGCTCGAGGATCGGCCGGTCGGCATGATGTCCATCTGCGCGAAGAACCCGCTGACCGAGGCCATCCTCCAGGAGATGGCCTCGGTGGCGAACGGCATCGCGCTGTGCATCGAACGCAAACGTTCCGCCGAGGCTCTCGACGCCAGCGAGGTGAAATACCGCTCCGTCGTCGAGAACATCAAGGAGGTCATCTTCCAGACCGATCAGTCCGGGCGCTGGACGTTTCTGAATCCGGCTTGGACGGAGATCACCGGCTTCAAGGTCAAGGAAACGCTCGGCTCGCACTTTGCGGATTTCATCCACCCTGACGACCGCGATCGCCATCGCGACCTCATCCAGGAGGTGCTGGGCCTGCGCAAAAGTTTCTGCCGCGACGAGACGCGTTACCTTGCCAGTGACGGGACCTTCCGCTGGATGGAAGTGTACGCGCAGCCCATCCTCGGCAATCACGACACCGTCTTCGGCATCACCGGCACGCTCAGCGACATCACCGAGCGCAAGCGCGCCGAGGCGGAGATTCAGAAGCTCGCCGCCTTCCCGCGCTTCAGTCCAAACCCGGTCATGGAACTGGCGGCGGACGGCACGCTGACTTATCTGAACAACGCCGCGCACGAAATGGCCGGCCTGCTGCGCGCGGAGCGGCCCGAGGCGATTCTCCCGCCCGATGCGGCGGCGTTCGCCCAGGAATGCCTGCACCAGGGCCAGAGCAAGCAGTCGCAGGAGATCCAGATGAACGGCCGGATGCTCTCGTGGTCGTTCTTCCCGATCATCGCCAGCCAGGTGGTGCATTGCTACGGGGTGGACATCACCGACCGGCTCAATCTCGAGGCTCAATTGCGGCACTCGCAAAAGCTCGAATCCATCGGGCAGCTCGCCGCGGGCGTCGCGCACGATTTCAACAACATCCTCACCGTCATCACCGGGCACACCGACCGGCTGCTGGAACGCTGTCAGGACGACGCGACGATGGCCGACCCGCTGAGTCAGGTGGCCGCCGCCTCCAAGCGCGCCGCCAGCCTGACCAAGCAATTGCTCATGTTCAGCCGCAAGCAGCGGATGCAGGCGAAGGTGATCGATTTGAACGGCGTCATTTCAAACATGACGAAGATGTTGCAGCGCCTGCTCGGGGACGACATCCAGCTCGAGTCCGACAACAGCCTGCGATTGCCGAGCATCGAGGCCGATAACGGCATGATTGAGCAGATCATCATGAATCTCTCGGTCAACGCGCGCGACGCGATGCCCAAGGGCGGCAAGCTCATCATCTCGACCTCATCGGTGGAGGTCGCGCCCGCCTACGTGCTGCAACACCCGGAGGCGCGCAGCGGGCGTTTCGTCTGTCTCAAGGTCACCGACACGGGCAGCGGCATGACCAAGGACACGCTCAACCGCATCTTCGAGCCGTTCTTCACCACCAAGGAAGTCGGCAAGGGCACGGGCCTCGGACTGGCCACCGTCTACGGCATCGTCAAGCAGCACCAGGGCTGGGTTGAGGTGGAAAGCGAACAGGGCAAAGGCACGACCTTCCAGGTCTTCATTCCTGCGACGGACAAAGCTTCAGAAACATCCTTCGTCAGGGGCACGCCCAAGGCCGAGCCCAAACCCGCGCCCAAAGGCGGCCACGAAACCATCCTGCTGGTCGAGGACGAGCCGGTGCTGCGCGAACTGGCCTGCATGATCCTGAAGGACTACAAATATGAGGTGATCGAGGCGGGCAGCGGCGTCGAGGCGCTCAAGATTTTCGAGCAGATGGGCGGCAAGGTGGACCTGCTCCTCACCGACATGGTGATGCCCCAGGGCATGACCGGCCGCGAACTGGCCGAGCAGTTGCGCGCGCGCAAGCCGGGGCTCAAGATCATTTACACCAGCGGTTACAGCGCCGATGTGATGGGCGGCGAGGTGAATCTGGGCAACGTCCGCTTCCTCCAAAAGCCCTACCCTCCACCGCTGCTCGCCAAGATGGTCCGCGAAAGCCTCGACAACGTGGCTTGATCCAAAGTTTTGGCCCGAGTCGTTGACAAGGCCGCGGTTGTTTGGCTAAATCGCCGCTCTTTCGGCGTCCCCCTGACGCCGGGGCCGGGTGGTAGGTTACCCAAGTGGCCAACGGGGGCAGACTGTAAATCTGCTGGCTCACGCCTTCGATGGTTCGAATCCATCACCTACCACCATTCCTTCCCGGCGTGCAGCCGGGAGTTGCAGAGGCCATGTCCTTTCCGGCAAAATTAAGCCCATGACACAACTTCTTAAGGTCCGGTTCCTGGCGGCCGCGCTGCTGGCGGCTGGCTCGCTCGTTTCCACTCTGTCCGCGCAATCGCCGCTGCTGGCCGCGGAGGTGAAAGGCATACTTGGCCGCGCTCAGTTCTCGACCGGTGGAGGGCCCTATCAACCGCTCAAAGGCGGCACCGTGCTGCGCCCGGGTGACGTGGTGCAGACGGCTTCGCAGTCAGCACTCGATTTGTATCTCGGGCCGGCGGCCGGCACCGTGCGGTTGACTGGGAGCGCGACGCTCTCCATCGACAAGATGAGGGTGAACGACACCACCTCGGATGTGGAACTGCATCTCAAGGGTGGCGAAATGCTGGGCAAGCTGGGCGCGACGACGGGCACGTCCAAATTCGTTGTGAAGACGGCGGGGGGCATTGGCGCGGTGGTCAAGGGTGAATTCCGTTTCGACGCCCGCGGCCATTTGGTTCTGCTGGAAGGCAAGGCGCTGTTTGTCACCACACCGGACTCCGGCGAGCCGGTCGCGAATAGTTTGTCCGCCCCGCCTGCTGTGTTCTACATGCCCGGCAGCGGGGTGCGTCCCGCGCCCGCGGAACTGCAAAAGGAAGTTCGCAAGCAAGCCAAGGTAAAGTTGCCCAAGGGCTGAGTCCTCACGCCTCCCTCAGGGCCAGGCAATTCCCAGAAGGACGGATCAGCCAAGCCTGGCGGGTAGCTGCCGCTTGAAGGCCTTTGTCACCCTCTATCGCTTCGGCGCGATGTAGATTTCCGAGCCTTCGAGATGCTTCACCAGCATGTCCAGCGTGCGGTCGATGGCCCCAATATTTGCATGGACCACCTTGAGCGCGTTGGCACTGAGGTGTGCGGCGTGTTCGGGGCTTTCGAGAATGTTGGCCAGGGCGGATTCTAATTCGGCGGCGTTGGCCACCTGCACGGCGCCTTCTGCCTCGACGAAGGCGCGGGCAATCGGCTCGAAGTTCTGCATGTTCGGTCCGAACACCATCGGCTTGCCCAACGCGCCGGGCTCGATGGGATTCTGGCCGCCTTCCGCCGTGAGACTTTTCCCGACAAAGATGACCGAGGCGTACTCGTAAAAGCGCTTCAGCTCTCCCGTGGTGTTGACCAGCAGGCAATCCACCTCGCCGGCCTTCAGTTGCGTCTTCGGCGTGATGTCCTTGCGAAAGGCAAAGCGGACGCCTGCCGCGGCTACGTCGCGACCGGCTTCCTTCCCGCGCTCGAAGTGGCGCGGCACGATGACGAGGAACAAGTCCGGAAACCGCTGGCGCAATCGCTGGTAAATCTCCGCCAGGATTCCCTCCTCGCCCGCGTGCGTGCTGCCGCCGATCAGCAGGCGGGAATGGCGTGATGCGCCAAGCTGTTCCAGGAACCGGGGTACATCGAGCAGGCAACGCTCGTCGAGTTTCGCCGCGTCGAACTTCATGTTCCCCACGACGTGGATGGACTCGGGCCGGCAGCCGAGTTGGCGGAGGCGTTCGGCATCGGGTTCATTCTGGCAGCCCACGCCGACGAAGCCCGCGAACAGCCTTCGGAACAAGAAACCGAAACGCTTGTAGCCCTTGAATGAACGCTCGGAGAGCCGCGCGTTGACCAGGAAGCGCGGGATGCCGGCATCATCCGCCAGCCAGAGAAAGTTCGGCCAGATTTCCGCCTCGACCAGCACGATGGCCCGCGGATGCATGGCGGCAAGCGCCCGCTTCACATAGGCCCGGCGGTCGATGGGATAATAAATCTTCTGAACATGCGTTGGGAGTTTCTTTTGCAACTCGCCCATGCCGGTCGAGGTCGTCGTCGAGACCACCACCTTCAGGTTGGGCATGCGTCGCTCCAACGCGGCGATGAGTTGGGTGGCCAGGTTGACTTCGCCCACGCTGACCGCGTGAATCCACAGGATGTCGCGGTTGGTGACCGCCTGCTTCACCTTGGAGCTGAACCTGCCAAAGCGCTGTCCGAAGCCCTGCTGCCAGTTCCCCCGTCGCCACATCTTCCAAAAGTAGAAGGGTGCGCTCAGGCAGAAAAGAACCAGAAATAGAATGTTGTAAAGCCAGCGCATGGAGCCACCAAATCGGGCTCGCGCATCTCACCTGATCCCGCCGACGGTGGCAAAGGGTTTCTGCGATTCAAGGCTGAGGATGTCCTCTTTTCAAGTCGCTGGCGTGCGGATCGAGGCAACTTATGTCTTTCCCCGATCCCGCGCCGCCCCAAGCCAATCCGGATTTGAAGGGTCAGGCTTATCGCCTGCCAGGACTGCTCCAAGTGACCTCCATCCGTAAATCCACGGGCTGAGCGATGTGGGACGCCGCCGCACGTCGGGCGCTTTTGCGTTTGACCCGTCGGGACCGGGGTGAGTAGCGTTCACTTCCTTTATTACAGCCTGACAAAACTATGTTCGGTACCATTCGAAAGCATAAAACTTGGTTGTGGGTCATCATCATCGCCTTCGTCAGTGTGAGCATGGTGGCGTTTTTCTCTGACGGCTCCTCACTGTTCGGCAGTAATGACCGGGGCAACGACGATCTCGGTCACATCGGCACCCGCGCGATCACCACCACGGAATACCTCGCAAGCCTGGCCGAGTTAAAGACGGACTACCTCCTCAAGACCGGACAAATGCCGCCCAGCGACGAGAACACCCAGCGCACCGTCGAGCAGCAGACGATTGTCCGCGTGTTCCTCGACCACAAGCTCAAGGAGATGGGCATCGAGCCAAGCGAAAAGGCCGTGGCGATGCTCATGCACGAGCAGATTCGCGAAATCCCTCTCGAACGCATCGAGTCGGAATTCCTTCGCCCACATGGATTGACCAGGGAGGATTACCTGCGCTACGTGCGCAAAGAGGCCGGCATTCAGCAACTCCGCGCCGCCGCGGCCTCTGGCGCGCGACTGGTCACGCCGAACCAGGCGGAGGAGCTTTTCCGCCGCGACCATCAGGAGATGGCGGTGGAGTTGGCGGCGTTCTGGGCGACCAATTTCCTCGACAAGGTGGTCATCACCAACGGCGCCATCGGCGCCTACTACACGAACTGGCTGGGCCAGTACCTCGTTCCGGAGCGCGCCATCCTGAGCTACGCCGAGTTCAACGCGAGCAACTATCTGGCGAAGGCCGATGAGCAAATCGTGCAGCGCTTCACCAACCTCAATGCGGTCGTGGAAGAAGAATTCATCAAGCGCGGCGGCACCAACGGCATGAAGCACACCAACGGCATGGCCATGACCGAGGCCGAAGCCAAGGAGAAGATCAAAGAAGACACCCGCATGTATCTCGGCTTGCAGGAAGCCCGGCGCGCCGCCACGGATTTTGGCAACGCCCTCTTCGACGCCAAGCCTGACGCGAACAAGATTGAGAATCTCACCAAGCTGGCCGCGGAAAAGAGTCTCGTCATCAAGGTCAGCAAGCCCTTCGACCGCACCACGGGACTGGAGGAATTCCCGGCTGATGAGCTTTCCACCGGCCGCGGCGAGGAGCGCGAATCTTTCCGCGATGTCATCCGGCGTGAGGCTGAAAAACTCACGGGCGAACGGCCCATTCGTTTCAACCCCATTCCCGGACCCCATGCCGTCTATGTCATCGCCAGGACGGGCACGATCGCCCGCGAATTGCAGCCGCTGGAAAAGGTTTCGCAAAAGGTCACGAATGACTTCCGCAAGTTCGTCTCCCAGCAACTGGCCCGCACCGCCGGCCAGACCTTCCACACCAATCTCACCAACGCGCTGGCTCATGGCAAAACCTTCGACGCCGTTTGCGCCGCGGAAAAAGTTCTGGTGATCAAGGTCCCGCTCTTCTCCCTGGCCACGCAGACGATTACGAACCTTGATTCCCGCATCAACCAGAACTTGGTCAAGAACATCGCCTCCGACATGAAGGTGGGCGACACGTCGCCGTTCCTGCCGTTCTCGCAGGAGGGCGGATTGATCCTCCACTTGAAGGATCGTCCCAAACTCAACAACACGGGCGTGCAGGCCGGGTTGACAGATTACCTTACCAATATTCGCCAGGCCCGTTACAACGAGGCTTTCAACCAGTGGCTGAGGAAAGCCGTCGAGCAGTCTCGCCTGCAGTTCCCCCAGCACAACACGGCGATCACCGCGCAGCCCCAAAAGAAGTAGTCTTGCGGCCCGCGCCGCTCCCGCCGTGGGTTCAACCATTAAACTTTCCTCGCCCCCCACTGGCGAATTCTGGGAGATCGACGTTCTCTTCGAGGACGAGCACCTGATCGCGCTCGACAAGCCCGCCTGCCTGCTCACTTCGCCGGATCGCTACGACGCCGAACGTCCCAACTTGATGAAGCTGCTCCACAGCGGCATCGACGAGGGCAAACCGTGGGCAAAGGAGCGCGGCCTCACCTACCTCTCGAACGCGCACCGGCTCGATTTTGAAACCAGCGGCGTCATTCTGCTCGCCCGCACCAAGCCCGCGCTCGTCGCCCTGGCCGACCTCTTCGGAACCGACAAGCCGCAGAAGACTTACGCCGCGCTCGTTCATGGATCGCCCGTTGAGACGGAGTTCGCACTGGACGCCCGGATCGCCCCGTTCCCTGGGCGCCCCGGATTCATGCGCGTCGATCCCAAGCACGGCAAGTTTGCCCAGACTTGCTTCACCGTGCGCGAACACTTCCGCGGCTACACCCTGCTCGAATGCCGTCCCATTACCGGACGCACCCATCAGATTCGCGTTCATCTGCGGCACCTTCGTTTCCCCATCGTGGCTGATCCTGTTTACGGTGGACGCCCCTTGCTGCTCTCGGATCTCAAACCCGACTTCCGCCTCAAGCCCCGCACCGAGGAGCGCCCGCTCATTTCCACCCTGGCTCTCCACGCCGAATCGCTGCGGCTCAATCACCCCATCACCGGCGTCGAGGTGAAGATCACCTCGCCCTCGTCCAAGGATCTGAACGTGGCGTTGAAATATCTCCGACGTTACGCGGTGTGAGGCTCGCATGAGCACCGCCACGTTCCCCACGGTCAGCATCATCCTCCCCACGCTCAACGCGGGCGCGCTGCTCGAAAACTGCCTCGCCTCCATCGCCGCTCAGACCTGGCCGAAGGACCGCCTCGAAATCGTCATCGCCGACGCCTTCTCCACGGACGACACGCGCGCCATCGCGAAACGCTTCGGCGCGATGGTCATCGACGACCGCGGCAAAAACATGGAGGAGGGCAAACGCCTCGCCCTGCAACATGCGACCGGCGAATACATCATCTTCGTCGATGCCGACAACGAGTTCACGCACCCCGACTGCATCAAGCTTGCCGTGCGTGCCCTCGAGAAGAACCCGCAGGCTCTTGGCGTCGAGAGCTACTATCTGCCCTCGGCAAAGATGAGCAGCTTCTGCCGCTACGTCACCGCGCGCCTGCACATCAGCGACCCGCTCTGCTGGATGCTGACGACCAATCCGATCCTCGTCGCACGAGAGGGCGAGGTCGAACGCTGGACCCTGCCCGCCGGCTCTCTCAGCTATCCGCTGGGCGCGAATGGCTTCGTCTTCCGCCGCGCGGATCTCGAATCGGTAAAGGCTGGCGAACACTTCCAGGACACGCACGTCGCGCTGCACCTCATGCGCGCGGGCAAACGCGAGTGGCTCCGCCTGCGTGGACGCGGCGTGCATCACTACTACATCCAGACGCTGTGGGCGTTTGTGCAAAAGCGCCGTCGTGCCACCGTCCATTTCCTGCGCGTGCAGGAGGAGATGCCCGTGAACTGGATGAAGGAAAAACCTCCCGTCCCGACGTGGCTGGCGGGCCTCTACTGCATCAGCGGACTCGGTCCCCTCTATCACGCGCTGCGCGGTTGGATGCGCGACGGCGATGCGGCGTGGCTCTGGCATCTGCCCGCGAGCTACGCCAGCGTGCTCGGCGCAGCGTGGGGCGTGTGGACCTACAAGACGAACAAGGGCAACCGAAAGCTCATCGCCGACTTGCAGGTGAAACAGACCCTCAAGGACAAATGAATTACGATTCACGATTTACGATTTACGGATCGAATCCGTCCACCTCCTCGTTCGCAGACTGCCGCAACGCTCGTAAATCGTAATTCGCAAATCGTAAATGCCCTCTCCCATCGGCAAGATTCATTTCATCACCAACGGCGTCTTCAGCACGAGCATTGCCGGAGGTGACATTCATTTCCTCAAGCTTGCCGAGGGCGCGGCGAAGGCGGGCTACGAACTCAATTTCTTCGGCGGCCACGCTCTCAAGGAAGTCATCGCGCAACACAAGCTTCCCGGCACCGTCACCCTCACCGATGACGCGCGGATGCCCAAGGTGAATCAGGGCGCCCTCGGCGGACAGTTCGCCATGTTCCGCGACATGTATGGACGCTATCGCCGCACGCTGCGCCTGCTGGATCGCATCGCCCCTGATGACTTCGCCTACGCTGTGAGTGACTATTGGTTCGATGTGATTCCCGTCGTGCGCTCGCCCGCGCGACGCAAGCTCATGGTTCTCCACATGGAGGCGCCGACCTTCTCGCAGATTCTTCATCGCAGCCGGCCAGACGTGGACCCCAAGCGCCTTGCTTCGCTGCATTACTGGGCCAGCCAGGAATGGTCCCTCAAGCGTTTCAGCCGCTGCGCCTCGAAACATCTCTTCCACCTCCATCCGCTCCAGCAGTCGCGCCTGCGCGCCCTCGGCGTGCGCCCGGATGAAATGACCCTTCTCTCCTACGGCCTCGAAATTGCCGCGACCGACGCCGTGCCCACGCAGGAACGCATCTACGACGCCGTGTGGATTGGCCGCGTCCATCGGCAAAAGGGCATCGACGACCTCCTCGCCACGCTGGAACACCTCGCGAAGAAGTTCCCCGACTTCAAGGCCATGTTCATCGGCAACGTGCGCGACGCCCTCCTGCCCGAGATGCAAAAACGAGGGCTGGAAAACCACGTCGCCTTCTCCGGCTTCGTCAGCGAGGAGGAAAAAATCCGGCTATTCAAAGCGAGCCGCGTATTCCTAATGCCGAGCAAACACGAGGGCAGCCCGCGCGTCATCGGCGAGAGCCTCATTTCCGGCACGCCCGTCGTTGCCTACGAGATAGAGAACTACCCACCCCTCTTCGGCGACTTCGTGCGCTACGCCCCACCCTTCAATCTCGACGCCTTCAAGCTCGCGGCCGAGGACGAAATCCGCCGCATGAGAGCGGGCGAAAATTACCTGGATCGCCGCGACCTCGCGCACTTCAAGCACGAGAACAGTTGGGAGACTGCGCAGGAGAAATTCCTCGGCGCACTGGCGCGGATGAAGTAGTTTCGTGCGATTGCGCCCTTGTGCGGGGCGGGGTGCCCGCTACCCTTTGCGCGTGGCGAAACACCGCTGAATTCTATGTCTAGTACGTTCGAGTTCACCCTGAACGGTTGGCCGGTCACGGTCGGAAACACCTCCCCCAACCTCACGCTTCTTGAGTATCTTCGCGCGCACGGCTGCACCGGCGCGAAGGAGGGCTGCGCGGAGGGTGATTGCGGCGCCTGCACCGTGGCCATCCGCGACCGCGACGCGCAGGGCCGCCCCGCGTGGCGGACGATCAACAGTTGTCTCGTGCCGCTGCCCTCGATGGCCAAACGCGAGTTGATGACGGTCGAAGGTCTGTCACCGGAGAAGCCGGGCGGCCTGCACGCGGTCCAGCGATGCCTAGTGGAACAGCACGGCTCACAGTGCGGCTACTGCACGCCGGGCATCGCGATGTCGATGTTCGAGGCCTGGGATCGCGCGGACCTCAAGAGCGACGCGCAGGTGGAGGATCAACTGTGCGGAAATCTCTGCCGCTGCACGGGCTACCGCTCGATCGTTGAGGCCACGCGTGCGGCGTTAGCAGTGCGTCCTGCGCCGCCCGCGCCGCCAGAAGGTATTCGAAGCATGGTCGAGCTGCGGCCCTCGATGGAATATGAGTCGGGCGAAGAACTGTTCTTCCGCCCCGCATCCATCGACGAGGTGAGCAAACTGTTGCGCCGCTTTCCCGAGGCGAAGCTGATCGCGGGGGCGACCGAGGTGGGCCTGGAGCTGACGAAGCGTTACAAAAAGTTCCCGCTGCTCATCTCGCTGGAGAACGTGAACGAGTTGCGCGGCGTGATGCGCGACGGGGACTGCTGGCGCATTGGCGCCTCCACGACACTCACGGAATTGGAAGACGCGCTGGGCGCTGAGTATCCCGACCTGCGCGACTTGCTGCGGTGGTTCGGCTCGCGACAGATTCGAAATCGCGCGACCATCGGCGGGAACCTGGCCACGGGTTCGCCCATCGGCGACCTCGCGCCATTCCTGCTCGCGCATAGCGCGCGCATCGTGCTCACGGGCCGCGGCACGCGCGAGATGCCGCTGGAAAGTTTCTTCACGGGTTACCGCCAGACGGCGCTGCAGCAGCGCGAGATCCTCTGGGAAATCTATTTGCCCCGGACTCCCAAAGAGAAGGGCGTGAAGAGTCACAGCGCGTTCTACAAGGTCACCCGTCGTCGCGAGATGGACATCTGCACGGTGTCGGCGAGCTTTGTGGTGGACCTCGATGAAGCCGGCGAGGTGCGCTATGTGAAGATGGCGTTCGGCGGCGTCGCCGCCACGCCCATTCGCGCCCGTAAGGCCGAGAGGAAGTTGATGGCGCGCATCTGGAACGAGAAAACGCACGAGAAAGTTCTGGAGGCACTGACGGAGGAATTCACGCCGATCTCCGACGTGCGCGGCTCGGCGGCGTATCGAGTTGGGCTGGTGCAGGGTCTCTTCCGCAAGTTCGTCGATGAAGTTGCTTCGTCGGCAAACCGCACCAAGGCGGTCGCCATCACCTCGCCGTTGTTGGATACGAAGCTCCCACCGCCGCATGAGAGCGCGCATTTGCACGTCACCGGTCAGGCGGCGTACGTCGACGATCAGACGGCGGGAGCCGGCATGTTGGAGGTGTGGCCGGTTTGTTCGCCGCACGCCCACGCGCGCATCATCCGGCGCGACGCGACGGAGGCTCGCGCGCTGCCGGGCATTCACGCCGTGCTGCTGGCGGAGGACATTCCCGGATTGAACGACACCGGTGTCGTGCGTCGCGACGAGCCGTTGCTGGCGAAAGATGAAGTGCTTTATCACGGACAGATCGTGGCGCTGATCGTGGGCGATTCGCAGGAGGCGTGTCGCGCCGCAGCGGAGAAAGTCGTGGTGGAATACGAGACGTTGCCCGCGATCTTCTCCATTGAGGAAGCCATCGCGGCGAACTCCTTTCACACGGAAGCGAACTTCATCCGTCGGGGCGACGCCGCGGGAGCCTTCGCCAATTCACCGCAACGCCTCGAAGGCCAGTTCTCGTGCGGTGGACAGGATCATTTCTATCTCGAAACGCAGGCGGCGTGGGCACGCCCCGAGGAGGACGGGACGTTCTTCATCAGTTCATCCACGCAGCATCCCTCCGAAGTGCAGGCCGTGGTGGCGCATGTCTTGCATCTGGAATCGAACAAGGTCGTGGTTCAGGTGCCGCGCATGGGTGGCGCCTTTGGTGGCAAGGAAACGCAGGCCGCTTTGCCTGCCGCGCTCGCCGCGCTCGCCGCGCAGAAGACCGGTCGCGCGGTGCGCGTGCGCTTCAATCGCGATCAGGACATGGCCATCACCGGCAAGCGGCATCCGTTCCTCGCCCGCTTCAAGGTGGGCTTCGACGCGAGCGGACTGCTGCTGGCATTGCAGGCGGAACTCTTCTCCAACGGCGGCTGGTCGCTCGACCTCTCGACGGCCGTGACGGACCGCGCGCTGTTTCATCTCGATAACGCCTACTTCATTCCGCACGTCGAAGCTTCCGGTCGTGTCGCGAAAACCAATCTCGCGTCGAACACAGCCTTCCGCGGTTTCGGCGGACCACAGGGCATGCTCATCATCGAGGAGATTCTGGATCGTGTGGCGCGGCAGCTTGGCTTCACGCCTGAACTCGTGCGCGAGCGCAATCTCTATCGTGGCGCGGGTGCGACGAATACCACCCACTATGGGCAGGAGATTGGCGACAATCGTCTCCAGCTCATCTGGCAGGAATTGAAAACGTCCGCTCGCCTCGACGCACGCCGCGCGGAACTGGCTTCGTGGAACGCGCAGCATCCGCATCGCAAGCGCGGCCTCGCCATGACGCCGGTGAAGTTCGGCATCTCCTTCACCGTCTCGCATCTGAATCAGGCCGGGGCGCTCGTGATCATCTATCAGGACGGCAGCGTGCAGGTGAATCACGGCGGCACGGAAATGGGCCAGGGACTGCACACGAACATCCGCGCCATCGCCGCGCGTGAACTTGGTATCGCCGCGCAGAAAATTCGCGTCATGCCCACAAGCACCGACAAGGTGCCCAACACCTCCGCCACCGCCGCCTCCGCCGGCACGGATCTCAACGGCGCCGCCGTCAAGAACGCGTGCGAAACGCTCATGGCGCGACTGCGCCCGCTTGCAGCGAAGTTGCTGGGGCAGTTCCTCGACGTCGATCCGCTCGCGCCGCACGTCCGCTTTGCCGAAGGCTCGGCATTCAGCGAGTTGAAGCCTGAGTTGCGAATCCCGTTCACCGACGTCGTGATGAAGGCGTATCTCGATCGCGTGAGTTTGTCGGCGACGGGCTACTACGCCACGCCGGGCATTTCGTGGAATCGCGCCACAGGCACGGGCCGGCCCTTCCATTATTTTGCCAACGGCGCCGCCGTCACCGAGGTCGAGGTGGATGAATTCACCGGCATGATGGAAGTGTTACGCACCGACATTCTCCAGGACTGCGGCGACTCCATCAACGCAGGCGTCAATCGCGGACAGGTCGAAGGCGGCTTCGTGCAGGGTCTGGGCTGGCTCACGATGGAGGAGCTTAAATGGGATGAGCACGGACGTCTCCTCACGCATTCGCCCGACACCTACAAGATTCCTGCCGTCGGTGATCGCCCGCGCGTGTTCAATGTGAAGTTCCTCGAACGCGCCACGCAGCCCGATGTGATTCTCGGCAGCAAGGCCGTGGGCGAACCACCCTTGATGCTCGCCATCTCCGTGCGTGAAGCGATCCGCGATGCGGTCGCGGCCTTTGGCGCGCCGGGTGGAATGATCCCACTCGCCTCGCCCGCGACGAGCGAAGCGATCTTCATGTCGGTGCAGGAACGATTGCGACGTCCATGGCCGGAAGAAACCACGACTCGCCGTCGGCGACGTGCGGCATCGGCCTGATTCAACTCAATCCACGAACACCAGTTCGTTGGCGAGCAGCAACACCTGCGCGTATTTCTCCCAGGGAGCGAGCGAGCGCTTCTCGACAGGCTTGGTCGGGCCGCTGAAATCTGTCCCGGCGTTCCATTCGGTTGTTTCGTCGGCGACCTTGATGGGCTTGCCTTCGAAGCGAACCACCGGCGACCAATGGAAGGAATCAAACTCCACGCTCTGACGGCAATCGGTGACGAAGTCGATGTAGTCGCCGCGCTTCACGTCCACTTTTTCCAGCACCGTGTTCGTCTTGCTGTCACGCGCCGTCCATTCCGCCAGCCATCCGGAGCGGCTGGACACCGCGCGACCACGAACGCCGTCACCCTTGTTGCTGGGGTGATTCAATTCCCCGCGCACCTTCACCACGCCATCCCTCGGGGCACGCCAGCGGCGGATGACCGCGTGGTTCAGATCATTGCCGACATGTCCGCCATCCGCGGTCAAGAGCACCCAGCCCAGTTGGGCGTCCGGCAGATTCGTGCCGCCCTGCCATGCGTAACCAGCCCAGTGCGGCAAAGCGGTGAAGCTCGACACGTGTTTCGTCTGCTCATCGAAATGCCCGTAGCCGTAGCTCCAAGGCTGCGGTTCAGGCGGCGCGTCCTCCGCGATCTGCCGGTTGAGAAACT
>Ga0163144_10015160_pt1 | contig 15930 bp, 9 predicted proteins | sample OliLak19BULKMAT1_FD_123175 | JGI IMG/M metagenome (GOLD analysis project Ga0163144, IMG submission 123175) | Freshwater microbial mat bacterial communities from Lake Vanda, McMurdo Dry Valleys, Antarctica - Oligotrophic Lake LV.19.BULKMAT1 | ecosystem: Environmental > Aquatic > Freshwater > Lake...
CGGGCGACCGTTGCCGAGGGCGGCGCGGCCGTGGCGGGCGACGGCGGGGTGCAGGCCGCGTGGCAGCGGTGCGCGGCGGCTGACGTCGGCGAGGGCCTCGACCCCCGGTGGGCGGCGGCCCTCCTGTCGGCGTCGATCCGGGTCCCCGCGCCGCCGGGGGGTACAACCACGCCGACGCCATGACCCACGTCCCCGACCCCCCCAAGCCGGCCGTCGACGTCCCGGGGACGCCGGTCGCCGACCCCCGCCTCGACGTGGAGGCGCTGCGCCTCCTGCTCGACGTGTCGCGCCGGATCAACGCCGAGCGCGACGCCGCGGCGCTGCCGACGGCGGTCATCGACAGCCTCGTCACGGTCACGAAGGCCGACCGCGGCTTCCTCGTGCTGAAGGAGGGGGACGGCCTCCGCTTCGCGCTCGCGCGCGACCGCAAGGGGCGCGCGCTCGAGGCCGACAAGTTCCGCGTGAGCGAGTCCGTGGTGAAGGAGGTGGCCGAGACCGGCGAGACGCGCCTCATCGACGACGCGGCGAACAGCGCCGCGTACAACGCGCGCCTCTCCATCGTCAACCTGTCGCTGCGCACGATCCTCTGCGTCGCGCTGAAGACCGACCGCGGCATCCTCGGCGTCATCTACGTCGACAGCAACGCGATCACGCGCCGGTTCTCGGAGCGCGACGTGCCGCTCGTCGAGGCGTTCGCGGCACACGCGGCCGTGGCCCTCGAGCGGGTGCGGCTCCAGGAGGCCGAGCGCGACCGCGACCGCATGCGTCAGCAGCTCGAGCTCGCGGCCGAGATCCAGCAGACGTTCCTCCCGGGCACGTTCCCCGACGCGCTGGGCCTCGCGGGCGCCGTCGCGACGATCCCCGCCCAGCAGGTGGGCGGCGACCTCTACGACGTCATCCGCTTCCCCGACGGGCGGACGGGCCTCGTCGTCGGTGACGTGTCGGGCAAGGGCGTGCCGGCGGCCCTCTTCGCCGCGCGGATCCTCTCCGACGTGCGGTACGAGGCGCTCTACCACGACGACGTGGCGGCGACGCTCGCGTCGGTCAACGACATCGTCGTGCGCCGCAGCACGCGCGGGATGTTCGTGACGCTCTGCTACGCGGTCTTCGACCCCGTGCGGCGCGAGGTGGTGTTCGGGAACGCCGGCCACGTGGCGCCGCTCCTGCGCGGCCCGTTGGGCGACGTCTCCCGCTGGGAGGAGGGCGCGGGCCTGCCCCTCGGCGTCGTCGCGGGGCACGCCTACTCGGTGACGCGGCGCACGCTGGCGCCCGGCGAGACGCTCGTGATGCTCACGGACGGGTTCCTCGACGCCGTGGGGCCCGGGGGCGACCGGTTCGGCGAGGACCGCCTCGTCGGCGCCGTCGCCGCCGCGCCCGCCGACCCCGTCGGGCTCGTCCGCCGCCTCTGCGAAAACGTCGTCGGCTTCACCGGCCACGTCCCGCAGGCCGACGACCTGACCTGTCTCGCGGTGGCCCCGGCATAGGACGCAGGCGGTCTCCTACGCGGGCGGTTCCCTGCGTGGGTGGCTCCCTGCGTGGGTGGTTCCCCGTCGGCGCCCCCGCTCGAGGCCTGCGTAGGATGGACACGGAGGTCCCCGTGTCCGCCCCGGCCCGCACCGACGAACCCGTCCTCGACGTCCGGGACGCCCACGTGTCCTTCGGCCCGAAGCCGGTGCTCCGCGGGGTGACCGTTCGCATCCTCCGCGGCGAGACCGTGTCGATCCTCGGCGAGAGCGGCGGCGGGAAGACCGTGCTGCTGAAGGTCATGTTGGGGCTGCTCCCGGCGGACCCGGGCTCCGCACGCCTCCTCGGGGTCGACCTCGCGGGCCTGTCCGACGACGCGTTGATCCCGCTGCGCAAGCGCTGCTCGGTCGTCTACCAGGGCGGGGCGCTGTTCAGCGGCCTCGACGTGGGCGAGAACGTCGCCCTCGAGCTGCGCGAGGTCCTCCGCCTGCCCGCGGCGGAGATCGCCGCGCGCGTCCACTGGGCCCTCGACGCGGTCGGGCTCGGCGACACGAACCCGCGCCTGCAGCCCGAGGAGCTCTCCGGCGGGATGAAGAAGCGCCTCGCCGTCGCGCGCGCCATCGCGCCGCACCCCGAGGTGATCTTCTACGACGAGCCCACGAGCGGGCTCGACCCGCTGAACTCCGCGCGCATCCTGCACCTCATCTCCGAGTTGCGGGAGCGGCTCGGCGTGACGAGCGTCGTCGTCACGCACGACGTGCACGGTGCGTGCGCCATCAGCGACCGCATCCTCTTCCTGTCCGGCGGGCGCCTCGCGTTCGACGGGCCCCCCGACGGGTTCCTGGCCTCGACGGACCCGCGCGTCGCCGCGTTCTGCGCGTCGGTGGCGGGCCCGACGCCGGCGGGGGTCGCGTGAACCCACGTCGTCGGCTGGGGCGGGGGTCCAGCGGAGTCGGGACGGCGCTCGCCGCCGCGCTCCTCGGCTTCGCGCTCGGGGCCGTCCCCGCGGCGGTCGCGGCCGACGCGGCCCCGCCCCCGGGACGCGAGGCCCGGCCCGCGCCGCCGCTGTCGTCGGCGCCGCTGTCGTCCGCGCAGCCGCCGTCGGCGCTGTCGTCGGCGCCGCTGTCGTCCACGCAGCCGCCGTCGGCGCGGGCGTCGTCGGCGCCGCGGTTGCCGCAGGAGGGGTCGCCGCCGGCCTCGCGATGGAAGGTGCAGGCCAGCGCGGTGGGCGCGTGGTCGCTGCCGGTCGGGCTCGAGGGCGACCGCGGCGACGTGGAGGTGCGTCGCGCGGGGTTCGACGTGTTGACGACCTATGAGGTGTCGTCGCGCCTCTCCGTCGGCTTCGACGTCGGCGCCGAGCGCTCGACGTACCGCTTCAGCGACCGCGACCGGGTCGTGGCCGGCGTCGGACGGCTATTCGAGGAGGGCACCACCGCCTACGTGACGCCGGGCTTCAAGGTCACGCTCGACGACAACTGGTCCTACGGCGCCGCGGTCACCGTCGCGACCGGGTTCGCGCCGGGCGCGGACCCCGCCGACGGGACCACGGCCTCCGTCATGGCGACGGTGAGGCGACGCCTCTCCCCGTCGCTGGCCCTGATGGTGGGCGGGCTGTACGCGACGAACATCGAGGACGACCCCTTGATCGTCCCGATCGTGGTCGTCCTGGGCGCGGGGGACGGCCCCGGGGGGCCGGTGCGGTTCGAGTTCCGCGGCGCCGGGGTCCGCGCCGCCTACCCGCTCTCGCCGCGCGTGTCCGTCGCCGCGGCAGTGCGCTACATGAATCGCGGGTTCCGCATGGCGTCCGACGACCGGATGTCCGAGGGCGTGTTCCGCGACGTGCGCGTCCCCCTGAGCGTCGAGTTCGACCTCCACCCGACGCGGAGCGTCACGATCTCGGGCGCCGTGGGCGTCAACGCCTACGCGGACCTGCGCTTCGAAGACCGCCGCGGGAACGAGGTCGTCGAGGCCCAGGCCGACGTCGGCTTCTGGTTCGCCCTCTCCGCCACGTTCCGGTTCTGACCCCTCGGCCGCCGGGCCTCGCGTCCCGGGGGCGCGTCGCGGGCGGGGCGGCCGGGGCCCGGGCCCGTGCCGGGACGGGCGACCACGACGGCCACGGGTATCCTCCGGACCCTATGCCGTTGCGCGAAGACATCCGCCCGGACCGCCTCGTGGCCCTCGAGGAGGAGGTGCTCGCCCTCTGGGACGCGGAGCGGACGTTCCAGCAGAGCCTCGAGGCGCGGCGCGGTCGGCGCGCGTTCCACGTCTACGACGGCCCGCCCACGGCGAACGGCAAGCCCGGCCTCCACCACCTCATCTCGCGCAGCATCAAGGACTTCGTCGGGCGCTGGAAGACGATGGAGGGCTACTACGTCGAGCGGAAGGCCGGCTGGGACACCCACGGCCTCCCGGTCGAGATCGAGACCGAGAAGAAACTCGGGTTGTCGGGCAAGGACGCCATCGAGAAACTGGGCATCGCGGCGTTCAACCAGGCGTGCCGCGACTCCGTCTTCACCTACCTCTCGCACTGGGAGGCGTTCACGCGGCGTACGGGCTACTGGGTCGACCTCGCGTCGGCCTACGTCACGTGCAGCAACGACTACGTCGAGAGCCTGTGGGCGCTCCTGGCCGAGTTCCACCGCAAGGGGATCCTCTACAAGGGCCACAAGGTCCTGCCCTACTGCCCGCGCTGCGGCACGCCGCTGTCGTCGCACGAGGTCGGGTTGGGCTTCAAGGACGTCCAGGACCCGAGCGTCTTCGTCCGCTTCCGGGCCGTCGACGCGGCGGGCGCCGACCTCCCCGAGGCGTTCCTCGTGTGGACCACGACCCCGTGGACGCTGCCGAGCAACGTCGCCCTCGCGGTCCACCCCGACGTGCCGTACGTGAAGGTGCGGCTCACGGAGGCGGGCGGCCGGCAGGAGGTCCTGTGGCTCGCCGCGGCGCGCCTGGCCGCGCTGAAGGCGAAGCCCGAGCAGGTCGAGGTGCTCGAGGAGGCGCCGGGCGCTGCCCTCGTCGGCCGCCGCTACCGCCGGCTCCTCGACCTCTACGACGTGGCCGCGACGCCCCTCGCGTTCACCGTGCGCCCCGCGACCTTCGTCACGACCGAGGACGGCTCCGGCATCGTCCACATGGCGCCCGCCTACGGCGAGGACGACGCGGCCGTGGGCCGCCGCGACGGCCTGCCGACGCTGCACCCCGTGGACGCCTCGGGCCGGTTCGTGGCGGCGCCCCGCGCGGGCCTCGTCGCGGGCAAGCCCGTGAAGGAGGCCGACAAGGACGTCCTGCGGGCCCTCAAGGAGCAGGGCCTCCTGTTCCGGCAGGAGACGCTCGTCCACAGCTACCCGCACTGCTGGCGGTGCGACACGGCGCTCCTCTACTACGCGCGCGACTCCTGGTACCTCGCGACGACGAGGTTCCGCGAGCGCATGCTGGCGGTGAACCGCGAGGTCGCGTGGTACCCGGAGGCCACGGGCCGCGGGCGCTTCGGGCAGTGGCTCGAGAACAACGTCGACTGGGCGATCTCGCGCGACCGCTACTGGGGCACGCCGCTCCCGGTGTGGGTGTGCGACGCCTGCAAGCGCCAGGAGGCCATCGGCTCCGTGGCCCAGCTGCGCGAGAAGGCGGGGGGGCTCCCCGAGCCCCTCGACCTGCACCGGCCGTACGTGGACGCGCCCACGTGGGCGTGCGCCGCGGACGGGTGCGCGGGCACCCTGCGCCGCACCCCCGAGGTGGTCGACTGCTGGTTCGACTCGGGCGCCATGCCCTTCGCGCAGTGGCACTACCCGTTCGAGCACCGCGAGAAGGTGGCGGTGGGCCACCCCGCCGACTTCATCTCCGAGGGCATCGACCAGACGCGCGGGTGGTTCTACTCGCTCCTCGCCGTCAGCGTCATGCACGCCGACCGCGGCGCCTACCGCGCCGTGGTGGCGAACGACATGGTGCTCGACGCCAAGGGCAAGAAGATGTCGAAGAGCCGTGGCAACACGGTGGACCCCATGGCGCTCGTCGGGCGCTTCGGGGCCGACGTCAGCCGGTGGTACCTGCTCGCCGCCCGGCCGGTGTGGATCCCCGTCCGCTTCGACGAGACCGAGCTCACCGAGCTGCGCAACCGGCTCTTCGGCACGCTCGCGAGCACCTACGGCTTCTTCGCCCTCTACGCGAACGCCGACGGCTACGACGCGTCCGTGGAGCCCGAGGGCCCGGCGCCGTCGGGGGTCTTCGACCGCTGGCTCCTGTCGCGGCTGCACCACCTGGTCCGCGACGTGAGCGCCGACCTCCAGGGCTACGAGACCTCCAAGGCCGGCCGGCGCATCGTCGACTTCGTCGTCGAGGACCTGTCGAACTGGTACGTCCGCCGCAACCGCCGTCGCTTCTGGAAGGGCGCCATGACGCCCGACAAGCGCGAGGGCTATCGCACGCTGCACGCGGTCCTGCGGACCGTGGTCCGGCTGATGGCGCCGTTCTCGCCGTTCCTGACCGACGTGATCCACCGCGCGCTGTCGCCCGCCGCGACGGGCGCCGCCGCGAGCGTGCACCTCGCCGCGTGGCCCGTGTCGGACGAGGCCCGGCGCGACGAGGGCCTCGAGGCCCGCATGGAGGCGCTGCGCACGGTGGTCTCGCTCGGCCACGCCGCGCGCAACCGCGCCGGGCTCCGGGTCCGCCAGCCCCTCGCGACGCTCACGACCGGGCACAGCGATCCGGAGGTCATGGACTTCCTCGGCGCGCACCGCGCCGTCGCGCTCGAGGAGCTCAACGTGAAGCGGCTCGAGCTCGTCCGCGGCTTCGAGGCGAGCGCCTCGATGTCGGCGACGCTCCAGAAGAAGGATGCGGCGCGCCGCCTCGCGGCGCTCACCCAGCCCACCGAGGACGCGGTGGCCCGCCTCGACGCCGCGGGGGTGCGCGACCTCTCCCTGCGCCTGTCGCGCGACGGGGTCGCGCGCGTGGCGCTCGCGGGCGGCCGCGAGGCCGAGCTGTTCCCGGGCGACGTGCGGTTCGTCGCGGCCGACGCGGTCGGCGGCACGAGCGAGTTCGCCGCGGGCATCCTGGTCCGCCTCGACACGGCGCTCACGCCCGCGCTCGTGGGGGAGGGCCTGGTGCGCGAGGTCGTCCACGGCGTCCAGGCCCTGCGCAAGGCGAAGGAGTTGAAGGTCACGGACCGCGTCCGGCTGGCGTGGAAGGCCTCGGGCCCCGTGGCGGCGGCCCTCGGCGAACACGCCGCGTTCGTGCGGGACGAGGTGCTCGCCGTGGAGGTCCGCGAGGACCCCGCCCTCGGGGTCGACCCGCTCGCGACCCCGCCGGAGCAGGTCGCCGACGCCCTCGACGTCGACGGCGTGCCGGTGCTCGTGCGGATCGACGTCGTCCGGTGACGGCCCCCGGGCGCGAACTCGGCGCGCTCCGCTTCCTCCTGCGCAACCCGCGCCGGGTGCTCCCGGCCGTCGTCGTGCAGGCCCTCGTCACCGCGCTCGTCCTCGCCGTGGTGACGCCCCTGACCGGTTTCGGCGCCACCGTGGAGGCCAACCTCCGGCCGCTGACCGTCTACACCGCGGTCACGCCCATGCGCCGCGCCGACTTCGACGACGACCTCGCCCGCGTCCTCGACGGCAATCCGGCGCTCGAGCGGCGCGTGGAGGCGAAGGCGCTCTGGATGCGCACCCCCATGGTGGTGGGGGAGTCGTTCACGATGCTCGTGGCGCTGCGGGCCGCCGAGCACGCCGACTTCCTCGCGCGCGTCGGCAACCGGCTGGTGGCGGGTGTGCTGCCGGCGCCGGGCACCGACGGCGCCGCCGTCCACGCCGACGTCGCCCGCGCGCGGGGGATGAAGGTCGGCGACGCGTTCGGCCGCCTCGTGGACCTCGAGGACCCGACCCCGGGCCGTTTCACCGTCACGGGGATCGTGGACGGGCCGTCGCGCGTGGGGCTCATCGACTTCGACTACGCGGCCCTGCCCACCTTCGTCCTGTCGCGGATCGAATCGTTCCAGGTGGTCTACGCCCGCCCGGGACGCAAGGCCGAGAGCGACGCGTACCTGAACGGGGCGAAGGACGCCGAGGGGCGGCTCGCGTTCCGGGTGTGGGACGAGGCCTTCTGGCGCAAGCGCACGGCGAAGCTGCTCGAGAACCTCCCGACGATCCTCAACGCGGTGGTCGGGTCGATCTCGGTCATCGTGGCGCTGGTGGTGGTGTTGCTGACGCTGATCGCGTTCCAGGCGCGGTCCGACGAGTTCGCGCTGCTGCTTGCCGTGGGGATCACGCGGCGGCGGCTGGCGGGCAAGGTGCTCGTCGAGAACCTGCTCTGCGCGGGCGCGGCGCTGGCGCTCGGCCTCGGGCTCGGCTACGGGTTCCTCGCGTGGTGGGACGTGGCGGTCCTGCGCCCCAAGGCGATCCTCATCGACTTCTTCGCGCCCTACCCGCTGGCGCTCGCCTCGGCGCTCCCGCTCGTGGCCGCGGTCGCCAGCGCCGCGATCCTGACGCTCCGGCTGCGCCGCATGGACCCCGTCGCGATCCTGCAGCGGAGGAACGCGTGAGCGCCGACGTCGTCCTCGCCGCGCGCGGCCTCGCCCTCGTCTACGGTGAGGGGCCCCGCCGCGTGCGGGCCGTGGCGGGCCTCGAGCTCGAGGTGCGGCGCGGCGAGTTCGTCGGCCTCGTGGGGCCGTCGGGCTCGGGCAAGTCGAGCCTGCTCTTCCTGCTGGCCGGGCTGCGGCGCCCGACCGCCGGCCACGTCGAACTCCTGGGCCGGCCGCTCGCGGTGGCCCCCGACGCCAACGCCGACGCGCGGCGCCGGCACGTGGGGTTCGTCTTCCAGGAGCCCTTCCTCGTGCCGTACCTCTCGGTGCGCGAGAACGCCCTCGTGGCTGCGGTGGACGCGGCGGCCGGGCCTCGCGTGGAGGCGCTGGCGGAGCGCGTGGGGGTCACGGCGCTCCTCGACGAGCGGCCGCACCGCCTCTCCGGAGGCGAGCGCCAGCGCGCGGGGCTGCTGCGGGCGCTCGTGAACGACCCGGACCTGATCCTGGCCGACGAGCCCACCGCGTTCCTCGACCACCCGACGGGCCATGCGGTGATGGACGTGTTGCGCGCGCAGGGCCGCCGGTCGGCCCTCGTGGTCGTCACCCACGACCCCGAGATGCTCGCGGGCGCCGACCGGGTGCTGCACCTCCGCGACGGCGCCCTCGAGGCCGCCCCGGCGCTCGACGTCGCGCGCCGGGGCGGGCCCCGCGTCAGCGGGCCGGGATCAGGCTGAACGGCGTAAAGCCGTCGGCCACGTTGCCGACCCGGCCGGTGAGTTTGCCGTCCTCGACGTGCACCTCGAGCGTGCCCGCCGCGATCTCCTCGGTGGTGCCGCTGGACGCGAGCGTCCGTCGCCGCGACGTGGATGCGAGGGCGAGGCCCTGTCCCCCCGCGCTCCCGCGGAACGCGCCCGTCACCGTGAGGCGGTCGGTCCGGCCGTTCACGGTCAAGCGGATCACGATCTTCTGCGTCGCCTCGTAGACGCCCGCGCCCGCGCGCTTCACCTCGGTCGTGAACGTCTCGACGAAGTAGCCGTCCGGGGTCGTCTGGTCGAGCCGGCCACCCCAGCTGCCGACGCAGGCCTCGGCCTTCGGGTCGAGCCGGGCGGGCGGAGCCGGCGTCCGCGCCGGCGGCGTCGGGTCGCTCGCGCGCCCGAGGGTGAGCGCGAAGCCCTCGTCGCCCGTGAACTTCACCTCGAGCCGGCCGTCGGGCTCGCGACGCAGTTCCATGGGGTTCCCGTCCATGGGGGACCGCTCGCCCGTCGACAGGACGACCCGCTCGAGGGACGCGGCCGGGAAGACGATCGCATCGCCCTCGGCGCGGCCCGGCGGATACGCGCCGTGCACGCGCACGTCGGACGGGCCGTCCGGCGTCGTCACGGTGAACCGCAGGTCGACCGTCCCACTCCACGTCCCGTCGCGCGACGGCGTGAACGTGACGAGTGCCTCGGGGATCGCGAGCGTATCGTTGATCCGCGCCTTGCCGAGGGAGCCGCCCCAGGCCCCCGCGAGGTCGGCCAGCGGACTCGCGGGCGGATGCGCGGGCGTCGGGGGCTCGCCGCGCCGGAGCAGCGTGAAGGGCAGTCCGTCGGCGCCCTCGAACACGCCCTTCAGGCGGCCGTCGGGCAGGATCTGCAGCGTGAGCACGTTGCCCTCGAGCTCGTCCTTCTGCCCGGTGCTCGGCACCAGGCGCTGCCACGGGACCTTCGCGAAGCGCAGCACGTCGCCGTCGACCTGGCCGCCGGCGCAGTGGACGTCGATCTCGATCTTCAGGTTGTTCTTCTGCGAGAGGCGGAGCTTCATCTTCACGTCGGCGGTGAACCCGTCGTCGCCCGGCGCCGCGTCGACGTACATCTCGTCGAGCAACGAGCCCTGGCCGATGTCGTGGGCGCCCATGCTGCCGCCCCACGACCCCTCGACCGCGGCGAGCGCGTCCGGGACGGCCGTCGGGGCCGGCGTTTCGGTCTTCGGCTGCAGCTTGAACGTGAACCCGCCGTCGCCCTCGAACGCGCCCTCGAGGCGGCCGTCGGCGCCTGGGCGCAGCGTGAGCGCGTAGAACTCGATCTGACTCTCGGTGCCGGCCCCGACGTCGGTGCGCCGGAGCTGGGTCCGCGGGAACCGGACGGCGCCGCCGCCCCCCTGCGCGCCTTCGTAGAGGCCGTTGAGCCGCACCTGCTTCACGACGCCCGCGCGGGTGAACGTGAGCTCGAGGCGGACGCCGGCCTTCCACGCGGGCGGGCCGTCGACGCCGATGTACAGCTCGTCGAGGACGAGCTCGTCGTCCATCTTGAACCCGCCCATGGGACCGCCCCACGTGCCGACCACGGCCTCCACGCCGCCGCCCGCGGGCGGGGTGGGGGCGCCGGGGCCCGGGCCGGGCGTCGGGCCGCCGCGGCCCTCCTCGTTGATGCCCCAGCGCTGGAGGATGTCCGGCGGGAGGTCCTCGATCTCGGGGTTGGCGATGCCCTTCGTCCACAGCTCGTGGAGGTCGAGCAGGTAGATGCGGCCGTCGGCGACGGCCTTCTGCAACTCCTCGAGGCCGTAGGCGTAGACGCGGTCGAAGTCGGACGAGCCCGTCCGCAGGCCGCCCTGCACGCCCGTCACCTCGACGGCGTAGAGCTTCTTGTCGGGCATGCGCACCACGGGGAAACAGTGGCCCGGGATCAGCGCGAGGTGGGGCTCGAGGCCCAGGGCGTTGATCATCGCCGCGTAGAGGATCGCGAGGTCGATGCAGGTGCCCGAGCGGTCGCGGATCGTCTCGCGCGGCAGCTTCACGTTCTGGATCGTCTTCGCGTCGAACGAGACCGACTTGTCGAGGAGCGCGGGCGGGTGCTGGTAGGAGAAGTCGTTGCGCTGGAGGAGCTCGTAGCACGCGCGCAGCACGCGCACGGCCGACGCCTGGTCCGACGTCGCGCCGACGCCGCCCGCCATGCGGTTCGCCATGGCCGCGAACTGCTTGACGACCGGGTCGTTGCGCGTGACCCACGCGGCGAGGAGCGGCGCGTTGTTGTACTCCTCCTCCCACGTGCCGAACGACTCGCCCGCCGTCAGGTTGCCGAACACGTACTCGTTCACGCCGAGGATCACGACCTTGCGCGCCGCGTCGTCCTCGTACCGCCGCCCCGCGCCGTCCTCGTAGCTGTACTCGACGAGCAGGTTCGCGGGCGTGTTGGACCGCAGCTTGGCGATACTCGGGTCGAGCACCGGGTAGTGGACGTCCACGACGGTCTGGCCGGGCGCGAGCTCGGGATGTTTCGACCACGGGCTCCAGTCGCCGTACTGGCCCAGGCGGTAGCGCACGCGCAGGTTCCGCGCCGGGCCGCCCTCGTTGCGGAACACGGCCTTGGCGACCCAGAACAGGGTCGTTGCGTCGCTGCCGAGCCCGTAGACCTTGTAGATCGTCGACATGAGCCGGTCGCGCGCGCGCAGGTCGAGCGTGATGCGCGGCGCCTCGGTCCCCGCGACGGGCGGGAGCCGCCACGAGAGGACCTTCGTGCGCGCGTCGAAGCGCGCCTGCGTGGCCCCGTCCGGCAGACCGTACGCGTACTCGGCCGTGTAGGCGATCCCGCCCTCCCACGTGCCCTTCTCGCGGAACCACGCGGCCGTCCGCGCCGCGTCCGGCGCCGACGTCCGGAGCAGCGTCACGTCGCCCTCGAGGGGGAACTCCCACCGGCCGCCGCCCGCGTTCCGCACGGCGCCGCGCAGGGTCATCGCGAGGCGCACGGCGTGCGCGGCGTCGTCGTACGTCGCGCTCGCGCCCGTCGACTCGTAGTTCGCGCGGCTCGGCATCAGGTCCTGCAGGAACCGGCGCGGGTCGGGGAGCTTCGCCTTGACGGCGTCGAACGCCGCGGGCGGGAAGACGACGTCGACGGTGAGGGCGAGGTCGCCGACCGCGTCCGCCTCGACCGCGCCGCGCAGTTCGACGACGACCGGCGCGTCGTCGGCGCGCGCGGGCCGAGGCCACGCTGCCGCGGTCGCGAGGCCCAGGCCCACGAGCGGGAGGAGCGCGAGGAGGGGGAGGCGGTGACGGCGCATGGGGGGGCTCCCGGGACGAGCCGCGATCCTACCGGCGCCCGGGCGCGTCCCGTCCGGACGACCCGCCCGTGGACCCGGTCGGCTACCGTCAGGGCGTGAAGCGCACCCACCTCCTCTGCGTTGCCTGGTTGCTCGTGGTTGGGGTCGCGGGCCTCGGGTCGCCCCGCCCCCGTGCGCAGGCCGCCGACGCCGACCCGCTCGTCGTGGCGCGCCGCGTCCACGCGAAGCGTCTCGCCGCGCTCGGCGCGTCGGCGCGGGCCGCGAAGCTCGGCCCCCTTGCGCTCCGGCTCTTCGAGGACGCCCACGCGCTCGACCCGGTCCTCGACGACGCGCGGGCCGCCCTCGGATGGACGAAGTCCGCCGCCGGCGGGCGTCCGCCGCCCTCGACGTGGGTCCCCGGCGAGGGCTGGGCCGACGACGGCGACGCCCAGCTCGAGCGACTCGAGAAACAGGTGGCCGACGTCGGCGATGCGTACGTGGAGGACCTCCTCGCGGCCGTCTCCGCCGCGAAGGGGCGCAAGGAGTTCGCGGTCGCGGACCGGCTGGCCTGGGCGGCCGTCGCGGCCGCCCCCGACGATGTGGGTCCCCGCCGCGTGCTCGCGCATCGCGAGGAGGCCGGCCGCTTCGTGGCGCCGGAGCACGCGGCGCTCACCCGCGGCGCGGCGGCGGCACGCGCCGGCTGGGTCCGCGCGGGGGTCGAGGCCGTCGGGGCCGGCGACGGGGGGAAGGCCGACGCACCCGTCGCGAAGGTCGCGGGATGGCCCACGCCGGTCGGGGCCGGCTGGAGGATGCCGTCGGGCGACGCGGCGTACGCCGTGGCCGACGCCGACGGCGTGGTGGCGTCGGCCCGCCTCGCGGCGCACGCCCGTGGGCTCGTGGCCGGGCTGCTCGGCGCGCGTCCGTCGGCGCGGCCCGCGACGCTGCTGCTCGTGCCCTCGCGCGACCTCGCCGACGCCTTGCTCGCCGCTGACCGCGACGTCGACCGCGCGCAGCTGCCGACGGCGCGCGCGTGGCCGGTGTGGCCGCTCGGCAAGACCGGGTACGACCTCGTCGTCGCGCCGTCGCCGGGCGCCGCCGTCGCCGCGACTGTGGACACGTTCGCGCAGCGCGAGGCCGTAGGCCGCGTCGCCGACCGCGAGGCCGTGCGCTGGGTCGCGTTCGGGATGGGGTTCCTCGCGACGCAGGCGCTGCTCGGCGCGCCGGCGGGCTACGGCGCGACGCGCCGCGGGGTCGCGGGCGACACGTCGCCCTCGATCCGCGCCGACGAGACGGGCCTCGCGTTCGTGCGGCGGCTCGTCGCGTGCGGCGCGGACCGCCCGTTGCGCGAGCTCGCGACGCTGGACGCACGGGCGCTGCATCCCCGCGACGTCGCCAAGGCCGGCGCCCTCCTCGACTTCCTCTTCCTCACGGACGCCGCGCGGGCGCAGGCCTTCGTCGCCGCGGTCTTCGCGGGCACGGTCGACCGCGCCGCCGCCGTCGAGGCCGCGGCGAAGGCCGCGGGGTACCCGAACGCCGACGCGCTCGACGAGGCCTGGCGCCGGTTCGTGGCCGACGCGTACCCGCGCCCCGCGTCCGTCGGCGAGGGCCGCGGCGCGTGGAAGGTGACGAAGCTGCAGCGGGTCCCCGTGCCCGCGGGCGACGCGCTCTTCGGGCGGCGCGAGCACCCCGTTGCGGGGTCGCTCTGGCTCGCCGGGCGGCCCTACCGCTGCCGCCCCGTCGACGACGGTCAGACCGTCGAGGTCGAGGCGCTGCAGGCCGGGGGCGCGCCGCGCATCGTGCGCGCGCCGGGCGTCGTGCCGTTCGCGGTCGCGCGCGAGGGCGGCGGCGGCTTCACCGAGGTGCGCGTCGAACTGGGCCGCGAAGGGGCCTCCTGGACCGCGACCGCCGCCGACGCCTGGGGCGGCGCCGTCGACGGGCACGGCCTCGTGTTCGTCGATCTCGACCTCGACGGGCGGTGGGGTGGCTTCGGGCGCGACGGCGTGGCGCTCGACACGGCGTTCACGTTCCCGCTGCGCCGCGAGCTCGTCCTCGACAAGAAGGTCTACGAACTGCGCCGCGTCGGCCCCGACGGCCGCGAGGTCGCGTGGCGCGCCCGGCCGCTGGCGGCGAAGGGCGAGGCCCTCGACGCGCTGCTGCGCTGGAACGCGTGGCGCGCGTCGTGCGGGCTGCCGGGCCTCGCGTGGGACGACGCGCTCGCGTCGCCCCCGCCGGCCGACGACGCCACCCTCGCCATCGAGGCGGTCTCCTTCGCGGCCGCGCTCGCCGCGTGGATCGCGGATCCGGCCGCGCGCGCCCGCCTGCTCGACCCCGAGACGCGCGCCGTGGGCCTCGCGTCGGCCGCCGGGCGGGTCGTCGCCCGGTTCGCGCGCGAGGACGGGCCCTCCTCGTTCGTGGGGCCGCTGCGTTTCCCGGGCGCGCCGAGCGCGTCGCTGCCGACGGGCCCCGTCGTCGGCGCGACGGGCCTGCCGCTCACCCTCACGTTTGAGGCGGGCACCGACCTCGACGCGTTGACGCTGGCCGTCGAGCTGACGGACGCGGCCGGGACCGCGGTGGCCCTCGTGCGCTCGACGCCGACGGGCCTCGGCGCGACGGGCCTCGGCGCGACACTCGGCGCGACGGTGGTCTACACGCCCGCGGCGCGCCTAGCGCCGCGGACGACGTACACGTGGTCGGCGTCGTGGGACCGGCGCGGGACCCACGTCGGCCGCGAGGGCGTGTTCACGACGGACTGACCGGCGCCGGGGGACGCCCACGTCTCGGCTTGCTCCGAGCCCTTCGGGTGCGGGACACTACGCCGATGCGTCGCGTCGGGCCCGCCCTCCTCCTGCTCGCCCTCGTCCCCGGTTGCCGCGGGGGGCTGCTCTCGCGGAGCCGCGACGGGACCGCGCCCGCGGCCGACGCGCCGGCGGCCGCTGCGCGGACCGTCGCCGTCCCCGACCTGCGCGGGCGCGACATCGCGGCGGCCGCACGGCAACTCGAGGCGACGGGGCTCGTCGTCGGCACCGTCGAGGCGTGGCCGGACGCGTTGGGGTACGCCGCCGGCACCGTGGTGGCCACGCAGCCCCTCCGCGGCACGTCGATCCTCGCGGGCACCGCGGTGGACCTGCGCGTGTACGGGATCACCGACGTGGCCGCGCGCCGTGCGACGGCCGACGCGCGCACGGCCCGCGGCGCGGGGGCGGTCGTCGTGCCGCCGCCGCTCGCGACGCCTCCGACCGTCCCGACCGCCGCGGGGGTCGCGGCCGCGACCGTCCCGAGCGTGGTCGGACTCGACCTCGAGGCCGCCGCGGAAGCCCTGCGTCGCGCGGGGTTCCCGACGACGTACGTGCGCGTCCCCGGCGTTCCCGGTGTCCCCGCCGGTCGTGTGCTCGCGCAGGACATGGCCGCCGGCACGCTCGCGGCGCGCGGCACGCCGCTCGGGCTGCGTGTCGCGCAGGGCGACCCGACCGAGGTCGCGATGGCGCCGCCGCCCGCCGTGGCGCCGCCGGACGAGGCACCTGGCTTCGCGCCGCCGCCGACGCTCGTGCCGCCGGACGTGCCGCCGGACGTGCCGCCGGACGTGCCGTCGGACGTGCCGTCGGACGTGCCGCCGAGGGAGGGAACGCCGGATCCGGCGCCGGGACGCGAGGCCCCGCCCCTTCCGCCCGCCCCGCCCCTCCTGCCCGCAGAAGACGGACTTTGAGGAGCGGCTGCAGCGTCTGTCGCTGCAGTACCGCATCCCCCGGGAGGGCAACACCTCGGTGGCGCGCGTGGAGGCGGCGGCGGTCGCTTTCCGCCCAATAACCGCCGCCACCGGCATCGTCCAAATCTCGCCATGCCGTGAATGATGATCGTGTCCGGCGGCAGCATCGCCAGGGCGCGGCGGATCGCCTCGGCGTCGCTCCACTCGCGCCAGCCGGTGACGAGGACGCGCGGGGAGCGGTTCTCTC